>Ga0169931_10000561_pt1 | contig 61314 bp, 53 predicted proteins | sample Kivu_15m_20L_FD_129675 | JGI IMG/M metagenome (GOLD analysis project Ga0169931, IMG submission 129675) | Freshwater microbial communities from Lake Kivu, Western Province, Rwanda to study Microbial Dark Matter (Phase II) - Kivu_15m_20L... | ecosystem: Environmental > Aquatic > Freshwater > Lake...
GACGCTGCCGCAGGCCCGCCGGTCGTTGCAGGCAGCGCTGATCCGGCTCGCGGGCCGCTGCCCTTGGTGCCGGACGCGCTTCATCGACACGTGCTAGACACTTAACCTAGTATTATTAGCAGCGCGTCCAAAAAACCCGGCAACTGTAGGAGACGAGGTGACGAGTCTCACTTTTCCGCGAAGAACGGAGCCTCCTCACTTCGGCTGCTACAAATGCAGGAGTTCTTGAACGGGCTGCCAGCGGCCGCGACTCAGGCCGCGCCGCGCTTCCAACCGCTCGCCTGAACGGAGGTTTGCCGCGCTTCCAGAGCGGCGTATTGTCCGGCTATGGATCGAATCGAACGAGCTCCGCAGGATCCCGAACTTCGTCGCCGCATCGCTGACCTGATCGCCTACAAGGGCGGCGGGCACAATCCGGACCTCGTATCCGACGTGATCGAAAACGCCCTCAAGCTCCTCAAGGACGTGGAGCATCGCGGCGACGTGAAGGTCATCCAGACCGCCGTGCGAGAACTACGCTACGCGTTCCGGCTGTTCGAGCCTTACGCCGGCTCCCGCAAGGTCACCATTTTCGGTTCCGCCCGGCTCAAGCCCGATGACGTCGAATACCAGCAGGCCAGGGAAACCGGCCGCCTGCTCGCCGAGGCGGGTTTCATGGTCATCACCGGCGCCGGTCCCGGCATCATGCAGGCCGGCCACGAGGGTGCGGGCGTGGAGCACAGCTTCGGAGCGAACATCCGGCTGCCGTGGGAGCAGTCGGCGAATCCGGTCATCGCCGAGGACAAGAAGTTGGTGACCTTCAAATACTTCTTCACGCGCAAGCTCACGTTCCTCCGGCATTCGGATGCGATCGTCCTGTTCCCGGGTGGCTTCGGCACGATGGACGAGGGGTATGAATCCCTGACGCTGATGCAGACGGGCAAGAGCAAGTCCATGCCGCTCGTGCTGGTGGACCGACCCGGAGGAACGTTCTGGAAGACGTGGGACAAGCACGTCCGCGAACACCTGTTGCGCAACGGCCTGATTTCCGAGGAGGACCTGCACCTCTACCAGATCACTGACAGCCCGGCGGAGGCGGTGAAGGTCATCCGGCGATTCTACCGAAACTTCCACTCCACGCGCTTCGTGAAGGACCAGTTGGTCATCCGGCTCCAGCATGCCCCCAGTCCGTCCGCCCTGGAGGCGCTCAACGAGGATTTCGCCGACATCGTCGAGGGCGAGCCATTTCACCTGGCGAGTCCGTCTCCGGAAGAGGTGGAGGCGGGGGACACGCTGGAGTGCGCCCGGATTGCGTTCGGCTTCAACCGCCGCGCCTACGGCCGTCTGCGGCAGCTCATCGACGTGCTCAATCGGCTCTAACGCGCGCGCGGTCAGCCGCAGAGCAACAGCGCCAGGACCTGGGCCGAAAGGATGCGCAGCAGCATCGTGAGCGGATACACCGTGGCGTAGGCGACGCTTGGGGCGTCCGACTTGCTGATGGACGAGGCAAACGCCAGCGCGGGCGGATCGGTCATGCTGCCGGCCAGCAGACCGCAGATGGACATGTAGTTCAGCTGCAGCCGCCGCCGCGCGAAGATGCCGACCAGCAGCAGCGGGACCATCGTGATCACTGTCGCGGCACCCAGCCAGGCCAGGCCGGTGCCGGCGAACACGGTGCCGAAGAATTTCTCGCCGGCGCCCAGCCCCACGCAGGCGAGGAACAGCGTGATGCCGAGCTCGCGGAAGGCGAGGTTGGCGGTCACGGGCATGTGCCACACCAGCGGTCCGAAGTGGCCGATACGCGCGAGCAGGATCGCCAGCACCAGCGGCCCGCCGGCGAGCCCGAGCTTCACCGGCACCGGAAGCCCGGGAACCTGCAATGGCACCAGGCCCGCGAGGACGCCCAGGGCGATGCCTGTGAACACCGGCACGAAATGAGTCGCGTTCAGCTCGCGCAGGGAATTGCCCACCGCGTGTTCGGCCTTCTTCAGCCCGGCCTCGTCACCGACGAGGTAAAGCTGGTCGCCGAACTGGAGGCGCAGTTCGGGCACCGCGGTCATCTCGATGTCGGCGCGCGTCACGCGGGTCACGGTGACGTTATACAGCTGGTCGAGCCCGAGTTCCTCGACGGTCTTGCCGAGCACCTCGCGGCGCGTCACGAGCACCCGGCGGTAGGTGACGAGGCCGGGCGTTTTCATCAGGTCCACGTCGCTGCGCCGCCCGACGATCCGCTGGAATCGTTCGAGATTCTTCGCGGTGCCCACCGCCAGCAGGATGTCTCCGGGCTGAAGCAAGGTTTCATCGGCAGCGTTGGTGGCCTGGGTTTCGCCGGCCCGCCGGTAACGGGAGATCACCACGCCGGTCTCGCGCAGGCCGGGGATGTCACCAAGTGCGGTCCCGCCGAGGTTGGCGTTCTCGACGACGAGATTGACCCGGGTGAGCGGCTCGATGCCCGCGTGCCGTTCCTCGTTGAACCGCTGCGCCTCCGCCTCCGGATTGATCCGGAACAGCACCTTCAGCAGGAGCAGCGTCCCGATGATGCCGAGGATGCCCACCGGATAGGCCACGGCATAGGCGAGAGCCGGGAGATCCGCTCCGGGCTTCGCCACGGCGAGCGTGCCGAGCGTCTGCTGGGCGGCACCGAGCGACGGCGTGTTGGTCGTCGCACCCGAGAACAGGCCGAGGGCGGCAAAGGGATTGATGCCCAGCTTCGCCAGCAACACGGTGAGACCGCCACCGAGCAGCACGGTGACGAGGGCGAGGGAGTTCAGCGCTAGACCGTTCCGACGCAGGGCGGCGAAGAAGCCCGGGCCGAGCTGCAGGCCGATGGTGAAGACGAACAGGATCAGCCCGAACTCCTTCACGAAGTGCAGCACCGCGGGCTCGATGGTCCAGCCGCAGTGTCCCGCGACGATGCCGGAGAACAGCACGCCCACCGTGCCGAGTCCGAGGCCGCGGTATTTGAGGCCGCCGACCGAGAGGCCGAGCACGACCACAACGGAAAGCACCAGGATCGCGTGAGCGATGGGCTGGCGGCTGGCAAGGTCGGAGAATGCGTCCATGAGCGGGTGCCGGGAGAGGTTTGAACAGCCGGGGAATCTTGGCCGTCCGCGGGCGAATTAATCCGCCTTGGGCGTGCGGTCAACGCCAAGCCGAACCCGCGCGGCCGGCTCAGGCGACGTCCTCACCCAATTCGACGTTCCAGTAGGCGATGTCGAGGAAGTGCTTCCACGAATCGTGCACGGGCGCGCCAAAGGTGACCTGGACGAACGGGCGCCACTTCGGGCGCTTCGGTTTCCGCACGAGCCGCATGCCGGCCTCCGCGGGGGAGTGATTCGCCTTCCGCGTGTTGCAGCGGATGCATGAGCACACGATGTTTTCCCAAGTGGTCGGGCCGCCGCGGTCGCGCGGGATGACGTGGTCGAGATTCAGGTCCCGGCGGTCGAACACGCGCCCGCAGTATTGGCAGGTGTTTTTGTCGCGTTCGAAGATGTTGTGCCGGGTGAACTTGACCTCCTTTTTCGGCAGGCGATCGAAGACCATCAGCAGGATCACCCGCGGCACGCGCATCCGGAAGGAAACCGTGCCCACGGCGTCGTCCGCCTCGGCATTGGCCAGCGAGAGGTCGCGCCACTGCTGGAAGTCGTAGGTCCGGAAATCCCCCTCGTTGTCCCCGAACACGACCTGAGCATGGCCTTCGAAGAGGAGAGTAAGGGCCCGACGGACGGAGCAGACATTGACCGCCTGCCAGAGGCGGTTGAGCACCAGCACCGGTTGATTCAGAGCAAAGCCCATGACGCAGAACTGCGTGATTGCCGCGGGGCAGTAGCCGACCCGGGCACCGAAGTCAACGGTCGGCCGCGAAGCCGGTCCATTCTGCGGACGTTATCGCCCGGTGGATTCCCTCAATTCCCGAAGGCGGAGCAAACAATGCAAGTCGGCGTCGCCGGTCGGTGTGCGCGGATGAAAGATGAATTCCCGTGGGCCGGCGGCCGGTGTGTGCATGACCTGCGCAACTTCGCCCGCGTCCATGCAATGAAGGCGGTCCACGCCCCAGACTTCGGCGGAACGGGCCACGGGCCAGCGATTCCTTAGGGTTGCGGCCAACAGGCGACCAGCAAGGCGGGTGACCCGTGCGGTCAGGGTCGTCGGTCGGAACAGCCGGTAGTCCGGGCCGCGCAGCCAACCGTCAAAGTCCCGATCCGCGACCTCGCGCACGACGCCGAGCACGAGCGGATGCAGGTGCAAGTGGTGATGACTGTTGATGAAGGCGCAGCGCCGGCCGGATTCGCGGAAGACGTCCCACTGCGCGGCGAGTTCGCGCCGGAGCGCCGCCCGGGGAAACCGGGACGTGCCCAAGCAGAAACCGGCGAGGGCCGGGGAATCGCCCCAAGGCCAATCCGGCAACGTCAGCGGACGGGAATCGCACAGGTGGAGGTGCCAACCGACGTCCAGCGACGGAGTGGCGCGGGCCAGTTCGAGCGCTTCGGCGGTGCCCGGTTGCCCGGTCATCAGGCTCGCGCCCGTCAGGACTCCTTCGCGGTGGGCCCGCAGGATGGCGATGTTGACCTCGGAGCTGAGGCCGAAGTCATCGGCGATGAAATGAAACGGCCGCATCGGGCGAAGCGGCGGCAACGATTCGGGCAACTGCCGCTCAAGGCGAGATTTGCTTTCGGTGGCGGCGGCCTTCCCGGCAGCATGCGGCGTCCCGGAACCATTCCTGCCGGCGCGCGGGCGAATGAGCGATCCCCTGTATTTGATCCTGCTGACCTGGAGCGGCTTGGCTGCCGTCTGGTGGAGCCTGGCCGTGGCGCTGGTGCTCCTGCGCCCGCGTCGGCCCTCGCCTGCCTTGAACTCCCTCTCCTGCGCCACAAGCGGAGGAGAGGGCCGGGGAGAGGAGCTGCTGGAACAAACCAGCGGAACTCCGGCGGGCAACCCCTCTCTCCGGCGCTCTCCCCGCGCTTCGCTGCGGGGAGAGGGGGGCCGGCACCGGGCAACGCCACAACCGTTCGGAGACCGGGAACGCCTCACCGTCTTCAAGGCGCTGCCGCCGGTTTCCTCCGAAGACGCCCGCGCCGCCATCACCGAGGCGGTGGGCTCGTTCGTGCGCGAACTGGGTGCGGACAGCGAGCTGGTGCTCGGCGTGCCGCGCGAGGCGGAAGCCGACTGGGCTGGGGCGCTCGCAACCTGGCGTCGGCTGGAAGGCGGCGAACGCCTGCGGGTCCGGGTGCTGCCCACGCCCGGCCAGCATGCCAATCCCAAAGTCGCCTGGCTCGAAGCCCTCTCCACCGAGGCCACGGGCCGACTATGGCTGTGGTCGGATGCCGACATTTTTGCGCCGGAGGGGCTGCTTGCGGACTTGCGGGCCGAACTGGCGGCCGCGGGGAGCGCAGTCCACGCGGTAACCTCCGCCTACTGCGTGCGCCGGGTGACCGACGTGGCGGGCATGGCTGACGCGTTGTTCGTGAACGTCGAGTTCCTGCCCGGCGCGCTGCTGTTGGGTCGGCTCGGAACCGTCCGGCTGTCCTTCGGCGCCGCGGTGCTCTTCTGGGCCGACGACTTCTCCGCCCGGGTGAACTGGGCGGAACTGGGCGCGAGCCTGGCCGACGATTACGTGTTGGGCCAACGCCTCGCGCCGGTGCGCATCAGCCCGCAACTGGTCGAAACGACGGCGATCCAGCCCGGATTGGGCGCGGCACTTCGGCATTTGCACCGCTGGCAGCGGACCATTCGCTGGTGCCGCCCGGGAAGCTTCGCCGCGCTGCTGGTCGTGATGCCGCTGTTGGGCTGGCTGGCGGCGGTGCTCGTCCGCCCGGCCGACCCGCGCTCATGGCAGGGACTGCTCGGACTAATCGCCGGGGAAGCGTTCGCGAGCGCCGTGCTGATGCTCGGGGTCGGCGCGCGGATGCCTTTGCGTTGCTGGCTCGCCATCGTGGCGTGGCCAGTGGTCCGGGCGGTGGGCTGGGTCACCGCGTGGTTGCCGCTGCCAGTGACGTGGGGCGAGGGCAAGGCGGCTTGGCGTCGGCCGGTGCGGAAGCCACTATGAGATAGCTGCGGGTGAGGCGCTGGCCGAACTCCTACCCCTGCCGTTCACTCATGCTGCGGAAGAACTCGTAGCCTTCGCGCAGGCGGCGCACGCACACGTCGCGGTCGGAGAGCATCGTCTTCACGATGCGCAGGATCGGGCCGGACCGGAAATACCAACGGTGATAGAAGCGTTCGACCGCCTCGAAGATCTCCTCGTGGCTGATCTCCGGGTAGGTGAGCGCGGAGTTCTGGTAGCCGCCGGCCTGGATGATGTCCGGGCGCGCGAACCAGCCGTTGGCGCGGGCCTGTTCGTAGAGTTCCGTGCCAGGATACGGCGCGGCGAGGCTTACCTGGAGGCTGAACATGTCGAGTTCCTGCGCGAACTGGATGGTCCGCTCAATGGTCTCCGGGGTTTCGCCGGGCAAACCGAGGATGAACGTCCCGTGGATGGTCACGTCGGCGCGGTGGCAGGCCCGGGTGAAGGCGCGCATCTGGTCGGTGCCGACGCCCTTCTTGATGTTGCGCAGGATCTGGTCGTCGCCGCTTTCGTAGCCGACGAGGAACAGGCGCAGGCCGCAATCGCGCAGGAACCGGATGGTTTCCTCGTTCACGTTCGCGCGGCTGTTGCAGCTCCAGGTCAGGCCGAGCGGACGCAGCTTCTCGGCGATGGCGCGGGCGCGGGGCAGGTTCGCGGTGAAGGTGTCGTCGTCGAAGAAGAACTCCTTCACCTCGGGGAACAAGCGCTTCAGGTAAGCCATTTCGTCGGCGACGTTCTGCGGCGAACGCACCCGGTAGCGGTTGCCGCCGATGGTCTGCGGCCAAAGGCAGAAGGTGCATTGGGCCGGGCAGCCACGTCCGGTGTAGAGGCTGAGGTAGGGATGGTGCAGGTAGCCGACGGCGTATCTGCGGATGTCGAGGTCGCGCCGGTAAACGTCCGCCACCCACGGCAGCACATCCATATCGGCGATCAGCTCGCGCTCGGCGTTGTGCAGGATGCGCCCCTCGGGCGAGCGGTAGGAAAGGCCCCGGATGCCCGCGAGCGGACGGCCCTCGGCGACTTCCTGGCAGGTGAAGTCGAATTCGCGATGCCCGACCCAGTCGATCGCGCGGCAGGACTTCAGCGTATCCGTCGGCAGGGTGGCCGCGTGCGCCCCGACGAAACCGATCCGCGTGTCGGGGCGTTGGCGCTTGATCGCCTCCGCCACCTGGCAGTCATTGGCGAAGGACGGGGTGGAGGAGTTGATGATGACCTGGTCGAAGTCCTTTGCGGCAGCGAGGCAGCCGGCAAGGTCCAACCCGTGCGGCGGGCAGTCGAGCAGCCGGCTCTGCGGCACCAAGGCAGCGGCCTGCGCCAGCCACGTGGGATACCAGTAGCTGGTCACCTCGCGCCGCGCCTGATAGCGGGAACCGGCCCCGCCATCGAAGCCTGCGATGCCCGGCGGACAGAGAAACAGCGTGCCCATCGGCGCAGCTTGGCCAGACGCGCCGGGAAGGGGTCAAACCATTCCTGCGGTTGGCCGTGTCCTAATCTGGATTCCTGCCCGTTCTCCCAATCCTCGAACTTGAAGCTGACGATCAGGAGCACGAGGAAGATTGAGACGCAGCCCTGCGCACCATCACTTCATGTGGGTGCCGGGCGCGTCGCCGTAGATCTGGCCAATCAGCTCCGCGGCGATTTCCGGCGGATCGGGGAAGGTGTGAAACCAGGTGTTCTTGAATTCGGCCGAACCGATGACCGCGTTCCCCGCGGGGTCGTGGAAGGAAATCGTGATTTGGGCGGGATACATGACCATATCCCATTTCCATTTGTCCCGGTAGAGCACGTAGAACTGTGTGCCCGCGGGGATGGCCTCCTGGGTTCCGCGGGTGACCGTCACGCCACGGCCGCTCAGCACCCGTTCAATCTCGGCCAGGAATCCCCGGTCCTTGCCCTGCGCGATCACAACATGGGCGCGCTTGAGGGAGGTCAGGTCATGCTGGCCCGAGCGGGTCGCCGGAGTGACCGTGTGACAACCGGTGACTAGAAAAGTCATCGCGGTGAAGGCCACAAGCATCCTGAGGACTGGCGGTTTCATGAGTCCCTAATGGCGGTTCCATTCGACCGGTCAATCCGCGAGTTTCCCAAGACCATCGCTCTCCACCGCGAAACGCCAGCGAAAGCAACCTTACGTCCGACTGGCCCGGAGTCGCCTTTGGGGCTTCTCACCACGACGCCCCGTCTCCGAACCGGCCCAGGGATCGCAGCCGCGAATCGTCATCCTGTAATCCGTCTCACGGCAGTTCCTGCGCCCGGTAAAACTGCGCCGGCTCCGCCGCGAGTGGATCTTCCATGAACGCGTCACTGGCGGTGAGACTGGGCGGGCCATTCAGCAGGCGCCAGCTGGCCCAGGGTTGGGCCGGGTCGGCGGAGGCCCGCACTTCCAGCCGGTCCAGCCGATGACTTTCGGGAGCAACGCTATCGCCGTAAGCCAGATGCAAGCGGCGGGCTTCCGATCCCGGTTCCAGCCACACCCTCAGCGGTTCGGCAGGTTCGTGGGCCTGATCGCCGAGGAAGGCGAGCAACTGTGCGTCGCTCACCGCCGTGGGATTCGACAGGTCGGCGCCGGCGAGCGGCGCGGGGACCTTCGGGCGCGCGTAGCGGACGTAATCGAAGGCGGCCTCCAGATCCGGATTCGCCCCGGTGAAAAGCGTGCCGTTGGGAAGGCGCGCGCCGTTGGTGAGCACCGTGACGTTCTGTGCCTGAACACCGACGCGTTCGGAGTTGGGCCAGTCGGTATAGACCGTGAGCCCGGCCTGCAGGGTCGCCGGGAAATCCGGCCGCGAGTAACGCCGGTGCACGGTCCAACTGCCGCCCGCAGGACGTCGCAGCAGGATCAGGTGCCGGCCTAGGCGGGCGACTTGGATTTGGGCCTGCGGAGTGCCGGGCGAAATCTCGAGCGTGGAGGCGCTGTTCAAGGTGGTCTTCACCTCGTGCTGGTAGGTGCCGGGACTGTTTGCCGCCCCGAGGGAGAGGAAGACGTAGTTTTGCCCGCCGGGTGTCCACTGGTTGGGCGAGGTCATCGCACGCGGCACGCGCACCATGATGCCGGCCAGCGAGAACAGGCTGCCGGGCGCCCCGCCGCCGCCGCGGCGCGACACGGTCACGTCGGTCGTGATGACAAAGTCGCCGGTGACGGTCTTGTAGGTGAGTTCGCCGCGCCATTCCTCATACCAGACGCTGGTGTGCGGGATCATGAGGAGGCGCCCCGGCCGCTGCTGGCCGAAGTCGAACGTGGCGAGCGCGTCGTTGCCCCAGCCCTCGGCTTGGTAGAGACGCTGCCAGTGGGTCCGCGTCTGAACGGAGCGGAACTCATCGGAGAGCGGCGTGAGGTCATCCGCGGCGCGCGCGATCAGACCGAGCAGGACGAACAGGGCAAAGAACTGTTTCATGGGAAGACGTTAACCGCAGATGAACGTGGTTGAACGCAGATATGGAAGCGCGGCGCCAGCGTCAATTGCGGCCACAGGGACACGGTGGGGCAAGACTCTGTCACACCCACTTTCGAGCGCAGCGCGGCCAACGAAGCGAGCATCTTCTCTCCCTGCCTCAACCATGCCCGCCCGGCTTCGCCGGTCCCCCGGCGCTTTCCAGGCAGCCTTCGCCCCGGGCGCACCGGAACAGATTCGTTCTGACCGCCGACAATGCTTTCACTCGCTTCCCACATATTCTGCACCCCTTCTTGGGAACGCCGCTGGCGCGGTTACACCTCCGCCCCTACTTTTTTTCGTGCCGGCCGATTCCAAAATTCCTGCCGTCTTCGCCCCGACCCGCTGGAGTCTGGTGCTCCAGGCGCGCGGCGACGACGCTTCGGCCCACGCCGCACTGGAGGAACTCTGCGCCGCCTACTGGTTCCCGCTCTACGCCTGGGCCCGCCGCAGCGGCGTCGCGTCGGCCGACGCCGAGGACGCCGTGCAGGGCTTCTTCGCCGCCGTGCTGCACCAGCGCCTGTTCGACCGTGCCGACGCTGAACGGGGTCGCCTGCGCACGTTTTTGCTGACCGTGTTTCGCCGGCATTTGCGCGACGAACAGGTAAAGGCCGGCGCGGAACGCCGCGGCGGCGGACGCGTGGTCTCCTTCGACGCCGCCGAAGCCGAGGAATGGTTCCGCGAGGAACCCGTCTCCGAGGAAACACCGGAACACTTCTTCGACCGTCAATGGGCGCTCACCCTCCTCGAGCGTGCGCTGTGCCGCCTCGAAGCCACCTACGCGCGCCGCGGCAAGGACGCCGAGTTCGCCGCCCTGCGTCCATTCCTCTCCGCCAGCGGCAGCGAAGCCGACTACACCGCCGCGGGTCGGTCCGTCGGCCTGGGTGGCGGCGCCTTCAAGGTCGCGCTGCACCGTCTGCGCGAACGCTTCCGTGAAGCCCTGCGTGAGGAGGTCCGCGAAACGCAGCCCGACGAACACGGCGTGGATGAGGAGATGGCGTATTTGCTGCGGGTGTTGGAGACTTGATGCAAATGAGGCCAACCATAGCGCCCGCAAAGAGCCAAATCCGATGGCGCAAAAGCATCGGCAAGCATGACGGCGACTTCACCTTCGATTCTCCCTGGATCGCCCAAGGCGACAATCGGAGCCGGCAACGGTTCTTCGCACAGTTTTGGCGGCATTTCGACCGATACGTAGGAATCCTCCCGTCCGTTGAGGTTCGATGTGACCTCTGGGGCGAAATTGGAACCGTCTATGTGAACGCGTTCTCCGAGCGGTGGATAAAGGAAATTCCGGGAAGGGGTGCGAGCAAGGTGGGTGTCACCTACCGGCTACGTCTGAAGAGCTATGCGCGTCAGTTTTACCGTCTGGAAGAGCGACGCACCGATGATCAGGATTTTGAGGTAAAGGTGCGCCAACTTGATGTCAACATGGCGCAGGATTTGAGGACTGCATTGAAGAAGCATTGCCTGCTCCAAGGACAACGCTTCGCAGAAGTGACCTTCTGGCAGGCGGGAGCGGCCCGGCCTTTCTTGAGGGGAATGGAGTAACTGAAAAAGTCCGCACCGGGCGAAGCGGATCACGAGACCAAGTATCTGCCAGCTTTCGCGGCCCAAGCCGGCGAATCTGGTGGGGCGAGACTCCGTCGAGCCCTGTTTGCCGGGTGCCGCCGGCGCGAACGCAGCGAGCATCTTGGGGATTCGGGATGCTCACGCCGTTCGCCTCGCTCCGCTCGAACAAGGCTTCGCTGTATTTGGCCAAGGTGATCCTGCCGCGGGAATCGAGAATTTCCGGCATCGGCATCAGTGGAAATGAAGTCTCGATCGCATTCTCCGGCGACCCCGCGCTGTCCTACGATGTGCAAAGGATCGCGGCCTTCAACGCAACGGACTGGCTGACCGTCAACCCCGCGCCGCTCCGGCCAGATGCCCAGGGCAACCTCGTTTTCGTCGATTCTGCCGATCCGGCGGGCACCGCCTTCTATCGGATCGTGGCACGTTGAGATCCCCGCGAGACCCAATCCGACGACGGCAGCGTGGACGAGGAGATGGCGTATCTGCTGCGGGTGTTGGAGGGGTAGGCCGAGGTGTCAGATCGGTCGTTCTCGCTCTGGTCGAGATACTCCGGTTGGGCCAAACTCGTCTCGTGGATGCGCGACAGGAGATTGTCCGGGCCATCACCAAGGCTGGATTCCATGCCGAACTGCGGGATTGGGTCAGGGGTGCAACCGTGATCGCAGCGGTGCGACTTGTGCGAACCGGGTCGGGCCTTTCCAAATTCGAACGTTACGTTTGTCTCGTGCCTTTTCCGGACGGGAAATGGTTGATTGATCCACAATATGGAGAACGAGAAATTGAAGAGACCGCTCGGCAGGCCGCGAATCGGGTGATCGAGATGTTTCGCACGACCAGATAAGCTGGCTGCAAAATCAGTTCCGCGGACGGCTCGTCGTCGCCTGACCATCGTTGGCAGCAGACTCCCTTTCCCGGTGGGGCGAGACTCTGTCGAGCCCTGTTTGCCGGCGATGCCGGCGCGAGCGCAGCGAGCATCTCGGGTTTGCAGGCCGGGATGCTCACTCCGTTCGCCTCGCTCCGCTCGAAAGTGGGCTCGACGGAGTCTCGCCCCACCTAAAGCACTTCGGCTCTGCAAGCGGCGGTGAAACCGGTCCGTCACGTAGGGTCGGCCGGAGAATGATTCCCTGCTGCGGGACGCCCAGCCCGCGTCCGCCGGACCCCGAAGCCGGAGCTCGCGAACCGGATCGCCGGGCGGGCCTTCACTCGGAGTGTTTCAGCCAGCCCACGAACCAGCCCAGCAGCAGGCTGCCCACCACCACGAGGGCCGGAAACTTCCAGCCCCCGCCGCTGAGGGTTTGCCCGTCGTTCAGGCCGACCAGGCCGGCGGCGAAACCAACGGCATAGGCGAGGTTGAGGAGAAACCAGCCGCGGTGAAGGGTGCGGGCGATGCCCACGGCCGTGAACGGCCCGAAGACCAGCAAGGCAACCGGCACCAGCAGCAGGGAATGCCCGGTCAACCCGCCGGCGGCAACCCCGAGCGCGAGGAACACCAGTGCGGTCAGCAGCAGGCCCACGTCGGGTGCAAATCCCGGACGCGCCGCAGCACCCCAGCCGCACTGCGGACACGGCGGCAGCGGCTCGGGCCGCGGATCGTCGGGCGTGCCGAGGGCGGTGTTGCAGCGGGGACAGCAAAAGACGGCGTTCATGGCGGGGTGGTGTTCGGCCGCACCGTAAGCCACGCCAGCAGTCCCGCGACATCGGAAGGGCTCAACCCCGATTCCAATCCCTCCGGCATCAGCGAGCGGGCCTCCTGCCGCAGCGCCTTCACCTGGGCCCGTGCGAACGCCGTCTCCGCGCCACCCGCCAGTTTGAGCGTCACGGCGGAATCGGTTTCGCGCACCAGCAGGCCCGTGACGGTTTCGCCCTCCGCGGTTTCCACGGTCCACGCGGTGAAGTTGGGCGCGACCTCGCGGTTGGGATCGAAGATGGAGACCAGCAGCTTGTCGCCGCCGTTGGCCGCCACGGAAGCGAGGTCGGGTCCGAGCGCGGTGCCTTCGCCACGCAGGGCGTGGCAGGTGACGCAGCGTTCGCGGAAGATCGCCGCGCCGCGCTGGGCATCGCCCTTCAGGTCGAGCGCCGGGAGAAACGACGCGATGACGGCGAGGCGGTTGGTGTCGAGCGTGCCCGCCGAGAAGGTCTTCGCCGGCGCCGGGCGGTTGGTGGCGCGCTGCCAGGCGGGCCGCAGCAATTCCGCCTCCGCAGCGGAGAGATTCGCCAGGGAATGTCCGCCCCGGGCGAGGCCCTTGGCGAAGGCGTCGGCGACCGTGTTCATGCCGGGCTTGCCGGTCCACGCGCGGAGCGAACCGGTGACCAGCGCGAGGTCGGCCGCACCGCCGCGGCGTCCCAGCACGCCGGCCAGTTCCGCCAGGGCGCCCAGGGCGGGCTCCGGACGCGGCGTTGCGAGGGCCGTGAACAGTTGCGGTTCCGCGCCGTAACCGGCATGGACCGCCGCCGCGATCACCCGCGCGTTAGGTGACCGCAGCAGATGCACCAGCGGCGCGATCTTCTCGGCGACCGGCAACTGCGCGAGGGCAAACGTGAGTTCCAGTTGGTTGAGGGGATCCGGTTCGGTGGTGGCAAGGGCGGTCAGTGTGTCACGGAGCGCAGGCGTGTTGACGCGGGCTTGGCCGTCTGCGCTCCGTTGAGCGACGAGCTGGATCGCGTGCCGGCGGACTGCCCCGGACGGGTCCCGCAGCGCCGCGACCAACGCCGCGTCTTCCCCGCCTTCGAGGGCGGCCAGAACCCGCAGCGCATGCACTCGGCCCAGCGCGGACGGCGACGTCCGGGCGGCTTCGCGAAGCAACCGCATGGCATTCGGATCCGCCCGTTCCACGAGCAATCGGCTCGCCGTGTCACGGTGCCAGGCGTTGGGGTGCGCGAGGAGTCTCACGAGGGCGGCGGTGTCGTCGGCCTGGACCCGGAACCGCGAACCGTCGGCCTTGAAACCCTTCGGCGCGATCCGCCACAGGCGGCCACGTTCGCGACCGCTGTCGAGGTCCAGATGCTTCTTCAGGTTCGCCGGAAGTGACCATGGATGCTCGATGGTCTCGCGATACATGTCCACTACCCACAGGCAGCCGTCGGGCGCGTTGAAGAACTGCACCGGCCGGAACCAGTTGTCGGTGCTTGCGAGGAACTCCGACTTTTGTTCGTCCGCCGCGCGTTCGCCCACCAGCAGGATTCCGTCGGGTGCGGGCCGCAGCTTTTTCCGGTGGAGCAGATTGCTGCCGCAGTCGGCGATGAAGGCGTCGCCCGCGAACTCTTCGCCATAGGCATCGCCCCGGTAGATCGTCACGCCGGTCGCGCCGGTGAAATACCCGCTCGCGCGGCCGCCACCCTCGACCATGCCCTCGACCACGCCGGTCACGCGCCAGCGCGTGCGCAGGACGCGCCACGGTTCGTCGGGACTGCGCCGGAACACTTCCGCGGCCGAACCATCCGCGGCGATGCTGTGCCGGCCGGCGGGGAACTCGTGGAACGGGTTCGCGGTCGCGCCCAACTCATTGAAGGCGACGAGCTGAAGGTGGTCGGAGTTCGAGCACACGAACTTGCGGCCCGTGTCGTCGAACGACATGCCGTGCTGGCCGCCGCCCGGTTCGGCGCGGAGTTCCAGCGTGCGCGGATCGAAGGAGAAATCGCGGCCGCGAAGGCTGACGGCCGTCGCGCCAGGCGGGAGCAAGCCCTGCCCCGCTCGCCAGGCGCGCGTGAACTCACTATCCACCAGCCGCACCGCGCCCCCACTCATGCTGGTCGCGCCGTGAATGCGTTGGTCCACGCCCCAGTGGAACGAGTTCAGCAGCGCCTGCACGTTCAGCTTGTTCGTGGCGAAGGGCGTGTAGTCGCCCGCGAAACCGGTGAAGACCGGCTCGCGCACATCGGCGACGCCGTCACCATCGGTGTCCTTGGCGTAGAGGAGATCCGGCGTCGCGCCGATGAAGACCCCGCCGCGCCAGCAGGTGACCGCGGTCGGCCAAGGCAGCCCGGCGAGGAACACCGTCGCCCGGTCGTAGCGGCCGTCGCCATCGGTGTCTTCCAGGCGCTTGATGCGGCCAAGCTGTTCGGGGCGCCGCTCCGAATAGTCCCGCATCTCCACCACGTAGGCGCGGCCCTGTTCATCCACGTCGAGTGCGACCGGGCTTGCGAGCAGCGGTTCGGCCGCGACGAGTTCGGTGGCGAAGCCGGGGCGCAGCACCAGCATGGCGGCGGCCAGGTGCGGCTCGGTCGCCGGCACCCGCGGCATCTGGTCGGCGGAGATCTCCGGCTCGGCGGCCTGCGCCACCGCCAGGGTCATGAAACCCGCCCACACGAAACGGCTGAACATGCCCTCATGGAAACGGCGGAGCCCCGCCCTTCGCCAGCCATGATTTGGGGGACGGGAGGGGGCGGGCCTACGATGGGGATGCCCCGTTCCGACGGTGCCGAACGATGAGAACGGTGATTGCCGCCAAGCCCCCGATTCCCAGGCAAACGAGCACGGTCGTGGCCAACCTGGCGAAGGGCCGTTCGGCGGACAGGAGTTCGCCCGAGTGAAGATCGAAGACCAGTCGATTGCCGCGGCAAATGACCAGTTCTCGACCGAAGAGGAAAAGACCGCGCGGCACTGTCTTCACCTCCAACCGGTCCCCTTTCAGAAGCCCAAACGAATCCAGCCACGCCCAGTAGCCAATTGAGTAGTCATCACGGGGAGGAATGGTGCCACCGACCGGATTTTCAACCAGCTCGGATGCGAGATAGGAGCGGACTTCTACACCCTGGTTGAAGAAACGGATCGCCTTGGGTTTGGGCGCGGCGGCGTTGGTCAGGTTCCCGATCGTCGCGTAGATGTTGAACTTTGCGATCCCCTCCAAGTTGGGCGAAAGGGCGAACCAGTTTGAGTCGGCAAACCAGTCGAGAAAGTAAACCGGCGCGAGGTCGGGCAACCGATACACCCCGTTCGAGGGAAACTGCGTGTAGAGGTCCACCTTTCGCCCATTCGGCAAGGCCTGCCAGCGACCAGCATCATCCCCCGACCGGCGAGACCGCGCGGGCCGGCTCATCACCAGTGCCTTGGAACGGTCAGCCGAGAGGAGCAGGAAGGAATCCGTTTCCGGTCCCAGCATTCCGAACCCGTAGAACGGCGAGCCCAACAAGACTCCGAATCCCAAGGTCCAAACTAGCACCCGGAACCGCGACCGAAATGAACAGGGCGCCGTCTTGGAATCGCTCATTCCGGATTTGGACTTCGCCCGCCGGTTTCCGTCACGCACGGATTTGCCTCAGACCCGGAACGCCTTCCGCAACTGGGCGATGCTCTTGGGCACCGCCGTGTCGGGATTCTCCTTCCCTTCCATCTCCAGCGCGACCCAGCCGCGGTAACCGGCGTCGGCCAGAATCTTCGCGATGCGCGGGTAATCGAGCTTAAGCGTATACCATTCGCCGCCGCCGAAGTAGGTCTTGGCCTGCACGTAAACGGCCTTGGGCGCGACCATGGCCAGCTTGTCGTAGGGTTCTTCGAGGAAGTTACCGGTGTCCAGCATCACGCCCACCCACGGCGACGTGATCTCCTTGGCGATGCGCAGCAGGCCCTCGGGCGAACGCGTCAAGCCCCAGTGGTTTTCCACCGCCAGCGTCACGCCACATTCCTCGGCCTTGGGAATGCACTGGTTCAGCGAGTCCACGCACCACTTGAAGCCGTCGTCCTCGGTGTAGCCCGGCAGGATGGGCTCGATTCCGCGCGCCTTCATCAGGTCGTCGAAGCTCTTGATCGTGTTCCAGCGCCCCGAGTTGATCCGCACCACGCCGATACCGAGCGCGTAGGCGATCTCGATGCACTTCTTCGTGTGCTCGACCTGCGCTTTGAGGAAGGCCGGATCGGGATCCACAAAATCTTGGTGGATGCTCAGGCAGCAATAGCTCACGCCGTGGCGGGCTGCGTGGCGCTTGAGCCGCGCAAGATAACCGCGGTGATCGGCGGTCAGCGGCTCCTTCTCCGGCAGATCCATCTGGCGATGCAGCACGTCCACGCCGGCAACCCCGAGCGCGGCGGCCTTCTCGACCACCTGCTCAATGTTCACCTTGGGTTCGCGGAAGTGCCAGTAGCTGTAACTCGCGATGGCGAGCTGGACGTGGCCGCGGATCTTCGGCGGCGCGGCGACCGCGGACAGAGGGGCAGCAGCAGCAGCCCCGGCGGCCAGCGCGGCGGAGGTGAAAAACGAACGGCGGGAAGTCTTCATGGAAGCGGAGCCAAAGCGTAGGAAAGGCGAAGTGCAAGTCACGCCTTTCGAGACGGGTGGAGGTTCCGACCCGAACAATCGCTTCGCGGACTTCACCGCGGAGCCGAAGGATGCGCGGAACCGTTGAAACAACGTCCCCGGGAAGCACAGCCAATTTCCGGAAAGCACTGTCGGACGGCCTTAGCTCTCGCCCACGGTCTTGGCTCACTCGGAAGTGCGCTTCGAAAGGTCGGGCCGTTGGCGATGCCACGCGGTGGCTCGCTGGTAAGCGGCGGCGGCTTCGAGCGCTGCGCCTTCGCCGAACAGTTTGCCCAGAAAACAGAGGCTGGCCGGCGCGCCCCCGGTCTTGTCGCCGTTGGGCACGACCACGCACGGATGGCCGGTCATGTTCGAGAACAGCAGCGTGTTGCCGTCCCAGGCCGGCGTGACGAGCACATCCAGGTCGCGGAACAGGGCATCCATCGCCGCGATCAGCTCCGTGCGCAGGCGGGTCGCCTGGACAAACTCAACCGCCGGGATGTAGCGGGCGCTGCGGAACAGGTTGGGCCAGTTGCCCGGCCCTTGCTGCACGAGGGCCTCGTCGAGGTTGGAGCGGGTGAGCTCGTCGAACACCGCAGCGCTCTCCACTTCCAGGATGCTCCAAAGCGGTCCGGCGGGCAGCTCGGGCAGCGTCACGGACTTCAGCTCCGCGCCCAGCGTCCGCAGTGCGTTCAGGGCGGTTTGGTTGTTGGTGAAGTTACCGTGGGGCTGGGCGAAGTCGTTTTCGAGAAACCCGATCCGCAGCGTCCGAAGTTCGCGTCCGGAGGCATAGGCAAAGGGCGCCGCCACCGTGGATCGGTCCTCAGCATCCGCGCCCCGGATCGCCTCCAGCACCAGGGCGCAATCCTCGGCGGAGCGGGCTAACGGCCCCAGTTTGTCGAGCGACCAGCAGAGCGTCATCGCGCCGGCGCGACTCACTCGACCGAAGGTGGGTCGCAAGCCCGAAACCCCGCAGACGGTCGCGGGCGAAACGATGGAGCCCAGCGTTTCCGAACCCAGCGCGAACGGGACCAACCCGGCCGCGACCGCCGCCGCCGAACCGGCCGAGGAACCGCTGGAACCCTTCTCCGGCTGCCACGGATTGCGCGTCCGGCCACCAAACCAGACGTCGCCCATCGCGAGTTCGCCCAAACTGAGCTTTGCCACCAGCACCGCCCCGGCCTGGTCCAGCTTGCGGATCACCGCGGAGTCGGTGTCGAACACCTGGTTGGTGAACGGTGCCGCGCCCCAAGTCGTGGGTGTGCCGCGGGTCGCGAGCAGGTCCTTCGCGCCATAGGGAATTCCATGCAGCGGACCGCGCCATTGGCCGGCGGCGAGTTCCCGGTCGGCGGCGCGCGCGGCGGCGAGAGCGCGGTCCCCGGTGAGATTGACCACACAACGCAGGGCCGGCCCGAAGCGGCGGAGACGGTCCAGCGACAGCACGGTGAGCTCTTCCGACGTGACCCGGCGCGAACGCAGCAACGCCGCCAGCTCGGTCACCGGCAGAAAAGCCAGCTCATCGGAATGCTGCGGACGTTGTGCCCCCGCCGGCGGCGACCACCGGAAGTCATCCTGCGCCACCGGGAACCGGAAACCCGGCGGGCGCGGATCGAACACCCACGCCGGGGGCAGCGAATTCGGAAAGGGCCGTCCGCGCAACGCGGCCCACACTTCGCGCCGCTGCGCCACACTCTTCGCCAGCTGCTCCAACTCGTTTTCGGTGAACTCCAGGCCGATGACCCGGGCGGCCGCGGCGAGGTCCGCGGTGGGCGCATTGGTGGCGGCCCGGGTCGGGCTGCCCCAGGCCAATCCCATCACGAGCAGCAACGTCAGCCGGCGCATGTTCATGGCGCGAGCATGGCGCCCCGGGAGGGACGGGCGAGCGTCTTTGTCAGTCCAGCGCGGGCACCGAGCGGCCGCGGGGCGGGGCGGAATGGCGGAGGAAGCTGTCGAGCAGCAGCTGCACGCCGAAGTTGTTCACGCCGGAACCGAAGAAGACCGGCGTCAGCTTGCCGGCCAGCACCTGCCCGTGGTCGAACTCGGCGCCGGCCAGCTCGATCATCTCGATCTGTTCCCGCACGACCCGGTAGGTGTCGGCGTCAAGCTTCTCCTGCACGAGGGGATCCTCGAGTCCGGTGACGTTGACCGCCGCGCGATATTTGCCGCCGACCACGCGCTCGAAGAGGTGGACCTTCTTTTCCGCGCGATCATACACGCCCCGGAAGTCCGCGCCGTGCCCGAGCGGCCAGTTCATGGCGCACGATTTGATGCCGAGCACAGCCTCCAGCTCGTCCATCAGCGCGATCGGGTCGCGGGCGGGCCGGTCGAGCTTGTTCATGAAGGTGAAGATCGGCACGCCGCGGCGCGCACAGACCTCGAAGAGCTTGCGCGTCTGGTTCTCCACGCCCTTGCCGGCATCGATGACCATGATCACGGCGTCCACGGCGGTGAGCACGCGGTAGGTGTCCTCGGAGAAGTCCTTGTGGCCGGGCGTATCGAGCAGGTTCACGCGGTAGCCGGAATACTCGAACTGCAGGACCGTGGAGCTGATCGAGATGCCGCGTTTCTTCTCCAGCTCCATCCAGTCGGACGTGGTGGCGCGCTGGTTTTTGCGCGCGGTGACGGAGCCGGCGAGCTGCACCGCGCCGCCGTAAAGCAGCAGCTTTTCGGTGAGCGTCGTCTTGCCGGCATCGGGATGCGAGATGATCGCAAACGTCCGCCGGCGCTGGATTTCTTCCTGCAAGGTCACGAGGGCGGTGACGCTACCAAGCCGTCCTGACAAAACAAAGCGGGAGGTGTCGCGCGGCGGCGAGAGATTGCCGGGCGTCCTGACGGCCGATTCCGGGCCTCCATCGTCCCGCTTGCCCCACCCGCTCGCGGCGGTAGCGTCGCGACATGCTCAATCTCCGCTCCGCCGCGCTACTGGCGCTGCTGGCCCCGACGGTTCTTCTCGCCGCCACGCCCGTGCAGGAACGCGCTGAACGCTTCCTCGGCCTCGTCAATTCCGGCTACCAGTCCCTCTCGCGCATCGAGAGCGAAGCGCAATGGAAGGCCGCCACCGACGTGAAGCCCGAGCATGACGCCGCGGCCGAAGTCGCCGGCAAGGCGCGTGCGGCATTCAACGGCAATCCCGCCATCATCCGTGAGGCGAAGGAACTCCTGGCCCAGCGTGGTGAACTCAGCGAGCTGCAGGTCCGGCAGTTGGAGAAGGCACTGCTCAACGCCGCCGAGGGACCGATGACCAATCCGGAACTCGTCGGCAAACGCATCGCCGCCGAGACCGCGCAGAACTCCACGCTCAACGGCTTTCAGTTCAAGCTGGGCCGCTCGAACGTCGTCGCCAACGACTTCGACCGCATCCTCAGCAAATCCACCGACCTTGCGGCGCGGCGCGCCGCGTGGGAGGCCTCGAAACTCACCGGCCCCGCGCTCAAGCCCGGGCTCGTGAACCTCGTCGGCCTGCGCAACGGCTGCGCCCGCGAGCTGGGCCACGCCGACTACTTCGCACTCCAGACGGCCGGTTATGAGATGAGCGCCGCGGAGATGGTGAAACTGAACGACGAATTCCTCCGCGAGCTGCGTCCGCTTTACCTCCAGCTCCACACTTGGGCGAAGCACGAGCTGGCGAAGAAGTTCAACCAACCCGTGCCCAAGCGCATCCCGGCGCACTGGATCAACAACCGCTGGTCGCAGGAATGGGGCGGCCTCGTGGACGCGGCCAACCTCGACGCCCATTTTGAGAAACACGACCCGGCGTGGGTGACCAGGACCGCGGAGCAGTTCTGGGTCGGCATCGGTTTCCCAAACCTGCCCGCGAGCTTCTGGACCAAGTCCGACCTGTTCCCGGCGAAGCCCGGCGAAAACCGCCTGAAGAATTCCCACGCCTCCTGCTGGCACGTGGACCTGGAGAACGACATCCGCTCGCTCATGAGCGTCGAGCCGAACCAATGGTGGTTCAACACCGCGCACCACGAGCTGGGCCACGCCTACTACTTCATCGCCTATACCCGACCCGAGGTGCCGCCGCTCCTGCGCATCGGCGCGAACCCGGCCTTCCACGAAGGCGTCGGCGAACTCATCGGGCTCGCCTCCGGCCAGATTCCCTACCTCAAGGGGATGAACATCCTGCCGGCCGATTTCCAAGCCGATCCCACGGCCATCCTGCTCGACAATGCGCTGCTGCACTCCGTGCCGTTCCTCTTCTGGGCCAGCGGCACGATGACGCATTGGGAAGCCGACGTGTATTCGCAGGGGCTGCCGACCTCCGAGTGGAACCGCCGTTGGTGGGACCATGTGGCGAAGTTCCAGGGCGTCGAGCCGCCCGGCGGTGCGGGTTCCCGCGGCGAGGAATTCTGCGACGCGGCGACCAAGACGCACATCAACGACAACCCCTGCTACTACTACAGCTACGCCATCGCGACGGTGCTGAAGTTCCAGTTCAACGACTACATCGCCAAGAAACTGCTCAAGCAGCCGCCTCAGAACTGCAATTACGCCGGGAACAAGGAAGTCGGCGCGTTCCTGAGGAAGATGCTGGAACACGGCGGCACCCGCGACTGGCGGACGCTGCTCAAGGAAACCACCGGCGAAGACCTGAGCACCCGCGCCATGCGCGACTACTTCGCCCCGCTCATGGTCTGGCTGGAGAAGGAGAATGCCGGGCGACAGATCGGGTGGGAGTGACCGTTACGTGAAACGAGACCGCCAAAAAAGGAAGCATGCCAAAGAGCGCGGATCTATTCGTAGGGATTCTGCTCGTGCTGAGCGGGCTGGTTTTCCTGACCACCCGAAAGAGCTACGATGCCGCCATCCTTCGGGATCTTCAGCGCGGCTGGCTAACCCCGGAAGAGGCTGCCGCCAAACGCCGGAGTCGGGTTTGGGTTGGCGTTGGGGGTTTGGTCGTGGGTTGCGGTCTCGCAGCCGGCTATTTTCTGAACCGCTGATAACGCGGGTGGAGGCACAGAATGCCGCATGGCACGTCGGGTCGGGCAGTGGCGTATGGAACCGCGCAAGGCGCGGGTAACCCAAATGCCGCACATGGAATGAAAGTCAGCTTCGAAGGGAGATCGGTCATCGTCAGTCGCACCTCGCCCGGACACTGGGTTGCCTGGCTGATGGTGACGGCTGCGGGTTGTTTGATGATAGGTGTGTGTCTTTCCGTGGCGGTGTCCGCCGTGCTGGGAATGGCCTCGCTGCGAGACTTGGCTCTGGCACTTCTTTTCGTCGTGGGTGCATTGCTTCCCGGTTGGATTCTCCGGCTTGGGTTTTTCGCCTTCCTGCCGGTGCGTTACGAAGTGCGTCCGCTGGCAACAGGAGGCGTAGAGGCTCGTTGGAGACTGGGCCTGCTGCGAAGACGTTGGCGGGCATTCACCCGGCAACCCCTGATCGCCGTCACACCGGCTTACCAACGGGGTGATTGGGGGTTCGTCCTCAGACTACGCAACGCGAACGAGAGTGGTTTTCTCCTCTCCAGCCCCACTATCGGCAGCGAATCGAGGGAACAGGCCATGCATGACGGTAGCGAGGCGGCGGCGGCCATTGGGACTCACCTGGGAATTTCAGTTCAAACCGAGGGCTGGGAACTTAGGAATTGAACAGGGATTCTGCCGGATGCGAAGCGTTGCCAACTAATGCTTGTGCGCGCCCATCAGACCTTCCACACCTGTCGCGGCCGAGCTGCGGTTCCTGCCAGCGCGCTGTCGGGTCACTTGAGCGGAAGATGCACTAGCCCTGCGACCGGCCGGTCGCCGGTCGCGCAGCGACCGATTCTGTGCCAATTTTCCCCGGATGGTTCCGGAACAACTTCGACTAGCCCGCCACCGCCTGTGTCTCGGCATCACCAATGTCGGGTTCTGGGTCTTGGCCGCAGGCACGGGGCTCGGCTGGCTGGTGCGCGATCGCGGCGTTCCACCCGGACCGCTGCTGCTCTGGGCGGTCATTGGCGGCGCGCTCGCCTTGCAGGCAGTGTTCGACTTCCTTGGCGGCGTGGTGTTGATGCCCGGCCCACGGCCATCGGTCGCCACTTTCCTGCGCGAGTGGTCGCGCGGCGTCGTCGGCCACACGCTCGTGCTCACGGTCGCTGGGCTCGTCAGCGCGGTCAGTTTCCGGCTCACCGAGGGATTCTGCCTGGGCATAGCACTCATGACACTGGCGCTGGCACTGGGGCGGCGGCCACTCCTGTTCGCGGTCGGCGGCGGCGCGGCGATAGAGCGCCAGCACGAGGGAGAAAGGATTTTCACCACCGCAATCAAAGACCCGGCCTTCACCGGCGGGATCGTCGGCCTCGGTCGTCGCCCGAAAAGTCTCCTGCCCGCGCGCTGGATCGAGGCGTTGCCCAAGGCGGAACTCGCCGCCGAATCGAGCCGCCGTCGATGGCAAATCGCCAATGCGCTTCCCGCGCGCGCCTTCATGCTGATCCTCCTCTGGAATCTGCTCGGGACTTTCATCGGCACGCAAGTCTTCCAGTTCGCCGCCCGCCCGCCCGCCGCAGCGCTGTTCGGCCACGCGTGCTGGATGACGCTCTGGGCCTTCGCCAGTCTGCTCGTGCTCCCCGCGCTCAGCCGCAAAGCTGTCCTCGCCGCCGACCGCGCCGCTGCCGAATCCGGCCACGACGTTCGCGCATGGATTGCACGCTTCCCCGATCTCGTCGGCGAAGACGGCAGCCCCAACGCCGCCGTGCAGACCATCTTCTATCCCGTGCCCTCGGCGGAAATGCGCCAGCGCCAGCTCGGGCAACCATCCACCGGCTTCATCCCCGGCAATCTCGCCCGCAGCAACCTCTACTACTCGTGGGCCACCCTCACGCTGCTCGGCCGCGCCGTTCACTGTAACGTCGGCCGCCCCGCGCTGTGGGTTTTTCCGCCCTCGGCGTAAAGCGCATGACGACCGCGAGAAAACGGGTGCTCATCGTCGGAGGCGGCCTGGCCGGCCTCGCGTGCGGCGTGCGGCTGCACGAAGCCGGAGCGCAGCCCTTGATCCTCGAAGCCAGCGACGACGTGGGCGGCCGCGTGCGGACCGATGTGGTCGATGGCTTCCGGCTGGATCGCGGGTTTCAGGTCTTTCTCGACGCGTATCCGGAAGCCGGAAAACTGCTCGACCTCCCGCGCCTCGATCTGCGCCCGTTCAAGCCCGGCGCCCTCGTCTTTCTCGATGGCCGTCTGCACCGGGTGATGGACGTTTTCCGCGACCCGCGCCACCTGCTCGCCAGCGCACTCGCGCCCGTCGGTTCGCTGGCCGACAAGCTGCGCGTCGCCGCGCTGAAGTGGCGCATCAGCCGCTCGACCCTCGCGGACATCGCCGCGCGCGAAGACCTCACGACCGAAACCTATCTGCGCCGCGCAGGCTTCTCGCGCCGGATGATCGACGTGTTCTTTCGCTCCTTCTACGGCGGCATTTTCCTGGAACGCGACCTCCGCACATCGAGCCGGATGTTTGAGTTCACATTCCAGATGTTCTCGCGGGGAAGCGCGAACCTGCCCGCGCAGGGCATGCAGGAAATCCCCCGCCAACTTGCCGGCCGCCTGCCCGCGGACGCGATCCGTCGAGGCGCGCGGGTGACGGAAATTCGCCCGGGAAAAATCACGCTGGCATCCGGCGAAAGTCTCGATGGCGATGCCGTCGTCGTCGCCGCCGATGCGACGACCGCCGCTCGTCTCCTGCCCAGCCTCGCGGCCAAAAAGCCCGCCTGGCGCGCCGTCACCGGACTCTATTTCGCCGCGGAAAAATCCCCGCTCCGCGAAGCCATCATCGCCCTCAACGGCACCGGTCGCGGTCTCGTCAACAACGTCTGCGTGCTCTCCGACGTCGCACCCGGCTACGCGCCGCCGGGCCAGGCGCTCATCTCCATCTCCGTCCTCGGCGTGCCCGCGATTCCGGATCTCGAAACGCAAATCCTCGCTGAACTCGAGCCGTGGTTCGGTCCCGAAGTGCGCAACTGGAGACACCTCCGCACCGACCGCATCGAGCGCGCCCTGCCCGAGCAGCCACCCATCGCTGGAGCGCTCGGCCCATTCTTCCGCGAATTCGACGGCATCTTCGTGTGCGGCGACCACCTCACCAGCGCATCCATCGAAGGCACGATCCTCTCCGGCCTCCGCACCGCCGACGCCATCCTTCGATAACCTCACACCCATTCCGCGCACAGCAACTCCGCCTGCGCGAGCACCGTCTTCACCGCCTCCTCTTGCAAGTCGGGCGGATAGCCGTGTTTGTTCAGGATGCGCTTCACCATTACCTTGATCTTGGCCCGGGCGCTTTCCCGTAGGGTCCAGTCGATGGTCACGCTCTTCTTCACCTGTGAAATCAGTTCGGCGGCAATGACCTTGAGCTTAGCGTCCCCCATCGCCTGCACGGCGGAATTATTCGCAGCGAGGGCATCATAGAAAGCGATCTCGTCATCGGTCAGGCCCATGTCCTCGCCGCGCTTGGTGGCGGCGTCGAGGTCCTTGGCGAGTTTGATCAGCTCTTCGATGACCTGCATCGTGCTGATGGCGCGGTTGTGGTAGGCGTTGAGGGTCTTCTTGAGCTTCTCGCTGAAGACCTGGCTCTACACGAGGTTGCGCTTGGAGCGGACCTTGAGTTCGTCCTTGAGCAGCTTCTCCAGCAGCTCGGCGGCGACGTTCTTGTGTTTGAGGCCGCGCACTTCGGCGAGGAACTGGTCGCTCAGGATGCAGCCGAGGGAGCGTGCGGAGCGACCGAGACAGACAACGCGCAGCGTTGGGCGCAGCCCGACTGAGCCGGGGGCGAAGGAGTCAAATGTCCGGCTTGGGCAGTCCGGCGGCGGTGGAGACGTCGATCACCTGGCCCAGGGGAAGTGCGAATGTTGAAGTGCGAAGTGCGAAGTTCAGTCAGTTCGACATTCGAAATTCGTCATTCGTCATTTGCCCGGTCGCAGGCAACGCCGTGTTTCTCCAGCATGACGGCGATGGCTTGGGCGGTGTCGAAGGTCGGGTTCCCCTGGCCGCCGCTCTCGGTGTAGGTGACGAGCGCCTTCTTGAGCTGATCAGCGAGGCTGGCGAAGTGCGAATTGCGAACTTCAGACCATTCGTCATTCCGAATTCGCCATTCGTCATTTGCCCCGGCCACATGTCCCGCACGATCACGATCTTGAAGGGGTTTTTCGCGTCCTTGAACTGGTTCGCCAGCTCCCGCCGCCGCTTCTTGTTGCCGATGTGTTTCTGCCACTCGGGGCCGTCGGGCAAAGTGCGAATGATGAAGTGCGAAGTCCGAAGTTCAGTCAGTTCGACATTCGAAATCCCTCATTCGGCATTCTCCCCGTCGCCTTGCCTTCCATCGCCTCCACGCGCTTCTCGAAATGCGCTACTAGATCGGCGGCCACCAGCGCGATGCGTTTCGGATCGCCCACCAGCGCCTCCAGCGCGGCCCACTTCGTCTTGAGCTTCTCCTTCTTCGTCAGTTCCTCGCCTTCGGTGATTTCCTCAAACTCCGCGTCGAGCTTCGGCAGCTCGGCGGCGTTGAGGCTGAGCTTGGAAATGCGGCTCTCGTAATAGATCGGCACCGTGGCCTTGTCGGCGACGATTCAAATCATCGAGGCCAACGAACCGGGCTGCACGCTGGCTCCAGGATACTGAGCGAGAATTTGGCCTTTGAGGCTCCGAAGGAAATTTGCCGGTCCGAACTCGGGCAGAAGGATTCGATGGTTCGGCTTCTTTCCGTTGATTGACTCGTCTGTGACAATGAACGCACCGGCGTCGTAAAGGCGCGCGCCCACGCTTTGTTTCATGAATATCTTGTAGCGCTCAGCGTAGGACGGGCCTTCAAACGTTTCGACTTCATCACTTCCGGCCACCCGAAAAGGAGGCATCGTGAGAAAGTGAGGTTGCTTGATTCTAACAGGTTTCCCGTCGGAGTCTGGCTGGTATTTGCCGACGAAGAGATAGCCGAGCCACGGGCGCGGCTGCTGGCGTTCAAAGCCAGACTGACCGTAAGTGACCCAGAAGTCGTGGGCATTTCCGATACTCTCTTCGAGCCGGTTGTTCTGATTGTTGCCGATACTTTTGTCCTGCGATTTGAACTCCACTGCGGCATAGAGGACGGGGCCGACCGCATCACCTTTCGCAGAATGAAAGCGGCTGTTTGCCAGCACGATCAAATCCCAGTTTTTGGACGGGCGAAAATATGACGGAAGGATTGAAGGCGTCGTGGAAAGATGGCCGCCGGCAAAGATGTGGGCCGGGTTTACGCCCAGTCCGACCAGGAAGTCCCGGATGGTGGTCGCGAAACCATCCATCGTCTTGCCGTGAAGATTCACATCACGGGTGCCTCCCTGACTCTTCTTGGATTTTGCGGTGCTCTTCGAGCTCCACCAATGTTTGACGGCGTTGTGAAAGAGTTCTGTTTCTGCTGGCATAATCAAAGTGGGAGGGAATCAATCTGGTAGGCTTCCAAGGCAGCGCGCGTTGCCAGCGCCACGTCTTGTGTGTCGAAGGCTTGGCGGAGAGTCTCAGCGAGTTCGTGTGAGATGCTCTCCGGGGCTGGCACACGGATTCGACGGAGGTATTGAGCCTGAAAGCGCAGGAACCCACCCCGCATCCGAACGCCATAGCAGTGAATGAAGAACTCGCCCACCGCTGACATGAGCAGTCCGCCCAGAACGCGCAGATCCCACGTTTCGGAAGTGATCCAGTAGAGGTTGTGCTGCGGATAGGTTTCTCCAAGGTCGAGCGTCGGCAGGAGTCGGTCCTTGATGTCCGCGATGTAGAGTTTTTGCTTCGCAAAGAGCCGCAGGTTCACCCGGTCAATGGTCTTGTGCCATTGCAGCGGGCGCTCCTTTGCCGTGTGCCTGCTCGTCAGTAGATCGTAGTGCGGCCTCAGATAAGCCTCGAAGCGCGGATAGGCTTGAAGATCGATCAGACCTTGCTCGTTCCACGGGTTTACGAGGTAGCGACCTGACCACGCCACTTTCCCCGCCTTCAAGTCCGACGCCATGGCGAGCGGGAGCAGGCGATCCGGTTCAATGTCCGGTCGGTCATCCGTGATGAAAACCCGGTCGGCACCGGTTGCTACTCCAATGCCAATTTGGGTTCCGGTGGCTTTGCTCTCCAGCGGCAGGCACGTCGCTTCGAGGCGTTTGAGAAGTTGCAAGGCTTCCAGCGATGAGCACGGCCAAGGCTCACTGCCGCGGAACCAGTCTGGAAAACGCGCCACTCGTAAAATGCTGCTCGAACGGGCTTCGTAGAGCAGGCTTTCCACTTCCTCGCGGCTCGCCTTCTCAATGCCGGGCAGTGCTTTAGCAACGACGACGGGGCCTTGTTTCTCCTGCGCGATAATCGTGACCGCAGGGTAAGCCGAAACATCGGTTTCAAAGGCGGCGACATCATGTGCTTCAATCACGCAGCGAACATTGTAGCCTTCCGTAGTGATGAACTCGCGCAGGGCACTGCCATAATCATTGAGCATCCAACGGTCGGCACAGATGTAGGCGCACACGCCACCCGGTTTGAGTTGCAGGAGCGCGGCTTGGTAAAAAGCTACGTAAACATCCGCCCGGCCCCGCATGGCGCTAAAGCCACTGCGGTAGAACGCAGCTTTGTCCTCGGGAATCTCTTCCAGCCGGATGTAAGGCGGATTCCCGATGACAAAATCGGCAATGGGGAAAGCGAGAGAAGCTTCGAGGAAATCGTCGGTTCGAATCCAGCTCCGCGACAGCGAGGTAGCAATCAGGGCGGGTATTCCGAGATCGAGAAGCGTAGCGCAGACGAGTCCCATGGCCTTTTCGGCGGCAGCGGGGTCTATCTCAAACGCGCCAATCGCCTGTGCGGCCTGCTCAACGGGAATGCCGTGGAGGTGGCAGGATTTAATCAGACGTCGGACCATGCCCTGAAGAAAAGCCCCGTCTCCTGCTGAGGGCTCCAAAGCAGCGAGGCGAGCAAGAGGGCGCTCTGGCAAATACCCAGCCAGATCAAGGAGCAGTTCCACCATCCATGGTTTGGTGTAAACGACGCCGGCCACGCGCGGCGGAACTAGATCGATGACGGCGGTGCTCACAAAACTGAACTTTTTTCGGATGAATTGCGCATTGTGCAGCCCCAGCTCGGGCCACAATCGAAGTTTAGCCGATTGAAGCCGCTCACGCGACGGCCAAATGATTCGCCGGTGATCAGAAGATCGGCCCCCAGCCTCTGGGACAACAAGTGGGTAGCGCTTTCGACGGTGGATTCGCTGAGGCTCATGGCACGGCTGGTGGCGGGCTGACTAGCTTCTTCATTTCAGTGCAATGATTGCTGTCCGCGTGTTCAATTAGCTCTAGCACGTCGGCTAAGACGGCGGGCGTTTCGAGAAGGATGGACTCGTCGTGATCCACGGAACCATCGGGACGAGCGTTGTGGGAATGAGCGTTAAGGAAGTTGAGAATCCGATTGGTCTTTGCTGCGTCGAAACCCAGTTCATGCAGGTAACCGTGCATATCGCTGTTGAACCGATTGTCTTCCCATGTGTGAGCGGAGTTCGGCAGCCGGAACGCCAAAAACGCCTCAAGCACACGCCGAGCAATGTTTGGATAGTGGTAGAACCTTTCGATTTCTCCCGCGCTTTCACCTGCCCCTTTTACGACCTGAGAGAACAAGTAGCTGTATTCAGATTCATACTCGGACAACAACGGATCGAGAGCGGCGAGTTCTGCCCGTCGCCCGGAACTGGACCCGAGACAGTTGAGCATATACATCCGCGCCTCCTTCTTTGTCTTTTTCTTTGTCTTATTGACTCGGAACAGCCACTTCCGAACTAGGCGGAGAAAACCGAAGTTGTGGGTCGTAATGAAAAGCTGCCCGACATCCTTCGTTCGGTCCTGAATAAAACTGAACGCGTAGAACAGAGCGTTCGCGTCCAAGCTCGATACAGGGTCATCGACTACGATTATGCCCTTTGTCTTGTCGAATCCTCGGTCTTCAAGAGACTTCAGAAAATAGATGATGGCGAGCGCGGTCTTTTCCCCCTCGCTCAGCTTGGTAGCGGGAATCCCGTCACGCATGATGCGATAGCCAGCATCCTCAACCGCAAGGGTGATGTCTTTTCGCCCGAGATAGCTGGCGAGGTCGGCGTTAATCTGTTCGGCGGGGCGACGATGTTCTTTGATTTCACCGTCGAGTATTAGAACTTCAGCGCGGAGCGCAGCTATGCTGGAGCGCAATGTTCCTGCCTCGGTCGAGGCGGCAGCAATTTCCTTTTCAAGCTCAACAACCTTGTCGAACTTGTCTGCAACAATGGCCTCCTCCAGCTTTGCCCGTGCTGCAGCGATCTCCAGTTGGAAGTTTTCCGTGCGAGCGTTGTGGGCGCGAAGCTGTTCGTTAACGCCGGTGATGTCTATCGACGCTGGCACCTCAGCGGAGAACCCAACGATTTCAAACGGATTGGCCCGCTTCTCTTTGAGCGCGTCATCGCAGCTCTTCAAAAATCCCTCGATAGCCCCTCGTGCCTCGCTAATTTCCGTCACTGCCGTTCTGTAAGGTGCGACGAAGTCGTCATACACCCGTGCCTCATCGGGAATCGTCAGGTCTGCTAGATCTGCTGTGTGGGTGGCAATCGTTGCCCTTGCATCCGATGCCGCCTTTACGACAGCGGCATACTCGTCACTAAAATGCTTCTCCAAGGCTTGCACACGGTCATCAGGGATTGGGCCTTCGCAGAATTGGCAGACCTTTACTTTCAGTTCGTTGTGGAGCTTCAAACCCTCCCCGACCCACGAATTCACCTCGGGCCTGTTCTTCAGGGCTTCAATCACCTCAGACACGACGCTTCGGGAGAGCACGGTCACGGTCGCTGCTTTCACAGCTTCTGAATCAGGAGCCGTAAACTGGATTTCGGGAATTTCTGGTTTTGCCGTTCCTGCTGCGACGGCCTTTTGCTGCACTTTCTCCTCGTCAGACAGCGTGCTTGGTTTGGTCCCCACCTTCTTGTGGGCGTCACACTTCGCGATGAAGTTTCGCTTGTCGTAGGTGTTGTAAGCATTGCCGGTTCCCGCTGATCGAAGGAGTTCTTTGACCAAGGCGGCGGCTTCAATTCTAAGGTCATCAAGGCTCTTTTTTCTCCGAAGCTCTTTCCGTTCAACTTCGGCCAGGGCCAATTCCTGTTTCCCCTTTTCGGCCTCCTTGTCTTCGATTTGCTTTCGCTTTGTGGCACTGTCCTCGCCCAGAAAGAAGATGGGGCAGCAGGTTCCGAAGCTCGTAAAAACGTTGTCCGTCACGAAATCCCGGTTGAAGACCTTTACTTGTGGGATGGCCGCGTGCGTCAGGATAGCTGCGGACGAAATGTCTGCCCCATCTGCCGTGACCGTGAACTGTCCTTCCGTGCATTTCTTCAGTTCAAGACAGCGCAGTATGTTTGAGAGCGTCGTCTTGCCTGAACCGTTCAAGCCATAAATCAGATTGTAAGACTGGAAGTCATCGAGACCTGCCGTCCACGAGAAGTCGTGAAACACCCCAATACCCTGCACACGTTTGATTCTTTGGATGGCAGCCATTGGGTCAGGTGAGTTGATTTATTTCCGCCCCAACGCTCAAGTCCCCGCTCAGCAGCTTCGGCAACAGCGTGTCGCGCAAGATGGCAAAGCTGTTGAATTTGGTGCGAATGAAGTGCTGCACCCAGGCGAAGTTGGCGTTGCCCTTGGGCGGGACGGGGCGAATTCCGAATGCTGAATTTCGAATGTCGAATGTGTCAGTCATTGTTCCCCCTTGCGGTTTTGCGTGATGCGACGGTGATTGCCACGAGTTGGTTCGCTTCGTCGAGCAGACGGGTCAATTCCTGCGATGCTTGGGCTTCGAGTTTCAGCCGTCTGCGCTGGGCAATGTCGCGGAGCATTTCGAGCCAGAAGCCGGTTTCGTCAGCCTCTTCCTCGACTGTGCCGAGCTTCGCGATGAAGTCGGCTTTGGACTTCCCACGACATGCTGAACGATAATTGGCGGCGACTGAACTGGACGAACGGATGACTTGCCCGATGGCGTGGCGGGTCTCCAACACCTGAGGCACACCGGCGACTAACTCGATGACGTCGAGAGCAAACTTCTTCGTTCGTTTTTTCAGTTCTTCACTCATGGCTTTTCAGTTCCACATTCGCACTTCGGCATTCGACATTCGGCATTTTCCAGCAGTGTCGGAGATGTATTCAGGAGCCGGTCTGGAAATTCCGTGGGAGTCCTGTTCTCGGGGAAAGGGCTGGATGGCGAGGCGCGAAGAGGGCGGATACCCGCAGCGGTCTCCAACCGAGGAGCAACGAAGCCAGCCGGCCTTTTCCCCGAAACCCCTGCGGGCGGCGGGTCTTTTGGCCGTGGCCAGCGTTGGCTCAACCGTCACAGCCCGCTGCGGGGATGCTCCGGCTTCGCCGCCTTGGCCACGGCCACAATCCCTCGCCGCAGGACCCCACGCAATTTCCAGACAGGCTCCCGGGAAGATCAGCCCGAGGACGACGTGCTTGTATTCCGCCGCGTCCATGTTCGACCGCAATTTATCCGCTGCCAGCCACAGCTTTTGTTCAAAGCCGATGTTCGCCGTGCTGGGGTTGCCTCGTGGTTTGCGGGCCATGATCAGAGTGGTGCGGTCGTGGAGTTGCTCCGGTGGTCTTGCGCTCCGCGCAAGTCCCGCCAAGTGGCTGCGCAGTTACGATTCGCGCTCACGCGCGTCGCGGTGTCGGCGGCGAGCCAGAGCTTGGCTTCGAAGCCGAGGTTGGCGGTGGAGTCGTTCGCACGCTTTGCGTGGGTCTTGCCTTTGCCCATGCCCTCTGAATATCAGAACGCGTGAGCGGTGGCACGGCGGAAGTTGACTGACCTGGGGACGCGGGAAAGCGGACAGTCGCGTGACCCTTGCCTCGAACGGGTCCTAGTGTTTGGAAGTGACGTTAGAGTTTCGCAGAATCGCCTCCGCCGCCGCCCAGCCTGAGAGCGCGGCGCCTTCGACGCGCGGGCCGGCGAAGGCGTCGCCGGCGAGCACGAGCGGCGGGGACTGGCTCACGAGCACGCAGCGCTCTTCATCGACGCGCATCGGCTTGCTGTAGCGCCAGCCGTGGACTTGGAACGCTTTCACTCTCGCGCCGAGCCATTCCGCCGCGGCGTCGAGCAGCGCGCGACCGCTCTCCTGCCGGTCGCGTTCCCAATGCTCCATGCTGAATGCATGCGTGGCGTGAATGGTCACGGCTGGCTCGGCGGAGATTCCCTTCAATCGGTTGTCCGCGATCCACGCGATGGGGCCGTCGGCGGGGGTGAGGCCGCCGGGAGGCGGGATGCGCGACGGACCGTCGAGCACGGCCATGACGGCGAGGCAGCGCTCGTATTCGATGGCGGCGAGCCGCGTCCGCATTTCTGGCACGAGGATGATGCCGCCGGCGTCGAGCAGCGCGAGCGATTGCGGCACGGGCGGCGTGAGCACCACGGCTCCGGCGGTGAAAGTGCGGCCTGCCGTGGTTTCCGCGCGCCATCGATCATCGGCGCGGCGCAAGGCGACCACCGGGATTTCCAAATGGAGATCGAGCCCGAGCGCGAGATGTTTGGCCACGGCGGACATCGCGGGTTTTCCGCGCCAGCGCGCGTGACCGTCCGCGTTGCCTGCGAAACCGCGGCACCATTCCTCCATCGCGCCCTCCTGCCGTCCCTGCTCCAGCACGGCGGCGAAGCGCGGGTCGCGCGTGGTGATGAATTGCGCCCCGTGGTCGAACGTCGCGCCATCGATCCGCCGGCTCGCGAGCCGTCCGCCGACGCCGCGGCCCTTGTCGAGCACGAGCACGCGGCGGCCCGCGCGCTGCAATTCCGCCGCTGCCATCAGCCCCGCCATGCCGGCGCCGATGACCAACACGTCGGTGGTTTGTTCAGTCGCCTTAATCCCGCCTCCTCACGCCTTCCACACCTGTCCCGGACGGGGGGCGGCTCCCGCCAGGGCGTCGCGGGTGTCCACGATGCAGTCAGCCCAGGAGACCAGGTCCGCGTGCGTCACCGCCGCATGGGCAGTGACGATGACCACCGCGTCGAACCGCGAGATGTTGTCCGCCGTCCAGGCGACGGATTGCAGGCCCTTCCACTGCGCGTGCTCGCGGGTCGCTCCAATGACGGGGATGTAGGGATCGTGATAGGCCACTTCGGCCCCGTGCGCGTGGAACAGGTCGAACAGCGCGAACGCCGGTGACTCGCGCAGATCGTCCACGTTGGGCTTGTAGGCCAGACCGACGAGCAGCACCCGGCTCCCGTTCACCGGCTTGCGCCGGGCGTTGAGCGCGTCAGTGGTCACGTGGAAGACATGGGCCGGCATCGCGGTGTTGACCTCGCCGGCCAGTTCCACGAAGCGCGCCGTCTGGCCGTATTCACGGGCCTTCCAGGTGAGGTAAAACGGGTCGATGGGCAGGCAGTGGCCGCCCAATCCCGGCCCGGGGTAGAACGGCATGTAGCCAAACGGCTTGGTGCGGGCGGCGTGGATGACCTCCCAGACATCGATGCCCATGGCGCCGTAAACGAGCTTCAGTTCGTTCACGAGGGCGATGTTCACGGAGCGGAAGATGTTTTCGAGCAGCTTGGTCGCCTCGGCCACACGGCAGGACGACACCGGCACCAGCGTCCGGATCGCCGGCGCATACAGCGCCTGGGCGCGTTCCAGGCAGGCGGGCGTGTAGCCACCGACGACCTTGGGGATCTCGGCCACGCGGCTGTCGGGATTGCCCGGGTCTTCGCGCTCGGGCGAAAAGGCGAGGTGGAAATCCGTGCCCGCCTTCAGACCGGAACCCTGTTCCAGCACGGCGCGCAGGTCGGTGTCGGTCGTGCCGGGGTAGGTGGTGGATTCTAGCACGACCAGCGCGCCGCGTTGCAGGAACGGAGCGATCGTGCGGCCGGTGTTGAGGATGTAGGAGAGGTCGGGCTCGCGATTCGGCGTCAGCGGGGTCGGCACGCAGATGATCACCGCCTCGACGTGGCGGACGGCGGCGAAGTCCGTGGTGGCGCGGAAACGTCCGGCGTCGACCTCGGCCGCGACCAGTTCGGCCGGGATGTGCCGGATGTAGCTGCGGCCGGCGTTGAGCGCAGCGGCCTTCTCCGGATCGATGTCGAGGCCCATGACCACGACGCCCGAGCGGGCGAAATGCAGCGCCAGCGGCAGGCCGACATAACCAAGTCCAACAACGGCGATATTCATCAGGATGGGGCGTTGACGGGAGGACACTAGCCGAGCCGGACGCCAACGGCAGCGGGAATCGCGGCCGGGAGTGGAGCCATGGGCGACTTGCGCCGCGAGCCAGGCGGGCTGCTTCGGACCGTTGCGGTGGGCGGCACGGTGGCCTCCGGCCAGACCTGAAGCCCGCATCGTTGCGGTGCCGGGCCAGGCTTGCTCTCTTTCAGGCCGTCTGCCGGCAAGATGCCGGCAGCACATTGTCCCGCCGCCGGTTGCTTCCACCGGATTCGGCGGGCAGTCTGCGCGCGATGAAACTGCCGGTATTTGCCCTGCCGTTCGCCCTCGTCGCCGTCCTGGCCCAAGTGCCCGATAACCTCGTGGTCGAAGGCATTCCGACCGCTCCGCCCGAGCTGCAACGCGAGGTGGGCCGCTATCTGGAATTCCGCACGGCGGCCTTCCAGTCGTGGCATCCGCAACGCCGCGAGATGCTCATCACCACGCGGTTTGCCGATACCGCGCAGCTTCATCTCGTGAAAATGCCCGGCGGCGCCCGGCGGCAGCTCAGCTTCCTCGGCGAACCGGTCAGCGGCGGCAGTTATCAGCCCAAGGACGGCGGCTACATCGTCTTCGCGCAGGACTCCGGCGGCGGCGAGTTCTTCCAGCTTTACCGCCTGGATCCCGATGGCCGGGTGACGCTGCTGACCGACGGCAAATCGCGCAACATGGGCGCCCGCTGGGCGAAGTCCGGCCGCCAGCTCGCCTACACGAGCACCCGCCGCACCGGCAAGGACACTGACCTGTGGGTGATGAATCCCGCGGAACCCAAATCCGACCGCCTGGTGGCGCCGATGAAAGGCGGTGGCTGGTCCGTGCTCGATTGGTCGGAGGACGAGTCCCAACTCCTGGTCGCCGAGTATGTCTCCATCAACGAAAGTCACCTGCATCTCCTCGATGTGAAGTCGGGCCGGCTCACGCCCCTCACGCCGGCCGGCGAAAAAGGCGTGGCGTGGGCGGGCGCCAAGTTCAGTCCGGACGGCAAAACGGTCTTCACCACCACGGACAAGGACTCCGAGTTCCGTCGCCTCGTCCGCCTCGAAGTCGCTTCAGGCAAACTCACCGTGCTCACGCCCGCGCTGAACTGGGATGTGGAAGCCTTCGAGCTTTCCCCGGACGGTCGGACGCTGGCCTACGCCGCCAACGAAGATGGCGCGAGCGTGCTGCATCTGCTCGACCTCGCGAAGGCCGCCCAGAAGCCGGTCCCAAAACTTCCCCTGGGTGTGCTCACAGGTCTCGAATGGCACGCCAACGGACGCGACCTCGGCTTTTCGCTGTCCCACGCCAATTCACCGGCCGATGCCTATTCGCTCGATGTGACGACCGGCGAACTGACGCGCTGGACCGAAAGCGAGACTGGCGGGCTCGACGCGGCGAAGTTCCGGACTCCTTCGCTCATCCGCACGAAGTCATTCGACGGCCTTCCGGTCAGCGCCTTCGCGTATCGGCCTGATCCGGCGAAATTCCCCGGCAAACGCCCGGTGATCATCAGCATCCACGGCGGACCCGAATCGCAGTCCCGGCCGATATTTCAGGCGCGGAACAACTACTACCTCGACGAACTGGGCGTGGCCCTCGTGGTCCCAAACGTCCGCGGCTCCGCGGGCTACGGGAAAACCTTCCTGACGCTCGACAACGGGTCTCGGCGGGAAGATTCGGTGAAGGACATCGGCGCCCTCATCGACTGGGTGAAGGCGCAGCCGGAGTTCGACGGCAGCCGCATTGCGGTCACCGGCGGCAGCTACGGCGGTTACATGACGCTGGCGGCACTTACGCACTACAGCGACCGGCTGAAATGCGGCGTGGATGTCGTGGGCATCTCCAACTTCGTGACCTTCCTGGAGAACACGCAGGACTACCGCCGCGACCTGCGCCGGGTGGAATACGGCGACGAACGTTACGCGACGATGCGGGCGCATCTGGAGAAGATTTCGCCGACCACCAACGTAAAGCGCATCGGCGTGCCGCTGTTCGTGGTGCAGGGAAAGAACGATCCGCGCGTGCCGGTGACCGAGGCCGAGCAGATGGTGAAGGCCGTCCGCGGGAACGGCGGCACCTGCTGGTATCTGATGGCCAAGGACGAGGGCCACGGCTTCCAGAAGAAGAAGAACGCGGACTTCCAGTTCCTGAGCACGGTGCAGTTCTGGCAGCGGCACCTGCTGGCGGAGAAGGTGGATTGAATCGCCGGACGGGCCCGCGGTTTCTGGGAGGCCCTCACGCAATTCCCGATGCCGAACGAAACTTCAGGTCGGGTCAGACGGAGCCTTCGGTGGGTTCGCCGAGCCGTCGTCGGCCTGAGTATCGGGTTGGTGTTGGCCGTGTGGGTCAATCGCCCGGCCGCCGTGTCCAGTCGGCGCCTGCCCGGCTTGAAACTCACGGCCAAAAGATACGGATGGGCGGCGAAGATTCCCGGCGGAGGCCCCCGCCTGTTCGGCCATGAAATCACGGTCAAGCTGGACACCCGGGAGACACCCGACGCACCGCGGTTCCCGCCTCCGGTCAGGGAGGATCAGGCTCGGCTGCTCCAGCGCATTCTACCGGCGTTGCCGGAATTGGTGCGGAAAGCGGAAGCCGGACTGATCGCTTACGACGCCGAAGTGCAAGAGCCCAAGTTCCGACAGGTTCTTCAGTCGGTGGAACTCTGGTTCCCGGCCGAGCCGGACAGCGCGGCCCATTGGGCGCTGGTGGTGGAACGATCAGACATGCCGAACTTCGGCTATCATGTGAATTTCGAGGACCTCGAACTTCACGAGGTGTGGGCGGCGGATTGAGGATTCGATGATGCGGCCTATCCCGACTCAACACGCCAAAGCTTTGGCCGACCATGCGTCCGTTCCGTCTTAAAGCGATCTCTTCGGCGACCATTTGCAGGCGCAGGGTCCGTCAGTTTTGCCTAGCCTCCCTCCCGCCGACGGTTAATCGTCGCACCAGTCTATGGCGACTTCCCGCACAACCCGTCGGCGTGACCCGCCAACGGTCCCGGCCCAACGCCCGGCCCGAGACCCCCGGAAAACACCCACGAAGGCTATGAGTTCTCCCCAGCAAAACGAAAAGACAGATGCCGGCCCCAACCCCAAAGAGGCCAACAACGTGGACAAAATCCGCGACATCCTCTTCGGGAACCAGATGCGCGATTATGACGGCAAGTTCGCCAAGGTGGAGGAACGCCTGAACCGCGACGCCGCCGACCTGCGGGATGATGTCAAGCGACGGCTGGCCTCGCTCGAATCCTTCGTCAAGGGCGAGTTGAGCGCGCTCGTGGACCAACTCCGGGTCGAAAAAGAAGAACGCCTGCAGGGATCAAAGGCGCTGGCGGGTGAGCTGAAAAGCCTCGCCAAAACCATTGAGGAGCGGCTCCAGCAGACGGATGCGAAGAATGAAAAGGCCCACCGGGAACTGCGCGAACAGATCCTCGCCGAAGCCAACCGCCTCGGCGACGAAATCCGCCAGAAGGCAAAGGACGCAGAGGCCGCCCTGAGCCGCGAATCGACTGACCTTCGGGCCACGCTCACCCACCGGCAGGATCTGGCCGAGCTGTTTGCCCAGATGGCGCTGCACCTGCGCGGCGGCAAGGCCGGGAAGCAGGACCACTGAGCCGCCCGTATGGACCCCGCCGCTTCGCCCGACGCGGGGGATCGCATGCCGCCGGCCCCAGCGTCCGAGTCGGATCCCCTGCAGCAGCTGCGCGGCCTTCTTTTTCAGCCGGAGCAGGTGAAACTGTCGGCGCTGGAAAAGCGACTCGACGATCCGGTGCTGCACGCGGAGGACGTCAGCCGAGTGCTCCCTGAAGCGGTGGCCCGCGCCGTGCAGAAGGACGGGCGGCTTTCCCAGGCCATGTCGCCGGTGGTCGAGACGGCGTTGAAGAACTCCGTGCGGCGCAATCCGGCCATCATCACCGACGCCATTTTCCCGGTGATCGGTCCGGCCATCCGCAAGGCGCTCGCAGAGGCCTTCAGCCGCCTGGTGCAATCCTCCAATCATGCCCTTGAACACAGCCTCTCGTGGCGAGGGCTCCGTTGGCGCCTCGAAGCGTGGCGCACGGGACGCCCGTTTGCCGAGGTGGTGCTCCGCCACACGCTGGTGTTCCGGGTCGAGCAGGTGTTCCTCATCAGCCAGCCGGACGGACTCCTGCTCCAGCACGTGACGGCGCCAGATGTGGCGGCGAGCGATCAGGAGGTGATCGCCGGGATGCTTACCGCCATCCGCTGTTTCGTCCGGGATTCCTTCATGAGCGGCGGCGGCGGGGAGCTGGAAAGCATCCACGTCGGCGAGCTGGATGTCTGGGTGGAGACGGGGCCGCACGCGGCGCTCGCGGCGTTGATCCGGGGCGAATTGCCCGGTGAATTCCGCATGTCACTGCGCGCCACGCTGGAAGGAATCCATCGCGAGGAGGCGGACTTGCTGCAGAGTTTTGACGGCGACTCCGACTCCTGTCTCCGGCTGCGCCCGCGGCTCGAGGAGTGCCTCCAGTCCCGCTTCGCGGACGAAGACCGCAAGAGCCCGTTTTCGCCGCAACTGCTCGTGGTGACCGGTGTCTTGCTGGTGCTCCTGGCGACATGGGCGGCGTTCCGCTGGCGCGAGGGGACGCGTTGGCGAAATTTTCTCGCCGCGCTCAAGGCGGAACCCGGAATCGTCGTCACCGAGGCCAGCCGCTCGGGCAGCGCCGGTCACGTGGCGGGACTGAAGGACGCCTTAGCGACCAACCCATTCGTCCTCGCCGAACGCGCCGGACTGGACACGAACAAACTGAGTTTCCGCTGGGAACCGTATGTGGCGCTGCGCCCCGAACTGCTTCTGTCGCGGGCGAAGCGGCACCTGCAGCCCCCACCCGGCGTGGTGCTGGCCGTGACCGACGGCGTATTGGAAGTCCGGGGCATGGCGCCGGAGACCTGGTGGCGGGCGGCCGCTCCGGTGGCGGCCGGCTTGCCGGGGATCGAACGGATCGATGCTTCGGGGCTGGCTTGGGAAGCAAGTGCGCCCCTGGCAGGGGCCACCGGACAGTCGCGTCGGCTGGCCGGTGATCTCGAACGTGTGGTCATCCCTTTTGCTTTGGGCCAGTCCAGCGCATCTGATCAGGCGAAAGTGCTGCGGTCGGTCGCAACCACGATTCAACGTCTCGGACAGCTGGCTGGCCCGGCGACCGGGGGGCACATGACGGTAACGGTCACGGGCCACGCAGATGCCACTGGCCCACCCGAATTGAATGCGCGCCTTGTCCGGGAGCGGGCCAACTGGGTCCAAGACCAATTGGTCGCCGCCGGAGTCCCCCGGGAACTGTTCGCGCCGGTCAATTCGGAGACACTTGGGACCACTCCGCCTCCTGGAATCCGCCGCGCCGTCACCTTCAGGGTGAACGGCCTGCCCTGAGCCGGATGCCCGCCTGCCGGAATTTTTTCCATTGATGAATCGGGGGGGGGTGGTCAAGGGTCGCCACGGAGTGGCCAAACCGATGATCCAGAAGAAAATATGTTTGCTCGGATCTTTCGCGGTGGGAAAGACCAGCCTGATTTCGCGCTTTGTCCGCGGCATCTTCTCCGATCAATACTTGGTGACTGTGGGGGTGAAGATCGACAGCAAGGACGTCGAAGTCGCAGGTGAGACAATCCGGCTCGTCCTGTGGGATTTGGCCGGCGAGGATGAATTTGCCAAAGTGAATCCCGCCTACCTGCGAGGCGCCGCCGGTTATCTGCTGGTCGCCGACGGCACGCGCCGGGCGACCTTGAATCAGGCGAAAGTGCTGCAAAAACGCGTGGCCGAAGCCATGGGACCGCTGCCGTTCGTGACCTTGATCAACAAGTGCGATCTCGTCAGCGATTGGGAAATCCCGGAAACCGACCTCCAAGCCCTGCGCGCCGACGGCTGGGAAGTCATTCAGTCCAGCGCCCGCACCGGCGAAGGGGTCGAGGACGCTTTTGCCTCGCTCGCCCGTCAAGCTAGGGTGAAGCGGCCGCAATGAGGAGGTCGCGATGCCCGAAGACTTGACCGTTGGTCGCACCGAAGGGGCCCCGGCCTTGAACGCGTCGGATTCCCGGATGGAGCACGGAATTGAGGCGCTGCTGGCCGGCGAAGGCATCATGGTGCTACGCCGGCTCGGTCCGAAACGATTCCGAGTCGAGGGCACACCACCAGTCTGGGCCTCCCAAGTCGGCGAAGTTCCCCTGCGGACCGGCACGGAGTTCGATCCCGCCGCGGTATTCCTGTTTCTGCCGTATTTTCTCGAGGACGCCGGCAGCCCTTGGGCGACCGACGATGCGCCACCCCAGACTTCCGACATCTGGTGCCAAACCCTCCGCAACGGCGAGTATTTGCATTTCACGGCCACGGCTCGGCGGATGGGCGGGTCGGAAATCCTGCTGGTCCGCGCCCTCGGGGTTGACTTTGAGGAGCGCCGCCACGTGCTGCAAAAAGCCCGCGAACTGGCGCTGGCCCACGAGCGTTTGCTCAAGGAAATCAGCAAGAAGGAGGCTCTCCTGCATTGCCTGGTCCATGATGTTGCCGGACCGGCCACCACTGTGATCCAGTGTTTTGGGCTGTTGGGGCTGGAAGACGGCCTGACAGCCAGCGCCCGCGAGTTGGTGAATATGGGGTCCTCCGAAGCCAGGCGACAGCAGGTGCTCCTTCGCGGCACCCTCGACATCTTCGCGGCGGACCTGAGTGCGCTGGAGGAATTCTTCACCGATCCGGCGACCGCGCCCGACGTGCTCCGCAGCGTCAACTCCGTGCTGAAGCAGCTGACCGCGAGCTTTGCCGCGAAAGGCATCACCTGGTCGTTGGTTCCGGAGCCGGACAGGCCCTCGCCCTGGCTGGTTGCCGGTCATGGCGGCAAGCTGGAGCGCATCCTTTACAACCTCCTTGAAAACGCCGTGCGCCATTCCCCGGTTGGATCCACCGTGACCATAAGGCTGACGGACGAAGTCGCGACCGTGTGCGTGGCGATCGATGACCAGGGGCCAGGGTTGGATCCCGGACTGGCGGCGACGCTCTTCGAGCGGTTCGTCCAGGGAAAGACCAACGGGGGAAGCGCCGGGCTGGGGCTATATTTTTGCCGGATGATGATCAACCGCTGGGGCGGGCAAATCGGCTGCCACTCGCTGCCTGCCATTGGCTCGCGCTTCTGGTTTCGCCTACCCAAACCTGGAGCCGGACCGGACCCAACGGCGGCCCCCACGCCGCCGAAGCATTGAAGGCGCCGGGCCGGACTCCCGGGCGGATCCCTTCACTTCATCGAATTCCATGCGAATCCGCCAAGCGCAGCCGCGGATCCCGCGCCGCGAACGGTTTTCGGCGATATCCGGCGGCAATAAGCCGGGACAGTTCCGCTCCCTCAGGAGAACCCGAAGCGGCGAGCTCAAGGCTCCGGGATCACACGGCTGCTAGGTGCCGCCCTGCCGCTTTGGTGCCAGTGGCGTGAGCGCCACCCGTGGATTGTTCTGGGCGAAGTAATTCAGCGACCAGTCCGTCGGGAACAGGGCCACCCAGTTGCCGTCGGTGTCGGTCGCAAAACGCCCGCCGGTGGGCAGCGAGATGCCGTCCAGTTCCTCCTCTCTGGTGCCGGCAGGCAGCCACCGCACCACCTGGAAGGGCGCGGGTTCGCGACGGGTCTCGGCGCCGTATTCGGTTTCGAGCCGATATTGCAGCACCTCGAACTGGAGCGGGCCGACCGCCGCCAGCAGCGGGACGCGCGAGGCCGTGTCGCGGAGATTGAAGGCCTGCGCCACGCCCTCGAGCAGCAGCTGGTCAAGTCCCTGGCGGAACTGCTTGAACTTAGCCGTGTTGGGATTGTGGAAATACTCGAAGACCTCCGGCGTGAACCGCGGAATCTCGTCGTAGCGGATCTTCGGGTCGGTCGTCAGCGTGTCGCCGATGCCGAAGCCATCGTGACCGACCAAGCCGATGATGTCGCCGGGAAAGGCCTCGTCCACGGTCTCGCGCTCGTTGCCGAACAGCTTGTGGGACGAGCTGAGCCGGACCTTCTTGCCCGACTGCACGTGGGTCACGGTCATGTCCCGCTCGAACTTTCCGCTCACCACGCGGACAAACGCAATGCGGTCGCGGTGCTTGGGATCCATGTTGGCCTGGATCTTGAAGATGAAGCCGCTGAACTGCGGATGCTCGGGCGCAATGCAGCGCGCCCCGGATTCGGATTCGGATGCCATGAACGGTCCCACGCGACGCGGGGCAGTGAGTCAACCAGGCTTGGGGACAGAAGGCGAGCCCGCCCGGAACCGTTTTTTGCCCATTGCAGACCGGCCGCGTATCACCTAGTAACCCCGCTCCTAACTATGACTTATTCCAAGCATATCGCGGGCGTCGCTTTGGCGGCCGCCGCAGTTTCCGTCACCACCGCTGTCGCTCAGGATGCCCCGGACACGGGCTGGAAGACCTCGGCGGGCCTGAACTTCGCCCTGACCTCCGGCAACTCGGACACGCTGCTCGTCGGCGCCAACTTCAACGCCACCAAGAAATGGGAGCAGAACGAACTGATCGGCACCGCCGACGTCGCCTACGGCGAGGCCACCACCCGCGCGGTGGTCGGCGGCGTGCTGGTGGACAACGACAACATCACCGTCAACAATTTCGGCGCGGCCCTGCAATACAACCGCCTGATCTCCGAGCGTTTTTACCTCGGCGCCCGCGTGGACGGCCGGCGCGACGAGATCGCCGACATCGACTACCGTTTCTCCGGCACCGCCAACGCCGGTTATTACTTCATCAAGGAGAAGAACGTCACGCTGAGCGGTGAAGCCGGTCCCGGCTACGTGGTGGAAAAGCTCGGGATGGACAAGAACGACTACCTGACAATCCGTGTCGGCGAAAAGTTCACCTGGAACATCAACGAGCGCGCCCGCGTCTTCCAGGACCTCGAATTCATGCCGGAAGCGTCCGACTTTGGTAACTACATCATCCAGGGTCAGATCGGCCTGGAAGCGGACATCATCAAGAACCTCGCGCTGCGCGTGACCTTGCAGGACACCTATCGTTCCCGCCCGGCCGCCATCGCCGGCACGGTGCCACTGGTATTCCGCGAAAAGAACGACCTGCGTCTGCTCGCCGGCATCAACTACAAGTTCTGATCCCGCCCAACTGCCTTTCAACGCCCGCCGAAGTCCGGCGGGCGTTTTTTGTTTGAGGTGTCGGCTGGGAGCCGGCGCGGGCCAAAAAAAGGCCGGAGGCGGTAGCCTCCGGCCCGTGGTTTTCGATCCCCAACGCGCGACTCAGTTCTGGCTGCGGTAGAACTTCGCCCCGGCCGCCACGGTGGCGGGCACGGTGAAGGTCCCTCCGGCGGCGCCGTCCACGGTCGAATAGGTGCCGTTGGCGGTGTCGGAGCTGACCAGGGTGCCGGTGTAGGTGATGGTCAGGCTGCCGTCGGCATTGCGACTGGCCGAGATGGTGGGCTTGGCGATCTTGCCCTCGACCTTCAGCAGCACGGAGTCGGCAGTGTATTCCACTTTCCAGCTCAGGCCGGCGCCGAGGACCGCCTCGGAAAAGTCCGTGGCCAGGAAGGGACCGGTGATGGTGCCGCCCTTGATGAGCGTGTAGCTTTCGCCCCCGATCGGGCCGTAACCGTCCAGCTTCACCCTGAGCGTGCCATTGGCGATCTTGGCCACACCTGCGACGTTGATCACGGAATGGCTCGCGCCCGTGATGACCGGGTTGATCGTCCCCTTGCCCGGCGTCGGCTGCTCGTCCAGGTCGAGGGCGAGCTTGAGGTCGCCGCCGATGTTCACCTTCGCGTTGGGGCCGATCACCGTGACGGTTCCGTCGGAAGTGTCCGCCGCGCCGGTGCCCACCTCAAGGTTCTGCACCACACTGAGGGAAGCGCGGTCGCGAATGATCAGCTTGGCCGTGCCGGCCGCGTTGCCGGCATCACGCGGGGCACTGATGCCGAGGCCCTTGGTGGGGCCGCTGACGGGATCGGAGTTCACGGTCATCACCGCGTCGTCCTGGAGGACCAGTTCACCATACCCCGGTGACTGGGACACGAACGTGCTGTTCGGTCCGGTCTCGGCCGGGCGCTGCTCGGCGGAGGTGCCGTCACCGGCCATGAGGTCGAAGATGTGGACCTCGGCCTTGTCCCTGACCGTGATGAAGCTGTTGCCCTGGCGCGCGCTGAGTCGCCGGAACTTCAGCACCGCGTTGTCTTGGACGGTCAGCCGGCCGGTGCTGTCCGCGCCGGCGGCCATCGTGAGATAGCCTTCGTCGGTGGAGCCGTTCGGATTGCCGGCGCCAAGGCTGTTGCCGGCGTCCACCCGGGCATTGCCGGCGATGACCATGACCTGGTCCACCGCAGTCGGGCCTCCTTCGGAGACGCTGATGCCGCTGCCGGCGGCGAAGTGAGCATTCCCGTCGATCAGCACGCTGCCCTGCCCGGCGCCGTTGGCCCCAACCTTGAGGTCGTCGCCCGCGAAGAACTTGGCGTCATTGTGCATTTCGAATCGGCCGAGACCCTTTTCGCCGACTTCCCAGTCGAGGCCGTTGAGACCGTCATCCGACTTGCTGCCGGGGAACTGGTCCGGCCCGTCGAAGAAGATCGTGCCGCCGTTCATGATGAACGTGGACAGCTTTGCGCTGAAGCCGATGACTGCCTTGGGGTCACCCGAGCTGCCGCCGAGGTTCAGTGTGCCACCGTTCATGATCACGTGGCCGGATTCCTGGCTGCCTTGGGCCACGCCCAAGCGGAGCCCAGACAGCGAGAAGGTGCCCGCGCTGGCGTCGATGGTGGCGGTGCCGCCGTTGTTGATGGTGGCGATTCCCGTGATGCCGGGAACCATGCTGGGATTCCACTTGGCGGCATCGAGGAAACTGCCGGTCGTGCCAGACCAGAACAGGTCGGTTTGCGCCAAGGCGATTGCCTGCGCCGAGATGAGACCGGCTGCCAGGAGGCAGGCCCGGAGTGAGTATCGAGCTTTCATTGATGTTTCGCTGGTTTTGCGGAAGCCGGCTCCAGGTCTCCTGGTCGGCTCCCCGTCCGATGCGGACGCAAGAACTCGCGGAGAACTGATGCCCACTGTGGCCATCGGAGACACGAAGGCGACAGTGCCGACACAACGGCAATGCCGCTTCGATGAAAATCGGTGGCTTGACAAAGGGCAGTATCGCTCCCGGTCTCCGATGTAAGTCAAGGACGGGCAGGCACCTCACCCATTTGGCGGAGGAGGGTTGCATGGTTATGACTCGGAGCGACCAGCGCCGTTCCACAGCGGGGCGAGGCGGCGCTATTCCGAAGCGAGCGCTGCGTCGAGCCGTTCCCCGCAGGCTTGGAATTCAAGCGTGACACGATTCCGGCGACGGACTAACGAAGGACAAGCCCAGGAAAGGATTCCCATGAAAGTCCAAAATACTTCAGCTGAACTTCGCCGGCTCGCCCTCACAACCGCAGCCGCACTCAGCGTGACGACGGTCGCCCAAGCCAAGGACCTGTTCGAGTTCACCGCGGTGACGACCGACGCCCTGCCGCCACTGAACCTTGTCCAGGGCAGCAGCAACCTGCCCGACCGGATTACCGAGCTGGTGGACGGGACGGGCCAGTTCAATCAACTCAACAACCGGGAGTTCATCGCCTCCCTCCGCTACGGTGGGGTCCAGCAGGCCCTGCGGTTCAACATCCAGCAGGTGGGCCCGAATTGGACGGCCCAACTGACCTCGCCGTTTGATCCCGCCCTCATCAACCGGAATTTCGCGGGAATGACCCGGTCAGACCTGGAAGACCAGATCGACCAATATCTGCAGCAGAATGGCCTCGGAGACCTGGCCAAGCTCCTTTCCGCGCTGGACCGGCGGACCATTGCGGGTGCCCTCGACGGCAATCCGGTGGCTGCGACCTCGGTGGCCGCCAATGCCTACTTCGGGGAATACGGTCTGCGCCCCACTGAGACGGAGGAGGAGACGAACGCAGAGGGAGATACCGGGACCAGCCGCTCGGGCATCGCGATGACTGCCGACGCCGGCACTTTCCGGAGTGAGGACTTCGAGGGGGAGACTTACTCGTGGACCCCGATGGTGCCGGTCGCCTTGGGCGATTCCCGCCGGGTGCGGCTAGAAGTTTCCCTGCCGCTTAACTATACGAGCATCGAAGGTGCCGACCAGTTTCGGGTCGGCGGTCAGGTCGCGGTGGCGATGCTGCTCAAGAAGCGCACCAAGGATCAGCCGCTGCTCTGGCAGGTGACCCCGCACGCGGGCGCATTGGTCGCCGGCTCACTGGACATGCTGGCCGGCGGCGTCCTGATGTCCGGGGGCGCGACCAGTTACCTTTCCTACCGGTGGAACCGGTGGGAATTCTCGATGGGCAACCACGTGAGTTTCCACGAGGGCCTGTCGGTGACGGTGGACGATTATCAGTTCAACCCGGATGTGAGCCAGCAGATCCTCAAGAACGGCGTCAAGGTCGGCCGGAGCCTTGGCCAGCGCTGGTATGCGGAAGGCTATGTGATCGACACGGAATTCCTGCAGGACGCGTTCATCAGCCGTTATCTGACGGTCGGCGCGGGCATCGGCTACCGGGGGCCCAACCGCAAGGGCTACGTGATGCTTGGTCTGTATGGAAGCTTTGGTGACGACTATTCCTCCGGCAACCTGCAGTTCGGCACCGGCTGGAAATTCTGACCCATCCACCCATGAGAACCCTTGTTTGCCTCGCCGTCGGCCTGCTCCTGACCGCCGCTGCCACGGCCCAAAACGGCAAGCCGCCGCGTAACCTTGCGCTCGAACTCACTCTGATCCGCTTCAAACCCGACTCGAAGGAGCAGGTCCTGCAGGACTTCCGGCTGTCCGGCGGCGCCTCCAACGCGGTCGAAACCCTCCGGAAAGCCGGCCAGTCGGTGGACGTGCTGTATCGCGGAACCCGGGAGCTGGCCATCGAGCCCAAGGCCACCGCAAAATTCGACGCCACCGAGACCCGGCCGGTGGTGCTGGTCGGAGCCCCGGGCGCGCCGGTGCCGCCCGCAACCCTTTACGGGGTGACGCTGACGGTTTCAGTGCGGCCGACGGATGAAGAGTCTTACGTCCTGTCGTGGGAGGGATCGCTCAACTGGTCGCCCGAAATGATGGATCGTCGCCTGGGCCTGCAAAACACCATGCAGTTCATCGGCAAAGCCGCCAACGCGGCCCAGAATGCAAGCCAGTTGGCCGGTGAGTCGCAGGGGGTAGTGCGCCAGGCTGCCGACATCGGCCTCGCCGTGGCGGAGATGTTCAAGCCGGTCAACAGTGCCGACAGCCACATCTTCGAGCTGCCGGTGGTGAAGACCTTTTCGCTGAACGGCAGCAGGGCCTGCCGGAACGGCCAGCTCATCGTCAGCACCACCGCTGCCGAAGCCGGCGTGAAGGAACCGCAGATCATCTTCTTCCTGCTCGACACCCGGATCGTCGATTGACCCGGTGAACTCAAGATCCTTCCAAATTGGATCCGCGGCCGGCAGCCGGCGCCGGCACTTCGCCACGGTCGCCGCGTTGGTGGCTACCTTGGCTGCCGCGGTTGTGGCCCCACTCACAGCAGCAGAACCCTTTGAAGCAAAAGCGGGTGGTGCCCGTGGACCGGACGCGGCACCGACCGCTCCGGTCAATGTCGCCGTCAGGGTCTCCCTGATCCGGTTTCGGCCGGCCACTCCGTTGTCAGAATCGGACCTGGCCGGGAGCCGGAGTTGGCCGGAGCTGTTTCGCCGGCTGACCAACCACGGCAAGGTGGAGCTGATCCATCGGGCAGTCCGCGATTTGGCCTGCGAGCCGGCAGCACATCTTGCGTTCCGTCAGGTTGAGACGAGGCCGGCCTTCATGCTTGAAGCAGGAAAGACAGTGCCGCAGACCAATTCCTACGGGCTGAGCCTCGACGCGGACCTGCGCTGGTTGCCCGGCGCCGGCCCCAACGGCCAGCCGGTGGCCCTGCTGGTCTGGTCGGGCTCGTGGCGCGGATCGGTGCAGCTTTTTTCGAAGTGGGAAGCGCTCGCAGTCCGGACCTTCAACGCCGCCCGAACAATTCCCGGCATCACCTACGAGCGAGTCGAGGAGGACGAAGACGGTTTTGTGAACACCGGCGGCACAACCGATTTTGGCGGCTTGTTCCGGCGGAAAAAGAAGCCGGCCGCACCCCCGCCCGCCAAGGCGGCGAAGGGCGCTCCGAAGGCGGCCGTGGCGAGCGCTGCGCCGGAGGCAACCGGGGAACCCGAGTATTTCAGCGACCAAGTCGCCGAGACGGTCCTGCTATCCGGCACGTGGCTGGGTGTGCCGGGCGAACTGATCGTCCGCCGACATCCGCTGGTCGTCGAACCGGGAGCCGGAGAACTGATTCTCGCGCTGAGCGTCGAACCGGCACCGTGATCGCCCGCGGCATTTTCAGCGGCCGGTCAACAGGAGCCACCAGCGACGGGGTTCGTCGAGGAGCAGTTCGCGCATGAGCGCCGGCAGTTGCGCCGCCTGAGGTTCTTCCAGGCGCCGACACAGCCAATACGCCACACCGAAGGCCGCAGCCACGAGCGCGAAGTAAACGGAGTAGCGGTTCCATTCGAGCGGCCCCCAGGAAGTATGCCAGCTCCCCATCGCATCGAGCAACAGGCCCCAGAGCACCGGGGAAAGCCCGAGCGTGAGCTGCCAGACGACCATGAAGATCGCAAAGAAATGATCGCGTCCCAGTGTCGGGGCGAGATGCATCGCCAAACGGTTGTTGGCGGCCGAGAAAACCGCGTTGATCAGCCCCACACCTACGACCAACGGCAACACCAGCACCTGATGCGCCGGAGCGACGCCCGCGGCGATGCCCACCCAACCCAGACCAATCAGGATACCCGCCCCCATCGTGAACGCGAGCAGAGGCCGGCTGCCGAGCCGGTCCAACCGGGGTCCCATGAGCCAGGGGGAAATGAGCCCGCCGATAAACGACACCGACATCAGCAGCAGGATCCGGTCGTCCGGCAACTGCGCCCCGTCCTTCAGAAACTTGACCACAAACGTCATCACGCCGCCATAGGCCACGGACCAAGCGACATTCACCTCCAGCAGCCGGCGGAACGGGGGATGGCTGGCCAAAGCCAGCCACGGCACCGGACCAGCCCCGCCGGAGCTTTCCGGCGGCGGCAGACAGTCGGGCACCCGTTTTAGAAACGGCAGGCTCACCGCACCGGTCAGGGCCGAGAACAGGAACACCGTCGCAAACCGGACCGGAGTGGGTTCAGCTCCTAGCATCAGCGCGGCCGCCGCGAAGGCCACGAAACTCGCCCCGTTCATGTAGGCTTGGTCGCGGGCGAAATGCCGGCCGCGGAGCGGGGCGGGCACCAGTTCCATGATCCATGGCAGCCACGCCGCGCTCGCGACGCCGCGGGAGACGTTGAAGGCCAGCAACAGGGCCAGCAGCAGGATGAGTTGGGTGGCGCGGTCCAAGAAGCCGCCGGTCAGCGGCAGCAGCGCGACTGCGAAGATGAGGACAACACGGACCGTCCAGCCGCCCAAAATGAACCGGCGGTAGCCGATCCGGCCGACGAATTTCGCCGCCGGGATCTGCGTGATCACGAGCAGAGGCATCATGCCCGCCAACAGACCGAGCACCGTGGCGCTGGCGCCGAGCGACTTCGCGAACAACACCATGGGGCTGGCCAGCACCGCCTGATACGACAGGGCGTTGAACACGGCGAACGCATAGAGGTTCGCGAAGCCCGGCGGCAGGTCCCGCTCCGGCACGACGGCAGGCTGGGCGGTTTGGTTCACCGCGATCAGTGTGAACGGTCCGGCCAATCCGGCGAGCCTATTGGCACCGGACGGGTGGTCGAAGCGGGGCAGGAGGACAAAAAAGGCCCCGCGACGAAGCGGGGCCAATTCGAGGCCAGGACCCGACGGGAAGCGCCTAGCGGGTCCAGTCGAAGGCGCCCTTCTTGAGCGCGTAAAGGTAGCCCACAAACAGCACGCCGAGGAAGCTGACCATGCCGCCGAGGATCAGGGCGGCATTCTTTGCGAGCAGTTCCTTGTAAACGACCGCCCACGGATACATGAAGACGACCTCGATGTCGAAAAGCACGAACAGCAACGCCACGAGGTAAAACTTCACCGACAAACGGGCGCTACCGGGACCTTCGGGCAACATGCCGCATTCGTAGGGAATGTCCTTGGTCTTGGTCCGGCGACCGACCTTCCCGGCCAGCACGGAGATGACGAGCGTGCCCCCGGCGAATCCGGCGGCGACGAGGAACAGCACCAACACCGGCAAATACTGCTGCAACTGCGATTCCATTGCGGACCAAAGCCTAGGCGGGAAGCCCCGGATGGCAACCGGCAATTGGCCGGGCGCATCCTGAAGCCGCCCGCCTTGGGGCCGGCGAGACGCCGGCGGAACCGCAAGCCAGAGGCTTGCGCTACTCCAGCGCCGTCTCCCACCGACCTGGCCATCCGCATCCCGTAGCGCTGATGATCGCGGTGGGCTTGGTCGTTGCGGTTCAGGGGGCATTCCTGACACCGTGAACCGCGAGCAGCCGATGAGGGACTTCCTGGACCACCGCGCCCATTTGGGCAGCCTCCGCCAGTTGGGCGTCTGGCTCCTGCTGGTCACGCCGGTGGCCGTGCTGGCCGGTTCCGCGAGCGCGCTGTTCCTGTGGGCGCTCGAGCGCGTCACCGCCCTGCGGTTTGAGTTCCCGTGGTTGCTTTACCTGCTGCCCGTCGCCGGCGTGCTGATTGTCGGGCTGTATCAGGCGTGGGGCGGTCCGGCCGAACGGGGAACCAACCTGCTGCTTGATGAAATCCATCAGCCCGGCGGCGGCGTGCCCGGACGGATGGCGCCGCTCATCCTCGTCACCACCCTGCTGACCCACCTGTTCGGCGGTTCGGCCGGCCGGGAGGGCACTGCCGTGCAAATGGGCGGCGGACTGGCCGCCAGCTTTGTGGCCTGGTTCCGGATCGCGGAACGACATCGGCGAACCCTGCTGCTGGCGGGTGTCGCGGCCGGATTCGGATCGGTGTTCGGCACCCCGCTCGCCGGGGCGGTGTTTGCCTTGGAAGTGCTAACCATCGGTCGCACCCGGTATGAAGCGCTGATTCCGTGCCTGCTCGCCGGGCTGCTCGGGGACCTGACCTGTTCGGCCTGGGGTGTGGGCCACACGCCGTATCACATCGGGGTGGTCGCTCCGTCGGCCCGGTTCGGTTTCGGCCATCTGGACCTGCTGCTTTTGGGCAAAGTGCTGGTCGCGGGCGTGGTCTTTGGCCTCGTGGCACTGCTGTTCGCGGAGCTGACCCATGCGCTGCAACGACAGTTTCGCCAACGCCTGGATTCCGCCTGGCTGCGGCCGGTGGTGGGCGGCCTGGTGGTGATCGGCCTGACAGTGCTGCTGGGCGACCGCAGCTACCTTGGTCTCGGTGTGAGCAGCCCGAATCCAGCCGAAGTGACGATCGTGTCCTGCTTCCAGGCCGGCGGCGCGGCCGGCTGGAGCTGGCTGGCGAAGCTGGTCTTCACTGCGGTCACCCTTGGGGCCGGCTTCAAGGGCGGCGAAGTGACGCCGCTCTTCTTCATCGGCGCCGCGCTTGGGAATGCGCTTTCCGGTCTGTTCGGGGCACCGGCGGACCTGTTCGCCGGACTGGGTTTCGTGGCCGTGTTCGCGGGCGCCAGCAACACGCCGCTCGCCTGCACGCTGATGGGCATCGAACTCTTCGGCGCCGCCCACGCGCCGTATCTCGCCGTGGCGTGTTTTGTTGCCTACCTTTTCAGCGGCCACTCCGGCATCTACGGCGCCCAGCGAGTGGCGATTCCCAAAGTGCTGGCCCACGACGTTCCGGAAGGCATCACGCTGGCCGAACTGCGGCAGCAACGGTCCCGCACGGAACGTTCCTGAGCAGTCGGTCCACTTCTCGGCGGGCGACAACTGGAGAATAAGAAACGGCGGCCACAGTGGCCGCCGTTTTCAATTAGACTTCCGGGAATTCGCTCAGGCCGCCGGCGCCGAAGCCGGGGTCGCAATGCCGGCCACGACGTCCTCGATCAGGCCGTTGAGTTCCAGCCAATCGAGCACCTTGCCAGTGAGGATGTCCTGCTGCAATTCGGGGAACTGGTTCCGCTCCTGCAGCGTCTTCACCATCTGCTCCGGCTTCACGTTGTTCTGCTGGGCAAGCTGGAGGACGCGCTGGGTAAGTTCTTTCTGATCCACGGTGATCTTCTCGGCAACCGCGATCTGGTTGAGGATGAAGGCCGCCTTCACGCGGTCCTTGGCGCTCGTGTTCGCGCTCTGGAAGATCTCGTCCTTCTTGCCCTCGATGATCTCCTTGGCGACGCCGCGGCGCTGGTTCTCGTTGACGATGTTGTAGATCAGGCTGCGGGTCTCGCTGGTCACGACGCTCTCCGGCAGCTCGACGGCCACCTGTTCCAGCAGTTGCTTGAGCAACTGGTCGCGGACCGAGCGCTTGGCGCGGAAATCGAGCTCGTTCTGGAGGTCGCGCCGGACGCCCTGGACAAGCTGCTCGACACTTTCGGCACCAAAGCCCTTCGCGAACGCCTCGTCCACGACCGGCAGCGCCTTCTCCTTCACGCCGGTGACGTCCACCTCGTAGACGCCCTGCTTGCCGGCGACCTCCTTGATCACGAACTCCGCCGGGAAGGTGACGGTGACCGTGCGCTTGTCACCCGCCTTGGTGCCGACGAGCTGCTCGGTGAAGCCCGGGATGAACTGGCCCTCGCCAATCAGCATCCAAGTGTTCTGCTTGGCCGTCAGACCGGTCGCAGTCGCGTTGAATTCGCTGACGGGCTTGCCCTCGCAGGTGCCGGTGTAGTTGACGACCACCGCGTCGCCGGTGGCGGCCTCGCGCTGCACGTCGTTGAAGCTCGCCTGCTGATCGCGGAGGATGTTCAACGCGCGCTCGACGTCCGCGTCAGTGGCGGTGGCCAGTTCGCGGCGGGCCTTGAGGCCTTTGTAAATCGGCAGGGCGAATTCCGGCGAATGCTCGAGGGTGACCGCGTAGGAAAAGGCCTGGCCGCGGCCAAAGGACAGCTCCTCGACGTTCAGCGTGACGATCACGCGGAGCTTCTGGTCCTGCGTCACCTGCCGGTAGGACTCGTCGAACAGCCGCTTGCGCGCCTCCTCCTGGATGCGGCCGTCGAACGACTTCACCACGATGTGCTTTGGCGCCTTGCCGGGCCGGAAGCCGGGCAGGGAGGCCTGTTTCTGGAAAGCGCCCGTCACCTCCTCAAAGGTGGCGTTGACCTTTTCGACCGGCACCTCGACACGGAGGAGCTTTTTGCACGGACCGAGATTCTCGACGGAAACGTTCACTGTAACTGGCCTTTCGAAATGCTTGTTAGACGCGCCGACCGCGCCGTTGGCGGCTGGCAAAGGAGCGGGAAACTAGGTTTTTCCGGCCAGCCCGGTCAAGCGGTCGGTTCGGCAGCCCGCAGGAGGGGCCGCTTCTTTTCATCGCGGCTTCACTGCGGCAGATGGAGGGTCGCAGCAGGCATCGACCGACCGCGCCGCAGCGCAGTCCTACCGCAGTGGGTCGAAGCTGCCTCGCCCCCTGCGGTTCCCCAAGGTCCCGGCGGAATCGCCGGCGTCCCCACGGCCGCCATTTTCGCCTGTGCCCTCCTTGCCGCCGGCCAAAGTTCCGGCACTCTCGCGCGCATGTTGCACCGAGTCCTGCCGCCGCTGGCGGTTGCCGCCGCGGCCGCGCTGACCCTGAACGCCGGCTCCGCCACCAACCGCTTCGGCTTCGCCGGTCCGGAGGTATTCCCCATCGACTTCGGCATCGCCTTCCTCCACGCCGCCGACATGGACGGGGACGGGCTGCCGGACCTGGTGTTGGTCAACAACGGCCGCTCTAAGATCAACCTGCTCTACAACCGCACCGGCAACACCAACGCGCCAGCGACGCGCGAAAAGGTCGGCCGCCGCGACATCAACGAGCTGCCAGCCGACGCCCGGTTCCGCATCGACTCGATCTCGTCGGAAAAGCGCATCACGTCGCTCGTGCTGGCCGACCTCAATGGCGACCGCCGGAACGATCTCGCGTATTACGGCGATCCCAAGGAGCTGATCGTGCAGCTCAACCAGGGCACCAACGGCTGGTCGCAGCCCAAGCGCTACGCCCTCGATGACGGCCTGCCCGATTACAACGCGCTCACCTCGGGCGACGTGAACGCCGACGGGCGCACCGACCTCCTGCTGCTCGCGGAAAAGCACCTCTACGTCCTCCGCCAGCAGGCCGACGGCTCGTTGGCCGATCCCGAACGCCTGCCCTATGCCGGCGCGGCGAAGGCCGTCCAGGTGCTCGATCTCGACGGTGACAAGCGCGACGACCTGCTCCTGGTGAACTGGGACAACGCGAATCCGTTCCGCTTCCGCCTCCAGAATTCTGCCGCGCAGTTCGGACCGGAAGTCCACCTCACCCTGCCGCCCATCCGCAGCTATTGGGCAGACGATCTGGACGGCGACCACCGCACGGAAGTGATGACCATCGCGGCCAAATCCGGCCGCGCCGCGCTCTCGCAGTTCACTCACAAGCCGGCCGAAACGCTCGTGGGCGGCCTGAAAAACGGGCAGTTCTCCATCCTGCCCCTCCAGCGCACCGACAAGGCCCGCCGCGGCCTGCTCTGGGCTGATCTGAACGGCGATGCGCTCAGCGACCTTGTCGTCGCGGATCCCGAGGGCGGGCAGCTCTTTGTCCATTTGCAGCAGAAGGACGGCACCCTCGCCGCACCCAAGACCTTCCCGAGCTTCACCGGCATCACCGATCTCGCCGCGGCCGACTGGAACGGCGACGGCAAGACGGAGGTGTTCCTGCTGAGCAGCGACGAGAAGCAGATCGGCGTGGCGTCGCTCGATGCCAACGGCCGGCTGCCGTTCCCCCAGTTGCTCGCGCTGAACGCCAAGCCGCTCGCCATGACCGTCGGTTCGGTCAAAGCCGGCGCACCCGCACTCGCCGCGCTGGTGGAACGGGAGGACAAGAAGCCCGGCAAGGACGGCAAGGAGGAAACCGTGACCGTGCGCGAACTCGTCGTGCGGGATTCCGCGGGCAAGGACCTCGTCCAGAAGCTCGCGGAATCGTTCAAGGGCAATCCCAGCTCCGTGACGCTTCACGACGCCAACCAGGACGGCCGCACGGACGTGGTCGTGCTGACGCCCTATGAGAAGATCAAAGTCCTCGTGCAGCGGGCCGAGGCGAAAGACGGGGCGCTCTTCGACGAGGTGGACGTGAATCCGCCGGGCGGCACCTCGGACCTGCCCTGGCTGGCGACCGCAGACGTGGACGGCGACGGCAAGACCGAACTCCTGCTTGCCCAGAAGAACTTCCTCCGCGCGGTCGTGCTGACCTCGGACGGCGCCGAAAAGCCAACGTGGAGCTTCACCGTGCGCGAACAGATCAACGGCGCCTCGAGCAGTTCGCGCATCGTGGCGGCGACCACGCTGGCGCAGGCAGGCAGCAAGAGCCCGCTCCTGTTCCTCCTCGATGCCGACCGCAAGGCGCTGACCGTCAGCGAACGCGACGCAAACGGCGTGTGGAAGGTGGCCCGGACTGTGGAACTGCCCGTCACCGAATTCGCCAGCCTCGCGTCGGTCGGCCTCGGGGCCAAGGACGCCAACACGGTGGCCTTCCTTGGCAACAATGCCGTCGCCTGGAAGCGGTTCGACGGCGACGTCTGGGAGTTCACCGAACTCGACGGCTACGAAACGCCGATCAAGGACGGTTACCTCCGCGACGTGACGAGCGGCGACCTCGACGGCGACGGCAGGAAAGATCTGGTATTCCTTGAGACCGTCCGCGCCTACGTGGACCTCGTGGTGTTCGAGCCGCCGCACCAGTTGGTGTCCGGCAACCGCTGGCCGGTGTTCGAGGAACGCACCTTCCGCCAGCGCCGCAACGAGGCCAGCGAACCCCGCGAGGCCGTGGTGGCCGACGTCACCGGCGACGGCAAGAACGACCTGGTGCTGCTCGTGCACGACCGCGTCCTGCTGTATCCGCAGGAATAGCCGTCCGCGCGTTCCGGCCGGCCGACTCCCGACTTCAGCTTCGGAGCTCATTCGGCCCCGGCTTTGTGGTTCCTTCGTGCGGCCGGCCGGCCATGCTGGGCGCGGTTCATGGCCCTGTTGGAAATTCAGGATCTGCGGCTCGACTTCGGCCCCGTGCGGGTGGTGGACGGCGTTTCCCTGACCGTGGAGGCCGGGCAGACCCTGGCCCTCGTCGGCGAGAGCGGCTGCGGCAAGAGCGTCACGGCGCTGAGCATCGCGCGGCTGCTGCCCACTCCGCCGGTGCGGTATGTTGGCGGCAGCATCCGCTTGGACGGCCTGAGCGTCCTCGAACTGCGCGAGGCCGAATTGCGCAACGTGCGGGGCGGCGTGGTGAGCTATGTGTTCCAAGACCCCGGCACCTCGTTGAACCCGGTCCAGCGCGTCGGCGCGCAGATTCTTGAATCACTCCGGCTGCACCGGCCCGGAAAAGCCCACGAAGCCGAGGTGATCCGCCTGCTGAAGCGGGTCGGCATCCCCGCCCCGGAAAGCCGTGTGCGCGATTATCCACAACAGCTTTCCGGCGGCATGCAACAGCGAGTGATGATCGCTCTCGCGCTGGCCAGCGAACCACGCCTGCTGGTCGCCGATGAACCGACCACTGCGCTCGACGTCACGATCCAGGCCCAGATCATCGGATTGTTGCGGGACCTGCAACGGCAGCTCGGCATGGCGATCCTGCTCATCACGCACAACCTCGGGCTCGTGGGCGACCTCGCTGACCGGGTGGCCGTGATGTATGCCGGGCAGATTGTGGAACACGGCGCCGGCCGGGACCTGCTGCGCGCCCCGCGGCATCCTTACACGCAGGCGCTGTTGGATTCGGTGCCTGAACTGGGTCGCCAACGCGACCGGCTGGTAACAATTCCCGGCCAGGTGCCCCGTCCCGGCGACTGGCCGCCCGGGTGCCGGTTTGCCCCGCGGTGTCCGGTGGCGCAGTCAAGCTGTGTCCAGACTCCGCCTGGACTGCTTCCGTCGCCCTCGGGGGCCGGTGAAGTTCGCTGTCCCGTCGCGGCCGGCCCGGAACTGGAAGAATCGCCATCACCTCGGCACCATCCCGGCCCTCTCGCTCGTGACGCAGCGGCCGGTGGACCCGGCGCCGCCCACGATCGCTTCGCAGAGGAACTTCCCCGCTTGCCGCCGGAACGGCGTTGAGCCGCCGTTCAATTCTCCGGGCTGGCGGTGGTCCGGGACAGTTCCGCCTGCACCCGCCTGACCATCTCGGCGATTGCGAAGGGCTTGGGCAGCACGGGGAATTTCCCCTCCGCCTTCGCGAGCAGCTGCTCGGCCGTGGGACCGTAGCCGGTGACAATGATGACCGGCAAATCCGGCCGCACGCCGCGGACCGCCAGCGCCAAGTCCACGCCGGATTGCTCGGGCATGGACAGGTCCGTCACCAGCATGTCGAAGGCGGTGGGATCGGCACGGAAGAGGTTCAAAGCCTCGTTCGGATTCCCCAAGGCGGTGACGCGGTAACCCCCCCGGCCCAGCGCGGCGGCGGTCAGGCGCAGGACTGCCGCGTCATCGTCCACCGCCAGGATTTGCTGCCCGCCGCCGACCGGACTGAGCGGGGTTTCCTCGGCCGGCGGAAGTTCGGGCACCACTCGGGCCGCCAACGCCGCCAGCAGGATGTCCACCGTGGTGCCCCGGCCCGGGGCAGATTCCACGGTGATGCGCCCGTCGTGGGCCTGGACCACCGAATTGACAATGGCCATGCCGAGGCCGGTGCCCCGGCCGGGTCCCTTGGTGGTGAAGAACGGTTCGAAGATCCGGGCGATGGTTTCCTTTTCCATGCCGCAGCCCGTGTCCCGGACGCGCAGCCGCATGGCCAGGCCGGACTGGATTCCACCGACGGCGGTCGACTCCTGCCGCAGGGTGACGGAACTGATGGTCAGTTCCACCTGGCCCCCCGATGATTCCATGGCATGGGCTGCGTTGGTGCAGAGATTGACGACGGCCTGATGCAACTGCGTGCGGTCGCCCATCACGGGCTGTTCGTCGGTGTCGGCCTGCCAGTGCAGTTGGACCCCCGGGGGCAGGGTCCGCCTCACGACCTTGGCGGCTTCCTCAGCCACGGCAGAGAGGAGCACCGGCTGACGGGCGGTGGACTGCGGGCGGCTGAAGCTGAGGATGCGGCGGACCAGTTCTGCTCCGCGTTTCGCCGTGGCGGCAATCTCGCGGGTGTTTTCGGCGGCAGGATGGTCCGCCGGCAGCATGGCAAGGCTCAGGTCCGCATTGCCCAGGATGCTGGCGAGGAGATTGTTGAAGTCGTGGGCCACGCCGCCTGCCAGCGTGCCGAGTGCCCGGAGGGATGCGGAACGCCGGAACTGCTCCTCCAACTGTTGCCGCTGCTCCTCCGCGTCGCGTCGGGCGGTGATGTCCGTGAAGGTGCAGATGACCTGCTCGATCTCGCCCCGCAGTCCGCGCTTGAGAACCCGGGAACTGATGGATAACCAGCACACCCGTCCGGACGGATGCATCAGGGACAGTTCAAAGGCATCCACGCTGACTCCGGTCCGCAGTGTCCGGATGATCGGATATCGTTCCGGCGGGACCGCCAGCCCGTCCGCATCGCGGCAATCCCAATCCTCCCGCAGTGCCCGCCCGACCACATCCTGACGCCGGATGCCGAGAATGGATTCGGCGGCGGGATTGACCGCGACCAGTGTGCACTGGGCATCCAGCACCATGATGCCATCGGCCATGCTCTCGACGATGGTCCGGAGCTGCAGCTCCTGCTGCGCAAGTGCGCGCTGGGCTTGGCGCGCCTCCGTCAGATCCCGGCCGATGCAGTGCAGTTCCTCTTCCGACAGACGTCGCAGCACGACCTCGATCTCGACGCGGGAGCGGTCCGCCCGTTCCAGTTCGATGTCGAAGGGCCGGACATCCTGCCCCGCCGCCACCGCCGCCATGGCGGCCATCCACCGCTCACGATGCTCCGGGGCGATCCAGCGGGCGTAGGGTTGACCGAGCGGCGATTCCCCGGGGTGGGACAGGAGGCGGTGTCCGACGGGATTGATGAACGTGAGGTGACCGCGGAGATCGAGCGTGAGGATCTGCTCGCTGGCGGTCTCGGCGATCAGCGCGAAGCGGCGTTGAAGCCGGTTCTCCGATTCCAGCTGGCGCTGTCTCAGTTCCTGCACGCGGCGGAAATGAAGCCATGAGGCGCCGCCCACGAGCAAACCCAGCGCCGACACGACGGCCACCACTGCCAAGGTCAGGGCGAGGCGACGCGGCAGTGGCGGCCCCTCCACCACGCGGATTGAATCAGAGGAATCGAGGAAAAGTTCGGCTTCGGTCGGCCGGTTGTCATCCCCGGTCAACGGCATCAGCACGCCCGACGCCTCGATCGTGCTGTCCACGAGGATCGCCGCCAACCGGTCATCCGGACCCGACTCGCGCTCGAACCGGACGGTCTCCGAGCCGCCCGCCCGCACCAGCACCCAATCGTCACGGTATCCCTCCGTGCGCCGGTAAACGAGGCGGCCCGACACCCGCACCTTGCGCCCGAAGAGGTCCGGATCGGCGAGCGAGGCCGCCTCTGCCACGGCAAACGGCGCCGCCACCGGGGCCGCTCCCAGGTCCCGCACGGCGGTCGCGCGAAACTCCAGCCGGCGCAGCGTTCGCTCCGCCACACCCGCGACCCGAACCCGATGACCGACCGGGGTGGCCAATTGGTTCGTCACCTGCACGAAGATTCCCTGGCTGGCATCTTGGAGCACAAACCGATTGGCGGACTTCCAGGTGACGATGCCCTCGAGTTCGACCGGACGGTCAAGCCACGCCGCGTTGGTTCCCTTCAGCAGCCCACGCACAGTCAGCGACCACCGGCAAAGCCGGTGGCTTGAAAGAAATGAACCGCCCAAGGCGGGTTAAGGGTGGGAGCCGGTCAAACCGGCCCTTGCCCGCGGAACATTTCCAACTGATCCAGACGC
>Ga0169931_10000562_pt1 | contig 61306 bp, 52 predicted proteins | sample Kivu_15m_20L_FD_129675 | JGI IMG/M metagenome (GOLD analysis project Ga0169931, IMG submission 129675) | Freshwater microbial communities from Lake Kivu, Western Province, Rwanda to study Microbial Dark Matter (Phase II) - Kivu_15m_20L... | ecosystem: Environmental > Aquatic > Freshwater > Lake...
ACCCGGCCGAAGAGATTGTGCAGGTCGCCCATGATGTCTTGGTAAGCACCCATCAGGAAGAACCCGAGGTGATACGCCTCCTGCGCGCCGGCGGCGTTGATGCGCAGCTCGTGCAGCGGCAGCGTGTCACGCACATCGCGCAGGTCCACGAACTTGTTGATGCAGCCGTCGGAATCGCAGGTGATGTCCACCAGCGTCCCCTCGCGCGTCGGCCGTTCGTCCAGCCGGTCGATGGGCATGATCGGGAAGAGCTGGCCGAGCGCCCAGTGGTCGAGCAGCGACTGAAAGACGGAGAAATTGCAGAGGTATTGGAAGCCGAGCGAATCCTCGAGCTTCCGGATTTCGTCCGGCACATAGGCCTGGCCGCGGAAGTGTTCGACGACGGCCTCGGAGATCTCCCAGTAGAGCGTCTCGATCTTGGCCTTGTCGGGCAGTTCCAGCACGCCGAGCGTGAACATCTGGTGCGCGTCGTCGCGGCGCTCCTGTGCGTCGTGAAACGCCTCAAGCTTGTTGAGCTTTTCGAGGTTGTCGCGCAGGTAGAGCAGCTCCTTCACGATGCGGTGCTCGCCCTCGCCGCCCGGCGCGAAATGGAAGTCCAGCTCCGGCGGCGTCTTGTCGATCGCGCCGAACACTTCGACCAGCAGCACGCTGTGGTGCGCAACCAGCGCCCGGCCGGATTCGCTCACGATGTCGGGATGTGGCACGCCCTCCTGGCCGCATACGTCGGCGAGGTAATAGACCACGTCGTTGGTGTATTCCTGGAGCGTGTAGTTGGTGGAGGAGTCAAAGGCGCTGCGGGAACCGTCATAGTCCACGCCCAGGCCGCCGCCGACGTCCACGAACTCCACCGGGTAGCCCATCTTGTGCAGCTTCGCATAGAGGCGGCCGGCCTCCTGCACGGCCTTCTTCACCGTGAGGATATCGGGCACCTGCGAACCGATGTGGAAATGCAGCAGCTTGAAGGCGCCCTTGAGACCTTCCTGCTGGAGCAGTTCGGTGGCGGCCAGCAGCTCGGTCGTGCTCAGGCCGAACTTTGCGTTCTCGCCGCCGCTTTCCGCCCACTTGCCGGCGCCCTTGCTCAACAGCCGCGCCCGGATTCCAATCATCGGCTCAACGCCAACCTGCTTCGACACCGCGATGATCTGCTTCAGCTCCTCGAGTTTCTCCACGACCATGATCACCTGCTTGCCCAGCTTGATGCCCTGGAGCGCCAGCCGGATAAACGGCGCGTCCTTGTAACCGTTGCAGATGATCAGCGAGCCCGGCTCGCTCTGGAGCGCCATGCCGGCGTAGAGCTCGGGCTTGGAGCCGACCTCGAGTCCGAAATTGTAAGGCCGGCCCGCCTCGAGGATCTCCTCCACCACTTCGCGGAGTTGGTTGACCTTGATGGGGAACACGCCGCGATAGACGCCCTTGTAGCCGCAGTCGGCGATGCTGGTGCGGAAGGCCTCGTTCAGCGCCTGGACCCGGTGCCGGAGGATGTCCTGAAAGCGGATGAGCAGCGGGAACTTCAGGCCGCGCGCCTTGGCCTCCTCGACAATGTCGGTCAGCTCGACCTCCACGCCGTTCTGCAACGGCCGGGCGACGACGTGCCCCGCGTCGTTGACATCGAAGTAACCGCCCCCCCAGCGGTCCACGTTGTAGAGCGCGCGGGCGGCGGGGATGGACCACGGGCCGGCGGCGCCGGAGACAGGCGAAGCAGAATTGGAATCGCTCATCGAACGTTGCTCAAGAGGGGCGCACTTTAGGAACGAAGTCGCGGCTTTCAAGCGGTCGCTTGGGAAAGTTGGCGAGGTGGAGTCCTCCGCTGGGGCGGACCAACTTCCCAACCCTGCCGTGGCCGCGCCGCAACTCCTGTTTCTCCCGTCGCCGTTCTGTGCTTCCCTCCGCGCACCGATGAACGTTCCGTTCCTCAATCCCGGCGCGCAATTTCACACGCTCCGTTCCGAAATCCTCGCCGCCGTCGAAGGCGTGCTGACCAAGGGCCACTACATCCTCGGGCCCAACGTGGCGGCATTCGAGCAGGAGGCGGCCACGTTCTGCGGGGCGAAGTTCGGTGTCGGCGTGAACTCCGGCTCGGATGCGCTCACGCTGGCGTTGCGGGCGCTGGACATCGGACCCGGCGACGAGGTCATCACCACGCCGTTCACCTACATCGCGCCGGCGGAGAGCATCCACCAGGTGGGCGCGAAGATCGTCTTCGCCGACATCCATCCGCGCCGCTTCACGGTCGATCCGGCCGAGGTGGCCCGGCGGATCACGCCGCGCACCAAAGCGCTGATCCCGGTCCACCTGTTCGGCCAGGCGGCGCCGCTGCGGGAACTCCGGCACTTCGGACTGCCCATCATCGAGGATTGCGCCCAGGCCATCGGCGTGAACTTCGACGGACTCCCGGTGGCCGGCCAGGGCGTGCTGGGCTGCCTCAGCTTTTACCCCACCAAGAACCTCGGCGCGTGCGGCGACGGCGGCCTGGTGGTCACTTCGGACGAGGCCCTTTCCAAGAAACTGCGGATGCTGCGCGTCCACGGCATCGAGAAGCGCTATCACCACGACCTGCACGGCTACAATTCGCGGCTCGACGAACTCCAGGCGGCCATCCTGCGCGTAAAGCTGCCGCACCTGAAGGCCGGCAATGCCCGCCGCGCCGAGATTGCCGCCCGCTACAGCGCCGGCTTTGCGGACCTGCCACTGGAACTCCCCGAAGTTCAGCCGGGCAGCACCCACATCTTCCACGTCTATGCGGTGCTCAGCGATCGGCGGGACGAACTGCAGGCCCATCTCACGGCCCACGGAGTGCCCACGATCATCTATTACCCGGCGCCCCTGCATGTGCAGAAGTGCTACGCCGACCAAGGCTGGCAGCCCGGGGATTTCCCGGTCGCAGAATCCGTGTCCCGTCGCATCCTGCCGCTGCCGATGTATCCCGAACTGCCCGATGAACAGGTGGACTGGGCCGTGCAGCAGGTGCGGGCGTTCTTCGGAAAGTGAGAGCAGGCTGGAGCAGAAATAGGAACTGCTTCGCGCCGTGGTGTGGGCGGGTTGCCTCGCAACCCGCGTATGATGTCGCGGCCGCCCAGTAACCGCCCTCAACCGGCGTTGCGCAGATAAACGTGAGCAACGCCGGCGAGGATCAGGAAGAGCGTGACGAACAGCGCGATCGTGCGGTTGCGGGCCACGCGGCGTTCGTGTCGCAACGGGCGCAGGCCGTGAATGCTGCCGGCGGCCAGCATCTTCGTCAGACGGGGATTGTTGCCGGTGGGACCCCGCAGGTGATTCAGGAGCCGTTGCCAGGCCGCGCCGATGTCCCATTTGCGGACACCCAGGTCGTTGAACTGGCCCATCGGCCGGGCGGCCGGCTCCGCGGTGGGAGGCGGCGTCAGCGGCGGGGCGAAAGGCGCGTTGCCGGTCGCGGACGCCGGTTTCGCGGCGGGTTTCGCCGGCGGTTCCTGTTGCAGCCGGCCGAGCTGGGCCTGCAAACGGGCCATTTCCGCCTCCAGTTCTTTCTGGCGGACGGTCAGTGGATCTTCCGATTTGCGGGCGAACAGCGGCATGGACAACGACAGGCCGACTATGGCGGCGGGATCATTCAGCGCCAGCGGGAACGCCTCACGGCTTGCGGAGCAGGATCACGAGGAAGATCCCGAGCGCGACCAACGCCACGGCGGCGATGGGCCAGGTGAGGGCGAGGCCCAACTTACACAGGCGGCCGAGCGGAAGTTCGGTGAGGGAGGCCAGTCCTCCGGCGACTGTTTCCTTTTCCAGTTCCGTGGGCGTCTTGCCGTCGAGCACGGGCCATTTCAGGCGGGCGGCGTTGTGCTCCAGGCGGGCGTTCTCGATGGTGGTAAGGGCGTGGGTGAGTTCGCGTTCCCACGTCGTGTCGGTCCACGCCGTCTCGTCGAGGCGTTCGACGTGGGCAAGTGCGTCGCGCAGCCCGGCCAGCGTCTTGGCCATCTGTTCTGCGTCGCGGCGGGCCTTGAGTTCGCCGGCCTCCAGCAGGCCCACCCCGCGGGTGAGCGCCTGGAGCATTTCCGCGCGGCCGTGGCTGAACTCGCTGCGGCGCCGGCGCATCTCGTCGAGCGCGGCGCGGGCCCGTTCGAGCTGCTGCTGCGTTTCGCGCAGCTTGGCAAGTTGCTGCTCGGTGCTGGTCAATTGACCGGACAACTCCTCGGTCGTGGGCGCCCGGCCGGCGGCGGTCGCGGCGGGCACGGCCGGACGCGGGGCCGTGTAGTCGGTATCCTCAAAATCGGTGCCGTCGTAAGGCATGGCGGAGCTTGGTTTTCGCCCGGGCAATTTCCAATGGCCAATTGCTCACAGCCCTGCGGCAGCCGGTCTGCCCCTCGGCGTTGGCCCAGGGAGGCGCCGATTTGATCCGCAGATTTCGCGGATGACGCAGATTTGAACCCCTCCGCCGCCGATGAATCTGCGAAATCGGCGCAATCTGCGGACTCCAACCGCTTCCGTTGACTTGATCAGCGTTACCTAGCGGTAATGGACAATCAGGCGGTCGCCTTCCAGGCGCACGCTTTCAATGATGACGTCCCGAACAACGAGAAATTGGGCGTCTTTGGCAGCGGGCGATGCAGTAATTGTTTTGGCGACCGGATCCACGATGACCGACTTCCAATCCTGAGGCGGCTGCGGGATGCACGGGCAGGGTGGATCCACGTGTAGAATCCGATAGAACAACAGCGCATCCAAATCGGCATTACCCTCGGTCACCCGATATCGGACGGTGGCTTTGCCCTTTAACCGGAAACTCGCGGGCTCCGTTCCTCCGGGGACCCGAAAGGGCACATAATCAAACGACTCCCAGCCGCCCGTTCCGTCGCCTGAGATTTCGCCGACGACCCTGGTGGCGGCGTTGGTTTGCGTCGGATCACCGGACACCAATTCCAGCACGGCAGAGAAGCGGTTGGTTCGGAGGCCGTCCCGGGCGACAATGGCAACGGCGCCAAAGGTATATATCCCCGACGGATCAAACTCGCGGGTGTATTGATACCACTCGCCCCGATCGTTCCAGCCGACCTTGTAGTTCTCGATCATCTCGTAGTCGGGTCGCGTCAGGTTGATCGCCGAGGTCAGCGGGATGATGTCCACGTTGCCCAGCGGCTCGGGGGCGGTCGGCGGTTCGCCCATGATCACTCCGAACTCCGCCCAGCCGTTGCGATACGCGTTGCCGAAATCGAGGGGGTTGGCGCTGGACTGGCTGACCAGGTGAAAATCAATGCCGGGCAGCCCGTCTTTGCCGGCGAACAAGCCACCCCCATTGGGCATCACCGCGGCCTCCGGGAGCGTCTGCCCGCCCCCGAAATTGAAATCCTCCGCCTCGATCACGAAGGCGCCAATCAGCAGGGCCCGGGAATCATCGTCCGGCAGGCTGCTGACGGTGCCATCGGCATTGGCCACCCTCACGTAGTAGTCACCGACGTGTGCGAGGCTGGCATTCGGTATGATCAGGGTCGCACTGGTGCCGTCGGGGATCGCGCTTTTGTTGTGAAACCACTGATAAGTCACCGGCAAGGAAGATGCGACGTCCACGCTGAATGTGATGGTCTCGTTGAACTGATAGCGCACGGATGTCGGACGCTTGGTGATGACCGGCGGCGCGGCCACGGCCGGCAGCGAAAATCCAACAACCAACATCAACAAGAGCAACCTATGGCGGCGTGGGAGATGGAACACGCTCCTGTCTTGCGACTCGGCCGCGGGTTCGTCCAGCGCGAAATCCCAAAGCCAATCGCGAATGGAAATCCACCTTCGCGCGGGCGAATGCGGGCCTTCGGTGGAGCCAGCAGGGACTGGTTTTCCGTCCGACAGATTCGTGACGCCGGCTCGCCTAAAGCTCCGTGGTGGCGACCTTACGTAGGCCGAGGCGGAGCGGGAGCCAGCCGGCGAGGTAGCTGAGGAGAACGAAGATGACCCAGGTGGACACGGCCTTGGCCGGGGCGAATTCGCCGGTCATGTCGGGTTTCCAGCCCCACGGACTGCTCACGGCGAGCAGCACCACTGCCGTGAGGATGTAAACGAAGCTCAGCACGAGGCAGAAGGTGCCGCCGAAACCGCTGACGATCTTGTTAGGGTTGGTCTCCTTGAAATTCGGATACAGCGCGCCCAGGCCCACGGCGATGGCGTTCAGGGTGAACGTCATCACCGTCACCGAGCCGCCAAAGAAGACGGTATGGACGGCATCGAGGCCGAGCATGGTGCAAGAGAGCAGCACCAGGCCGAGCGTCACCGCGAGTGTGGCGACGCTGGCGAGCCAGAATTTCAGCCACACGACCCGCACGAGCCCAATGGGCGCGAGGCCGACCAGCCAGACCCGCCGGCCCTCGAGGGAAAACTGCGGGAAGACGAAGCGCGTGGTGAGCGTGGCGAGGTTGAGCGCGCAGGCCCCCATGTTCAGGAAGCTGACGAGGGAGAGCCAGAAGGGTGAATCAAGCTGCCGGGTGAAGTGGCGCAGGTTGATGATGTAAACGCCGAGCAGGCCGAAGAGCATGGCGGTCTGGGCCCATTGGGTGGTGTCGCGCCAGAACATGCGCATGTCCTTTGCGACGAGCGCGCGGGTGTCGGGCGCCAGCACGCCGCCAAATCCAAGCAGGCGGTCGAGCCAGTCGCCACGGGGCAGCGACAATTCGCCGCCTGGCAGTCCGGGCTTGCGGGCGGACTGAGCCCGGAACCAGCCCCAGCGGGCGAAGATGCTGCCGCGGCTGCTCACCCGGTTGGCGGCTTCGTAGAAGGCGTCGCCAAGGCGCTGACACACGAGTTGGCCAAAAAAAAGCGCGTGGCTGAGCATCACGAGGGCGAAGAACGACGCGGCGCCCAGCGCGCCCTCGCTCCAATTCTGGACGCTGGCGCTCATCCAGTAGCTGGGCAGGAAGGGGAAATTGGCGAAGCGGGTATTCTCCAACAGACGGTCAATGACCGCGAGGACGCGGGCATCGAGATCCTCGTCGGTGACCGGTTGCGGCCGGAACTGGAACAGCATCAGCCCGATGAACGCGGCCAGGCCAGTGACCAGCACGATCTGGAACGCCTTGCGGTCGAGGAAGCGGGCCAGCGTGACCGACGCCCAGGCACCACAGACGCCAGGCAGCACGATGAAGAGCGCCAGCAGCACGAGCACCAGCGGGTAGAAGTGCCACGCCACGTGGTTCACGAGCCCGTAGGCACACAGCAGCGGGGCGATCAGGAACACGAACGCCCACGACGCGAGCAGGGTGGATTCCACGAACTTCCACTGGAAGATCGTCTGCGTGGGCACGGGCAGCGACAGCAGGAAAGTGGTCTCGCGGTTTTTGAAGAGGTTCGTGTAGCTGATGACGAGATTCGAGATCAGCAGCAGGCCGAACAGGAACGCAAAGAGCACGAACAGCAGGCGTTCCACCAGCAGACCGCCGAGCCCGGGGAACTTGGAGATGAACCGCAGGCCGGCGTAGAACAGCATGAACGCCAGCGCGAGATAGCCGGCGAGAAAAGTGCCGATGACCGCGAGCAGGAACCACGACTGTTCGCGCAGCGCGAGCAGCCGGCGCCACGAGGAGATGGCCGCAATGCGCACCAGCAGCCGGAACGGCGTGGGACCGGCGAAGGCCAGGGCAACCGTGTCGGGAGCGGCCGCGTTCATGGGGCGGTTCCGTTGGCGGAGTCGGCCTTGACCTCCTCCTCGGTGATCGCGAGGAACGCCTTCTCCAGCGCCCCGTCGGTGCCGGCGCGGCGGCGCAGTTCCTCGGGAGTGCCCACGGCCACGATGCGGCCACGATGGAAGATGCCCACCCGGTCGGCCATCTCGTCGGCGACGTAGATCTGGTGGGTGCTCATGAACACCGTCATGCCGCGGAGGGCACGCTCCTTGAGCACGTCCTTGACGATCCGGGCATGGTGCGGATCGAGACCAACCATCGGTTCGTCGATCACGAAGACCTCGGGCGAATGCAACAGCGCGGCGGTGATGGCTACGCGCTGGCGGGTGCCGTGGCTCAGGCCCTCAATGGGCTTGTGCAGCCATTCCTGCAGGCTGAACCGCGGCACGAGCTCGTCCGCACCGCGCCGGATGTCGGCGTCGGTCATGCGGAAAAGCTGGCCGGTGAAGCGGATGAATTCCCACGGCGTGAGCTTGTCGTAGAGGAACGGGAAGTCCGGCACGTAGCTGAGCCGCGAACGCGCCTCGAGGGGCTGTCCCTGCACGTCGTAGCCGGCGACCCGGGCCGTGCCGCGCGTCGGCTTGATGAGACCCACCAGCATCTTGATGGTGGTGGTCTTGCCGGCTGCGTTGGGTCCGAGCACGCAGAAGAATTCACCCCGCGGCACGGTCAGCGAAATCCCGTCCACGGCGCGGACATCGCCGAAGTGCTTCACCAACTGGTGGAGCTCGATCATGGCGCGGTGACCGGGACTTCCCGGCGGAGAGTGGGGATCTGTCGATTTACCAGCACGAACGTGTCGGGCAACTGCGCCTTGAGCACTTCACCGGCCCGGCTGAGGTAGAGAACCATCTCATAGTTGGCGAACAGCGACGCGCTCAGGCGATAGACCCGCACGCGACTTTTGCCGACCCGGAGCCAGTCATTGCGCGCCCGCCACTGGAAGGATTGCCGGGCGGAGTCGGCGTTGAACTGGTTGAGGCTCTGCGCGAGCGGCCCGGGCAGCAGCAACGCATAGGGACCAAGGGCGGCCCGCGGATTGGAAAGGTCACGCAGCGAGAGGCGTTTCTCCCACTGCTCCTTGCCGTTCTCATGCCGCAACAGCACCTCATCCTGGCCCTGCCGCGCGGTGATCTCCCATGAGGCCGGCCGCTGCTGGACACGGATGACCCACTCGACCCAGTTTCGGTTGGTATCGAGCTCAAGGTGGCTTATGACCCGCCACCGGTCCCCAGGCAGTTCCCCGGTCAGCATCAGGTCGGCGTCGAGGCTGTAACCGGCGGTCTGCACCATGCCCTCCAGCCCCGCTGTGCCTCCGCCACCCGCAGGCGCCGCCTCAAGGAGTGACGGCTTCCACTCGAGGGTGCCAATGACGGCGCCGTGGTGCAGCACCTGGAGGGTCGACATGTCCGGTGCGTTCAGGAGTCGGTCAATCACGGTCTCCGGATTGACGTCGGAAGAGGTCTCGCGGCCGCGGCCGAATTCGGCCCGCCAGAGCAGCACGTTCATCACGACCCAGAAGGCCGTTACCAAGATGAAGCTGAAGCGCCCTGCCATTGCCGCGATGGGGTTTACAGTCGTTGGACCATGCGGCCGGGCCGGAGTGCCGGCAACCCGTTGAATTTAGCGAGCGACATCACCGGGTCGGAATATTGAGGACCTGGCCGACGCGCATCTGGTTGGGTCTCAGGCTGGGATTCGCCGCCATCAGCGCCTTGGTGCTGATGCCGTAGCGCCGGGCAATCGCCGACGGAGTTTCGTTGGCGGCAACCTTGTGGGTCCGGGCGCTCGGTTGGGCGGTCACCGGCGCGGCGGGTTGCCGGATGGTTTCGACGACCGGCCCGGGACGGTTGACGGGCGGAGCGACATTGGTCCGAGCCGACACGGCGGGCGGCGGATTGGTGATCGCAACGCGAAGGGACTGGATACCGGCAGTCGTCCGCAGCTTGCGGTTCTCATCCTCCAGGATGGCCAACTTCACCTGCAGCGCCTCAACCGTGGTCTGCTGTTCCCGACGGCCGACGGAATCGGCGTATTTGGCTGCGATCTGCAGTTCGCAATTCTTGAAGAGGTCCTCGACACCCTGGTCGCGGAAGCCGGGTTGGCGGGCCGACTTGAGGCTCAGGTATTCGGTGTAGTGGTAGGCGGCGACAATGAAGTTCTTGGTCTGCTTGTAGTGCAGGTCGCCGAGCGCGAGGTGGGCGGCAGCGCTGTTGGGATTGCTCTGCAACGAGTGGGTGAAGCTTGCGATCGCCTTCTCAGTCTGACCTTGGATCTGCCAGTTGAGGCCCCGCACGAAATGCGGCTCGCGCTCTTCGTCGCCGGTCGTGCGATTCAGCAAATCGCAGCCGCCGGAGAGCAAACCCAACGCACAGATGGCCGGAAGCCAACGCCTCCTCGTCTCCCAAAGCATTGGGCGACACTACGGACGGACTCCCGGTCGTCAATCAGCCGGGCGGCCAGTCCAGCGGACGACCGCCCAAAATGTGGCAGTGCAGGTGCGGCACCGTTTCGCCGCCGTCGCGGCCATTGTTGATCACCAGCCGGAATCCAGTCCGATCCAGCCCGAGTTGGCGGGCGACCTCGGCCGCCTTCAGCAGCAGATGGCCGAGCATGGCGGCATCTTCCGCGCCGGCTTCGGAAATCCGCGGAATGGGCCGCTTCGGGACAATCAGCACATGAACGGGCGCCTGCGGCTTGATGTCGCGGAAGGCGAGCACCGTGTCGTCCTCATGGACGATGTCGGCGGGAATCTGCCGGGCGATGATGCGTTCAAACAGGGTCATGACAGGGGAGGCGGGGCGACAGCATGCTGCGTTGCGTCGGGAAGGAGGAGGGAGCCAAGCACACCACAGACTGACTCACCATCGCCCCGCGTTGAAACTGACTCTCACCGGATCACCAGGGCCGGCGGACGGGATGGCGCTTCCCGTTCATACCAGCCGCGGATCATTTCCAAAATCCAGACCGAAGTGCGCTCGCAGGCCGGGCACCAGTGCTTGCGGCCGGTGAGCCGCTTGACACAGGTCCGCAACCCCCGGATTTCCAGTCGCAACGGGGCGGCGGCGAGCTGTTCTCGGAGCAGTGTCCGCAATTTCTGGCAAAATTCAAGTTCGCCCGCGCCACCGCCGCTGACGGCGAGCGCACCGAGATCGGCGATGCGGACATCCTGTTCGAAGACGCCCTTGACCTCGGCGCTGAAGCCCAGCCCTTGGAGCACCCGCGCCAGCATGGCTCCGAACTCGGCGACGGTCACGGTGTTGCGTTCCAGTTCCTTCCGGAAATAATGCAGAACGGCCGCTGCCGCGTGCTTCAGGAGTTCCGCGTCCACCAGTCCCGCCCCGTCGCCGACGATTTCGAAGGTCAGATCCTCGACGCTCTGCGGCACAAATCCTCCGTCCGCTTGGGCCACCAGCAGGCAATCGTCCCTCAGGGCAATCATGGGCGGTTCAGGTCGGGGTTTCTGCTTCGGGAATCAGCGCCATCTGGCGCTTGTCCGGCGGCGGCAGGGTGGCCAGCCGGTTGATTTCCTCCACAAACTCGCCGACTTCGGCGAATTCACGGTAAATGCTGGCAAACCGGACGTAAGCCACACCGTCGATGGCCCGCAGCTCCCGCATGACGCGTTCGCCGATTTCCTTGGCGGGGACTTCGCGATCATAACGTTGGCTCAGCTCCTCTACGATCCGTCCGACCGCGCCATCAATGGCTTCTTGGGAAACCGGCCGTTTGTCGCAGGCCCGTTGGATACCCGCGCGAAGTTTGTCCCGGGAAAACGGCTCGCGCCGGCCGTCGCGCTTCACCACGGACAATTCCTGGCGCTCGATCTCCTCGTAGGTCGTGAACCGTTGCTCACAGCCGAGGCATTCGCGGCGACGCCGGATGACCGAGCCTTCCCGGGAGGCTCGCGAATCAATCACCTTGTCATCTTGGCAACCGCACTTGGGGCAACGCATAGAAGTAACCGGCCCACTACCGGTTGAAGCTTTTCAAGTGCTAGCCCACAGCCGGTTGGGGCGTCAAACTCTTTGGCCGGAAAGTTGCCCCCAAAGACATTTTTTGACGTAGCGGCAAGCAGTCCTTGGTTCAAACTCCACACTGGACGACCCTCACCGGCGAAGTGCAGCGCAAACTCATCCTGCCGGATTCTGTGGGCAGAATGAGGTTGGAACGTGCCCTCACAGTGGAACGACGTCACCCCAGCGAGGTAACAGGGGCTCCGCACCAAAGCGTTGGCGCAGCTTTTCCGCCAACGGCTCGCGACTGCGGTCTTCACCATGGGTCAGGACCACTTTCGGCCGGTCTGCCGCCACGGCCTCGAACCACTTCAGCAAATCCGTCTGTCCGGCGTGGGCGCTGAAGCCGCCCAGCGTGTGAATCTGCGCCCGCACGGGAATGAACTCACCGAAGATGCGGACTTCCTTGTCCCCATCGACCAACCTTCGTCCAACGGTGCCAACGCCCTGATATCCGACGATGACCACGGACGTGTCCGGACTCGCAAGGTTGTGCTTCAGGTGGTGAAGGATCCGGCCGGCGTTGCACATCCCGGACCCGGCCAGCACGACCAAGGGACCGGGCAGATCATTGATCTTCCGGGAATCTTGGGCCGAAGCCGAAAGGGTCAGGGTTTTCAGGTCCTGTTCAATCGGCCGCTGGGAGATCATCGCGGTCATCTCGTCGTCGAACAGTTCCGGATGATCCCGAAAGATCCGGGTTGCCTCGATTGCCATTGGGCTGTCCAAAAACACCGGCACCGGCCGCAGACGACCACTGCGGAACATCGCTGCAAGAATGGTCAGGATCACCTGGGCCCGGCCGATGGCGAAGGTGGGCACCAGCACCTTGGCCCGCCGGGCGATGGCCTGCTGCATGATACCTTCGAATTGCCGGAGCGTTTCGGCGAAGGGCCGGTGATCGCGGTCGCCGTAGGTGGACTCGAGGAAAACCAAGTCCGCGTGCCGAAACGTCTCGAAGTCGCGCAGGATGGGTGCGCCTTTGGGTCCGAGATCGCCCGAAAACACGATCCGTCGGGTCCCGGCCGGCGTGGACACCTCCAACTGGATGCTGGTGGATCCGAGCATGTGACCGGCTTCCACGAATCTGGCTTTGACGCCGGGGGCGACTGCCACCGGTTCCACGTAAGGAACCGGCTGCATGCGTCCCAAAACATTTTCCACCTCTTCCAAAGTGTAGAGCGGCTCCAGCTTTTCGGATGCAGCGGGATTGTGGCGGCGTTTCCGCTCCAAATCCGCCTGCTGCACCTTGGCCGCATCGCGCAGAACCAACGCTGCCAGCTCAATCGTCGCCGGCGTGGCGTAGATCGGGCCCTGATATCCGGCCTTGGCCAGCAATGGCAGCCGGCCGGTGTGATCCAAATGGGCGTGGGTCAGCAGGACGCAGTCGAGCGCGGCGGCCTCCAGTTGCGGGGGCAGGATGTTCTGATCCTCGAATTCCCGCGAGCCTTGGAATAGACCGAAGTCCACCAGCAGACGCGTGGAACCGGTTTCGACCAGATAAGCGGAGCCGGTCACGTCGCCGGCGGCTCCGAGCAGGGTAACCCGCGGTTGGGAATCGTTCATGGTTCAGCGGAGGAATTGACGCAGGACCATCGGGTGCCGGTGGAACGAATCCAAATTGAATCTGCCGGCGCATTCTTCACCAACAGAAAGGGCCGCCCGAGGGCGGCCCAAATGCTGGTCCAAGTGCCGAATGCGAATCACTGGGTCGGCGAACTCACGCCGGAGAAGGCGATGAAAAGGAAGACGATGATGGCAACTACCAATACGGCACCGACGGCGAGGAAGATCTTGTTGACGTTGTTGTTCTTCTTCGCGAACGCCGAGTTCTTCGACATCACGACCGTCTGACCGCCGCCCGCATCACCGAGCTTAACGGCGGGCCGGGCCACGGTGGTGTCCTGCCGCTTGCCGGTCTCGTAACGCAGCTCAATCTGGCCGAGCCGCAACACCTGGCCGGGACGCAGGGTCACTTCCTTGTCCGGAGCAAGCTGGCCTTCGTTGACGAACGAGCCGTTGGTCGAGCCCAAGTCCTTCACCACGATGTCGTCGCCCTTGGCGTAAACCTCGCAGTGATGGCTGGAGACGCTGGGTTCCGGAATCGAAAACTTGTTGTCATCGACACGGCCGATCGTCGCCTTGTCGGCGGTGATCTCAAACGCGCGGTCATTGAAGCCCGCAGTGATGACGACTAATTTAGGCATAGGGCAGGGCGCGGTGTGTTTACCGCCTGCAACGAAGGTTGGTCAAACGGTTTCCCGGCTGTTTTACTGTATCCCCAAGCTGATACAGCTTGGTTTTCAACGGGTTTCCGCGGTTTCTCCCAAGAGTTGGCGGCGGTGTTTCCAGAGCGTTTCCGGTCGAAAGACGCCGACGGGTGTGATGATGCCGGTAATGAGTTCCGCCGGCGTCACATCGAATCCGGGATTGCGGGCGCAACTGCTGGGATTGGCGATCCGCACCTGCACCGCCGTTCGACCGCCAGTGGGCATGCCCGAGGCATTCAGGACTTCGTCGCCGGACCGTTCCTCGATGGGAATCTCGGTTCCGCGGCGGAGATTCCAGTCCAGCGTGGACAGCGGGATGGCGACGTAGAACGGAATCCGGTGCCGCGCAGCCAGCACGGCCTTGGTGTAGGTGCCGATCTTGTTGGCGACCTCACCGGTCCGACCCAACACACGGTCGGCCCCCACGATCACCAAGTCGATTTCGCCCCGCTGCATGAGATGGCCGGCCGCGTTGTCGGCGATGATCGAGTGAGGAACGCCGGCCTCGGCCAGTTCCCATGCAGTCAGTGAAGCTCCCTGACAACGCGGGCGCGTCTCGTCGCAGAAGACATGCAACTTCCGGCCCGCAGCGTGAGCAGCATAGATTGGAGCTGTCGCGGACCCCACGTCCACAAATGCCAGGCGACCGGCATTGCAATGAGTCAACGCCCTCGTGCCATGGGGAAAGAACTTCAACCCCTGCCGGCCAATGGCGGTGCAATGCGCGACATCTTCCTCGGCGAACCGCTCCGCGGCGTCCAGAGCCAGCGCCTGCTGCGTGGCGACCGAAGTCCCGACGCGCATGGCCGCAAGGACGGAGTCGAGGGCATTGACTGGGTCCACCGCCGTGGGGCGGGCTTCGGCCAGGTCGCGATACACGGTCGCCAGATGCCCCGCAAACCGGCCCAGATCGGAACCGCGAAACGCCCGTGCGCCTTGCGCGAGCCCATAAGCCGCCGTAGCACCGATCGCCCCGGCGCCGCGCACGGTCATGTCGCGGATGGCTTCGGCCGTTTTGCGGAAATCGCGGGTGGCGACAACCGAGAACTCGTGGGGCAACCGTCGCTGATCAATCAGCGCGACGGCGTTCTGGCGGGCATCGAAGCGGACGGTGCGGATGCAGGTCGCAGAACTCATGGCATGCCGCCCGGGTCTCCGACCCGGTTCAGGACTTTTTCAGGACGAGTTCCCGGAATTCGTCGAACAGCGGCGTGGAATCATGCGGCCCGGGCGAGGCCTCGGGATGATACTGCACGGAGAAAAGCGGCTTTGTCTTGTGGCGGAGGCCCTCGACGGTCTGGTCGTTGAGATTGATCCGGTTCACCGCCACGTCCGAGGGCAGCGACGCAGCGTCCACCGCGAACCCGTGGTTTTGCGAGGTGATTTCCACGCGCCCGGTCTCAAAGTCCTTCACCGGCTGGTTGCCGCCGCGGTGACCGAACTTGAGCTTGAAGGTCTTGCCGCCCAGCGCCTGCCCCAGTATCTGGTGCCCCAGGCAGATGCCGAAAATCGGGATGCCGGTGTCCACCAGCGTCTTTACCTCGCGCACAATGCCGCCGAGGGCGGCCGGGTCGCCCGGACCATTGGAGAGGAACACGCCGGCGGGCTTGTATTTCAGCACTTCCGCGGCAGAGGTGTGCGCGGGCACCACCTGCACGCGGAAACCCTTTTGGCGGAGGCGCCGAAGGATGTTGTATTTCATCCCGAAATCGTAGGCGACGATCGGAGTGTCCGCCGGCGGCATGGGCTTGCGAATCGCCCGCGGATTGTCCGGGCTGTTCGTCTGGGTAAGGTCAAAGGCGGCCGAAACCTCGTCCTTAGGATCCCACACGAACGGTTCCCGATGGGTCACTTCCGTCACGTAATCACGCCCGGCCATGCCGCCCCAAGCCTTCGCTTTGGCGAGAGCTTCTTCGGCAGAGATGCCGGCGGTGGAAATGCAGCCGGTCATGGCGCCCCGCACGCGCAGCTTTTTCGTAAGGGCGCGGGTGTCGATGCCCTGGATGCCGGGAATGCCTTGCTTCACGAGGTATTCATGCAGCGTATGGTCGGCGCGCCAGTTGGACACGATGGGGGAAAGCTCGCGGATGACGAAGCCCGCGACGTGGGGAGCCCAAGATTCGACATCCTGGGAATTGACACCGTAATTGCCGATCAGCGGATACGTCATGGTGACGATCTGCCCCTTGTAGGAAGGATCGGTGAGAATCTCCTGGTAGCCGGTCATGGAGGTGTTGAAGCACACCTCGCCGGGCACCGTGGTGGCGGCGCCAAAGGCCTGACCGTGGAAAACCGAGCCGTCTTCGAGAACGAGAATTGCCGTCATCGTGGATTGCCCGGCGAACCCGCTTCGACCGGAGCGGGCGGAGTGTGCGAACCGTTCCGTCCCGTGCAACAGGAATGACGGGCGAATTGCTCGGACCACCATAGGGGTCGGTGCGCGAAAGGACTTGGCGTCCAGCGGGCCACCGCCAATCTGACTTGGCTGCGAGCCTTGCCCGGTCGCTGGTGGCGCCCCTTGTCGTCAGGGTAGAACGCCGCCTCCGCCAAAAGTGCCTCGTTGCGGGCGAAGCCGTTCCTTGCGGTGTTCCGGACGGCGTGCCTAGCCTGCCGGAGCACACAAACGCCCACAATGGCAGGAACCAATCCCAGCCAGCGCAGCGAAGCACTGAACGGATACCGGGCTTTGGCGATCATGGTGGTCATGCTCGCCCATACCCGCTTTGGCGATGCGTATCCGCCCTGGATGCGACCGTTTGAACCGTTCCTGAGGGGTGGGGTCACGGCATTCATGGTGTTGAGCGGCTACCTGATTACCCACTTGCTCCTCTCGGAAGAGGCCAAGCGGGGAAAGGTGGACGTGCTGGCGTTCTTTGGCGGCCAAGTCGTCCGGTTCTTCGCCCCCACGGTGCCGTATTTGGCGGTAGCGTTGCTGGTTTGGGGCCTGCCAGAAGCAGGATTCCAGTGGTGGCCCTCGCTCAGGATTTTGTGGGCTTCACCTTGGACGGGCGATGGGTTTCACGGGGCCACGGCCTTGACCGGTCACCTCTACAGTCTGGCAGCCCAGACGCAGTTCTGTATCTGGTGGCCGCCCCTGTTGATGGTGATCCCCCCGGCGCGACGGTTGTTGTCGGTCACCCTGTTGATGCTGGCGGCAGCGACCTGGCGGATCTTGGGCCGGGAACTGGCGATTGCTCACAATGAAACGCAGCAGCGGACGGACTATGTTTTCGGCTCACTGATGGTCGGAGCCTGGTGGGCAATCGCCGTGACCAAGGGACGGATGGACTGGATTCTGCGGCTGACCCGCGCCCGGCTGCTGCCCATCTTCGGCGGAGCGCTCCTCATCCTCGCATTCACCCGCAGTCCCTCCGCGTTTGTGGAACTCATTTCGCCCGAACTGCGTCAGGCGGTGGCTCCTTGGAGGCAGGTCCCAGTGGTGGCTGTGTCAATCCGGGTCGTGCTCAGTTTGGTTTCCATGTTGGCGTTCGGCTGCCTCGCCTTCCTGTTGCATCAGGGGCGGCCGGTGCGGGTGGCGCAGGTGTTCGCGTGGCCGGGAATAACCTGGTTGGGCCGCATTTCCTTCAGCGTCTATCTGTGGCAGAATGTATTCTGCTTCGGGGTGAGCAACCTGAAGATCGGCAGCGTTCGCCTGGACGACTTTCCCATCAACATGGTCGCGTCCGTTGTCTGCGGCTACCTCAGCTACCGGCTGCTGGAATTGCCGTCGTTGAAGTTTCGCAGCTGGGTCAAGCAACGGATAAGGTCCCGGAACGGAACCGGCGATTCCTCGCCTTCCGTCACTCCGACGTGAACGGCAGCGGGGTGACCACAACCACGATGGTGCTCTCCGGATTGCCCAGCCGGAGTCCGGTTCCGACTTGGTTGCACTCCTTGCGCACGTAGCCGAGGGCCAGATTCGTGCCCCAGGCAGGGGAGCGGAGAGAACTCATGATCTGACCAACCTCGCGGCCGTCCCGGAACAGCTTGGCGCCCTTGGGCGGCAATGCCGGCAAGTCCACTGGCAGCTTCAGTCCCCGAAGGGCCTTGGTCACCGAACCGTAAGTGCGCACGCGCGCGATGGTCTCCTGGCCAGTGTAGCAGCCCTTGGTGTAGCTGATCGCGTCGCGGTCCAGGCCGGCCTCGGGCGGCAAATGCGTCTCGTCCATTTCCACGCCGAACCGCGGAATCCCCGCCTCAAACCGCGCCCATTCCAAAGCGGTGAAACCGGCCAGCCTTCCTCCCACTTTGCGGGCCGCCGCGGCCAGTTTGTCGAGGACCGCGCCGAGCGCATCGGTGGGAACAAACAGATCGATTCCCGGAAAACCGGCCCGTGATCGGTTCACGGCATAGACGTCACCCAGCGTCGGGTCGGAATGATGGACCAAGGACAAAGAATCTGGCGGTAACGGGCCAAAGAGTTCCAGCGCCTGGACCACGTCGGTCGCCTTGGGACCTTGCACCGTCAGCAGGCCATAATGGGGCGCGACATCCACCACCTGCACGTCTTCGGCAACGATGTGATGCTCCAACCGTTCAATCAGGCTGCCGGTCAGGCCCGGTTCAAAATCCAGCAACAGCTCCTGCGCAAGCGCGTAGATGTAAACGTCCGCCACGAGCCGTCCTTTGGGCGAGCAGAAGGCGGCGTGACAGCCGCGACCGGGCGCGAGGGCTTTTACGTCGTTGGTGACCTGGCCATTCAACAGGCGGACCCGGTCTTCGCCGAGCAGGCAAATCCGGCCGCGGAACCCGACGTCCACCACGACTGCGGCCGTGCGCAACGCCGCGTGTTCCGCCCGCGGATCGCCGTAGTCGGACACCACTTCGCAGTCCCGCTCCGCGGCGAACTTCGCGCCGAGGGCGGCATGGACTTCGTGCAACGCCAGAGTCGTCATCTGGCCGGCACGTTAGTCCGGAGCCGTCGGCCGGCAATGGTGGCCGGTCGTATCGGCATTGCCCGTCAGGATGGGCTGTGTTCCCTTCGGTCTTCATTCTGCGTGCACTCAACGAGCCTGCCACCACCCATCCTCCTCGCCGGCCCCACCGCTTCGGGCAAATCCGCGGTCGCGCTGACCCTGGCCGAGCGGTTGGGCGGGGAAATCGTTTCCGTCGACTCCATGCAAGTCTATCGCGGGTTGGACCTTGGCACAGCCAAGCCGACCGCCACCGAACGCACCCGGGTGCCGCATCACCTGTTGGATGTCGCGGAGCTGACCGACCCGTTTGACGCCGCGAAGTTTGTGGAATTGGCCAGCGCTGCCGTGACCGGAATTCAGTCCCGGGGTCGGGTTGCCATTCTCTGCGGCGGCACCGGCCTATACTTCAACGTCTGGCTGAACGGGCTCGGAGAGGCCCCAGCTCCGGATCCGAAGCTGCGCGCCGAACTGGAATCATTGCCGCTGGCCGAATTGCTGGACGAACTCGCTCGCCGCGATCTTGCCACGTTTGACGAGATCGATTTGCAAAACCGCCGCCGGGTGGTCCGGGCGGTCGAAGTCATCCGCCTGACCGGCCGGCCGTTTTCCGAACAACGCGCCGCTTGGCCGGAACGCGCTCCGGCGCTGGCGGGCCGGAGCTTCGGGCTGCTGCGGGACCGGACCGACCTGGTTCGGCGCATTGATCAGCGCGTGGACGTGATGTTCCGCGACGGATTGATCGAGGAAACCCGCCGGCTGCTGGGGCTCGGTTTGAAACAGAACCGAACCGCCCTGCAGGCCATCGGTTACCGGCAGGTGGTTGAGCATCTGCGCGGTGAGCACAGCCGGCTGGAGACCATCGAACTGGTCAAGGTTCGCACGCGGCAGTTCGCCAAACGCCAGCTTACCTGGTTCCGGGGTCAGTTGGATCTCGACTGGCTGGACGTTTCCCCCACAGAGACGCCGGAAACGACCGCAGAACGCGTCTGCGCGAGGCTCGCGAAGTCTGCCGGTCCAGGCAATTGATTCGCTGGCAGCAAAAAGCCCGGCAGCCGTCGAAACGTCTGCCGGGCACAGGAGGAACCGAGGCTAAAACCTCAGAGAACAGTTTGACTCTACCCACACACCGGGGCCAGTCAAACCGGGACTTTGGCCCGATTATGGCAGGGTCTCGCCCGGGGCCTCATTTGCGCCGGGCCGGCTTTTTCGCCTTCGGTCTCCGGCCTTTGAAGGTCAGTTCTGCGACGCCGGATTTGTCGAGTTCCCCAAGGCCGAGCTTGACCATCTTGCGGAACTGGCCGAGCGCGGCCTTCGCCAACGGCAGTTCGAGTTTGGTCTGCTGACCGAGGGCATAGGCGATGCCGCTGTCCTTGGCGGCGTGGGCGGCGCTGAAAAAGCAGGAGTGCTCGCGGTTCAGCATGTCTTCGCCGTCCGTCACCAGCACGCGGCTGTTGGCGCCCGTTTGGGAAAAGACCTCCATGAGCACCTTGAGGTCGAGACCCAGTGCGGCGCCCAGCCCCAGCCCTTCCGCGAGCCCGGCAGTGTTGATGTTCATCACCATGTTGACGAGCGCCTTGACCTGCGCGGCCTGGCCGGCCTTGCCGATGTAGCGGAGCAGCTTGCCCTCGTCGGACAGTTTGGTGAGGACCGGCTTCACGCGTTCGAAAACGTCGGCCTTGCCGCCGATCATGAGGTAGAGCGTGCCCGCGCGGGCCTGATTGATGGACGACGCCATGCAGGCTTCCAGCGAGGCCGCCTTGGCCTTGGTGGCGAGTTTCTCGACGGCGACATGGGTGGCCGGAGAGACCGTGGCGCAGTTCAAGAACACCCGACCGGCCGCGCCGACCAGCAGGCTGTCGCCCTTCGGCGCGAAGATTCGGGCCATCGCCTTGTCATCCGTGACCACCGTGAGGATGACATCCGCCAGCGCGGTCACGTCGGCCAGTTTCAGGGGATTCGCACAGTTCAGTTCCTTGGCGAGGGCCTCGGCGACCGCGGGCCGGGCGTCATACACGGCGGTGATCTGGTAGCCACATTCCTGGAGGCGGCGGGCCATGTTGGCGCCCATCCGGCCGACTCCGACGACAGCGATGCGTTCACTCATGGGAAATAAGGGATGATGAAGTTGCGCCCCGGATGTAGGGGAATCGCACTGCGGTTGCACGCACAGAAGCTGTTCGGCGATCGGCCACTGGATCGCCGCCACGCGTCGGACCTGCGCTCAGTTTAGACGGATCGCCCGCCATAACTTTACCGGTGCCTTCAGCAACTGCCCTTCCACGGGCGCAGGCGAGTCCGGTTCATGAAAGAATCGTCCGAACAATGCGTTGGGTGCTGCCCTTGAGGGAGTTCGCCCGGTGACAAGGAACGTCCAGAAGGTCGAAAGCCAACGAGCATCTGCGGGCCGACGCGCTGGAAGATTTCGAAAGGCTCGCCTGCCTCGCTACCGGTCAGGGAACGGGCCAAGCGTGGGTCCACATTCCGCTTGCGTGCCTTCAGGGCCGGCGGCGCCATGCTGTCCGTGCGTCACGGACTGCTGCTGCTTCTCGCGGTGCTGCTCGCCGGCGTCTGCAGCCAAGCGCAGATTGATCCGGTGAGCCGCAAGCTGTTCCAGTTCGGCCTCAACCTGCCCGCCGAGGGCAAGAGCCCGCTGTCGGCCTACGCATTTTACTACGACAACCACCCGGGATTTCTCCGGACCAACCTGACGCTGCGGCTGGCCGTAGCGCCCGTGTATCTGGACAGCGAACTCGGAATCCGCGGCGCCCTCGGCGAATACACCGACGTGGGCATCGGCGTGGCCGGCGGCGGCTTTGCGGACAGTTACTTCGAGCTCCGCGACGGCCGGTTCCTCGAGTCGGAATCGTTCACCGGACATGCGGCCGACTTCAGCCTGTCGCTTTATCACCTCTTCAATCCGACCCTGGACGGACGCCCGCCGGAGTCGCTGGAGGAGGTGCCCTTGCAGGCGTTGCTGCGGGTCTCGCCGCATTATTCGTGGTTCATCCGGGACCAGGACACGGCACCCAACTTCGCCGTGCCCGCGGACCTCGGTTCGTTTTCCCTGCGGGCGGGGCTCCGCTGGGGCGGCCGGGAGCCGCTGCTGGTCGCCGACCGGGCGGTCGAGCTGTCGGTCTGGTATGAGGGCATGTTCCGGGCGAATCCGGAGGAATTCGGCTTCAATGGCGACCGTCAGATCCGGGATGCCAGCCACTTGGTGTGGAGCCGCGCACTCGTCGCGTATTCTTTCACTAACACGCACCAGACCTTTGAACTGAGCGTGACCGGCGGGGCGGCCATTGACGCCGACCGGTTCAGCGCGTTCCGCGTCGGCGGCGCCCTGCCACTTGCGGGCGAGTTCCCACTGATGGTGCCCGGCTACTATTTCCAGGAATTCTCGGCCCGGCGGTTCGGCCTGGCCTCGGGCACCTACATGATCGGGGTTCCACCTTTGGAAAGCTGGTCACTGATCTTCACCGGTTCAGTGGCCCGCCTGGATTACCTGCCCGGGATGGAGTTCGACCGGCACTGGCTCGCCGGCTTGGGCGGCGGAATCGTTTACCGGAGTTCGTCGGGAATGTGGCAGTTCGCGGGCAGCTACGGGCACGGTTTTCAGGGCAAGCGCACCTCCGGACGCGGCTCCAACGCCGTGAGCGTGCTCGTCCAAGCGGATATGGAGCAGACCAGCCGGCAGCTCCAGAAGGTATGGCAACGGGTCGGTCCGCCCACATTACAGGGCCTGCAGGGCCTGTTCCGTCGATGACCGGAATGTGACCGAACACCGGATTGCCCTCTTAACGGCGTCTATGCATTCTGTCGCACCATTGTCAGGCTCCGCATCAGTCCTGCCTCCGAAACCCAGCCCGTCGGTCTGCCGTTTCGGTGGATTGGGGCTGGCTTGGTTAGCCGTCTTCACCGCCTGCGGAGACGGTTGGTCCGTGGTCCGGATAGGTCCGGAAAATGGCCTGCCGGCGATCCCCGTAAGTGCCGTCCACCAAACCGCAGACCAATATCTCTGGTTCACCACGCCTGCCGGTCTGACTCGGTTCGACGGCAAACGCATGGTCACCATGGATGCGGCGGCCTTCGCGACCAACACGAGCCAACCGTTCGAGGCGTTGGGTCTCGGTGGTCCGGGCGGTTCACGCTTCTGGATTGCCACCCGGAAGACGCTGTTCCAGCGCACCGACACCGGGCTCCACCCAGTCGCCTTCAATGATCCGGCGGATGCCACACCACTGCTCTCCTTGGCCCCGCGGCAAGCGGGTGGCCGAGAGGCCCGGTTCACCGGTCCCCTGTGGATAGGCACAGAGCGGGGCGTTTACGAACTCTACAAGGGGATGCTCCAGCCAGTCTGGAAATCCCGTCAGGAACCGGTTTGGCGGGTCGCTGAAGGCGCCAACGGTGTCGGCGTGGCCACCACCAACGGAATCTGGCTTTACCGGCCGACCGAAGGCGCTTGGACCCAGCTTGCGAACCTGAGCAATTCGACCTCTGCCTGTCCCCCGGTGCTGACCAGCGCGGACGGCATGCTCTGGCAAGCATCCGCCGATGGGGCTTCCCAGCAGGTCGGTTCCCAACAGCCGAAGTTCGTGCCGCTCCGAGGCGTTGCGCCCGGCTGCTACCTCTGGGCCGGATCGGACCAGTCGGGCAACCGCTGGCTGGTGGAAGCCTCGTTGGGACTACTGCGTCGCGACACCAATGGAGTGAAAGTCATCCCCGGCACGAGCCCCGCCGACTTGGGCGACATCCGGGCGGCGACACTGGATTCACTCGGCCGCGTCTGGCTGGGAACTACCCGGGGCCTCGCCTGTGTGGCGCCGAAAGATTCGCCAGCCTCGGAGCCGCCAATCGTGAGCTTGGATCGGCTGATCTGGGCCGGGGAAACGGTTTCGCTGGAAACGCTGCCCGCCCAGCCGCTCCGCCGGGCCGCGAAAAACTTGGGCGAGGTGCGGATTGAGTTCTCGGCACCCCTCCGCTTGCCATCGGACGGCATTCGCTTCGCGTCCCGGCTGGCACGGACCGGCGAGGAAACTTGGGGCGAAGGAGAATTGCCGCAGGCGATCTTCGCCGAACTGCGGCCGGGCGAATACGTCTTCGAAGTGCGTGCGGCCTCCGCCCGCGGCGCGTGGAGCCGAACCACCACGCTGCGGCTCGAGCTGGAACCGGATTTCTTCGGCTCGGCTGCCTTCCGGGTGCTCCTTGCCATCATTGGCAGCGGGGTTTTGGCGGCCTCGGCATGGTGGCGGCTGCGCTGGCAGCAGCGGCACCGGCCCAGCGCCGGTAAGGCCCTCGTGTCCAGCGAACGGGAACGCATAGCCCGCGACCTGCACGACGACATCGGCGCTCAGCTGACCGCCCTCGCGCTTCAGGCGGAACTCATCCAGCGCCGGGCCAATCCCGAGATCATGCGCGATCTCGCCCAACTGGCGGCCCAGGCCCGCGATGCCGCCGGCCGCATGAGCGATATTGTGTGGGAGCTGAATCCCGCCTGCGACACGCTTGCCAGCTTTGGCCATTACCTGGCCGCCCACGCGGAACGTTGGGCGCAACTCACCGGCACCCGGTTCAAGGTGGAGATTCCGCCAGACCTCCCTGAGTTGGCGATGTCGGCCCTAGCCCGGCGTCATCTGGCGATGGTAATCCAGGAAGCGCTGAACAACGTGACCAAACACGCTGGGGCAACCGAAACCAAGCTGCTGCTGCGCATCGGCCCGGACGCGCTGTTCCTTAGCGTTCAGGACAATGGCAAGGGCTTCGATCCGGCGGCGAACGAGGACACGCCGGCGGGCACCGGCCGGAACGGTCTGCGCAACCAGAAATCCCGCCTGACCGAAATGGGCGGCCGGGCCGAACTCCGCAGCCGCTATGGAGGAGGCACCCGGCTCGATGTAACGGTGCCCCTGTCCGCCCTGGGTGGGGCTTCTGCCTGATGGCAGGTAACTCCGGATCCAATTCTTTTCGCGGAATCTGGGTCAATATAAGTGGCCAGGAGCCGCCCCTTGGCGACGCAATGCGGCTCGTTTCGCGCCTCCCGACGCAGCGGGCTTGCTGGCAGCCCGCCCTACTTTCGAACGGTTGAGGTCGGCAAACTTTTTTCGGAACGAAACCCCACCAAGCTGGTCAAAGACACCAGAACCCAATGTCGTATGTGGCGCGTCTTCGGTGATCTTCTCCGCACCCGTGGTCCGGCCGGTGCCGTGGTGGTGGCCATTCCCAGCCTCATCTGGGGAGCGATCATGCTGTTGCCCCTGTGGTTTCCCGGCGGCTCCTGGGTGGCCGACCATGCCTGGATGATCTCCGGCACGGGGTTGGTGGTGGGCCTGTTGGGCGTGCGGTTCTGGATCGTGGAATCCCGCAAATGGCAGCGCGAACAGCGCCGGAATCCGATCCACCGCTGGCCGCCGCTCCCGGCACACGACCTGTCCTTCATCCGTTCGCGCCTCCAGCGCCGCTGAATCCGGGCCGATTTCCCCGGGGATTTCGTTCGCCACCGACGCCTTCGCCCGGTCCTACTTCGCGCACCACGATGAGCCGCTTCGGCAAACTCGAGTTCGACGCCCCGGCCAAGGGCGCGGCGGTCATTTCGTCGGTCCGCGGGGCCGAACATTGGCTCGCCGAGGCGTATTCCGCCTTTGCCCGCGGCGAATTCGAGCCGGCCCTGCGCCTGTTCGCCCGGGTGTTGGAATTCGATGTCCACTGTCTAGGAGCCTGGACCGGACAGGTGCGGGCACTGATCGAACTGGAGCAGTTCCGCGAAGCCCGCCAGTGGGCCGACAAGGCGCTGGAACAGTTTCCCGAAGCCCCCGAAGCGCTCGCCGCCAAATCCGTCGTGCTCGCCCGGCTGGGTGAACACGACGACGCGATGGCGCTCTCCGACGCGAGCCTCGCCGGATCCGGCGAACTGCCCTATGTCTGGTTGGCCCGGGGCGATGTGCTCTCGGCCCGGCGGGAACCGCGGGCGGAATCCTGCTTTGAGCGCGCCCGCTCGCTTGCGCCCGGCGATTGGCTGATTCCGTGGCTCATCGCGCGCATCCGGCAGCACTACCGGCAGTTCGCAGCCGCCTTGAAGTCGCTCCAGCAAGCCATCGTGTTGGCCCCGGCCGAGGCGGTGCTGTGGGTCGCCACCGGGCAATGTCAGCTTGCCTTGGGACTGGAGGAGCCGGCCCGGCTGGCGTTCACGCAGGCGCTGCAACTGAGTCCGCACTGCCAGCCGGCGCAGGCCGGCCTGAACACGCTGAACGGCCAGGGCTTCACGGCCCGTCTCGCCGGCCGGCTGAAGGCGCTTTTCCGCCCATGACTCCCGGACCTTCCCTGCTCCTGCACCCGCTGCTCGACCGGCTGCTGGTCCATGCCCACGAACTGGGCGCCTCAGACCTGCACCTGGTCGCCGGCGTGCCCCCGGCCTTCCGGGTGACAGGTGAGATCATCCTCGCCGATGCCGACGTGCTGGCGCCGGACGACTGCAACGCCATGGCTTCCTCGCTGCTGTCGGAACTGCAGCAGCACAAGCTCGACCGGGACTGGGAACTCTGCATCTCCGTGCGTCACGAGGTCGCCGGCCGGGTGCGTGTCACGTTCTACCGGCGCAACGGGGTGGTCGAGCTGAGCTGCCGGTTCTGCGGCAGCCGCATTCCGTCGCGCGAGGAACTGGGACTGCCGGCGCGGGTGGACGAACTTGCGCGCAAGCCCAACGGCCTGGTCCTCGTCACCGGGCCGACCGGCGCCGGCAAGACGACCACGCTCAACTACATGGTGGATCTCATCAATGCGGAGCGGCGGTGCAAGATCCTCACCATCGAGGATCCCATCGAGTTCGTGCACGGGAACCGCCGCGCGATCGTCGTCCAGCAGGAGGTGCTCACCGACGTGCGCTCCTTCAACCGCGCGCTCATCCACGCGCTGCGGCAGGATCCGGACGTCATCTGTGTGGGCGAAATGCGTGACCATGAGGCCATCCAGACAGCCCTGACGGCGGCGGAAACCGGCCACCTTGTGCTCGCCACGCTGCATGCGCCCAGCGTCGGCCACGCGCTGGAACGCATCGTCGGCATCTTCGAGGGCAACGCGCAGCGGCAGGTCATTCTCCAGCTCGCGAGCTCGCTTCAGGGCATCCTCGCGCAGGAACTCCTGCCGAGCATCGACCGCACCCGGCGCGTCCTCGCGTATGAACTGCTCATGGTCAGCGGCGCCATCCGCTCCATCATCCGCGAGAACCAGCTGCATCAGCTTCACAATGCGATGCAGCTCGGCACGCGCGACGGGATGATGCTCATGGACAACTGCCTGCTCGACCTCTACGCGAAGTGCCAGATCAGCTACGACACCGCGGTCTCCCGGGCGCGCAACGTGGACCGCTTCAAGCCGTCCGCCCCGGAGTGAGACTTACAGCAGGCTGCCCTGCTCCAAGGGCGGGGCCTCGACCACTTCGGCGAGCAGGCTGCGGAAATTCCAGCGCCGATACATCTCGCGCAGCGCCGGCTTGTCCGGAGCCCGGGCCACAAGCGATTCCAGCGCCGGACCGTCGGGCAGATCACACTTCAGCCGGACCATGAGCTGGTTGCGCTTCACAGCCTCCGTCGCCCCGGTGAGTGAATTGCGTTGGGCCTCGGATTTGACCTCGGCGAGCCGACCGTAAAGTGATTCCACAGAACCGAACCGCCGGAGCAGGTCAGCCGCGGTCTTGGGGCCTACGCCGGGAACGCCCGGAATGTTGTCCACCGTGTCCCCCACAAGCGCGAGCCAGTCCACGATCTGATCCGGCTGCACGCCGGACTTCGCGAACACGTCCGCCGCGGTCCAGACCTTCTCCGACTTGTCGTTGGGATTGAACAGCCCCACGCGGTCGTTCACGAGCTGCATGAAATCCTTGTCAGAACTCGCGACCACGGCGTGCCAGCCCGCTGCGTGGGCAAGCTTCGCGTAGGTGCCGATCCAGTCGTCGGCCTCGGTGCCTTCGCGTTCGATCTGGGGATAGCCGGCAGCGTCGAGCCAGGCATTGAGCTGTGGGAACTGCGCGGTCAGCGCGTCGGGCGTGGGTGGGCGGTTGGCCTTGTATTCCGGCAGGGCCGTCATCCGCTCGGCCGCCAGCCCGCCATCCCACACCACGAGCAGGTGGCTCGGATCGAGAACTAGCAGGAGCTTCTGCAGCATCTTGATGAAGCCGTAAATGGCGTTCGTCGGGGAGCCGTCCGGGGCGTTCAGCGAACGGATCGCATGGAAGGCCCGATAGGCGTAGGCATGGCCATCCACAAGCAGCAGGCGGTTCGACATGCGCGCGAGGCTGGAGGTCACGATGCGGTCGGCCAACGAAAAAGCGGCAGCAAACGTGTTCCCGGACAGTGCAAGCCTTCCGCGATTACTCCGCTACCGGGCCCGCAGAGCTGCCAAGCCTCTTCTCGAGTTCGTTGACGCGCCGGAGCAGTTCCGGAAGGCGTTCCACGGCGAGCAGCTGCCGCTTCGCGATCCGGTCCGGCTGCGCCGGCGAGCCCATCCACTTCTGACCCTCGGGGATGTGGTTCATCACGCCGGACTGGGCGGCGATGGTCACCTTGTCTCCAATGCGCAGGTGCCCGGTGATTCCCACCTGCCCCGCAATCGTAGTATAGCTGCCGATCTTCGTGGAGCCGGCGATGCCCACCTGCGCGACGATGATGCAGTGCTCGCCGATGGTGACGTTGTGGGCGATCTGCACGAGATTGTCGATCTTGGTGCCTTTGCCGATGACCGTGGCGCCCAGCGCTGCCCGGTCGATGGTCACATTGGCGCCGATCTCCACGTCGTCGTGGATGATCACCGAGCCGACTTGGGGCACCTTCCGGTGCTGGCCCTGGTCGAAGACATAACCGAAACCGTCTGCTCCCACCACCGTGCCCGAATGGATCCGCACGCGGCGGCCCAGGACTGAGCGGGTGTAAAGCGTCACGTTCGGAAACAGCCTGCTGCCTTCGCCGAGCACCGAATCATCGCCTACGAAATCTCCCGCCTGCATCACGACGCCCGGCCCGATCCTGACCCGTTCGCCCACCACGCAGTTCGGGCCAATGTGCGCGGTCAGGTCCACCTGGGCCGAAGCCGCAACGACGGCCGACGGGTGGATTCCGGGCGCGAACACGGGCTCCGGAAAGAACAACGGCAGAACCTGCGCGAAAGCGACGCGGGCATTGGCCACGCGGATCAGCGTCTTGCCGTTCGTCGAGGTGAAGTCCCCGGCCACCAGCACCGCGGCCGCAGCGCTCTGGTCGGCGCGGGCGAAGTAGGTTTCGTTTTCGGCAAAGGTCAGTTCCCCGGCCCTGGCGCTGTCGGCCGGCGCGAAGCCGGTCAGGGTCAAGTCCGGGTCGCCGACAACCTGGCCGCCGAGTTTTTCCGCAAGCTGTCCCGTGGTGAAGGTGGTCATGGTCAGATTCCCCGCGAATTCGCGATTTGGTTGCCGGCGCCGAGCACGATCACCTTCGGCTCCCAACCGGCAGCCTGGTGCTGTTCGATTTCGGTGAAGGCCATGATGGTGACGCAGTCTCCGGGCTGGCCGAGGTGGGCCACGGCGCCGTTCAGCTCGATCGCGCCCGAACCACGCGGCCCCCTGATCACGTAGGTCTCCCAGCGAGCCCCGTTGGCCATGTTGCTGCACAGGATGCGTTCGTAGGGAACCAGGCCCGACGCCTCGATGAGGTCCTCGGCGATGGTGAGGCTGCCCTCGTAATCCACGCTCGCGGCGGTGACCGTGGCGCGGTGAATCTTCGATTTCAGGATGTGCACAAGCATGGGAAAGCGGGATTCGGCGCGCGGACCTTTTCGCCATCCGGCGGGCTAAAACCCGCGCGCGCCGAGTCGTTCGTTGACCCGAAAAACGTGGGCGACTATTAAACCGCCGACTTCCGCACACAACTCCCGGTTTCACCTCAGCATCTACATCACATGAGTCGCAAAATTCGTTACGGCATGGTCGGCGGCGGGCGCGGGGCCTTCATCGGCGCAGTCCACCGCATCGCCGCCAACATGGACGGGCAGATTGAGCTCGTCTGCGGGGCCTTCAGCTCCGACCCCGAGAAATCCAAAGCCTCCGGCGCGGACCTGTTCCTGCCGGCCGGCCGCTGCTACGGCAGCTTCGAGGAGATGATCAAGGCCGAGGCCGCCCTGCCAGCGGGCGAACGGATGGACTTCATCGCCATCGTCACGCCGAACCACATGCATTTTCCGCCGGCCAAGCTGGCGCTGGAAAACGGTTTCCACGTCCTCAGCGACAAACCTGCAACCTTCGATCTCGCGGAGTCGAAGACACTTCAGACGCTCGTCAAAAAGTCCGGCCTGCTCTACGGCCTGACCCACAACTACACGGGGTATCCGCTCATCAAGGAAGCCCGGCACCTCGTGGCCAGCGGCAAGCTCGGCAAAATCCGCAAGGTCGTGGTCGAGTATCCGCAGGGCTGGCTGGCCACCCGCATCGAGGCCAGCGGCCAGAAGCAGGCCGCATGGCGCACCGATCCCAAGCGTTCCGGCGCCGCCGGCTGCATCGGCGACATCGGCACCCACGCCGAGAACCTCGCCGAATATGTCACCGGCCTGCAAATCCGTGAACTGGCGGCCGACATCACCGCCTTCGTGAAGGGCCGCAAACTGGATGACGACGGCAACGTGCTACTCCGCTTCAAGGGCGGCGCCAAGGGCGTGCTCCACGCCTCGCAGATTTCCGTGGGCGAAGAGAACAATCTCAACCTCCGCGTGTATGGCGAACTCGGCGGCCTCGAATGGCACCAGCGCGAACCGAACACAATGCTCGTGAAGTGGCCCGACCAGCCGATGCAGGTCTATCGCACGGCCAATGGCTACCTGAGCGACGTCGCCAAGGCCGCCGGCCGCACCCCACCGGCCCACCCCGAGGGCTACCTGGAGGCCTTTGCCAACATTTACCGCAACTTCGCCGGCGCCGTCCGCGCCCGCGTGGACGGGCGCAAGCTGGCCAAGGGCGATCCAATCCTCGACTTCCCGAAGATCGAGGACGGCGTGCGCGGCATGGCCTTCATCGAGGCAGTCGTGAAGTCGTCCAAGGCCAATGCGGCTTGGACGAAGCTGGAGGCCTGAGCGGCGCTGACGAAGCGGTGTTTCGACGGGCGCGGAGCGATCCGCGCCCGTTTTCACTTCGTTGCGACCCGCCGGGCTCCAGGTGCCTTCTCCGCCCGTAGCTGCCCGCAACCGGCGGCGACGTCGATGCCCCGGCGTTGCCGGACGGTGCTGGGAAAGCCCGCGTCCTTCAGCACCGCCTGAAACGCTTTGGCAGCCGCCTGCTGGGTCGGGCCGCCGGCGAAACCGCCCGTCGGGTTGAGCGGGATGAGGTTCACGTGTGCGTCGAGGCCGGCCAGCAACGCCGCCAACCGGCCGGCCTGCGCGGTGGAATCATTCACGCCGGCGATGAGGGTCCACTCGAAGAAGATGCGGCGGCCGGTCTGGGCGAAGTAGGTGTGGCACGCCGCCATGAGCTTGGCCAACGACCAGCGTCGGCTGGCTGGAACGAGGGCGGAGCGTTCCTCCTCGGTGGCGCCGTGCAGGCTAACGGCGAGCTGGTAGGGCCGTCCTTCACCGGCCATGCGCAGGATGCCCGGAACCACGCCGACGGTGCTGACCGTGATCTTACTGGGGCCAAGATTCAGGCCGCGCCGGTCGGAAATGATCTCCAGCGCCGTCATCACGGAGTCGTAGTTGTGCAGCGGTTCGCCCATGCCCATGAGCACGAGGTTGCGCAGGCCCGGTTTGCCGGCGGTGCGCTGGGCCAGTTGGACGTGCCGGACTTGGGCGACGATTTCGCCGGGAGTCAGGTGACGCACAAAGCCCATTTGCCCGGTGGCGCAGAAGACGCAGCCCATCGCACAGCCGGCCTGCGTGCTGAGACAGGCGGTATGGCGGCCGTCGTAGGCCATGAGGACGGTTTCGACCGTCTGGCCGTCCGCCAGCCGGAGCAGAAACTTCCGGGTCAGCCCGTCTCCGGAGGCGATGTCGGCCACCGGCGCCGGCATCGCCAGGGCGAAGGGTTTGCCGTCGCCGAGCTGTTCCCGCAGCCAGCGCTGGAGCGGCGGCACGAAATCCGGGCGGGCGGGAAGATCCGTAGCCAATTCGTGGTGCAGGGCCCGCCACAGCGCCCGCGTGTGGACCGCCGGCAGGCCGGCAGCCACCAGGGCGTGTTCCAGCGCGGCAAAGGTCAGGTCGAGCAGGGATTGCCCGGTCACTGGATCACAATACGTCATTTTGGAGTCCGACTGGTTTCCGATGCCTTTCCCACGGGCAGCCGCCGGCCGCGGAGAATCTCTGGACCCACCTCAAGTGACGGCGAGCCCGGCCGCTCGGCCAATTGGTGCGTATTCGGGCAACCCCATGCAACTCTCGCGCGAAACCGCGACCGATGAGAACCCAGCCATCGCGGCAGATTTGCGGGAGGCGGGCACGCTGACGGACAACAGCCCCAAGGCGGACTTCACACCGATCAACCCGGAACGTCCCGGCAGCATTCCCCGGCGGAGAGCGTTCCCACCCTCACCAAACGAACGGTGGTCGTGCGGGAGATGGATTTCTCGCAAGCCGTTGTCCACTTTCTGGGCTATTCTCCTAAAGCGTGGTGGCCACGGGCACTTCCGATCAAAGCGGCCTGAAGCCATTCAGACCGCGGCCGGCCGTCGAGCGATCAATTCCACTTCCCGGAGGGGCCGCAGCGCCAAGCCCAGCCGGCGCAGCAGCCGGAAGCCACCTTCACCCAGATGCCACCGCAGTGCGGTCTGGGCAGCGAACCGGTCGTAGCCATAGCGGCGGACACCCACCCGCTCGATTCGCCAACCCAACACGGTGGCGAGGTTCCCCAGGTTCTGGGCATTCCAGTGAAACAAGTGATGATTCGGCTCCGCCGGATCGAAGCGGCCGTATCGGCGTTCCGTTTCCCACGGCACATGCAGGACCAGAAGCCCGTCCGGCCGCAGCACCCGCGCGAGTTGCCGCAGTCCCTCGGCCGGATCCAGCAGGTGCTCCAGCACATGATGACACAGCGCGACGTCAGCGACTTCAGGAGGCACGGCGCGGATGTCCGCAACGAACTCAATGCCGAGGGCGTTCAGCTCGGGTGCGAGAAACTCAGCAACCTCGCATCCGATGCGGCGGGCACAGGTCAGACGGGCGAGATTCCAACCCGTGCCGGCACCCAATTCGACCACGGTGTCCGACGGTTTGATCCGCACCTGAAACTTCTCCGCCCGCAGCCGCCAAACCCATTCGCGGACCACCGGGCTCAGCGCCCGCTTTTCCCCATGGTAAGCGTGGCCCGCCGCCCCGCGGTAATGTTCCGCCGCGGCATCAGTCGAGACGGATTTTAACGGTGTGGCCATACCGCGGAGGCCGCCCGGTTCAGGCCGGCTGCGGACTGGTGGCCGGTGCCTCCGGCGCGGCGATGAGCCGCAGTTCCTGCTCTGCCTCAGCCTGCTTGAAGGCCGTGATTCGACGGCTCAGGTGGTGGTCGCACAGCAGCAGCATGCCGGCCTCCAGACCGAAAGTGCGCATGGCAAACTCCGCGTCGCCGTGGAGGAACACGAAGGAGAAGACCTGGCCGATCCACAGCGACGAAAGCACGCACGCCATCCGGGAGAAGGCGTCGTTCGCGCCATACCGGCGGATGTGCCGGAGATTTCTGAGGGCCAGCCACGACCCGGCTCCCATGAAGCAGAACATGGACACGGTTCCCGGAATGCCGGTGTTCACCAGCAGGCCGACGGTGCCGTTGTAGAAGATGCCGAAATCCACGTGCAACTGGGTCATGTCGAGCTGTCCCGGCCACATCTGAAAATCGCGCGGCTTGCCGAAGCCGCGACCGAGCCAACGGTAGTCCTTGGATATTTCCAGGCCGGCCGCACGGATGGCGCGGCGGCCCTCAAAGGTCGCCCGGCCGTCATCCGCCGCCTGACGATCCACCTGCAGTCCCGGCACCACTGAAAGCGCCCGCTGAATGGACAGCGGCATGTCCCGGATGCCGGTGGCGATGAACAGATAGATCAGGCCGGCAATCATCAACACCCCGACAATTCGCACCGCGCTGAAAAAGCGCTGGGCCCAGGCGGAGATCGCGATCACGAATGCGAGGAAGAGGATCAGGTTGCGGTGCCCACCGAGCAGGCCGAGACCGATGATCACTCCCGAAACCGGCCACATCCACAGCGCGTTGCGGTTCATGTAGTCGTCGAACTTCCGCCACGTCAGCAGGAGGCAGTAGAAGGACATCGAGAGGAAGAAGAACGACTGGAAGCGCCGGATGCCGAACTGCTGGGCCTGGTTCTCGAAGTTCACGCCGTCGTTGGGCAACTCCAGGATGTAGAGCAGCGGTTCGAGAATCTTGCCGCCGTAGGCGAACACCAAGTCGGCCGGAAGAAACGTCACCGACAGCAGGCATTGCAGCACGTAGAGCTTCACCATGCGATCCTCGCTCATCGGCTTGAGCACGAACAGCAGCGGGAAGATCGCGCACAGCAGCTGCTGGAAGTAGATGCGACCGCCCATCTGGCCACCCGCACCGAACACGCGGACGCCGACGCCGCGGAAATACATCAGCACCAACAGCACCACGCAGTAGCCGAACGCGCCCACGAAGAGCAGCCAGTGGCGCCGGAAGATCGTGGAGGCCTCCGGCGCATATTGCCGGAGGGCGATGGTGATCGCCACGCCGGTCCAGCCGAGAATAGCCGCCGCCTCCCACACGAACGGCCGGCCCGGAAAGCCCGGCAGGATGAAGCCGGAGGCAAAGGTGGCCATCGACAGCGTGGTGGCGAGGGTCGCGTGATAGGGCAGCAGCAGCAGCCAGGCGAATCCGCCCAGCGCGAGGATCAGCAGCACCGGCGCCCCGGCGAGGAGCAGCCCGACAAAGATCGCCCCCAGAAAAAATGAGCCCAGCAACAGGAGCTTCTGGACATGCAATTGGACGTCAGCCGTGGTCACGCGGGCGTTAGCAAAGCGTTTGGAGGCCGGTCACGCAATTCGCAAGTCGGCTCCAGAGGGCGCAATTCCAAGCGTTAACGCACCGGCACCTGCGCGGCTGAGCGGACGCTCAACCAGCCCGCCCGACCGGAAGCCGGTTCTTCGACCCGGAACCAGCCGTCCCGTTCATCCGTGAGCCGGAACTCGGTGCCGTCGTTGGCGGTGAACGCGACTTTGGCCTCTTCCAGCGGGCTGATCCGGACCGCCGCGTTGGACTGGGTTGCTATGATCCCGGGTTCCCGCAGGCGAAGCCGCCAAGCCAGCAGTGCCGTCAGCATCAGCACCGTAGCCATCACACCGAACGATACCGTGTAGCCGCGGACGCTTTGCCGGGCGGGCGGCCCCAGCCGCGCCATCAGCAACAGGGCAAACCACGCCCACCAAACCAGACCCGCCGCCACGGCCCATTCGTTGAGCGTCAGCCGGCCCAGCGCCCGGCCCAGCGAATCTGGCATCCCGGCCGGCCCGGAGATTCTCGCCCGCACCTGCATCAGAGCCCGCCTGATCTCGAGATCACGCGGGGCCAGCCGTTCGGCCCGACGGAATCGGGCGAGGGCATGCCCCAGCTGACCGAGCTGCAAATGGGCCAGCCCGCGGTTGAACTCCAGCGATGACGAAGTGGCTTCCGGCGGAATCTGACCATAGGCCGCCAGAGCTTCCGCCGGCTGTCCCTTGGCCAAATGGGCATTGCCTGCCTCAAAGTGTTCCTTGGGCGTCACCGCCTCACAGAAAAGCGCCAGCACCAAGGCCAACAGCCCACTGAGCCAGTTCCGCTTCATCGACCGGCCTCCAGGTTCTTCAGCGCGGCGATCGCCTGGCGGGTGGATTCCGTGAGTGCGTCCAACGCGCTCCGGGAGGTGACCGGCGAATACCGGGCCTGGGCTAGGGCTTCGAACAGCGTCCGGAGCCGTTCTGCTTCCGCGCCAGGGAAGCCCCGCGGTTCGAGCCGCGTCGCCACGACATCTTCGGTGAAGGCTCCCGCAGAACCGCCCAAAGTCAGGGCCAGCTGTTCCTGCAGCGCCCGGTTCAAGGCCGCGAAGAATTCCGGCGAGTGCCCCGCCTGGGCCTCGACCACCAGTTGCGCCACGGCTTCCTTCACGAGCCGTTCGCTCTGGCCGCGCAGGTCCGGCCCGCGTTGGCGGGCTCGCTCACGCAGTCGATCGCCGATCCGAAGGCCCGTCCACAGCAGCGGTGCGGCCAGCATCACGGCGAGAAACCAAGGCCGCTGCACCAGCGCGGGCGAAAACGCGACGAGCGGTCCCAGCTCCGTTTTCAGGGGCACTGCTTCGGTCACCGGTCCGTTCCGGGGCGCCGGCGCCTCTGGGGTCGCGGCGACCGGAACGTTCCCGGCCGGTTGCGCCTGGGCGGCCACGCCGGGCCGCACGTTCACAGAAATCGGGCGCGGCTCCAGCGTGTCGTAGCGTTTCGTCTCCGGATTCCACGCGATGAAGGGCGGCAACCGCAGGCGCTGGACACCGGACTGTTCCGGCACGAGGACGGTTTCAAACGTCTTCACCCCTTCCAAGCCGAGCGCATCAGCCTCTTCAAAGGAGTTCGTCCCCGGATACGCCTGATAGCCACTGCCGGCCGGCGGCTCGGGCAGCTTGAGGCCACTGAAGTTGCCCCGCCCACGCACGGTGAGCCGCACGGTGACGGGATCGCCCACGGCGACATTCGTCGGCGACGCGAGCACCGGATCGAGGCTGAACCGACCGACCGCGCCACCAAAGCCCGAGGGCTGATTCACGGTGGGCGGCGGCACCACGCGGATCTTCACCGGCTCGCTCGCGAAGTTGATCTGCTTCTGTTCCCCGCCGCCAAAGAAGGGGTCATCGAAGATGCTGCGGCGGCGGTTCGAACGGAAGACGTAGAGCGTCTCGAACTCAGCCGGTCCCAGGGTGAGTTCGCCCGCCTTCGCCGCGGTCAGGGCCAGCGCGTTGCGCATCACGCTGTAAACCTCGCCGTTGATCGTCTCCGGCGGCAGGTTGTCGGTGTTTTCCTTGCCCTTGATGAAGCCGTCGAGCTTGAGCTTCGGCGGATTCGGCCGCGCCGGCGCGTGTTTGAAATAGAAGCGGATCTCCACCGGGACGGTCTCGCCCACGTAGAACTCCGTCTTCGGCACCACCAGCTTGAGGAAGCCCAGTTGCCCGGAATCGAACCCTTGGCCGACCCGCAGCTTGAGGGGGTTGCTGGTGTAGCGTTGACCGTTTACCTCCACCGTGAGCGCCGGGATTTCGATCACACCGGGTGCCTTGGGCTGGAGGACGTATTGGTGGATGATCGAGGACGTGCGCTCAAAATTGACGATGGAGAACTGGGAACCGGAGCCCGCAAACTGCGCGGTGCAGTTCGGCAACTCCGGAAGGGCGGGCGGCTGCACGTTGCCCAGGTCCGTGAAGATGAGCTTGAGCGTCGCCACTTCACCGGCGGCCACGGAATCTTCCTCCAACTCGGCCCGGAAGCCCGGAGCGGCGAAAGCCAAGCCGGCGGCCACCAACCACAGCCAGAGCGAAACCAGCGCGCGCAGGGCATTGGGGGCACCCTTCGAAACAGCCCACAAACACCTATTCTCACGCTCCGGGGCGGGGAGAGAATCCACCAAGCAGGCCTTGCGAATCGAGCCCCTGAAGCTGCTGGGGACGCACCCCTCTCCCCGTCCCTCTCCCCTCCTCGGAGGAGGGGAGAGGGTGCACGAAGGGCGGGTGAGAGGTGGCCGGAATACCCCAGGCTCAAGAGTTGAGAGCGTGGTGTCCATATGCGCCCAAACTCCACAGGGGCTTCCTCGCCGACTCGGAAGATGGAAACGGGCGGTCACCATTGCTTCAGGTTCCTGCGGACTCGTTGCCCCGCCTCCTTGCCGCTGCCACCCATGCGGAAAATCAGGGCCTTCTCTTCGCCCTTCTGCTGATCTAGCAACCGCTCGGCCTGAACGGCGGTCATCTCGCCGGGTTTGCCCTGTTCGTCGGCAAAGGCTTCGTTGCCCTGCCCTTCCTTGTCCTGGCCTCCCTTCTCCTGACCCGACTTCTGCCCCGCCTGCTGTTGCGAGTTGCGCTGCTGCTCGGTTTCGTCCGCGCCCTTCGAATCCTTCCCGGCATCCGGGGACTTCGACTGTTCCTGAGGGTCCTGCTTCTCTCCGGCGGACTTTTGGTCTTCCTGCTGATTTTGCTGCGATTGGTCCTTCGCCTGATCCTTCCGGTTCTGTTCCTGGGAGTCCTTCTGCTGGGATTGCTGTTGGTCGTTCTGATCCTTTTGATCGTTGTTCTTGTCCTGCTTCTTCTGGTCGTCCTGGCCCGACTGCGGCTGTTGCGGCATCTGCTGCTTCAACTGCTCCAACGCCTGCCGGACGAAGGCCAGGTTGGTGGCCGCATTGGTGTCCGCCTGGTTGAGCTTGAGGGCAGAGCCGTAATGTTGGACCGACTGTTCCCATTCCTTGAGCTTGGCCTGCGGATCGGCGGCCGCCTCGCCCAACCGGAAGCGCGTGTTGCCCAGATTGTAATAGGCCTGCTGCTGCAACCCGAGATCGGGGGCGCCAGTGGTGGACTCGAACCAAGTCGCAGCGTTCGTCAGGTCGTTGTTCCGGTAAGCTGCGGCCCCGGCATTGAAACGGAGTCGGGCGTCATCGGCTTGTTCCCGGGCCAGTTGCGAATACTGGGCTTGGGCGCTGCGGAAGTTGCCCCGTCTATAGGCTTCGAGAGCCGAGTCGGGCGTGGAAGCGGCGTGGGCGTAAGTCATCAGCAGCCAGCAGCCACTGATCAGCAAAAGAAGCGGGCACCTTCCCCACCGGTTTCGAACTGTCCGCAAGGTTCTCACTGATGACTGATCTCAGGTTACTGATTACTTCACCGACGTTGCGCCGCCCAACATTGCACCCGCCGTGCGCGGGGCAACGGTCCGTCGCTGTTCCGGCAACAGGATTTCCACCATCAGCAGCAGGATTCCCAGTCCGAGGGGCCACTGGAAGCGTTCGATCCACTGACGTTTCTTGCCCGACTTCAGGTCGCTCTTCGGCAGTGCGTCGAGACCGCGCTCGTAAAGGGTCTGGACCGACTGGCGATTCTGCAGCGGCAGGTAGAACCCGCCGCCGGCATCCGCGACCTGCTTGAGCGCAGCCTCGTTCAGCTTGGAACGCACCGCGTTGCCCTTCTCGTCACGCACAAACACCGGGTTGCCGTAGGGATCGGCCGAACGCAGCACCGCGCCCGCCTCGGTGCCCACGCCCAGCGTGAAGATGCGCACGCCGTCCTCGGATGCCTTCCGGGCCGCCTCCAGGGCTCCTTCGCCGTGATCTTCGCCGTCGCTGATGAACACAATCGCTTTGGCTCCGGAGCTGTCCTTGCCAAAGGCGGCAACGCACTCGCGGATCGCGTCGGCCATGGCCGTGCCCTGCTCGGGAATGAGATCAGTGTCCAGCGCCCGGACGCTCTGGCGGAACGCCTCGTCGTCCAGCGCGAGCGGGCACTGGAGGAACGCGCTGCCGGCGAACGCCACGAGCCCAAGCCGGTCGGTCTTGCTGAGGCTCAGAAGGTCGAAGGCGGCGAGCTTGGCCTTGGCGAGGCGGTTGGGCTTCACGTCGTCGCCCAGCATCGAACGCGACACGTCGAAGCACACGATGATGTCGAGGCCGGAGGCCGTGGTTTCCTCGTCGTGAAAGCCCCACTGCGGCCGGGCCAGCGCGACGAGCAATGTGACGACGGCCAGCCCGAGCAGCACCCGCTTGGCGATTTGTCTCCCGGCGGAAAGGCCGACGGTCAGCTGCTGAAACAGCCGCGACTTCACGAACGCTTGGGCGGCCCGTTGTTTGCGCCGCCAAGTCCACCACAGGAACCACGCCGTCAGCGGCGCGAAGACGAACGCAAGGAGCAGAAACTGGCGCGAACCCCAACTCACGGCAGTTTCCTCCACACGGTCTGGCCCAGGATGATTTCCAGCGCCAGCAGGCCCAAGCCCGGCAGCACGAACCAGCTCATCAGTTCCTCGTAGTAGGCGAAGCGTTTCAACTCGGCCTCGGTCTTTTCCAGCGTGTCAATCTCGGCATAGACCCGCCGGAGTGTTTCGGTGCTGTCGGCCCGGTAGTATTTGCCGCCGGTCTTGTCGGCGACCTTTTTCAGGGTGTCCTCGTCGATGTCCACGGCTTGGCGGACATAGACTTTGCGGCCGAACGCGTCCTTCGCCGGCACGGGCGCATAACCGCGGGTGCCCACGCCGACGGTGTAAACCTTCACACCCAGCGACGCGGCCGCCTCGGCCGCGGTCAGCGGCGGGATGCTGCCGGCGTTGTTCTGGCCGTCGGTCATAAGGATGACGATGCGTGACTTCGACTTTAGCTCGCGCAACCGGTTCACGGCGGCGCTGAGGCCGGATCCGATCGCGGTCTGCTGACCGTCAATGACGCCGAGTTCCAGCCGGTCGAGCACACGGCGCAGGAAATCATGGTCCAGCGTGGGCGGTGCCGCGATGAAGGCCTCGGAGGCGAAGGCAACCAGGCCGATGCGGTCGCTGGTGCGCTGGGCGATGAAGCTGCCGAGCACGTCCTTGAGCATAGTGAGCCGGTTCACCCGTTCGCCACGCAGTTCGAAATCCTCGGCAACCATCGAGCCGCTGAGGTCCACCGCCACCGCGATGTCGATGCCGCTGGCCCGCAGCGGCGCCTGCCCCCCGGCGATCTGCGGCCGCGCCAGGCCGAGGAACAGCAGCGCCAACGCGAACCACCGGAGATTCAGCAGGAATGAACCCGCCCGGCTGCGGCTGAGTTCGGTGATGCCCTTCACGAGCGTGAGGCTGGAATAGACGAACGCACTCTCGCGGCCGGACCGGCCGCGCAGCCACGCCAGCAGCGGGATCGAGAGCAGACCCAGCAGCCACCAGGGTGAAGCGAAGGAGAAGTTCACGTTCATGGCTGGGCGACGGGCTGGCCGGGCGGCGGCGGGACAAACCGCGGCGTAGTCTCCTCCACCAACCGCACCGCGGCCGCATGGAGATCCTCGAGCTCTTTCCGGCCGGGCTCGAACTTCGCGAACTTCACCAGGTCGGTGCCGGTAAGGAAGTCCGACAGGAAGGCCTTGTGCCGCGCCTCGAGCACCGCGTTGCGGGGCAATTCGGCGAGGAACTCCTCGGTCGTCCGTTCCGGCGCGCGCAGGCCGAAGCGTTCTTCCAGATAGACCCGGACAATTTCGGAAACCGTGGTGCAGAAGCGCTCGGGCTGGTCAATGAGGGCGAACGCGGCGGCGAGACGTTCCCGGGCTCGTTCATCCGGCGGAATTAGCCGCGGCGGGGCGGCGACGGGACGTTTCCGGCGCCACCACCACCATGCAGCCGCGAGCAACGCCAGCGCGGCCAGCACGACTGCTCCACGGATGGCCCAATCCGTCCATGTTGCGATCTCGATGGGCCCCTTGATGTCCCGGAGCTGCGGAGGAACCGCGACCGCATTGGTTTGGGGCGGCACAACGACCGCCGCGCCGGTGTTCGTCTTGGCCGCGGCGGAGACCGACGAACCATTCAACAGCCACGCAAAAGCAGCGACGGAATGACCAATGACCAGGGACCAGGCGACCGACCGTCGGCCAGTCCGCATTCCGCATTCCGAATTCCACGTTCCAGAGGTCATCCGTGGCGCCTCCGTTGTTCGCGCGTGTCGAAGAACTGCTTCAGCGCGAGGTCGTAGGGTTCGCCGGTGCGGACGCGGATGGCGTCCACCTTGGCTTGGCGGAACAGCCGGTCGAGTTCGCCCTGTGTCCGGCGGCCCCGTTCGGAAAACGCGGCCCGGCGACGGTCGTCGGACGTGTTGATCTCCACGAGATCGCCGGTCTCGGCATCCTCGAGCACCAACCGGCCGAGCGCGGGCAACTCCAGTTCGTAGGGATCGGTCACCTGCACGGCGACCAGATCGTGACGGCGGCTCACCTGCCGCAGCGCGGTCGCGGACACGCGGCCGAGCGTCTCGCTGCGGATCGCCCGTCGGCGCAAGTGGGCGGCGATCTCCGCCCGGCTCGGATTCGTTTCCGCCAGGAAGTCGGACACCAGGATGACGACTGCCCGGTGCGGCAGCACGCGGTTCACGAAATCGAGGGCACCGTTCACCGACGTGCCGCGGAACTGCGGTTCATGGCACAGGATGTCGCGGATCACCCGCAGCACATGCCGGCGGCCCTTCTTCGGCGGGATGAACTTCTCGACGGTCTCGGTGAAGAGCACGAGGCCAACGCGGTCCTGGTTCCGGATGGCGGAGAAGGCCAGCACGCAGGCCAGTTCCGCGGCCAGTTCACGCTTCGACTGGTCGCCCGAACCGAACAGGCCGGAGGCGCTGACATCCACGGCCACGATCACCGTCAGCTCGCGTTCCTCGCGGAACTTCTTCACGAACGGATGGTTCATGCGCGCGGTGACGTTCCAGTCGATCGCCCGCACCTCGTCGCCGGGCTGGTATTCGCGGACTTCGTCGAAGTCCATGCCCTGTCCCTTGAACGCCGAGTGATACTGGCCCGCCAACGACTCGTCCACGAGCCGCCGCGTGCGCAGCTCGAGCTGACGGATCTTCTTGAGAAGTTCCTTGGGGATCATGGCGTCAACCGAGCAGGCGGAGCTTCAGTTCGGCCGAAGGCAGCACGCACGCATCGCGGCGGCCGAACCAGCGGTAGCGGTTCCGGGCGATGACGTCGTAGGCCCAGTCCCGCAGCGCGCGGGGAAACACCAGCCCGGCACGACCCCACGACCACGGCCATTTCAGGTGGGAAGCCACCCGCAAGGCGGCATCGGATTTCAGGAACGCTGTGCCGGCTTCGATCAGGACGAGGCTGCCCCGGTAGTCCGTCGCCAGCCCGTGTTGACGGAGCAACTGGGTGCCCACCGCCGATTCCAACGCGCAGAAACGCAGCGCCGGCCCCCGCTCATGGCGGAGCACAAACGTCACCGAGCCGTGGCAGAGATTGCACACGCCATCGAACAGCAGGATCGGATGATCCTGCGAACGGGATTCGGACTGGACGGTGGAAGCCATCGGGCGGCGGCGGAATTCCGGCAAACTGGCCCCATCACGGCACCGGGAGCTCGTCGAAGATCTTCTGCACGATGTCCTCGGCGGACTTCTCTTCGGCCTCGGCCTCGTAGGTCAGCGTCACGCGGTGGCGCAGCACGTCGAGGCCGATGGATTTCACGTCCTGCGGCGTCACATAGCCGCGGCCGCGCAGGAACGCGTGGGCCTTGGCGGCGAGCGTCAGCGCGATGGTCGCGCGCGGGCTCGCGCCGAGCTGGATGAAGTCCTTCACCGCGATCTTGTAGTGCTCCGGATCGCGGGTCGCGCAGACCACGTCCACGATGTAATCCTTCACCTTGTCGTCGCAGTAGAGGTCGTTGATGACCTCGCGGGCCTTCAGGATGGCGGCACCCTCGACGACCGGCGACACAGTGGGCTGGCCGCTGGTGCGGGCCATGAGGTCCAGGATCTGCCGCTCCTCGTCGCGGGACGGGTAGCCGATCTTGAGCTTCAACATGAAGCGGTCCACCTGCGCCTCGGGCAGCGTGTAGGTGCCCTCCTGTTCAACCGGGTTCTGCGTGGCGAGCACGAGGAACGGCTCCTCCAGCTTGAAGGTCTGGTCGCCGATGGTGACCTGCCGTTCCTGCATCGCCTCAAGCAGCGCGGACTGCACCTTGGCCGGGGCACGGTTAATCTCATCGGCCAGCACCAGGTTCGCGAAGACGGGTCCGCGGCGCACGGCGAAGGCGCCGGTCTGGGGATTGTAGATCTGCGTGCCCACGACGTCCGCCGGCAGCATGTCGGGCGTGAACTGGATGCGGCTGAAGCGGGTGTGCAGGGCTGTGGCCAGCGTCTTCACGGACAGCGTCTTGGCGAGGCCGGGCACGCCCTCGAGGAGGACGTGGCCATTGGCGAGCAGGCCGATGACGAGGCGTTCGGTCAGGTATTTCTGGCCGACGACGCAGCGTTGGAGCTCGTTGAACAGCGGCTGCAGGAAGGCGCCGGCCTCCTGCACCGCAGCGTTGAGGGCGGTGACGGACGTCATGTGATGCGCGGATGTATGGCGGCTGACAACCGCACGTGCAAGCCGCTCAAACGCGGTCTGAACGGCGCCGCGACACTTGAATCCCTTCCCAGGAACCCGTGAACTCCGCGGCGTGACCAACCTCTTCATCGCCACTGGCAATGCCCATAAGGTCGCGGAGATCCGGGCCGTGCTCGGGCCGGAGTTCACCGTGTTCTCCCAGCGCGACGCCAACGTGAGGCTGGAACCGGAGGAGACCGGCGCCACCTTCGCCGCCAATGCCCGCATCAAGGCGGTGACTTGGGCGGCCTATTTCGCCGCCGACGTGTGCAGCCTGAATCTGGGCTACGTGCTCGCCGACGATTCCGGTCTTGAAGTGGACGCCCTCGGCGGTGCCCCCGGCGTGCATTCGGCCCGGTTCGCCGCGCTGGACGACGGGCGCCGCGGAAATTCGCCAGATGCCGAGAACAACGCCAAACTCCTGCGCCTATTGGCCGAAGTGCCCGCCGAACGCCGCACAGGACGTTTCCGATGCGCCCTCGCCCTCACCCCGGTCCAACCCGGTCAAAGCGCCCTAAACCTCGCCGCCGCCACCCGAATCTTCGAGGGCGTCTGCCCGGGTCGCCTGAGCACCACGCCCGTCGGTGTGGGCGGTTTTGGTTACGATCCGCTGTTCATCCCCGACGGCCACACCGCTTCCTTCGCGGAACTGGGCGAAGAGGTGAAAAAACGGCTTAGCCACCGCGCTCGGGCGCTGGCAGAACTGGTGAAGCACTTCCGCTACGCCGGGGGCTGAGGGTCGTGCCTTCAGGCGGATTCAGTCCGGAGTGACGCGATAGAAGAACGCCCCGGGCCCGGTTTCAGGAAGCGCGAAGGTGTTGAGCGGCGGCGTGGCGGCGACCCGACGCTTCACCGGCGCAAAGGGCCCGAGCAGGCTCTCGCTCCGTTCCACGGTGTAGAAGCGGCCCGTGACGGACTTCCAACGCAGGCTGGCCCGACCGGCCAACGCCCCGGCGACCTCACGCTGACCGGTGATCGAGAGATCGTTGGGATTGGTGCCCGCGGCGAATTCCTGCGCATTGGTCTTCCCGTCGCCATCGGGATCGGCCGTCGCGTTGGTGGTCAGTTCACCGAGATTCGCCAGCTCCCACAGGTCCGGCAGCGTGTCGTTGTCGGCATCCGCCTTGGTCATGTCCAGGCGCAGGTTATCCACTTGGGAGCCGGTCTGGTTGTGATGGTGAAGGAGCAGCACCCGGGGACTGTTGGCCGCAGTGGTGCCGGTCTGGCCCGCAGCTAACGCCTCCGATCGGTCGAAACGCATCCGCACATCCCGCCCTTCGTCGAAGAACGGGGTGCCGCCGATGCCGAACGGCGTGGGATCGACCACGGGTTTCGCGAGATCGAAAAACACCCAGTCCGTGACGTCCGTCTGATTGACGATCACCCGGTAGCGGAACCGGGTCCGGGCCGAGCTGATCCCGATTTCGGAGGCCAATGCCGAATGGACCAGCACCGCATTGTGGTAGAGGTCCAGGTCCAGAATGTCCGGCTCGATGCCGCCCAAGGGGCCTGCGACGGAAAGCCGGTTGGAGGTCTTGCGCTCGTCGCGGATGGCGGTGACGAGGGCGTCATTGGCGCTCCGCACGTCGAATTCCTCCTGCGAACGGACGTTCCCCGCGGTGCTGTTGATCAGCGTGTAAGCAGCGGTCGCTCCGCCAATCGGGTCGATCTCCACGTCCACGGTCTTGATGATGCGTCCCTCGAATCCCCGCTGCGGCGTCTCCCAGCCGCTGGTGAGCGCCACGCCAAACCAGACCCGTGCGCTGCCGACCGACTGCTTGGTCGGGTAGTCGGTAGCGGCCCCGAACGCAGAGATTCCTCCTTTGGTGCCGCCGTAGTGAAAGGCGGACACGATTGGCCGCCGCTGGCCCGACGGACCGCGGGTGGGAACGGGAAGTTCAAACCGGTTGGTCGTCGGCAGACCGATGGCCAACGCGAGCACATCCCACGTGGCGGTCGCGCGGACAATGACGTGCCACGGCACATGGATCGCCGAGTTTTCACTGGTGAACCACACCTGTCCGCTGGCTTCCGGCAGGGTGAAACGGGTGCGGTCGTTGAGGGTCGGCTCGGAGGTGGGATCCGATGCCCGGCGCACTCCGTCCGGATCGATGTCGAGCACCACCGGCACGGTCACCGCGCCACCGGCAGGCACGATGATGTTGTTCGAAAGGACGGTCAGCACAACCCCCGGCTGAAACGCGGTGTTGCTCACCGCCACCTGGAAGGTCACTCCGGTGCCACCAAAGTTGTCGAGGCGGATGCGATTGGTGAGACGGGTCTGTTGCCGCACGGCCTGAAAGCCCCACGATAGGCTCACAATACCGTTGGTGGTGTCCGCCCGGGCGGTGACCAGGGTCGTTGCCGCCTTGCCGACGTTGAGTCGCCCCGCGCCGACGCGGGACTCCGGATACTGGTGCTTCTGGCCGTCCAGCATTCCCACTGAGGTGTTCATGAGCACCGCCTTGATGTCCTCCGGCTTCCAGGTGGGTCGCGCCTGCCGCACCAATGCGGCCGCGCCGGCCACTTGGGGCGCGGACATCGAGGTCCCCGTCAGCCGCTCACCCTCCGTGCCGGTGCCCGCCTTGGCGGACTGGACGCCCGAACCCGGCGCGGCAATGTCGGGTTTGAGCCGCCCACTGAGGCGCACAGGGCCGCGTGAACTGCTTTCGGCGATGTGATCCGCGAGTTCTGGCCGGGTCGTGTTGGCCCCGGTGTCGAGCTCGACGGTCACCTCCTCTGCGAGCTTCGACTTGATGATGTTGCCGTCCGCCTTGGAGATCATGACTCCGGGAATCGTGATGTCATCGGCGTCACCGCCCATGGTGATCAGTTCGCCGTTGACGTTGTTGACCATGATGACGGCGATGGCGCCGGCGTTTTGCGCGCGCCGGATCTTGTCCACGAAAAAGCAGGTGCCGCGGTCAATCAGGGCGATCTTGCCCAGGAGGGCCGGCGCATTGGTGATCGTCTCGCTGCAGGCGTCCGGCGGATCCACATACACAACGGTTCCGCGCACCGGGCCCGTGAGGCTCAACGGCCGGGTGAAGGCGCCCTCTTCAAAGTCGTAGGCACCGGCGATGTCCGCCGGTCCGACCACCCGCAGCGTGGGGAACGAGGCGCCGTTGTCGAACGAGTTGGCCACGGTGATGGCGCTCACCGCGTTGGCCGGCCGGCCGTTGACGTAGTAGGTGTTGCCGCTGTTGCCGGCGGAGATGCAGGCAAGAATGCCGTTCCGGGTTAGCCGGTTCACGGCGACCGCCTCGAGGTCGTCCGGATCGTCATCGCCGAACGAACTTCCGAGGGACAGGTTCACGACGTCCATCCGGTCGGAGAAATTGCCGTCCCGGTTGGGGTCGAGCGCCCATTCGAGCGCCTGGATAATGATGTCCTCGTCGGTGCCGCCGAACCGTCCGAAAACCTTGATCGCATAGAGCGTCGCCTCGGGCGCAACGCCGGGACCGATCTCGAACTGGGTGAAGTCGGTCAACTGGGTATAGTTTCCCCGGAAGGTGGCCCCGGATTTCAACACCCCGAACCCCGCCGCGATGCCGGCGACATGGCTACCATGCCCGGCAAGCTCCGGATCCAGCGGATCCGCATCGCGCCGGGGAACCGCCCCCGGGAAATCATCCCCCACCAGGTCAACGCCACCCGCCACCTTGGAAGTGGGGAAGGACCCCGGCTCCACCACGTCCGGATTGTTGTCCTCGAAATCCTCCGTTTTGCCGGAGCCACCGAACATGGCGTGATGGTAGTCAATGCCAGTGTCGATGATGCCGATCTTGACCCCCTTGCCCGTCAGGCCCACAGCAAGGCTGCGCCAGGCGGCCGGGGCACCGAGGAACGGGGTGCTGCTTTCCAGGTGGCGCTCATGCTGGCGAACCGGCCGCACGGCAGTGACCCCGGGCAGGCCCCTCAGGGCATCCAGCTGGTCCGCGGGCACCCGGAGCACGACGGCGTTCACAAGCGTGTCGAATTCCCCTTGGACTTCGGCGCCCATGGCAGACAAACGGCTCTTAAATTCCGCGTGTTGGGCGGCGATCGCCGCTCGCCGCACCGCCACGGCCCGGGAAAGTCCCGCCCGCGCGGCTCCGCCCGTGCGGTCCCCCGCCGTGAGTTCCGCAACCGGATCGCCTTCCAGACCAACCATGACACGGACCGCATTCTGGGCGAACAAGGTCAGGGATGCGGCCAATGGGAAAAGGAGACGAAGAAACCGGTTGTTCATGGCGTTGCTGGAACAGTTCTTCGGAACATCGCCAAAGGCCGCCTCATCGTCATCCGAAATCCCATCCGCGGGCCACCGGCCACCGGCGACCGCGGCCACCGGAAATCTCCGGGCCAGAGGGGCGTCGTGGGCGGGTTGCCCCTCAACCCGCTCGGCTTTGGTGCCGGCCACCCGCAGCTCGGCAGCTCGATTTGCCGCAAAGCGGACAGATTCGGCCAGATGTCTCCTGCCGCCGGTTTTCCCGGCTGGATTCCCGGCTGCCACTGACGGATGTTCCGACCCCATGTCACTGCTCGAACGCATCGAGTCCGTCAAACAGGCCGCGCTGAACGAATTGCGCGCCGCCCAGGAACTGCCGTCGCTGGAACGCGCCAAAGGGGCCTTTCTGGGAGCCGAGGGACAGTTCACGGCGCTGATGAAGGAGCTCGGCACCCTCGCCAAGGAAGTCCGGCCCCTCGCCGGCAAGGCAATCAATGCGGCCAAGCAGGAACTGGAGGCGATCATCGCGGAGAAACGCGGTGAACTCGAACTCCGCGCCGCGCTGCCCAAGGAACCGACCGACTTCACGCTACCCGGCCGCCGCCGCCCACGCGGGCGTCTGCATCCGCTCACGCAGGTCACGGACGACATCGTGAAGGCGTTCCGCAAGCTGGGCTTCGTGGTCGCCGACGGGCCCGAGATCGAGGACGAGTATCACTGCTTCGACGCCCTGAACACGCCCGCCGATCACCCGGCGCGAGATTCGCAGGACACCTTCTTCGTTGACGTCACCGGCCGGCCGCTGCTCCGCACGCACACCAGTTCGGTGCAGATCCGGGTGATGAAGTCGCAGCCGCCGCCGATCCGGATCATCGTGCCCGGACGCGTGTATCGCCGCGACAATGCCGACGCCACGCACAACCCGACCTTCCACCAGATCGAGGGCCTCTACGTGGACAGGAACGTCACGGTCGGTGACCTCAAGGGCACGGTCGAGGCCGTGTTCCGCGAACTGCTGGGCAACGACGTGAAGCTGCGCTTTCGCCCCCACTACTTCAGCTACACCGAACCGAGCCTGGAGATCGATTTCACGAACGCGCTCGTGAAGAAGCTGGGCAAGGACTGGCTGGAGATCGCCGGCTGCGGCATGGTGCATCCGCAGGTCTTCGAGAACGTCGGCTACGATCCCGAGGTGTGGAGCGGTTGGGCGTTCGGCTTCGGCATCGAGCGCATCGCGATGCTCCGCTACGGCATCACGGACATCCGCCTGTTCTACGAGAACGACGTGCGGTTTTTGGGGCAGTTCTAACCTTGGAACCCGCAATGACTCCATCGAACTTCAGCCGGGCCTTCACTGTCATGATCGGATTCGGTCTGGCGGCCGTCCTGCCCGCCGCCGACCTGAAGACGCGGAATGTCTTCCTGCTCACCACCGACGGGTTGCGTTGGCAGGAGGTGTTCACCGGCGCGGAGGAAACGCTCATCAGCAAGGAAAACGGCGGCGTCTCAAACACCAACGACCTGCGGACTGCCTACTGGCGGCCGGCTCCGGAAGCGCGCCGGCAAGCGCTGCTGCCGTTCATCTGGGGCAGGATCGCGAAGGAAGGGCAGCTGTGGGGCAACCGGAACAAAGGTTCGGTGGTCCGCGTCACCAACGGACACAACTTCTCGTATCCGGGCTACAGCGAGTTCCTGACCGGCGTCGTGGATGCACGTATCGACAGCAATGACCGCCGACCGAACCCCAACGTCAACGTCTTCCAGTGGCTGAATTCCCGCCCGGAGTTCAACGGCCGGGTCGGCGCCGCGGTGAGCTGGGCGGTGATTCCGTGGATCCTGAATGCCGACGCCGCGAAGTTTCCGGTCTGGAGCGCGTTCGACCTGCCGGCCGGCGCGAACCGGTTCGCCCTTTCTCCGGCGGTGCAGACGCTGGTGGACCGCACCACCCCGATATGGGGCGACGTCTCGCTCGACACCTTCACCGGCGCCGCGGCGAAGGAAATGCTGGCGCAATTCAGGCCGCGGGCGCTCTACGTGGCCTACGGCGAAACGGACGACTGGGCGCACGAGGGCCGCTACGACCGCTACCTGCACGCCGCCCACAACTTCGACCGCTTCGTCGGTGAATTGTGGACGCTCGTCCAGTCGCTGCCGGACTATCGCGATCAGACCACGTTCATCCTGGCCACCGATCATGGACGCGGCCCCGCGCCGATTGCGTGGAAGAATCACGGCAAGGCGATCTCGGAGTCCGCTTCGCTCTGGCTCGGCATTCTCGGTCCCGACACTCCGGCGCTGGGCGAACGCAGCGATTCGCCGGAAGCCACCCAGGGCCAGATCGCGGCCACGGTGGCGGCGGCGCTCGGACTCGATTTCAACACCCCGCATCCCAAGGCGGCCAAACCGCTTCCGCAGTTGCTCCCACATTGATCCCGTTCATCCCCATTTTTCGTCCATGAAGGTCACGCTCAACTGGCTCAGGCAATACGTCGAATTCAACTGGTCGCCGGAGGAACTCACCGAACGCCTCACGATGCTCGGCCTCGAAGTCGAGGGCGTTTCCAAGCTCGGCAGGGAATTTGTCGGCATCGTCGTCGCGCAGGTGCTCACCCGCGACAAGCATCCGAATGCCGACAAGCTCTCCGTCTGTCGCGTCAACGATGGCACCGGCGAACGCCAGATTGTCTGCGGCGCCCAGAACTTCAAGGCTGGTGACAAGGTGCCCCTGATCCTTCCCGGCGCTTCGCTGCCCCCGAAGCCGGGCGACAAGGAGCCGTTCACCATCAAGGTCGGCAAGATCCGGAACGTCGAATCCCACGGCATGATGTGTTCCCACGAGGAACTCGGGATTGATCCCGAGGCCATCGGCCACCGCCGGGAAGACGGCCTGCTGATCCTCCGCGAAGATGCCCGGGTCGGACAGTCCTTTGCCGAATACCTCGGACGCAGCGGCAGCGACGTGGTGTATGACCTTGAGGTGACCCCCAACCGGCCCGACCTCAACAGCGTGATTGGCATCGCCCGCGAGATTGCCGCGCTGACCGGCAATCCGCTGCGGCAGCCCGCCACCGACTGTCCGGAGTCCGCCGAGACCGCGGCGGAGCTGGTCGGAGTTCGCCTGGATGCTCCCGAACTTTGCCCGCGTTACACCGCCCGGGTGATCAAGGGCGTGAAGGTCGGACCCAGCCCCGACTGGCTGCGGTCCGCTCTCGAAAAGGTCGGCCTGCGCAGCATCAACAACGTCGTGGACGTCTCCAACTTCGTGATGTTGGAGACAGGGCAGCCGTTGCACACCTTCGACTACCATCTGCTCGCCAAGAACGCGTCCGGGAAACCGACGGTCGTTGTCCGTCGCGCGGTGGCCGGCGAGAAGTTCACCACCCTCGACGCCAAGGAGCTCACCTTGGCCGTCGAAAACCTCCTTATCGCTGACGAGCAAAAGGCCATCGCCCTCGCCGGCGTCATGGGCGGCCAGAACACCGAAATCAACGCCGCCACTGTGGATGTGCTGATCGAGTCCGCCTCCTTCGCACCGACCAACATCCGGCGCACCAGCAAGACCCTCGGGCTGCGCACCGACGCCAGTTACCGCTTCGAGCGTGGCGCTGACGTCAACGCCTGCGATTTCGCGAGCCGTCGCTGCGCCCAGCTCATCCTGCAGACCGCCGGAGGGACCCTCGCTGCGGGAGTGGTGGATGCCTGTCCCGAATCCCCGAAGGCCAGGGAAATCACGCTGCGGCACGCCAAGACCGGTGCACTGCTCGGCATCGAGATTCCCGCGGAAACCCAGGCTAAAATGCTGGTCAGCCTCGGGCTCACCGTGAAATCCGACGGCCCAGCTGAAAGCACCTTCACCATTCCGTCGTGGCGCGTGGACCTGAAGCGCGAGGCCGACCTCATCGAGGAAATCGCCCGGCTGCATGGCGTGGACAAGATTCCCGCCACCGCGCCCCGGGGAGCGGTCGGAGCCCACCCGTTCGACGCAGTTTACGACCAGTTCGCCGAATTGCGCCGGCTGCTATCCGGCCTAGGCCTGAGCGAGGCCCAGGGGCAGACGCTGATTACCGATTCCGCGGCCCGCGCCGCTTCGGCCGAAGCCGTGTTGCTGGCGAATCCGCTGAGCAGCGACATGAACGCCCTGCGCCCGTCGTTGTTGCCCGGCCTGCTCGACACGCTCCGGCACAATCTCACGCGCAGGAATGGCGACGTGCAGGTCTTCGAGATCGGCCGCGTCTTCTCCGCCCCGAACGGTCAACTCAAGGAAGGCTGGCGCCTGGCCATCGCGCTCACCGGCGCACGCAATCCTAGTTTCTGGGCCGGCGGGGAGCGCGACGCGAAATGCGACCTGTTCGATCTCAAGGGTGTGGTCGAGGAAGTCATCGAGTTCTGCGGACTCCGCGGCGTCGCCTACGCCAACCGCACTGAAAGCACCGGCCTGTTCCTCGAATCCGCCACGCTCGCCCTCGGCGGCAAACTGCCGCTGGGCCAACTCGGCCAATTGCTGCCGAAAATGGCCAAACAGCACGACCTCCGGGACGCGGTGCTGCTGGCGGAACTGGACCTGGATCAACTGCTCGCGCGACGCAACGCCGCCAAGGCGTTCAAGCCATTGCCGCAGTTTCCGTCGAGCCGGCGGGACGTCGCGCTGCTGGTGCCGGAGGCGACCACTCACGACGCGGTGCTGCAGGTCGTCCGTCAGGCCAAGCCGGCGAATCTGGATTCCGTGGAACTGTTCGACGTGTTCCGCGGCAAACACGTTCCGGACGGTCAGAAGAGCCTCGCCTACGCATTCACCTACCGCGCTGCCGACCGCACCCTGAAAGAAGACGAGGTCAACGCCGCGCAGCAGAAGGTGGTGGAGGCGCTGGGCACGAAGCTGTCCGCTGTCGTTCGAACCTGAGATCGTCCGCCAATTGAACCTTTTAGCGTGCATCGCGGAGGACCGGGTTGGTGCCGAAATCGGCCTCAAGCTGGCGATCCTGTCGCTCAATGAGCACTGCCCGGATGTGCCGATCATCCTTCATCGCCCAGACCCGATTCCTTCCTTCGAGAAATGGCTGCGCCGATTTCCCCAGGTGATCCTGAAGTCGGAGCGCTTCGCCAACTGGCACGACTGGAATTGCAAGCCCGAGGTGCTGTTGCAGGCGTTTCGTGAACGGGATGAAACTCAAGCCCTGTGGCTGGACTCGGACATGGTGATCACCCGCGATCCGCGAGAGATTTGGCAGCAGGTGCCACCAGAGACTCTGATTGTGACCCAAGAACCCGCCAGCCAGCCACACCAAGGTTCAGAATGCCGCACAACCGGTTGGGGATGGCCGGTGGGTATCCGGTATCCCCACTCTTTCAACAGTTCAGTGGTTCGGACAAGCCGGCGACACATCCGGTTTTTGGAAAGGTGGCGTGAATTGCAACGGGACCCTTCCTACCTGGCGGCTTCTACACTTCCCTTGGACCAGCGCCCGATACACCTGCTCAGCGACCAAGACCTAATGACTGGCATGCTGGGCTCAGCGGAGTTTGCCGACCATCCGGTCCACATGCTGCCGCACGGCAAGGACGTCATTCATTGCGGTGGCGCATTGGGGTTTTCGCTGATGGAGCGGCTCCAGGGACCGGTCCGGCCGTTGCCCACCTTTCTCCATGCGATCGGCGGCAAGCCGTGGGTCCTGATGGGGATGAACAATCCCGCCTCCGACCGCGGCGCGCGGTTTCGGCGCCTTCTCCAGGAAGTGTCCCCCTACGTGGCGTATGTTCGCCGCTATCGGGACTTGGTGGATGAGGATGTGGCTTGGATGAACTTCAAGACTCTGCCGGGAGTGATCCTGCGGGCCGCCGGATTTGGACATTGGGCGCTTCGGGGGTTGCCGGTTACCGCCGCAGCAACCCTTTGGCGGGCAGTCCGGGGAAGCTAACCACGCTTCACGTTCGACTGAGCGACCATTGGGGGAGTTTTCGCAATGCGTTTCACCGTCTTGGGATTCCCTATTCAGGACTCCGACTCGTTCAACGTCTTGATGGCGATGACCACGTAGGCGACGACCAAACCGATGGCGAAGGCGAAGATGACAACATTTGTTAGCATAACTGGAATGAGCCGCCGCATAGTGACCGGCGGAACACGCCCACACCCTTGGACTGGGGGCCACCCGTCGGCTCCTCCGGTTTTGGCGTTGCCTGAACGGCCATTGCTCCAACCCCGCCGGAACGGAAATTCCATGTCGCATTTTCGGTGGAGCGAAGCCCGGCAACCGACGTAGCGTGCCACCATGAACCTGATGCCGCCCCGGGACGCGATGGAACAGGCCTTCCTCGCCGGTGACCGCAGCTTCGACGGACTCTTTGTCGCTGGGGTCCGCACGACGGGGATTTTCTGCCAACCCTCCTGTCCGGCCAGAAAGCCCAAGCCGGGTCACCTCGAGTATTTCGCCACACCACTGGAAGCCGCTGCAGCCGGGTATCGCGCGTGCCGACGCTGTGTTCCGGAAAGACCGACCGGCTCCATTCCCGTGTGGCTCGATCCGCTGTTCTCCCGGCTGAATGCGGAACCGGACCGAAAATGGGACGGCGAACACCTTCGTGAACTGGGCCTCGAACCGGCCCGGGTCCGTCGCTGGTTCCAGCAGCACCACGGGATGACGTTTGCCGCCTATTGCCGCACCCGACGGTTGGGTCGGGCGCTCGAGACCATCCGGGAGGGAGGCTCCCTCGACGATGCCGCCCTCGGCCATGGATATGAATCCCACAGCGGATTCCGCGAAGCGTTCCGGCGGCATTTCGACCAGCCTCCCGGAACCGCCCGAGAGGCTCGCTGCCTGAAGGCTGACGTAGTGGCTTCGCCGCTTGGCCCGATTCTTCTTGCCGCCAGCGACGTGGGATTGTGCCGCCTGGGTTTCGGCGGCGACGAAGCGACGGACGAAGCGCTGACCGAACTCAAGCGCCTGATGCGGCTGCCTCTGGTGCCCGGCGACAGCCCGATCCTCGCGAAGGCCAAGGCCGAGCTTCGCGGCTATTTCGCCGGAACCCTTCGGCAGTTCACGGTTCCGTTGGATGCACCCGGGACTGAGTTCCAACGGCGGGTCTGGAACGGTCTGCGGTCGATTCCCTACGGTTCGGTTCGCTCCTACGCCGAATTGGCGACGGAAATCGGCTGTTCCAACGGTCAGCGCGCCGTGGGCATGGCAAACGGTGCCAATCGGATCGCCGTCATCATCCCCTGCCATCGGGTTGTGAACACGGGCGGCGGTCTGGGCGGCTTCAGCGGCGGTCTTTGGCGCAAGCGGCTGCTGCTGGAACTGGAGCGAACAGGAACCCCGCTGGTTCCCGTCGACGCCGAAATCGGCCCTGCGGTTCGGGACGAAAAACACCCAAAACAACCTGCAAAAACCCTTTGACGCTCGGGAAACGCGGTCGCTAGGTTGCGCGCCCGCTACCGATTCCAGAGTAGCTCAATGGTAGAGCACGCGGCTGTTAACCGTGTGGTTGTAGGTTCGAGTCCTACCTCTGGAGCCATTTAGAAAAGCCCGCAAACACGGGGCAGACAGGCCAAAAGGAGACCGGAAAACCCCTCAGTGGGTGAGAAAGTGAGAGGGTACGCATGTGCCCGGCAGAATTCTGCTGAATCAAACTTAACTTGCCCACTGCTCGCTAACCGGTTGCGACCCGCGTCGCTTACGCTCTCAACAGAGAAAGCGACGTGAGCATGAAACAGCGGTTCTGGTTGTTCAAACGCGGTTCGGTCTATTACCTCCAAGATTCCGAGACTGGCAAGAAGGACAGTCTCGGCACCCGTGACATCAAGCAGGCGGAGCGTCTTCGCGCCGCCAAGAACGAAGCGGCGGAAAAGCCGCTTCTCGGCCTTACCCTCGGCAAAGCGTATCTGTCCGCCTACGATCCCAAATTGGTGGAGCGCCGTTGGGCACAAGTGATGGACGAGTTCGGCCAGCGTGGACGTGACTCCAGCCGGGCGCGTTATGCGCGTGCCTTGAAAAGCCCGGCCCTGGCGGCGCTCCGGGACAAGAAGATTGTGGACACCACCCCGGATGACTTCCGCGCGGCGTTGGCGGACAACAAGCCTTCGACGAATCACTTTCTGCGCCGCATCCACAATCTCGCCGTGGGCATGGGTTGGCTGCCGTGGCCGATCATTCCCACGAAGATGTGGCCCGCCATTCAGCTCAGACGAAAGCGCGGTGTGACTGTCGAAGAACACCGCCGTATTATTGCCGCCGAAGGCAACGTCGAGCGCCGGCACTTCTACGAACTGCTCTGGGAGGTGGGCGCGGCGCAAACCGATGCGGTGATGCTGACGACGGAAAACATCGACTGGTCACGACGCGTGCTTTCCTACGAGCGTTGCAAGACTGGTGAATGGGCCTATCTCATCATTGGTGAGAGGCTGGAAGAACTCTTGCGGCAATTCCCCGCGCAGGGGCCGCTGTTCCCTCACCTGCGCACGACGACCGCCTCGGCGCGTTCCGCCGAGTTCTGCCGCCGTTGTCGTTTGGCAAAGATCAAGGGCGTGAGTCTGCACAGCTACCGTTACGCCTGGGCCGAGCGGGCGCGGGCCTGCGGTTATCCCGAACGCTGGGCGCAAAACGCGCTGGGGCACAATTCGCGCGCGGTGCACGAGGCGTATGCCAAATCGGCGATCGCACTGTGCCCGCCCTTGGAGCAATACGAGCAGAAGAGCGTTTCGTTTCCCGCTCCACCGTCGCCGGTCACAGAGAACGGCAGCATTGCCCAACATGCGCCCCGTATCTGCCTCATGTGATCTTGAAAGAAGAGATAATCCTTGAATGCGCATCCAGTTGTAACCAACAACCTCACTCCGGCGTTACAATGCATGGCGACGCGTGATCCGCGCGTCGATCTCCTGAAGCATCATGGCTCATGACAGAAGAACCGTTCGATTTTGCGCAATGCCTGGCACAGGTTGGTGGAAACGCTCCCCATGCGGCTCGCGCGCTGGTCGAGCGGTTGCATCCGCTCGTCATCCGCATTGTCCGCAGCCATCTGCCGGTGAGAGCCACGGAGGAGGACCTGGCCCAGGAGGTTTTCGGACGCCTGTTTGCGAGGCTCGATCAATATCAAGAGCGTCCGGGAGTGCCCTTCGACCACTGGGTGGCCCGGCTGACCGTGCGCACTTGCCTGGATGCGCTGCGCGCCGAGCGACGACGACTGGAAATGCGCTGGGCAGACCTGCCCGAAGACCAGGCTGCCGTGCTCGAGTAATTGCTCGTGGACGAGAGGGAGTCGTCGGAGTCGTCTCCCGAATCAGCGCGGGATGTCGTGGAAAAGCTGCTGGCTGGGCTGCCGCCACCCGACCGGTTGGTGATCCGCCTGCTGGACTTGGAACAAAAGTCTGTGAAAGAAATCGCGTCGCTGACGGGCTGGAACATTCCACTGATCAAGGTGCGGGCGTTCCGCGCGCGCCGGAAGTTCCGCGATTCGGGCGGGCGCGAAGTAGAATTCGCCGGGCAAAGAACTCGAAAAACGTATGACCATGGCCAAGGCAACCCTTTCAGAAATTGATTCCCAGCGTCGGGCCGCCCCACCGTCGCACAGGGCGAGCCTCGACCATCTCGCCCAACGGCTCAGGCCGTCCAGTCGTCTGGTCGCCGTTTTGTTGAGTTGCCCCGCCCGAATCATCACCGTGCTCCTGTTGCTCGGCGCGAGTTCCCAACGCGCGGTGGCCGCTTCGCCGTTGGAAGCCGCGGTGCTGCGCGCTGTGCGCGAAGCGCGCTTCGACCGCGTGCTCGATTTCGGGCCGGCCGATGAGGAGGCAGCCAAGCCGGCCTCGCCGAAAACCATCGCCCATGTGCCCAATGTGGATGTCGCGGTCATTCAACTCAATCGCGAAGGCCAGGTGATGGCGTCCGCCAATGTGCTGCTGTCCCGCGATTATCCCGAAGGTTTGATTGTCCCGGCCAGCCTGAATCAGGGCGCGGCCGTCGTCCGGTTTCGCCGCTGGGATATCGCGCGCTGGAACGGCGGCGTGTTCAAGCGGGGCGAGTCCCTGCCGGTGAGCACCAAAGGCTGGACCAACGATCCGCCATTGACCGACGACGACGATCTTGTTCCCGGGCGCACGCATGCTGCCGTCCAGTTCATGGCGCCCTATCCGGCATCGCTCTTCAAGCTGCTCGTCGCGTTCCACGTCATGCGGATGGTGGACGACGGATCGTTGACCCTCGACACGCCGCACACCTTTTCCGTGGCGAACGAGAAGGACGAGACCCGCCCGCTCCGGGCCTGGCTGGACCCGATGATGACCGAGTCGAACAATCGCGCCACTCAGGCCTTGCTCCAACTCCTGCACCGGCGTTCCCGCATCGAGACCATGAATCGGGAGTTTCGTGAACTGGGTTTGCCGACGTTGCAGATCAATGGCACCCGGGCGGCGGACGGTCGGAACTGGCAAACGGATCGGATTCACATGACCGCCTTCGACACCGCGCGCCTGCTGCTGCTCATTGAAGGTCCGGCCGGCGACTTGTGGCGCGGACCGGATGGCCGGGCGGTGACCGCGCAGTTCCTCAGCGAATCGAGCCGGGGCTTTCTCAAACAACTGCTGGCGGAGCAAGGGCTGAACGAGGCGTTGTCCACCGCCAATCTGGCCGGCGTTCGCCATGTGCGCCCGGGCCTGCCCTCGCAAATTGCCGCACGTTGGATCAACCCCACCAACGGCATCGTCGTCGTGGACGGCGTGAACTTCGGAGTCGATGTTCGGGCGTCCAACGCCGTGGCGGAGGTGACCTTCGCGCACAAGACTGGCCTCACCTACAACTACGCGTCCGACGCCGGCATCGTGGCCTCATTGCCGGGGCGGCCGTTCCGACGCTACATCATCGTGTTCCTCAGCAACCTCGGATACCGCTACGTGGACGAAGTCTTTGCGGATCGGACGAAGGGCCCTTATGCGGATCCCGTCAGTCCGATCAGCTACACCCAGCGCATTCCCGCGCTGGCCAAGGCGATCGATGACGCCCTTCGTGAGACGCGCTGAACCTATTATGAAACGAACACACGCTCTGCTGAGGACAATCCGTTTGTGTTGTTTCCAAGGAATGCCGACCGTCAGATTCTTCCGGGCGATGTTCGGCCCGGTCGTCCTTGGACTCAGCTTGTTTGGTTCCGGGTGCGAAACACGCCTGGCTGCGGTCAACGATTCCTCCGCAGCATCGACAGCAGAATCGACCGGAGAGCGCCGCAGCCGCCAAGGTCCGGGCACGAAGGTTCAAGGGTGGCTCTCGTCGGAGGATGGTGCGGCCCGGCTCACACCGCAGCCGGATCTCCAGTTTCAAGCAAGCCCGTCGCCAGGACGCGAGGTCATCCAGATCGACGACACCACCGCCTATCAACCCGTGCTGGGGCTCGGCAGTTCCTTCGAGCACAGCACCTGTTACAACCTCAGCCTGCTGCCGGAGGCGCGGCGGGAAAAGGTGATCGAAAGCCTCGTCCATCCCGAGCACGGCATCGGCATGAACTTGATGCGCCTCTGCATCGGCGCCTCGGATTTCGCGCCGGGGCCGTTCTACACCTACAACGACCTGCCCGTGGGCCAGGAGGATCCGAGGCTGGAGCGTTTCTCGATCGAACGGGATCGGGAATACGTGTTGCCGGTGATCAAGACCGCCCAACGCCTCAATCCGAATCTGAAGTTCTTTGCCTCGCCGTGGACGCCTCCGCCGTGGATGAAGACCAACGGCCGCTACGGCGGCGGTCGGCTTCGCCGGGAGTGTTATCCCTACTTCGCGGAGTATCTCGTTCGCTTCATCGAAGCCTACCGGCGCGAAGGCATCGAGATTCACGCCCTCACCGTGCAGAACGAACCGGAGTTCGGCCCCGAGCCTTATCCGAGCTGCCTCTGGACCGCCGCCGAGCAACGGGACTTCATTCGCGATCACCTGGGGCCGCTGTTTCAGGCGCGGGGCATTCGCACGGCCATCTGGGTGTTCGACCACAACTTCAACAACCCGGGATTTCCCGCGACCATCCTGCGCGATCCGCAGGCGGCGCAATTCGTCGGCGGCAGCGCCTTTCATCTCTATGAGGGCCGGCCCGAGGCGATGTCCGAACTCCGCCGCCAGTTCCCGGACAAGCCCATCTACTTCACCGAAGGTTCCGTGTTCGGCTCTCAAGGGGCTGCGGAAATCATCTCCTACTTTCGCAACTGGGCCGGCAGTTACAACGCGTGGGTGACGATGATTGATCATCATGGCAAGCCGAACGTCTCGGGATTCCACGATTGCAGTCCGACCATCATCGTGCTGAACCGTGATACGCTCGCAACGGAGTACCGCGCTGACTACTATCTTTACGGCCAGTTCATGAAGTTCATCCAACCCGGGGCGGTGCGGATCGCCACCACCAACCCTCGCAAGGCCCCGGCGAATGTCGCGTTCAGGAACCCGGACGGAAGCATCGTGCTGGTCGCGGCCAACCCGGAGAGCACCAGGCGCCCTCTGTCCCTGAGCTCGCGCGGCGAGATTCTGACGACAGCGCTGCCCCCCAAGTCCGTGGCCACGCTGCAGTGGAGGCCGTGAGGATCAGGAGACTCAGAGGCCCGCTTGAGCCAAGCCCGGCCGATACACGCGGATGACCACGATGGGCGTGGCTTCGCTGCCCGAAATCTCCAGCGTGTGTTTGCCGTTGGGTAGTCCGCTGGCGAGCGTCACACGCGTTTCCGTCGCGGCATCAGTTACGCTGGGAGAGACGAACTCGTCCACGAAGCGTGGCTCGACTTTCCATTTCACTTCGAAGGCGTCCGGCACCGGCTTGATGCCGCCGAGGCTCAGGGCGTAGGTGACGTTCCAGTCGTTGGTCTCGATGACGACCCGGCCTGACTTGGAGACAAAGCGCGCGTCGCTTCGGCCTTCGCCGTCGGGACCGGTCTTCGAGCCGGTGAGCGTGAAGCTGAACAACTTGTCGTTCGCGGCGTCCACGCGCGTCGCCGCCAACGTCCAGTCCTCGACCCACAGCGGTTTGGTCGAGCCGATCGGGGCGATGACCGGCCACTTCACCAGCCACTTGCCGGGCGGCTTGGTAACCGCGCGGGTGAAGCCATAGAGCTCGGAAAACTCGGACGGCTTGCGTCCATCAATGCGCACGTTGGCGGGGCCGGCGGTGCCTGGCTTGCAGATGACTTCGACGCGATTGCCTTCGAACTCGAGCCGCAGCTTGCCATCCAACCAGCGCAC
>Ga0169931_10000563_pt1 | contig 61306 bp, 52 predicted proteins | sample Kivu_15m_20L_FD_129675 | JGI IMG/M metagenome (GOLD analysis project Ga0169931, IMG submission 129675) | Freshwater microbial communities from Lake Kivu, Western Province, Rwanda to study Microbial Dark Matter (Phase II) - Kivu_15m_20L... | ecosystem: Environmental > Aquatic > Freshwater > Lake...
AAAAAAGCAGTTACTTTGCACCCCCAAAATGGGCACAATATAAATATTTAGATAGAATAAGATGTCACGAGTTTGCCAATTAACAGGAAAGAAGGTAATGGTGGGTAACAATGTTTCTCACTCAAACCGCAAGACAAAACGTAAGTTCTACCCGAACCTCTTCGTTAAAACATTCTACGTACCAGAAGAAGATGGATACGTAACATTGAAAGTTTCTGCAGCAGCGTTGCGCAATATCAATAAAAAAGGTATTTACGCATGTTTGAAAGACGCAGAAAAAAGTGGTTTAATTAAAATGTAGTCTGAAAAGACCTATAAAGCATAAGCATTATGGCAAAGAAAGCAAAAGGCAATCGCGTTCAGGTAATCATGGAGTGCACAGAGCACAAGGAAAGTGGTATGCCAGGAACATCTCGTTACATCACAACGAAAAATAGAAAAAACACGCCAGACAGAATGGAATTGAAGAAATTCAATCCAGTTTTGAAGCGTTACACAGTTCATAAAGAAATTAAATAATTGAGTCATGGCTAAGAAAGTAGTAGCATCGTTACAGTCTGGTGGCGGAAAAGAACACACGAAAGTGATCAAAATGGTGAAAACCGAAAAAGGATCTTATTCTTTCAAAGAAGAAATCGTTCGTAATGAAGACGTGAAAGATTGGTTCGCGAAGAACTAATCCTTTTCAAACATATTTTTGATTTGAGCTCCTTATATTTTAAGGAGCTTTTTTTGCTAAATGGTCTTTGCAAGAGAACCCCCCAATATATCGTTGTTTTAGTTTTTGCATCAGTCATCCCGTTGGCAATCGGGACTCCTGAATAGCAAAAACATATAACGCCTCATCTTAGGAAGTTTTCTCCTCAAAGACGTAAAATTGGGAGTATTTTTGCTGGCACTAAATACAAGTTTATGGGACTGTTCGGATTTTTTTCAAAAGACAAAAAGGAAACCTTAGACAAAGGTTTAGAGAAAACCAAAGAGGGTTTGCTCTCTAAAATATCGCGCGCTATTGTCGGGAAATCGAAAGTAGATGATGAGGTGCTTGATATGTTGGAAGAAACACTCATTACCTCTGATGTGGGTGTGGAAACTACCCTCAAAATTATCGAGCGCATTCAAGAGCGTGCTTCAAAAGACAAGTACATGTCAACCGGTGAATTGAACGAAATTTTACGCCAAGAAATCGTTGCTTTATTGGAAGAAAACAATTCTAACGACGATACAGATTTTCAACTTCCAGAAACCAACGGTGAGCCTTATGTAATCATGGTTGTTGGCGTAAACGGCGTTGGAAAAACAACAACCATTGGAAAACTGGCGCATCAATTCAAAGCCTCTGGTAAAAATGTGGTTTTGGGTGCTGCCGATACATTCCGTGCTGCTGCCGTTGACCAATTGATTATTTGGGCAGATCGCGTTGGGGTGCCTATTGTGCAACAAGGCATGAATGCCGATCCTGCGGCTGTGGCGTTTGATACTTGTCAATCCGCGAAGGCCAATAAAAATGATTTGGTGATTATTGATACCGCCGGACGTTTGCATAACAAAGTGAATTTGATGAATGAGCTTTCCAAAATCAAACGCGTGATGGAGAAAGTGATTCCCGGAGCGCCCCATGAAGTGCTTTTGGTGCTTGATGGTTCAACAGGACAAAACGCTTACGAACAAGCCAAGCAATTTGCTGCAGCTACCGACATCACGGCATTGGCCATTACCAAATTAGACGGAACAGCCAAAGGTGGTGTGGTAATCGGCATCTCAGATCAAATGAAAATTCCAGTGAAATACATTGGCGTTGGTGAAGGCATGAATGATTTGCAATTGTTTAATAGACGAGCTTTTGTGGATTCGTTGTTTGGGTAATGGATAAAATATGAAAACAAAAACACTCAAAAAAAATAAAGTCAACGTCATTACCATGGGATGCTCTAAGAATCTGTTTGATTCTGAGTTGCTTATGGCACAGTTGAAAGCCAATAAATTCGATGTTACGCACGAGGACACCAAAGACGATTCTGAAATTGTAATCATCAATACCTGCGGATTTATCGACAATGCCAAACAAGAATCCATCGACACAATTTTGCGCTATGCAGAAGCCAAAAAAGAAGGTGCGGTTGATAAATTGTACGTTACGGGTTGTCTTTCCCAGCGCTACAAAGACGAATTGGAAGTTGAAATTCCCGAGGTTGATGCGTATTTCGGTACGCGTGAGTTGCCAAGAATCTTAAAAACCTTGAAAGCCGATTACAAGCACGAATTGGTTGGAGAACGCATTTTGACTACTCCTTCGCATTATGCTTATTTCAAAATTGCTGAGGGTTGCGACAGACCTTGTTCGTTTTGTGCCATTCCGTTGATGCGCGGCAAACACGTTTCAACGCCCATCGAGCAGTTGGTGGAATCGGCGAAAAGTTTGGCGGCTCAAGGCGTTAAAGAATTGATTTTCATTGCACAAGATTTGACTTATTACGGTTTGGACATCTACAAAAAGCGCAATTTGGCCGAACTGATTGAAAAAATAGCCGAGGTTGAAGGCATTGAATGGATTCGCTTGCATTATGCTTTTCCTGCGGGCTTCCCGATGGATGTGTTGGATGTAATGAGTACCAATCCAAAAGTGTGCAATTACTTGGACATGCCGCTGCAACACGGTTCAACGAAAATTTTGAAAGCCATGCGCCGTGGCATTACCCGCGAAAAAACGGAAGAATTGGTCAATGAAATCCGTGCTAAAGTGCCAAATATCGCTTTGCGAACTACCTTGATTGCGGGTTATCCCGGCGAAACTGAAGAAGATTTCCAAGAAATGTATGAATTTGTTGAACGCATGCGCTTTGACCGTTTGGGCATTTTCACCTATTCCCACGAAGAAAATACACACGGGCACAATTTTGAAGATGATGTGCCGGATGATTTGAAACGAGAACGTGCAGATACCATCATGGAATTGCAATCAGGCATTTCTTATGAATTGAATCAAAAGAAAATTGGCAGCACGCTTCGTGTTTTGTTCGATAGAGTAGAAGGCGACTATTTTATTGGCCGCTCAGAATTCGATTCCCCAGAAGTGGACAACGAAGTTTTGGTGAAGAAAACCGCAGAAACGTATTTGCGCATTGGCGATTTTGCTGATATTAAGATTATTAGTGCTGATCACTATGATTTGTATGGGGAGGTGGTTTAAGATTGATCTCGCCAAAATCCGAATCAAGTCATTGTTCACGTAATAGACTTCACGTCCGTCAATTTTTGCGGAGAGGATGCCCAAATCGACCAAGCTTTTCATGTATTTGGTTAGGGTTGTTCGGCTATTCACGCCTTTGACTTCCCTGGGCTTCGTAGGATTTGCACCGCGCTAGCAGCAACGAAGTTCATCCTGCGACTCTATACATCCAACCGTTCCCAATCATCTCAAAATTTTCTCTCAGCCAAAAGTAATTCATCTTTGTGGCAATTTTTCAACTTCGGGTCATGCTTTTCAAAATATCTTACGGCGTTTTAACAAAAGCGTTTTTTGAATTGATGATTCAAAAATGTCCATTTTTACATAAAAAAGTGAACATATATGGAAAACGTGTCCATTTTTATATAAAAAAGTGAACATATGACCAAAACATGTCCATTATCCGCAATCGAAATTAAATCCATAGTTTTGAATCCTCAATGGAAACTTCAATATTTTCGAAATACGACAAAATATTCGCGCTGATTCTTTCAGTGGCCTTGCTTGTTTGGATGAGTTTAGCTTTGCTGGATTACCTCAATCTGCTTCATTTGAATTCAAATGCCATGAGTTTCGGCTACTTCATGAACATCGCTACTTTGATTCATGTAGTGCAAAATGGCACTTTCATCAGGAACCGCTGGAGTTTGATTGCCGCTATAGTTTTATTTTTCAGCCTTGGTATTGGCGCTCTTTAAAATCCAACATTGGCCCTATGGTACTGAGTTGTTCTTGATTTCTCGCGTAGCCATTGCCATTGTTTATGGCATTCATTTCAGTCTAAAAGCGAAAAAATCTTTTTTAGATGTTCTCAAATTAATTTGGGCACTTATGATGTGTTCCAATGCGGTGCTGATTGAGCTCAACTTACGAGAAGCATTATGGTTTTTAAGACATGCTGTTTGGTTACTCTATTGCATTTTGTATTTAACCTTTGTTTATCAAATTTTATTTGAGAAACAGAGCGCATCGAATGCATTTGATAAAGAAATGGACTAGTTTTGGACTATGAAAAAGTGTTTTATCCTCACATTGATTTGGGTTTTTGGTTGCGCAACCCCAGTGCCTGTGATTCAGGACGCTTCTCCGAATGCAACACCAAGCACCAGAATCAAACCTGAGCTTTCAGAGTTGGAGTCATTGCCCATCGAGGAGGAGCTTCACGAAGTTGAACTGATCGTTGATGAAAACCCTGAACCTGATCCATATTATGGAAACTACCATGGCTTGAGTGGAGCAGATTTGAAAAGACATTTGCACTTCATCATTCGCAATCATGTAAAAATAAGTTACGATGCTGTTTGGAGTGCATTGGAGGAAACGGATCAATGCGATTCGATTGTAGGTAATGTCACATTGATTTATGCTCAACGCTCTCAATCCAAATTGCAACGCGACCGAGGCACTGGCTACAACTATTCTGCCAATGGATACACGCTAATTGATTCTTGGAATCGTGAGCATGTCTGGCCAAAATCGCACGGCTTTCCTAAAGAGTCTGATACGGCTTACACGGATTTACATCACCTGCGTCCCGCTGATCGTTCAGTCAATTCAGCCCGCAACACACGTTCTTTCGACTTTGCAGATGAAACCTATTTTGATAATGGCGGAACTGTTCCATTGCCATGCAAAACTTCTCGTGCTAAGTATGCTTGGGAACCACCCGACGCTGTGAAAGGCGACATTGCCCGCATGATGTTTTACATGGTTGTGCGCTATGAGGGTCCCGCTTATGATTTGGAATTGGTCGATTATGTGGTGCCCAACAACAATAAATTGCCCATTTTAGGTAAGCTTTCTATTTTGATTGAGTGGCACAATTTTGATCCAGTCGACGACGGGGAACGCCGCAGAAATCAAATTGTTTTTGAGCGTTTTCAGGGAAATAGAAATCCATTCATCGACCATCCGGAATTTGTTGACTTGATTTGGTCATAAATGCACTCACTTTTTTGCTTCAATCCTCTGTTTTAACTCACACAATACGCGACATATTCGTGTATCCTTAAAAAATGCCTACCTTTGCAGCCGCAATGGAAACAACACAAAATCATAAAGCCGGATTCGTTAACATCGTAGGCAGTCCTAACGTTGGAAAATCTACCTTGGTCAATGCCATGATGGGCGAAAAACTGTCTATTGTTACATCCAAAGCGCAAACCACACGCCACCGCATTCACGGCTTGGTGAATCACGAAGATTATCAGATTGTTTTTTCAGATACGCCAGGTGTTGTAAATGCTGCATATAAGCTCCATGAAGCCATGATGAGTTACGTGGATGCCTCATTGCAAGATGCTGATATTCTGTTGTTTATCACAGATATTTTTGAAAATGAGATGAACCACAAAGAGACCTTGGAGCGCATTTCGAAGTTACAAGTTCCCGTGTTGTGTCTCATCAACAAAATAGATTTAGGCACCCAAGAACGCGTTATGGAACGCAGCGATTATTGGAAAGAAAAATTGCCGAATGCCTTGGTTTTGCCTGTTTCTGCTTTGCATGGCTTTAATTTGGATGTGGTTTTTGAGAAAATTTTGGAATTGTTGCCAGAATCGCCTCCCTATTTCGATAAAGAAGATATGAGCGACAGACCTTTGCGCTTCTTTATCTCAGAAATCATTCGCGAAAAAATATTCTTGAACTTGCAAAAAGAAATTCCTTACGCTTGTCAAGTGGAAATAGAGAGTTACAAGGAAGATGATACCATGGCGCACATTAGGGCTTTGGTAATTGTGGAGCGCGACTCACAAAAAGGAATTGTTATAGGACACAAAGGCACTGTGCTCACCAAAATTGGTAGAGACGCGCGTCTGGAAATTGAAGGCTTTATAGATAAACGCGTTTACCTAGAGTTGTTTGTGAAAGTTGATAAAGACTGGCGAAGCACCGACGGAAAATTGCGTAAATACGGATACAAATCATGAGCAATATTATTGCAATTGTGGGGCGCCCAAATGTGGGCAAATCCACACTTTTTAATCGTTTAACTGAATCCCAACGTGCCATCGTAAAAGAGGTGAGTGGCGTTACGCGCGACCGAATTTATGGTCGTGGTGAATGGAACGGCATTCCTTTTTCTGTAATCGATACAGGCGGGTATGTACACGGTTCTGATGATATTTTTGAAGGAGAAATTCGCAAGCAAGTAGAAATTGCGATTCTTGAAGCCGATGTTATTTTGTTTGTGGTGGATGTAATGGTTGGCATTACGGATTTGGATGAAAGTGTTGCAGAAGTGTTGCGCAAAACCAAAAAACCTATCTATATCATTGCAAATAAGGTAGATAACAACCAGCGCATTGGTCTTTCTTCTGAGTTTTATTCTTTGGGATTGGGCGATGTTTACGACATGTCGGCCATCAATGGTCATGGCACGGGCGACTTGCTCGATGTTTTGGTGAAGCATTTTAATCCCGACGTTGAAGAACCATCTGAATTGCCAAGAATTGCTGTGGTAGGAAAGCCAAATGTGGGTAAATCTTCTATGATCAATGCTTTAACTGGCGAAGAAAGAAACATCGTGACTCCGATTTCTGGTACCACCCGCGACGCTTTAGATGCTCATTTCAATGCCTTTGGATTTGATTTTATTTTGGTTGATACAGCAGGTATCAGAAAGCGGAGCAAAGTACATGAAGATATTGAATACTATTCCGTTTTGCGTTCGGTAAGAGCTATCGAAAATTCGGATGTTTGTATTGTGATGCTCGACGCCACAGAAGGTGTTCAAAAACAAGATTTGAGTATTTTCTACATCGCTGAGAAAAATCACAAGGGTGTTGTTGTGGCTGTAAATAAGTGGGATTTACTCGAAAAGGAAACCAACACATTAAAAGAATACGAAGATAATTTGCGTGAGGCTTTGGCGCCCTTCAACGATGTTCCGATTGTATTTACCTCAACCATTACCAAGCAAAGAATCTTGAAGGTTTTGGAATCAGCCATGATGGTGTATCAAAATCGGATGCAAAAAATACCAACGAGTGAGTTGAACAACGTAATGCAAAACATTATTGCGCAACATCCACCACCGATGTTGAAGGGCAAGCAAATCAAAATCAAGTATGTTCAGCAATTACCAACACATGCACCGGCTTTTGCCTTTTTCTGTAATTTGCCGCAGTACATTTCCGAATCTTATAAGCGTTACCTAGAAAATCGAATTCGCGAAAATTGGGATTTCTACGGTGTACCCATCCGTATTTATTTCAGAAAGAAATAGGTTTAAAGCTAACATTTCGTTTTTCACATATTTCATTACCTTTGGAACGATAATTGGTTTTAAGGTTGTAACCCATTAAATGAAATAACCATGAGAATTACCTTGTTAAGCGCGTTGATGCTGTCGCTGGTTTTTTTACCGGCGTGTGGCAATAGAAAGAAAAGATGTAAAGGAAAGAACGAGAACCCTGTGGAAGCAACAAATAAATTCACCACAGAGCGTGGCACCACCGTTTGGGTCTTGTTGGTTGATATGCTTGAAGATAAACCTCAATCTGATCCGTTTACGCTCATCGACATCCACGTCGACGATTTAAATAAATTGCACCTGACTGTTGAATACAATGGTGGTTGCAAGCCTCATGAATTCAAAATTTTGGGATCGAAGGCGATTTTGAAAAGTTTACCAGCGCAACGCCCCATCATGATTACCCACAATGCCAATGGTGATGACTGCCGTCAAATTGTTCGTGAGGAAATCCTAGTGGATATCATTGATTTTTCTTACGCCAAAGAATCGGGATCAGAAATTATACTTTTGATCGATGGTCAGCGTTTGAGTTACGTCTATCAGAATCCAGGCGATAATGATAAGTAGATATTAATTCCTACGCTCATGGCAGTGAATGCAATTTTTTCTTGGATTATCAAAAAACGCATTCATCAAATTGAACTGTTTAAGCAATATCCCCTTGAAGTTCAAGAAGAATGGTTTTGGCGCCTGATTGAGTCTGCCGCCCAAACAGTTTGGGGTGAAGAACATGGTTATTCTGAAATCAGTTCCTATGAGGATTTTATGCGGTCCGTGCCATTGCAAGATTACAATTCGCTGAAACCCTACATCGATCGCATGATTGCTGGCGAACAACAAGTTTTGTGGGCCTCGGAAGTGAAGTGGTTTGCCAAATCTTCGGGCACCACCTCCGACAAAAGCAAATTCATCCCGGTGTCTGTGGAATCATTGGAAGACTGTCATTACAAAGGCGGAAAAGATTTAATCAGCGTTTACTACAACCTGTATCCGAATGCCAATTTGTATGGTGGCAAACATTTGGTGGTTGGAGGAAGCTCTTCTGCAAATAGCTTCGGAGAGGATAGTTATTTTGGCGATTTATCAGCGATAATAGTGAAAAATTTACCATTTTGGGTAGAGTATAAGCGCACGCCATCTCGTGAAATTGCATTGATGGACAATTGGGAAGAAAAAGTAATGGAGATTGCTTTAAACACCATTAAAGATGATGTGTGTTTGGTTTCTGGTGTTCCAAGTTGGACATTGGTTATTTTCAATAAAATTTTAGAAATAACAGGCAAAAAAAATATACACGAAGTTTGGCCCAATTTGGAATGTTTCATGCATGGCGGGGTGAAATTTGAGCCTTATCGCGAGGCATTCCAAAAACTTTTACCCAATCGAATGAATTATATCGAGAGTTACAATGCTTCGGAGGGATATTTTGGTATTCAAGATCAAGTTCATTCTTCAGATTTGCTGCTCATGCTCGATTACGGCATCTTTTTTGAATTCATCCCCATGCGTTCTTTTGATGGTTTGGATTCGAAAGAGATTTGTTCTTTGGCTGATGTTGAAATTGGTGTGAATTATGCTGTGGTTATTTCCACAAATGGTGGCTTGTGGCGCTATATTGTGGGAGACACGATTCAATTTACAGAAAAACATCCGTTTCGTTTTGTGATTACGGGTCGCACGGCTCAATTTATCAACGCTTTTGGAGAAGAATTGGTTGTTGCCAATAGCGATCAAGCGATTGCCTTAGCGTGTTCGTTGACCAATTCACAAATTCGCGATTATTCAGCGGCACCTGTGTATATGAGCGGAGAGGCCACAGGCGGTGCACATGAGTGGTTGGTTGAGTTTGAGCGCGAACCGGAGTCAATAGAGCAATTTATCTACCATTTGGATGAAGAATTGAAAAAATTGAATAGTGATTATGAGGCCAAACGTGCTGGAAACATTGCTTTGGGAAGGCCAATCGTGAGAAAACTTCCCTTTGGTTCTTTTGAGTTTTGGTTGAAGTCCAAAGGAAAGCTAGGCGGTCAACACAAAGTACCCCGACTTTCGAATGAACGTAAGATTATTGAAGAAATATTGAATTTATGCGCGGCAGAATAGTCTTAATTGTTGTTTTTCTTAGCTTGACTTTTCGGGCTAACACTCAGCTTCAGTTGATTGCTGAACGTACTTTTCCGGCCAAAACAGCTCAATTTAGGGTAGATCCTTTGGGGTATCCTGTTTGGTTTGCCAAAGACGCTGTTTACAAAATGGACACCACAGGCAATTTGATGTTTCAACAAAGTGTGAAGGCCTTTGGTGACATCACCGACATGGATTTGGTGAATCCGATGAAATATTTGGTGTTTTTCCGCGAGCAACAGCTGATTGGATTTTTCGATAATACTTTTACGCCTTATCAAACCAAAACACGGTTGTCTGATTTAGATGTTTCATACGCTACTTTGGTGTGTTATTCTATGCAATTCGACCGCATTTGGGTATTCGATCAAGACAATTCCAAGCTTATACTTTTCAACAGCGAAGGCAAACGCACTTTAGAAACCGAAAATTTATATGGCATGATTGGACTCAAAGAACCCATTCAGATGTTGGAGCGCTTTGGTAATTTGTATCTTGTTGATGAAGGTCGTGGCGTTTATATTTTTGACATGTTTGGTGCACTCATCAATTTTGTAGAAGTTCCTAACATTCAGTGGATTGATGTAGATGCTAACAATTTTTTTTACATCGATAAAGCCCAATTGTGTGGATACAATTTCAAAGCAAAATCTAAATTTTCTACGCCCATTTCAGGTGTTCCTTATCCGCAATTTCAACTGGTGAAGCAAAAATTTTATGTGCTTTTTAAGGATGTTTTGCAGGTTTTTAGGATGGAGTGATTGATTTCGAATTGATTCTTTCAAATCCCAACCCTCTTTTTTGTGTTTCTTTGCATTATGAATTCGCTCGATTTTTTGGTTTACAAACTTCCCAATGGTTCAACACAGTTTTTAACTGGATCATGGCAACTCATAACAGATTCAAACATAGGTGGCTTCATTGTTTCTGATGCGCATGGCGAACGTTTTTGGCAATTTGAAGAAAAGGCCGCTGTGTCTATTGACGATTTGGAATTGCCCAATTTTTCTGACAAACAAATTGAAGCCATTTCTGAATCAGCCTATCTCAAGAATTGCACCGCGTTGGTTGATGAAATGAAGGAAAAGCACATCGATAAAGTTGTGTTTTCACGCATTAAGCAGCGCAATTGGTCGAATGAGGAATTCAAGAAAGTCTTTTTTGAGTTTTTAGCAGCTTACCCCAACAATTTAAACTATGCTTTCTATTCACAAGAATTGGGATTTTGGATGGGATCAACACCTGAAATTTTGATTCAAAGCAAAGGTGAAATCTACACAAGTATGGCTTTGGCTGGCACATTGGCGTCATCAGAAAGCGATGAGTTGTGGGCTCAAAAGGAGCGCGATGAACAGCAATATGTTTCCGATTATTTGGCTGAATTAATCAACAAATACGGACAAATCGAAAAGCAATCGGAGCGCTATGTGCATGTCGTTGGACCAGTTAAACATCTGCGCAATGATTTCGAATTTTCCATGGCCAACGATCATTTGTGGCAATTTATCCGCGATTTTCATCCAACTCCAGCTGTTTGTGGCGTCCCTAAAAATGCAGCGCGCCTATTGTATCAAAAATATGAAAATCACCACCGAGAATTATACACAGGAATCTTTGGTTGGGCAGAACCAGGAAATATGCATTTGTTTGTGAATTTACGTTGTATACAGATTTGCCAAAACACAGCGGCACTCTACGTTGGCGGCGGATTGACCCAAGATTCTGACCCCGTTAAGGAATGGTTGGAAACAGAACGGAAAAGTGAGGCTTTGGGGAGGTTTTTGGGGTGAAGTGTTATTTGAACGGCCTTTTAAACTTATTTTGCACTCCATTTGTTTTTTCAACATGACACAGACAACTTCAAAAATTGGCGTACAAATTCTATTAGAAGCATTAGTCAAACTAGGTGTAGAAGATTTGATTTTTTCTCCCGGCTCGCGCAACGCTCCTTTGGTGATTGGCTTGGTGGGCAGCGGAAAATTTCGTTCGGTTTGTATCCACGACGAACGCAGCGCGGCTTTTTATGCTTTGGGAATGGCCTTGGTTTCGCGCAAACCTGTTCCTGTTTTGTGTACAAGTGGAAGCGCCTTGTTGAATTACTCACCCGCTGTTGCCGAGGCTTATTATCAGCGCGTGCCGTTTGTAGTGATTTCTGCCGATCGACCCCTGGAATGGATTGACCGCGGAGATGGACAAACGATTCGTCAAGCAGGTGTTTTCTCAAATTTTATAGATCATCAAATCAGTTTTCCATCCGAAGCGAAAACCAAAGATTTACAAGAAACTTACAATCTTGAAATCCATAAAGCGCTCAATTTTGCCAAAACCGGGCCGGTTCATATCAACATGCCTTTCGAAGAACCTTTGTATCAATTGGTTGATGCTCAGGAATTAAACTTTCCTCAAGTACAATTTGACACCCCTGAATATTCTGTTTCAAATGCTGAACTCAATCTGTTTAAAGAATCTTGGTTGAAGCACAAAAAGCGCATGATTTTAGTCGGTCAGATGTCGCCCGGAAATCAATTGAATCAAGTGCTTTCTTCATTTGCATCCGATGCCGATACTTTGATTTTAACAGAAAACTCTTCGAACTTAGAATTGGATGGAGTGATACCCTGCATCGACCGTGTTTTGGCAGCATTTGATAATTCTGACGCGCGTTTTATGCCTGAAATGTTGGTGGTTTTGGGCAACGCTGTAATCTCCAAAAAAATCAAAGTGTTTTTACGAAAATCCAATTTGCAAGTCGTGTGGAAAATTGGAACGGACTTCCCCGAGATGGACACCTATGAGCGTTTAGACCACAGCTTGGCCATACCGGAACACTTGTTTTTTGAGCACTTGTTGAAGTCGGATTTTCCTCTTTTTAGTTCTGACACAAATCCATATACTTTTGGCAATTTGTGGAGAAATACTTTTTCGAAAACTGAAGAAATGCATCGCGATTTTGAGCAAAGCGTTGCCTATTCCGACTTCAAAGTGATGCAAACCATATTGGATTTTATTCCTCAGAATTCTGTTTTTCATGTCGGCAACAGTTCTGTAGCGCGGTATGCTCAGCTATTTAGTAAACAAAAAAACCTCGAGGTGCATTGCAATCGCGGCACAAGTGGCATTGATGGCAGTGTGAGCACGGCAGTTGGCGCAGCCTCCAAACAATTGGATAAAATGCACACACTTGTTGTGGGCGATGTTTCATTTTTCTACGATTCAAATGCTTTGTGGAATCAATATCTTTCTGATAACTTGAGAATTATCTTGATTCACAATGGCGGTGGGGGCATTTTTGAAATTATTCCTGGTCCAGATGATTCGTCTTTCCGAGATGATTTTTTCGTGGCCAAGCACGATTTTTCAGCTGAACATCTTTGTAAAGCATTCAACGTTGAATATGCTTTTGCCTTTGATTTGAAGAGCTTTGAAAATGAACTGAATACATTATATTTACCTGCAGACAACGGTCGACCAAGATTGTTGGAGGTGAATACTGCTAAGATGCCGAATGCTGAGATTTTGAAAGCCTATTTTACAGGTATGAGGAGTTAGAAAGAAGTTCTTAGGAATTTCAATTTTACACCTATCAATTCCTATCAGTACGAAGAAAAAATCACGAACTTTGCCGCATGAATTCAAGCTTGGAGGATTTAAAAGTTATCGAATTGGCCACAGTGCTAGCCGGACCTCATGTCGGGATGTTTTTTGCGGAATTGGGTGCACATGTGGTGAAGATTGAAAATCCGATGAATCCTGATGTAACGCGCTCTTGGAAATTGCCTTTGGAACCTGTGGATAGCCCAATTTCGGCCTATTTCTGTAGTGTGAATTATCAGAAAAAATACCTCTCACTGGATTTGAAATCTCACGAGGGCCATGCAAGGTTGTTGGAATTATTAAAAACCGCTGATGTGGTTTTGATGAACTTCAAACATGGCGACCAAGAGAAAATGAATTTGTCCGATGATTTACTCATGAAACTCAATTCCCAACTGATTATTGGAAAAATTTCGGGCTTCGGTGACGACTCCGACCGTGTTGCCTACGATTTGATTTTGCAAGCTGAAACTGGTTTTATGTCGATGAATGGCGAGCCAGGAGGTCAGCCAGTGAAAATGCCCGTAGCGCTGATTGATGTTTTGGCGGCACATCACCTGAAAGAAGGACTCCTTTTGGCCTTGATGAAGCGCATGAAAACGGGTCAGGGCAGTGTGGTTTCGGTTTCGCTTTATGATGCGGCGGTTAGCAGTTTGGTGAACCAGGCATCCAACTACTTGATGAAGCGCCATGTACCAGTAAAAATGGGCTCTTTACATCCCAATATTGCACCGTATGGTGAGATTTTTAAAACCAAAGATGAACGTTTGGTGACTTTTGCCATCGGCAGCCAAACCCACTTTGAATTACTCGTGAAAGTCTTGGAAGTGCCTCAGTTGATTCAGGATAAGCGATTTACCAACAATCAATTACGCGTTCAGAATCGAACTGAACTTCAAGTGGAATTACAAAATCCAATCTCGCAATACATGGTCAATGATTTACTGGAAGACATGCATGCGCTCCATATTCCTTGCGCCGAGATCAAAAATTTGAAACAATTGTTCAAGGAGCCAGCCGCTCAAGACTTAGTGCGCTCCGAAAAATTACACGATAAAATTACCAAGCGCGTTACGAGTATTGCGTTTAAGTTCCAAGATTAATATGGAAATACGTACACCTCAAAATCAACAAGAATGGGACGCTTACTACGATTTGCGTTATCGAATTCTTCGCGCTCCGTGGAATCAACCACTTGGTTCTGAGCGCAATGAACAAGATGCTATTGCTATTCATTTGGCTTGCTTCGAAAACGACAAAATTCTTGGAGTCGCGCGCCTCGACACAGAAAGCGATGAATTTGCCCAAGTTCGCTTTATGGCTGTTGACGAAAGCGCACAAGGCAAAGGCCTTGGCAAAAAAATCATGTTGGCCGCCGAACAGAATGCCCGCATGTTAGGCTACGCAAAAATGATGTTGCAAGCCCGCGAAAATGCCATTCTATTTTACATCAGTCTGGGCTACGAAAAACTCGACAAAACACATTTGTTGTTTGGCGAAATTCAGCATTGGAGGATGGAGAAGGGGATTTGAAGTAAATGTTTTATGAGTCCCTATACCTCGGGTCATCCACCCACACCATTTTTTGCATCGAGCCCACCTCAATGTGATAAACGTCATGCGATTCTGAAACAACACCTATGATTTGGTAAATACCCATGCCACGGAAGGGAAATTTGTGGGCGCTTTCGGGGAAATGAACGGTGTCGAAATAGTTGCCTTCTTGGTCGGTGAACATACCGAAATACATGTTGTCGTTGTTTTTGGTTCGCACGCTTCGGGCGGTAACGAGGTAGCCGTATCGCACCACTTTGAGTCCTTTGTTTTTTTCGAGATATTCGTGGGGACGCACCACACTTGGGGCTTTTTCGCGCAGCAAATCGAAAGGGTTGCACAGCGGAAAACCGAGTAATTCCAATTCTTCAAATGCTTGTTCGGCAAAGAGTTCTTGGAGCTTGGGCAGTTTGAACTGTTTGGGTTTTTCATCGAAAATGACCATTTGTGGGGTGTTCATTTTCTTGCCATGGAAATAGAATTGCACTTGCCAAAGTAGTTCTTTTTTGGGTAATCCAAAACTGCGAAAGGCACCAATGCGAATTAAAATGTTGATTTGTTCCAAGGAAATTTCAACGCGCTTCAGGAAATGATTCAGGTCTTTGAAGGCACCGTTTTTCCAACGTTCTTGTTCAATTTGAATGGCCACTTTGTCTTCGATTTCTTTCACCAAATTAAAACCCAGATAAATTGTTTTTCCTTGGATGCTGCTTTGGTATTTGCCTTGATTTACACAGGGCGATTCAATGATTGCTCCGTAGCGTTTGGCTTCGTGGATGTAGGTTTCTACACTGTAAAATCCACCGAAATTGGTGAGACTGGCCAGCAAGAATTCGATGGGGTAGTAGGCTTTGAGATACATGCATTGATAACTCTCCACGGCATAAGAAGCGGAGTGTCCTTTGGAAAATGCATAGCCCGCAAAACTTTCAATTTGGTTCCAAACTTCGTGCGTCATGTTGATGCTGTGTCCACGTTCGCTGCATTTTTCGAAAAATGTTTCTTTGAGTTTTTGAAATTCGGCTTTGGAGCGAAATTTACCCGACATAGCTCTTCGCAAAATATCGGCCTCGCCCAAATCTAAACCGGCAAAATGGTGCGCCACTTTCAACACATCTTCCTGATAAACCATCACGCCATAGGTTTCAGGCATAATTTCTTGCATCACGGGGTGTGTGTTTTTCCTACGCTCGGGCTCACGGTGGCGCTTGATGTATTCGTCCATCATACCCGAACCTGAAACCCCCGGACGGATAATTGAACTGGCAGCCACAACACTCAAATAATCATCGACTTCCAATTTTTTGATTAGGTTGCGCATGGCGGGCGATTCCACATAAAAACAGCCAATTGTTTCTGCATTTCGGAGTAAATTTTTCACCTTTTCATCTTGAATAAAGTGTTTCACATCGTGGATGTCGTGTGGTGGATTGTCAGGCTGATTTTTATAGATGAGTTCAATGGAGTCACTGATTTTCCCCAAACCGCGCTGACTTAAAACATCAAATTTGTAAAGCCCCACATCTTCGGCTTCGAGCATGGAGAATTGGGTGGTTGGGAAACCTTTGGGCGGCATAAAAGTGGGGGTGTACCAAGTGATTGGCTTTTCGGGAATGATGATACCACCTGCATGTATGCTCAAATGATTGGGGAGCCCCGTGATGCGTTGGCTGTAACGCATCACCAAGCGTGCAATTTGATCTTCGGGTTCGCTTTGGCGTGTGGTCAATAAGTCAATTTCGGATTTGGGCATCCCCATCACTTTGCCCAATTCTCGGATGGCAGCTTTGTATTGAAAGGTGTTGTAGGTGGCCAACAAGGCAGCCTGTGGAAAACGTTTGAAAATATATTGAATCACATCATCGCGGTCGCGCCAAGAAAAGTCAATGTCGAAATCGGGTGGACTGCTGCGATATAAATTGATGAAGCGCTCGAAATACAAATCCAACTCCAGCGGATCCACATTTGTAATATGGAGCAAATAGGCCACCAAACTGTTGGCGCCGCTGCCTCTGCCCACGTGGAAATAATTTTTGGAACGCGCATAGTTGATGATGTCCCAAGTGATGAGAAAGTAGGACAGAAAGCCTTTTTTATGTATCAAGTCGATTTCGTGTTCGATGCGTTCTTGGATGGTGGGCGTGATTACTTTAAAGCGATTTTTAACGCCATCAAAGGCTAATTTTCGCACCAATTCCAAGTCTTCGGGAATGCTACCCGTATAGCTGATGATGTTTTGAGAAGTGGCCTCGCTACCAAACTGAAAGTGAACCTGCGATGCTTCCAAGATTTGCTCGGTTCGCTTGATGAGTTCGGCATCGTTGTCGAAGACTTTGTATAATTCTATTTTCGGTATAAAAAACTGATTTTCATCGGCTTGTTGTGATTTTTGAAGCTTAGAAAGCAAGCAGTTGTTGTCTATAGCGCGCAGCAAACGATGCGTGTTGAAATCCACTTTTTGTGCGAAGGTCATGGTTTGGGCAATTACAGTTTTTTTGAACCAAGATGCGTGTTTTTCTCTGAGTAATTTGTTGATATTGTTGGTGTTTATTCCCACGAATTCATTTTCACGCAGTGGTCGTGTGGGGATGTTTTCGTAAGGATAAATGACCGTGCAGTTGCCTAAAAATGGCGCTTCTTTCGGGAATGAAATTTCGTGATGCAGGTGCTCGGTCAAGAAAACATTGAGTTCGTGAAAACCACGGTTGTTGTTGGCGATCACCGTAAATTGACAGCTTCCATCATTGCGAAAATCTATACCAACAGCGAGGTGGATTTGGTGTTCTTGGGCCAATCTCAGGCTTTGCAAAACTGCTGAAGTGGTATTGATATCTGTGAGCGCAAAGGTGTTATAGCCCAGTTCCTTCATCAGTGGAATGAGTTCATCGGGTTTCAATATCCCGTAGCGTAGGCTGTATGTGGAGTGTGTGAACATTTTTTTGATGGCTGCTGGCTTCTAGCGATTGGCTTCTGGCTTTTCGTGGCTAGTAGCTAGGGCCCAGTCGCCAGAAGCTTTTATTTAAATCCAATTCTTTTTCTCGGTTCTGCTTTCTTATGAATCAATTCTTTCACAACACGAAACACATATTGAATATCCTCTGAATTTTGGGTTGTTTGCTGTTCGATTTGCTCTATTTTATTAATCAATGCTTGGTTTTCAAGCAGGGCGGAACGCATACGAATGAAAATTCTCATGATTTGAATATTGACTTCAATCGCTTTTTGGCTATTCAGTACACTTGAAAGCATCAAAACGCCGTGTTCTGTGAAAACATAGGGGAAAGTTCGTCGTCCACCCCAACTTGAAGTCGCAAATTGCGACCTCAAGTTTTCGAATTCCCTTTCGTTGAGTTGGAACATGAAATCTGTCGGAAATCGACTCAGATTTCTTTTGACTTGTTCGTTTATACGCTTAGTTTCTACTTCGTAAAGTTCTGCCAAATCACTGTCCAGCATCACCTTCATTCCTCGAATCATATAGATTCGATTGATGATGGCGTCTTCTTTTAAGATTAAATTTTCATTCATTGTTGTAGGTTTTTTGTTAGGCTGCTAGCTGCTGGTTTCTGGCTTCTGGCAGGTCTCGCTAGCAGCCAGTCGCTTTATTTAAATCCAATTCTTTTTCGGGGCTCGTTTTTTTGATGAAGTAGTTGTTTGAGCGTTTTGAAAATCAAATCGATGTCTTTTTGGTATCGTATGTTTATGCCGTCTTGACTATGCATTTTCTTTTCGAGATTGTTCATTTTTAATATGAGTTCTTGGCTATTTATCAGCGATTTTCTCATTTCTGTAAAAATCCGAATGATTTGTATGTTGACGGCAATTGCTGTCTCACTATTTAAAACACTAGAAAGCATTGCTATTCCTTGTTCTGTAAAACACAAGGGCAGTTTTCTTAATCCTTTTTTCTCTTTGTTGGATGTCGCATTTTGCGACATCCAATCTTCCAATTCATTCTGGGACATCTGAAACATAAAATCGCACGGAAAGCGTTGTAGATTTCTTCTGACTTGTTCGTTAAGTCTGCGTGTTTCCACGCCATACATCTCCGCTAAATCTCGGTCTAGCATTACTTTCATTCCTCGAATCATATAAATTCGATTGATGATGGTGTCTTCTTTTAAGATTAAATTTTCGTTCATTGTTGTAGGTTTTTTTATGGCTGTTGGCTTCCAGCCTGTCGGCAGACAGGTTGGTTCGCTGCGCTTTAGCTGTTGGCTTTTGGTTCGCTAATAGCTAACAGCTTTATTTAAATCCGATTCGTTTTCGGGGCTCGTTTTTTTGATGAATCAGTTGTTTGAGCGCGTTAAAAATCATGTCGATATCTTCGTCGTACTTATGATTTTTTTGGTTCTGTTTCATCATGTTTTTTTCAAGTTGTTCAATTTTTAGTATTAAGTCCTTTTGATTAGCGAGCATTTCGCGCATTTATATGAAAATCTCGATAATCTTGATACTCATTTGATTGGCTTTATTACTTCTTAAAACATTTGCCAATTGCAGAATGCCATATTCTGAAAACACATATGGCATGTGACCACCAAGGTGCTTTATTGAAGGTATCGCATTTTGCGATACCATCTTTTCTACTTCTTCAGAGTTGAGTTGAAACATAAAGTTCTCCGGAAAACGTTCAATATTCCTTTTGACTTGTTCGCGAAGTCTGATAGGTTTAACATCGTACATCTCTGCTAAATCTCGGTCTAGCATTACCCTCATGCCTCGAATCATATAAATTCGATTGATGATGGTGTCTTCTTTTAAGATTAGATTATCAGTCATATTTGTAGGTTTTGGTTGATTTCTCAAATTCTTCTGTTCGCCAACAAGGGCGGTGGCTCCCCACTAAATGGGTTAAATCGTCCTATCGTTTTGGCATCCATGCCGGCGGCGCGTAGTACGGCTCTGTCGCCAAAGCGCTTGCGGATGTTGTCCATGGCGTGATACAAATCCACCATTTTTTCGGAATCGTCAAAAAGCTTAATCTGATAACTGCCCGTAACCAAATCGCTAAATCGAATGCCAATCAGACGGATGAGCACCCTGCGCGTGTAAAGTTTTTCAAACAATTCCAAAGCCACAGGCAACAACTCGTGGTCGGCAGAGGCATAACTTATTTTTTTCTGTAAGGTTTGGGTTTGAAAATCACTGTAACGCAGTTTTAAGGTAACGCAACCACTTACTTTATCGCCGCGCCGCAACTGAAAAGCAAGGTTTTCTGTCATGGCAATTAAAATGGAGCGCAACTTCCTAACGTCGATGGTGTCGCGGTCAAAAGTGCGTTCGGTGGAAATGGATTTGCGTTCGTTGTATTGTACCACCGGACTTTGGTCCACGCCTTGGGCTTTTTTCCAAATAGCAACGCCGTTTTTACCCAAAATACTTTCAATCAATTCTATAGGCATTTCTTGCAGGGTGTGAATTTTGCGAATGCCCAAACCGTAAAGTGTTTGCTGGGTTTTTTCACCCACCATCGGGATTTTCTTAACGGGTAGGGGAGCCAAAAACATTTTTTCTGTGCCGTAATCAATGTGCAGCTGATTGTTCGGTTTCGCTTCTCCGGTGGCAACTTTAGATACAGTTTTGTTTTCCGATAAACCAAAGGAAATAGGCAAACCCGTTTCTCTGATGATTCTCTCGCGCAATTCTCGTGCGTATTTCACAGTGCCAAAAAAGCGATCCATACCGGTGAAATCCAAATAGAATTCGTCAATGGAGGTCTTTTCGTAAAGGGGGGCGTATTCTTGAATTACCTCGGTTACCAAACGAGAATATTTGGTGTAAATGCCGCTGTTTCCTTTGATAATAATCGCCTCCGGACAGAGCTGTTTGGCCAATTTCATGGGCATGGCCGAGTGGATACCAAACTTCCGCGCTTCGTAACTACATGATGCCACAACGCCACGGTCGCTCGTGCCGCCAATCAGAATGGGTAATCCATTTAAACGACTGTCTAGTAAGCGTTCGCACGACACGAAAAAAGTATCCAAATCCATGTGTGCTATAGCGCGTTTATTCATTGCTCAATTTTGAGACAAAAATAAACAAATGATTATAATGTTATCAAATAAATAACTATTAAATAATCAAAAAAAAATAAAAACAAGTCGTTAAACCTAAATGAAGACAAGCATTTGGGTGATTTTAAGGAATGGAAAGATAGAAAATAGGGTCAACGAAAATTGGGGATTATTCTGCACCCATTCTTCCTACAGCGCAACTCACAAATGATTTGGTTTTAGCCAACAAATTGTTGTTTCCTTTTTCTGGATAACCCAATTTTACCAATGCTTCCACAACGTTGTCTCTATTGGCAGCACCAACAATTTCAACGGTTTCTTTGTCTTCGGAAAACAGCACGTCTTCAACGCCTTCAATATTCAACATTGATTTTTTTATGGAATTCATGCAGCCGCCGCATTTAATATTGTGAACTTCGATTTTCATGTCTGTAAATTTTGCTCAAAGATACCTCTTATTCCTAGTATTTATCATGACGTTCGTCAGCATTTTAAAGACTGATTTGCTCAACAATTGCCCGCACTTCCACCGCTTCTTTCACATCATGAACCCGTAAAATATTGGCGCCTTTCAATAGTGCAATGGTGTGAAGTGATGTTGTGCCATTCAAAGCCGCATCTGCATCTGTGTTTAAAAGTTTATAAATCATTGATTTTCTGCTAATTCCAACCAAAATCGGTGCATTCAGATTCTTGAAAAAATCCAAACTTCGCATCATTTCATAATTTTGCTCCAGCGTTTTGCTAAAACCAAAGCCCGGGTCGATGATCATGTTTTTCAAGCCCAGACCAATAAGTTCCTGTTTTTTGTTGAATAATTCTGTGTAAACATCGCGCACTAAGTTTTGATAATCGGTGTTTTGCATCATGTTTTCGGGGGTGCCGCGCATATGCATCAATACATAGGGCAAATTTTTGTTAGCACAAAAACGCAACAAATCTTCATTGGCGCCATGAGAAACATCATTGATGATGTCTGTACCAAATTCGTAGGCTTCTTGGGCAATTTCATGTCGGAAGGTATCGATGCTCAAAACGGCATTTGGAAACTCCTTTTTTATCTGTTGAATTGCTGGAATCACACGACTTCTTTCTTCTGCTAAATCAACAAAATCGGAACCCGGTCGGGTAGATACGCCACCAACGTCTATCCAATCAGCACCTGCGCGCAGTGCTTTTTCAACTTTTTTCAGGAGCTCGACATCTGTGGTGCTTCGGCTGTCTGCGTAAAAAGAATCGGGCGTGGTATTGATTACTGCCATAATTTTGGCGCGTTGAAAAGAGAAAAGTTGTGGAAAATTCATAGTTCTTGAACTCAATTTTATTATTAATTTGGCACCCTTAAACGCAGCAACAATATTTTGGAAACCAACATACAATACGCGAAAGTAATAGAAAAATCCCGACAGTTGTTTGAGAAGAAAACAGCTGACTATGGCACGGCATGGCGCATACTCAGGCCCAGTTCATTAACCGACCAAATCTTTATCAAGGCGCAACGCATCAGAACGATTCAAGAAACGGGCGTGTCTAAGGTTGATGAAACTTTAGAAGAGGGTTTTGTGGCTATTGTGAACTACTGCATCATGGCGCTCATTCAACTGGAATTGCCCTTGGAAGCAGGTGCGGATACCGAAAAATTAAACCAAATGCCTGTGGAGCAAGTCATGGCGCTCTATGATAAATATGCCCAAGAAAGTGCCGATTTGATGCTGCGGAAAAACCACGACTACGGAGAAGCTTGGCGTTCTATGCGCGTTTCGTCTATAACGGATTTGATTTTGATGAAGATACTCAGAACCAAGCAGATAGAAAACAACGCAGGACAAACACAAGTTTCTGAAGGCATCGACGCCAATTACTATGATATGTTGAACTACGCCGTGTTTGCCTTAATTTTACTCGGTTTTGATGCCTAATACATGAAAGGAAACACCGCAAAATCGAAGAAATTACTTTTTGAAGGCCGTTCAACTTTGCTCAATGTTTTGTTGATCTTATTGAACGTGTTGGGGATATGCCTATTGATCAACGCCTGGTTTATTGATGCTTCATCGGGAATAACGCTTAAGCTCATAGGTGGGGCACTCTTTGCGCTATCACTGCTGTTTCTTTACATTTTGAAGGGCTTTTACATGTTTGCCTATTTTGCACGTTTGACGCTCGCCGTTGTGTTACTCATTTCGGGTTTTGGAAAATTAAACGACCCCATTGGGTTTGCTCAAGTTTTGGAACAGTACTTTCAAGATGGAGCGCTTTCTCTGAAGATGGGGCAAAGCTTTGGTTGGAACAATTTCTCTTTAGAACCTTATGTTTCTTGGACTTTGAAAATCTCCATTGCACTAGCGTTTTTAGAAATCTTACTGGCATTAATGCTCTTGTATCATATGCTCTACAAATTGGCAGCTTTTCTTTTGTTGCCGCTCGTACTCGCTTTTTCTTATGTATCGTTTTACACATCAACTTGCGATGAACAACAAACTTATGTGAAGCAGTTTTCAATTCAAGAAAATGATGAAAATGCATCAAAATTACTTGCTCGAAGTGAGACGGATTCCACACTTGTTTTCAAAGGAATTAATAATAAGGCCTTACAGTTTTCCGAAACGAAAAACAACGTTTGTATCAACAACTGCGGATGTTTGGGCGAGAGTGACCATGGTTTTTTTGGTTTTGAATTAACAAAAGAATTGTCGTTTTCTCGCAATTTGATACTTCTGTTTTTCACGCTTATTCTATTCGTTACCCAATTTTGGATGCTTCCAAATGCGTCGTTTGAGAGCACATTGTTTGGCATTTTTGCATGGATTGCCTTGCTCGTTCATGGCATTTTGAGTGGTTGGTTTTGGCTGGTTGTTCTCTCAGGTGTTGTTTTGTATTTGGCTACAAATGTCCGTCGTTTTGGTGTGAAAATTTTGAAAACAAGCTTAGGCAGTTTGGCTTTTGTGAGTGTGCTTCTTGGAGGTATGCTCTACTATGTGATTTCTTTTGAGCCGCTCAGTGATTTTCGCGCATACGCCATTGGTTCTTCTCTTTCAATTCAGCCGCCCAACGAGCAAAAGTCGGAGATTATATATGTGTATCAACATAAATTCACGAATAAATTGGTCTTTTTGAGTGAAGAGACATACAACAATTCTTCCATTTTAGCCGATTCAAATTTTGTTTTTGTTCGTGCAAAAGAGCACAAAATAAATCCGTTTGAAAATCCATCTGCATCTAAATTCAGCCCCGTACTCGCAAATGCCGATATACTGAAATATGATATTGAACATCCATTCGTTGAACTTTTATTGAGTGCTTATTCTGAAGAATTATTCCGTGTTTTTAACAAAAAAACGGGTCGATCTGATGTGCTTAATGCCCGAGATTTTGGTCAAGAACTCTACAAAGACACCAATTTTGTAATTGAAAAATTCATTGGTATTCATGAAGATAATGCCCAATTCGATTTCAGCAAATCACTTTTGGCTTCAGATTTAATTTTCATTTGGGTGGTGAAGGATATGCGAAAAATTAGTTCTGAAGAGTGGATCAATATTCGAGAACTTTCCCAAAAAATAAAAGAGCAAGAATATGATATCGTCGCATTGGGTTACCAGCGATTGGCCTTATGGCACGAAAAATCAGAACTAGATTTAAATAGCTTACTCTACTTGAATCTAGAACGCACTGAATTGAATCAAATTTGTCGTTCAAATGTATGTTTGATGGTGCTCCGAAAAGGCATAGTTGAAGCGAAGTATCCTTTGCGTGGTCTGCCCAAATATGAAACGATAAGTTCAAAATTGAGACTAGAATGAGAAAGAAGATTATTGCAGGCAACTGGAAAATGAACCTCACAAAAAATGAGGCCTTGCATCTGTATGGAGAATTGGAGGTGAGTGTTGATAATTTGGCCCATGCCGATGTGGTTGTATTTGCTCCGCATGTATTTCTCGATGCCTTGAACGTGGCAAAAAATGCCGAAGGACTTTTATCGGTAGGTGCACAAAATTTTTACCCAGCTGAGTCTGGTGCTTTTACAGGCGAAATATCCGTAAATCATCTCAAAGATTTGGGCGTTTCAACCGTGTTGATTGGCCATTCTGAGCGTCGCGCACTTTTTCATGAAGATGCAGAACTGCTGAAACGTAAAGTAGAACTAGCACTTAATCAAGGTTTTACCGTTTTCTTCTGTTGTGGAGAACCTGAACCAATTCGGGAGTCGGGACAACATTTTGACTACGTGGCGCAACAATTGATCGAATCGCTTTTGCATGTAGACAGTTCGCGCTTCAACCAAATTGTGATAGCGTATGAACCCGTATGGGCCATTGGAACGGGTAAAACAGCCACCAATGAACAAGCCAATGAGATGCACCAACACATAAGGTCCTTGTTACACAAGCAGTATGGCGAACAAATTGCCCAGCAAACAAGAATATTATACGGAGGTAGTTGTAATCCTAGCAACGCAGCCGGATTGTTTACCATGTCGGATATCGATGGTGGCTTGATTGGGGGGGCTTCTTTGAAAGCAGCAGATTTTTTATCCATTATCTATGCAGCACGATGAATTATCTTGAAATCACTTTCGAAATCAGCCCAAAAGTGCCTTGGTCAGATATTTTAACTGCCTACCTGGCCGAAATTGGTTTTGAGAGTTTTGTAGAAACTGAATCTGGTTTCCAAGCCTATATTCAAGCTGATTTGTTTGATGAAAACGAACTCAAAAGTATTGAAATATTGAACAATCCGCCCGATGGTTTAACTTTGAATTTTGATATCAAATACATTGAGGCTCAGAATTGGAATGCTTCTTGGGAAAGTTCTTTTGAACCTGTGATTATTGGACAGGATTTGGCCATTGTTGCGCCATTTCATCATGATTTTTCTGCAACCAAACGCGTCATTGTAATTGAACCTAAAATGTCTTTTGGAACAGGACATCACCAAACCACGCGTTTGATGTCGCAGGCCTTGTTTGACTTCGAATTAATCCCCAAAAACGTTTTGGATATGGGTTGTGGAACTGGTATTTTGGCCATTTTAGCTGAACAGTTGGGGGCACAACAGATATTGGCTGTTGATGTTGAACTCTGGGCATATGAAAATTCAATAGAAAATGCTCAGCGAAATGGCTGCACAAACATCGAAGTGCAGCATGGCGACGTTTCAAACATCATCGGAAAGTCCTTCGATTTGATTTTGGCCAATATCAACAAAAATGTGCTCAAGGCAGATATGCAGTGCTATTCCGATTGTTTACTTGACAGTGGTCGCTTATTTCTAAGCGGATTTTTCACTTCCGACAATGAAGAGCTCATCAGTATCGCTAAAAATTGTAATTTAGCCCTTGACAAATCCTTTCAAGACGAAAATTGGTCGTGTTTGACTTTTGTGAAAAGAACGGCCTAGTGCTATTCTAGTCTTCGTTTTTGTAAGAATTTTTGTTTTAACTGACAAAATCGATGCTATTCATGAAACAGTCTATAGTTTTTCTGCTCCTTTTGTTTTTATCTAACAGCCTTGATGCGCAAACATTTTCCAATAATCGTGAAAAATTCGCCAAGGATTTAAGTCGGTATTTAGCTGCCCACGATGCCAAGTTGGCAAAAGATTTTTTGAAAAATTTCGAACCATATATTCTGGATAAAATGACGCAGAACAAATTCGACAGAATGGTTGAGACCTGCAACAAAATTCACGATAAAAAGCTCTTGCCTGTTCCAGATTTATATTACTATGTAAGCTCGATGTATGCCATTGAAAAAGATGTTTTTATTTCAAAAAACTATCAGTTATGGCATGAGCTCCTAGATGAATATTTAGATAAAGGAAATCTGAAATATGCCAAGGAATATTTGAAAAACATGCATGATTTTTTCAATGATGGACTTTTGTTTCAAGCTACAAATTTTTACTGGGTTTGCTATAATGGAGATTATGAATTAACAAGAGGTCCAAACGGAATAGTTTTTCATTTTCGCGACGTCAACTTGACTTGTATTACGTTAGGGAAAGATAGGCAACCTATTGATAGTATGTCACTTACGCGAACAGACGGTATTTTTGATTTAGAAAAATCGAAATGGGTTGGCAAAAAAGGAATTGTAACTTGGGAAAAAGTTGGCTTGTTATCGAATGAAACCTATGCCCGCCTCAATAAATATGAAATTTCCTTGCGAACCACTTCGTATCATGGCGATTCAGTGCAATTTTATACTCCGTACTTCAAACACCCCATATTAGGGAATTTATACGACCATACAGCCAATTTTACTCGAGATATTGACAAAAAATATCCGCAATTTACTTCTTTCAATAGGCAATTAGAAATTCCAAATATTGTTCCTAACATGAACTACTCCGGTGGATTTGCTATGCATGGAAACACTTTTGTTGGAGTTGGAAATACCAGCGCCAAAGCTAAAATTGAATACATCAAAAACAACAAGGTGCTTTATCGCTTGAGTTCCAATGAAATCAACATAAATATAAAGTTTGTGACATCTGACAATGCGCAACTTATGTTTCGTGTTGGGGATAAAGATAGCATTCATCATGTTGGACTGAATTATGTGTACAGAAGAGAAGCAGGCTTGGCTGAGTTCATGCGCGACAAAACAGGGCAGGCGGTTTCACCTTTTATGTCTAGTTTTCATGGCTTAGATATTTATGTTGATAGAATGACTTGGCAAGAAGAAAATGATGTCCTTCAATTCAAATGGCATGAAGGCTCGGCTATAGAACAGCGCTTCGGTAAATTTGAATCGAGCAACTATTTCAACGGACAGCAATATGATCGATTGGGTGGCAATGCATCTGTACATCCCTTAGTAGCGCTCACGAAATTTGTGCAAAAAAAAGGCAGCAATATCTTATCTGAAGGTGAAGCTTTTACTGCTTTAGGTGGTATCGAGAATCAAGTAAAACCTATACTTTTGGAACTTTCTGGAGCAGGATTTGTGGCCTATGATTTGGAAAAAAGGCAGGTTAGTGTATTGCCTAAAACAGAACAGTTTGTCAATGCCAAATCCAATAAAGTGGATTTTGATAATGTGATTTTTGAATCAGATCTCCGTCCAAAAAAAATTGAGGGAAAGTCAGCTGAAGAAATTTTTTCCGACCCTCGCTTGAAGGAATTACAGGAAAGATTGGATAAAGAGAATTCGCAAAACAAGGCCTATTCTGAGTTTGGTGTGTTGGACTTGAAAACTTTTGATTTAACCGTTCATGGTCTCAGAATGGTCACTATTTCTGACCTCAAGAATACTCAGATATTTCCTAACGACAGGCGGGTTGTAATTCAAAAAAATCGAAATTTTATTTTCTCTGGTTGGGTCAATTCTGGAAAATTGGAAGTTAATGTTACTGATGGATATTTTGATTATTCCAAATTTTCAATTCAAATTAACAATTCTCATCAAACCTTTATTCGTGTCAATCCTATGCGTCCTGAAGATGGTAAAACAGCAATAGTTACGCAGTCATTTATTTCTGGCGTGAAGGGTGAAATTTTGGTGGATGACCCAAGAAATAAGTCGGGTGCCAACTTAAAATTGCAAAGAGATTATCCAAAACTAATTTCAAGAGTTCCAGCAAAAGTTTATTACAATAGTCTTTCCATTCACCGTGGCGCATATGATAGTACTAGATTCTATTTCGATATGTTGCCATTTGAGCTAGATTCAGCTCTAAATTTCAATGAAAAAGCACTTCGCTTTTCTGGTGAAATGGTAACTGGGGGTATTTTTCCAAAGTTCAAACAAGATTTGAAGATCATGCCTGATTATTCCCTTGGTTTTGCCATGGATGCACCGAAAGAAGGCTTTGATTTTTATGGTTCAGGTTCGCGTTATAACAATCAAATCATGCTAAGCGGAAATGGTTTACAAGGAAAGGGAACAATTGAGTATGTAACATCTGTCGCTGAATCGATTGGTTTACTCACCTTTATGCCCGATTCAACAATCGGAACGGCCCGATTTGTTACAACTCCAAGGGAAATAGGAGTTGAAATGCCTGATGTTTTAGGAGAAGAGGTTTTCATTACTTATGTCCCTAAAGAACAAGTGCTTAAGGCTAAATCTGTGCGCCGTCCAATGTTATTTTATGAAGGTGAAGCAAAATTCGTTGGCACTATATTCGTTAGACCGAATGGTTTCAGCGGCTCTGGTAAATTTACGATGCCTGCAAGCCAACTTACTTCTCCGAATTACACCGCCAAGAGATGGCAGATTTTAGCAGATACCTCAAATTTTAACCTGCGTAGCACACTTAATGGTGAGGATGGCACAATCGCCTTTGGCAGCGAAAACCTCAAGTGTATTGTTGATTTTAAAGCGCGAAAAGGGGAGTTTGTGTCCAATTATGGTGAGTCCATTATCGATTTTCCTTTGAACCAATTCATGTGCCGCATGGATAAGTTCACTTGGATTATGGATGTCAATGATTTGGAGTTGGAAAAGAATCCTCAAGCGTCGGGCGATATCAATATCGACAACGAAATGGGCTTGGCGAGGTCAAATTTCTTTTCAACCCATCCCAAACAGGATTCACTGGATTTTAGGTCTTTGAGAGCACGTTTCGATTTTAAGACCAAAACTTTGTTCTGCTTTGAAGTGGAATATATTGATGTAGCAGACGCTCGCATTTATCCCGAGGGTAGAAAGGTGGTTGTTCGAACAAAAGCAGTGATGGATCCTCTCGAAAATGCAGAAATTGTTGCCAACTACATCACCAAATACCACAAATTCAAAAACGCATCACTAACCATTTCTGGCAAACGTGCATACCGCGGCAGTGGTGAATACGAATATATCGATGTTGAGGGTACCGTTACAACCTTTACACTCAAGAATATTTTTCTCGATAATTCGTTCCAAACAGTAGCTGAAGGTTCTATTCCTTCATCTGCTGGTTTTCAGTTGAGTCCTAGATTTTTATACTTTGGAAACTTCTCTATAAAAGCTGCAGAACCGACGATTGGCTTTTCAGGTTCTACTCGTTTGGTGCATGAGTGCGATGATTTTGCCCGAAATTGGATTGTGTTTAAAGGTTCAATTGACCCCAAAAATGTGATGATACCAATTGAAGAAAACATGACTTCGGATACTGGTAAACCTTTGGCCTCTGGTATTGCATGGAGCCAAACACTGGATGGCAATTCCAAGATATATCCTGTCTTTTTATCGGAAACACTTACGGTCGGTGACAAAAACCTGATCACAGCCACAGGCTTCTTGCAATACAATTATGATGCTCAAGAATACCGCATATCAACCAGCGAAAAACTCGTAAATCGCGGTGCAATTGGGGAGTATTTGGCTTTGCACACACCATCTTGCGGCTTGAATGGTGACGGTACTATCAACTTGAGTCTTACTACCCCAGGTATTGATTTGGCTGCTGTTGGGGTAATCAATTATGACCCGAAAAAACGAGAAACTTCGATGAATTTGACCATTAAGGTGAATATGATGTTTGAAGAGTCAGCATTGGAAAAATTGGGCGAAAAAATCACAATAGTTCCTGCCTTGAGTGGCATTTCGGTTGATAATATGAAACTGCAAACCACACTTGAACAAGCTTTTAACACTTGGGGTAATAAAGCGCTTACAGACAAATTCTTCTCTGAATATGCCCTCCGCAAAAGCGTTAAGAAAATGCCAGATGAATTGAGGTCGACTATGATAATTACGGGTATCAAATTGTATTCTATTGATAGCATTCCTCAATTTTCTGGTTTTTCCAGCTTCACAGAAGACGCCTGTATTGTTAGTTTTTATGGTCAACCTGTGATGCGCATGATGCCCGTAGAAATTGCATTTTATCAAAACGACGAAGGAGCGGATATGTTTGGTATTTATTTTTTCATTCCAGGCGTCAATAACTACTTCTTTTTCTATCTAGTCAACAAAAAGGAAGGGAAATTACTTTTCATTACCACCGACCAAGATATCAGATCCAGAGTAAACGCCTTAAAACCTGACAAGCGCAAGGCAAAAAACTATGAATATGAAGCGTCCACAAACAGTTCTTATTATCAGGTATTCAGACAATTAATCAGATCAAAAAAATGACCGCTATTTTTACCATTCTTACAGGTTATTTATTGGGCTCCATTCCAACTTCGGTTTGGGTTGCAAAGTCCTTTTATAACATTGATATTCGCGAACATGGAAGTAAAAATGCTGGAGCCACCAATACCTTCCGCGTGTTGGGCAAATCAGCAGGAAGTTTTGTCTTTGCCGTCGATGTAATCAAAGGTGCACTGCCGGTTTTGTTGGTATTCCTTTTGGCCGATTCTTCTCAAACGGAGCAATTTGCCTTGTATCAAATTCTTGCTGGTGTTGCTGCTGTGGTTGGACATGTTTTACCGCTGTATGCTGGTTTCAAAGGAGGAAAGGGCGTTGCAACATCATTCGGGGTCTTGTTGGCCATTGCGCCACTTTCTGCCACGATTTCTTTGTTTATTTTCTTATTGGTTTGGTTTGCTTTCAATTATGTTTCCCTGGGTTCCATAACCGCTGCATTCTTTTTCCCTTTGATTCAGTATTTCCTTTATCCCAATCAACCCATTGCTATATTCATTTTTTCACTAGCCATGTCGGCTTTGGTGATTTTCGCACACAAGTCTAATATAGGTAGATTGAGGAAGGGAATTGAAACAAAAACCTATCCTTTCCGTAGGAAAGAATCACCCAGTCAAGCCACATCGCAGGATTGAAAGTAACATTAATATATCTCTTTTTTATATTGATTTTTCAATCGGTCTGTTTCAATTTTGCCCAATCGCAAACACCTGAAAAATTAGCCAAAGAAGCCAATTCGCTTTTTAATTTGGAACAATACATTGAGGCAACCCCCAAGTATTTGCAATTGCTTTCTTTAGAGCCGCGCAACCATTTCTACAATTATCGCTATGGTGCTTGCCTCTTGTTCAATTCAGAGAAGAAGCCCGATGCATTGAAATATTTGAAATTTTCGGTTACAGATCCGGATATCGAACCAGAAGCGCATTATTTTTTGGCCCGTGCCTATCACTTGAATTATTACTTCGATAAGGCCATCCGTGAATACCGTATTTACAAGAGCCAAGTGAAGGATAAAACGGTACTTAAAAAAGACGTAGACCGACAAATTGAAATGTGCCAAAACGGACTTAAGTTGATGTCGAGAATTAGCGATGTTATCGTAAAAGAAAGAAAAACAAGTTCTTACGCTGAATTTTTCCGTTTATACAACCTGCGAGATATTGGTGGAAGCATCATTGTTACGGAAGAATTTCAATCCAAAATAGATAAAAAGCGCGGACATATTCCGGTGATACATATCGCCGAAAACGCAAATATTGTTTTCTATTCCAGTTATGGTGATGTGGATGAGGGACAAAAAGACATCTATTACCGCACTTTAAATGACAAAGAAGAGTGGGGGAGTCCGGTGAAACTTCCCAATGCCGTGAATACCCAATTCGATGAAGATTTTCCCTATCTCGACCCCAATGGAGAATTCCTTTATTTTTCATCTAAAGGACACAACAGCATGGGAGGCTACGATGTTTTTCGGGTGCCATTTGATAAGCGCAAAATATCTTTTGGGGCTGTAGATAATCTAGATTTTGCTATCTCTTCGCCCGATGATGATTTGTTTTATGTGGTAGATAAAGAATACAAACATGCTTATTTTGCCTCGGCGCGACAAAGTGAAGGCGGAAAAATCCATGTGTATCGTGTTTTGGTGAATAAAATGAACAGCAATGCAGTGATGTATGCTGGCAATTTTCTTTCTACCCTTGACCCCAATGCCAAAAGCGCCAATATTTCCATCAAAGAAAGAACAACGGGTCGAATTATCGATAATGTAAAAACGAACACATCCAATGGAGCTTTGGCTTTCTCTTTGCCCCGAGGTGGTTCGTATGAATTCATTGTTCAAACGGATAAAACCAAAACGCCCCAAACAATTCCATTTGAAGCGCCATTTTTGGATGAATCACAACTTTTGCGTTTGAACTTTTTGGAGGAACCAGCGGGCCTGGGCACCAATATTCGAATTGTTCTCGATTTGAACTATCAGTTTAATGAGGAAGAATGCACCGATATTTTGGCAGCTATTTTCTTGACTAAATCTGAGTTGTTGCCCAATGATGAATTGCTAGATTTGCTGAATACTCCAACTTCACTGGCAGCTTCCAATACCGACGTTTTGAGCGAACTGAAATTGGATAAATATCACCCACATGAATTGGCTCAAATTGCAGAATCTGATTTGAATCGTTTGAAAGAAAATTTCCGCCGAAATGAAGAGCAACGTCAAGTTTTTTTATCGATTGCCTCAAATGCCATTGACAATGCGCAAGCAGCAGAACAACGCATCAATGAACTGGTGGTGCTGTCTGAATCGCGCGGACTCACAGAAAATGAGTTGATCGAACTCCGTGATTTGAATAACCAAAGAAATCAAAATTTAAACGACGCCAAACTGGCTCTTGACAACGCCAATAAATTGTTGGAAAACACACCGCTGTTGCAAACAGAAATTAACCGGGCTGATGCCATTTTGCAACGCATGAAAACCATTGAAACCAGTTCGGATTTGCCAAAACTCAACGATTTGAATGCCGAAGAACGCGTGCATATGTCGGAGCGTTTCAATAAAATTACTGTTTTTGACCCAGCGCTAACTTTGGGCGTTTCGGGGAATAACAATCGATTGAATGAAATTGATGCTGTTTTACTCGAATCTGATAAAATTCGTGCGCAAATCGAAGCTAATGAGCAAGAATTGGAACAACTTCAACGCGATTTAGAAAACGCTAAAAAGAAAGACAAACCTGCCATTCAAGCACGCATAGAGGAACTTGAAGTTGCCCAAGAAGCATTGGATTTACAGCTCAAAACCAAACTCAGAAACAACGATAAATTACTCGCCGAACGCGATTCTTTGAAACAGGTGAATCAGGTATTTCAACAAAGTCAAAACATCAATCCAAATTCAATCGCCAATAACAATAACCAACGTTTGATCAATGCCAAATTAAATGCCGAGCAAGCCAAAAAAGTGAATCAAGCTGCCCAAACGGTTTTGGAAAATAATGTGATACCCATTGCAACAAACAACGAGTCCAACAATAACAACGCCAGCAATGCTAACAGCAACGAGCAAAACGAGTTGGAACAACAAATGGCTTATTTTGAAAAACAGCGCGACGCATTTAATACCGCAATCGATAACACAGACAAGGAAATTCAGCGTGTTGATGCAGCACTGGCACAAGTAGATAAAAATGACCACCAAGAACGCCTCAAATTGGAGCAAGAAAAACTCAAATTGGTGCAACAACAGATTGACAATTGGAATGGATTATCTGAATTTACAGAGGATGAGGCACGTGTAGATAATGCCTTGTTACGCTATGAAACGCAAGATTCTGTTTTGGAAAACAATATTGTTGAACTCAAGGATTTGTTGGCGGTTCAAAATACTCAAATTACCGAAAATGGTAATGAAAACAGTGCTAATACTAACAATTCGTCCAACAATTCAAACTCCAATTCCAATTCGAACAACACTACAAACAACACCGAGCAGAATGTAGTTCAAAATGAACGAACATCAAGCGAACGTGCCCAGAGCGATATGCTTGCCGCACAGGGGCAATTCATCGAAATGAATAGAATTGACAATCCGAACAACGCAACAAGTCAGGATTTGCAAGCCGTTCAGGCATATACCCAAAACCTGAATCGATTGATGCAAGAAAATGCGAGTGATACAGCCTATGTTGCTGTGTTACAACAAGAAAAACAGCGTGTAGAAATTTGGATGGACCAAGTAGAGGAGCGTTTGGCGCAGAATGAAGCTTTGGTCGGCAACGAAATTAGCCAAAACAACACCACGAATAATACCAATAACAATTCAGATAATAATTCGAATAACAGTTCGAATAATAATCTGAATCCTGACAACAACAACAATGCGAATCTGGGCGAACAGCCGACGATTCCAGAAAACAATGCCCCGGTGATGCAGCAACGCACGGTTATAGGCGAGGCGAGTGATGAGATGCAGCAAATTGCCGATGACATAGAAGCGTTAAAAGCGCAATCAGATGAATTGTCTAGAAGATTAGAAACTACAGATAGCAGGTCTGAATTCAACAAGATTTTGAAAGAAATGGCGAAAATTGATCGGGAAATTGCAGCGAATCAATTTGAATTGCTGATGGCAGAACGTGAAAATTATGATGCAGCTACAGAAGCAATTCAAGCAGATGCCCTAGATCAAAATAAAGACCCGCTGCTCAAAGCTGAATTGATGATTCTTGGTCAACGAAAAACCGACGCACAAGAAGTGGTTGATGTATTGGCTGTTTCTTCGCGGGCCGATAGGGATAGAATTTTAGCCCAGGCAGTAGAAATGCGCCAAGAGTTGTTGAATCAAATGGACATCGCCGAAAATCAAATTGCTGTACAAAATGAAATTGCTCGTGTTGTTGAACAAACTGGCTTGAATCCCGCGATATTGGTGGACCCAAACAGATTGGATTTTGCACTGGTGCAAATCAATGAAGAGATAGACAGAACGAAAGCCAAACTCAAAGAATTGGAGTCCAATCGCAATTCCTATAAAAAATCTGAATTGCCGCTAGTTGAACAGGAAATCAAGGATTTAAGGGCTTATCTTGAAGAACTCGAAGAGTTGAAAAATGAGGCCAAACGCGCTATTGACAGACGCACCTCAACTTCTGTCCAAACCATTGAAATTCCTGAGATTAATTCTAGTGTAGAGTCCGAAAAACTAAACGCGCTATCCAACGAGGAATTGACGAACCTGATTGCCAATCCTCAGTTTGTCGAACTCAGAAACGATATTGTTTCGTTCACTTTACTTCAGAATCGTTTGCAGAATTTGGTCAATCAACAAGTGCTCTTGCGCAATGAAATGAAATCAACTGTTTTGGAAATTGCTCAAACAGAAGATGAATCCGTACGCGTAGTATTGCGACAGAAATTGGATGGTTTGTCTGCCGAATACCAGAGGGTGACCAAAGCCATTGAAGCTGCGCAACCTGAATTGCTCAAAATGCAGCAACGCATCAACAACAATCCTTTGTATCAACAAAACGCTGCGTTGTACCATACTTTGGCAATGTCAACGCAAATCCAAGAATCATTGTTGCAATCAACTGTTATGGCCCAAACGGTACCGGGACAAGTCACTACCAACGCGATAAATTCAGGTATCACCTTCTTGTCAGTGCCCAAACCACCATCTGGCAATGGCCAATTTGGTTTGAATCCAGTGAACATTCCGGGCATGATTTATAAGGTACAGATTGGCGCTTTCAATAAACCCGTTGATTTGGCTCGATTTTCTGAGTTTGAACCAGTAACCACAGATTTGGTTGGCAACAACATGATTCGCTACAGTGCTGGAATCTTCTACACCAAAGGTCAAGCATTCGACGCAGTTGGACCCATCAAAGCCTTGGGCTATAGTGATGCATTTGTAGTGGCTTATTGTGATGGTGTCCGATATTCTATTGCTGAGGCAGATGAACTGTTGCGCCAAGGCAAATGTTCACTGAATCAGGATGCACAATTGGCTTTCGAATCGCGCACGTCGAACAAAGATGTTACCTATCACCAAGCGCCAAATGCAGCTCCTGCAGCGCCATTAGAATTGGCAGAGGGCTTATTGTTTACCGTTCAAATTGGTGTTTTCAACGCTCCGATTTCGCACGAACGTTTACAAAAATTGATGCCTTTGAATTGTCAACTTACCGAGCGAAGTCAAATTCGATATTCTGTGGGCAGATTTGACGCAGTTGAAGATGCCATTCGCCAACGCGATGCCGTTCGCCCGATGGGATTCACCGATGCTTTTGTGGTGGCTTATTTCAACGGGGAGCGCATTACGATTGCCGAAGCCAGAAATATTTTAGATACACAAGGCACAATTGCCTTACATTCTCAACGCACGAAGGTGCTCAATCCAACGGCTGCCATGCCTGCTTTACAAGTGGTTGAGCTGGAGGCAGATACTACTCAGAAAATTGAACTGCTTTCCAATTATCCTTTGGGCAAACGCTTGGTTTCCACTACTGCCTACACCAAAGTACCTGTGAATGAAATCAATATGTTGCGTGATGATGGTTTCTGGGCCTATTTCGAAGCATCATCTGGGCGTATCGTTACATCATTATTGACTGATGAAAACAAGACAGTGCCTGCTGGATATAAAACGCAAGCCGTTTACCGCGGATTTGCCGTTGAAAATGAAAATCAAGTGTCTTTAAATACATTGGTTGGCTTCGACCAAAACACCACCTATTATCAGTTGGAATTGACTTGGGAAAACGAAATGCCGCGTTTGGTAGCGTATTATTTGGAGCAGAATTTCACTGAATTCATTGCCCAATGGAACAATGAAACAGGCAGTGTGCAGTTTATGCCGCTTACCTTTGCCCAAAAAGAAAAAATTCGAAGAGCCTTGATAAATTTGGGTGAATTGAAATTCTCGGAAACCATTCTCACATTTTAGTTGTTCCTCTTCCATGGAAATTCACCTTCAATCCACGCCACACCTCGATTTTCTTCATCCTGATTTTCAAGCCTACGTTGAACCCTTTCGTTTAATTGACAATGACTTGGAACGCGCCCAAGCTTTTTACGTGCATGTGCGAGATGGATTTTTGTATGATCCCTATCATTTGGATTTGCGTCACAATGCCCTCAAAGCCTCTCTTATTATTACCAAAAATAGAGCGTGGTGCGTAGAGAAAGCCATCGTTTTTGCTGCTGGTCTGAGGGCTTTAAGTATTCCCTCGCGACTCGGTTATGCCATTGTGCAAAATCACATCGGGGTCGAGAAGCTTTTGGAAGCCTTGCGCACCCATTTAATCGTTTTCCATGGTTATGTGGATGTTTTTGTGGATGGAAAATGGACCAAAGCTACGCCTGCTTTTGATCAGCGTATTTGTGCTTTGAGTGGCGTTGAACCCTTGATTTGGGATGGCTTATCTGATTCGCTTTTTCAAGAGTTTAGCCAAGGCGAAAAATTTATGGAATACCATCATGATTACGGTGTTTTTGAGGATGTGCCGGTGGAATTGATGAAGGCCGAAATGAAAAAATATTACCCACATTTGTTCACCGGTGAAGTGCCGAATACCAAGCGATTTTCATTTTATCATGAGCCAAATTTCTAACAAAGACCTCTACTTATAAACAATCGAAAGGGTAGGCCATGACTTTGTGCTATTTTCGATGAAAATTTTGTCTATATGAGCGCAAACTATCCCTTTCATGATGTAATTCAAGCGGTTGCAGAATTCCACGAAGCTTTTGGAATTGAGAATAACCACGAACCCATTGCGCAATTGACGCCCGCGCAGGTACAGTTGAGATATGATTTGATGCGCGAGGAAAACGAAGAGTATTTGGAGGCCGCTCAAAAAGGTGATATTGTTGAAATTGCCGATGCTTTGGGCGATCAACTCTATATTTTGGCTGGTACAATTTTGCGCCACGGTTTGCAACATAAAATCATTGAGGTATTTGAGGAAATTCAGCGTTCCAACATGTCTAAACTGGGCGCCGATGGAAAGCCAATCTACCGTGAAGATGGCAAAGTACTGAAAGGTGAAAATTATTTCCGTCCCAACATCAAAGCCATTTTAGCGCAATAAGTACATGCAAAAGTTCAATGTTCGGGTATATGCTATAGTGTACAATGAGAATAATCAGATTTTGATTTGTGATGAGGTGCATAATGGCGTGGCCATGACTAAATTTCCCGGTGGCGGTTTGGAATGGGGTGAAGGCATTTTGGCTTGTCTCGAACGCGAACTTATGGAGGAGTTTAAGTTGCGTTTACAAGAGGCTGAACTGTTTTATGTAAACGATTTTTTTCAACAACATTATCTCAGAAAAGAGGAGCAGGTCATTGCGCTCTATTATCGATGCACGGTTTTGGGTGAACCTCAATCTCAAGAACCTCATGTGTTATTTCGTTGGGTAGACCAAGATCAACTCAGTTCCGAAATGATGACTTTTCCAACAGATAAGAAAACAGCGGAGTTGCTCAACAAGTAGGAGGAAAAAATTGGTTTTCCGCTGATATCGATCGTACAATGTGTTAAAAACCAAGTTCAAAATCGAATTAAACTCCCTCCATGAGCGCCAAACTGTAAAGCGCTTTGTAAATGGCTTTTTGATTTTTGGCCTCAACTTCAAACAGTTTGATTTGGGCGTTTACCAAAGTCATTTCGCGGGTGTTTACCAAAAAGACAGAACTTTCACCGTTGTCGAAACGTGTTCTTTCTGCCTGTAGTAAGCGTTCAATATCTTGTACGGTGTTGGTATAAAAGCTCAATTGTTGTTCGGTAATTTGCCATTCACTTATCGCACTTTTTGCTTTCATCACCAACAAGGCTCTCTTGTTGTCGAGCAAAAGACTCATATCTTGTAAACGCAATTTTGCCATTTGAACTTGAGCGCGTTCTTTTCTCAACAATACAGGTATCGAAAAATCTAAGCCCCAAGTGTAGTTTTGTAGGCTGTAGTTGGCCACTGGATTATTCGCAATCGGTTGATTGATAGCGTTGTATTTCAAGTTGAACATCGGCTTCAGCATTTCGCGTTGCAATCTCAAATCGATTTGTTGTTGATCGATTCGCACCATATCACGCAGCAATTCTGGGTGGTTTTGAACCAAATCATCCAACTGCAACATGATGCTTGATAAAGTTAGCGTGAGGCTACTGGCATTGATTTCACCAGGTTCTACATTTTCTTTCAATTCTACAGGCACAAGTCCATCGGCCCAAAGAAAATAACCACATTCCAAACGACGCAGTTGCTCTTGAAGCGAGAAGTCTTGCTGAAGCATATTTAAATTTTGTAGCTGCACACTCATTTCCAAGGTGTCAATGAGCGCACGCTCTCCAAACAGAGCCGCTTGTTTGATGGCCTCAAAACGCGTTTCTGCTACTTCGTATGCTTCGTCGATGAACACTTTTATATTGTATGCCGCATACCAATCCCAATAGGCTAGTGAGGCGTCGAGAAGCAACTGGTTCACAAACATCACGCGGTCTTGTTCGGCAATTTGGGTAAACAATTGGGCTTTTCTTAAATCCGCTCTGCGTTTGTCGATAAGCAATCCTTGACCCAATGTGAGTTGTGCACCAGCATATACCAAACCTGCTTCAGGTGTTCTGAATTGTGGATTGATGTAACTGCCTTCGGTTTGGTCGTAGCCCGAATAGAAACTCAGTCCAAACCAAGTGGGCACACTCACCCCCGTGCTTATGTAGCTGTAATATTTGTCGCCACTAAAATATTTTTGCGACACATCTGCAAATACTTTAGGGTCGAATTCCCCTCGTGCTGCCAATAGATTTGCTGCTGCGTGTTGCGGAATTAATTCGGCGCGCTGCATAAAAGGATGGTGCGCTTTCACAATTTGCAAGTACTGCTCAAATGTGATTTTTTCATTGTTCATTTGAGCATGCACATTCTCGAAGACCAAGAAAACCACTAAAAGACCAATCAGTTTCCTCATTTTTTCTCCTTTTTCTTGGTGTCAATCATTTCCATGTGAGACGTACCTCTATAATAATCTGGAGGGAAACCATTCAATTGTCGCCAGAGTTCATACCAAATTGGAACATCGTTCAGCAAAAGCATGCTGTAAGTTCCACCGCCAACGCGCAAGGCTTCGGGCCATGGGTGATCTCTTGGGTCGGGTTTAACCAAAATGCGGAAATATCCATTCGGACTGATAAAATTGTCAATGGCAAATACGCGACCTCCATAGGTTCCGTAAGAAGTGTTGGGCCAACCTGAGAAAACGATTGCAGGCCAGCCATCGAATTGAATACGCACTTTGTGATTGATTTTGATAAGTGGCAAGTCAATTGGGCGGATATACATTTCTACTGCCAAATCTATGTTGCTCGGCATGATGGTCAGCAGTTCTGCTCCTTCCTTCACGATTTCACCAATTCCACTAGACAAAAAGTTGGTCACAAAGCCATTTTGAGGTGCTAAAATGTAGTAATAACCCGAACGCACCGCATAGTTAATGAATTGGTTCTGCATTTTTGTTACTGTTCCCTCAGCATCAAATAAATCGCTCATGGCAGTAAATTTATCTGATTCGGCTTTAGAAACACTACTCGAATATTGCGCTTGGATGGAGACCAATTCAATTTCGGAGTTCAGCACTTCATTTCGGGCAGATAGCAAGGTGTTTTGTGCAGCTATTTTTTGAGCATCTGCGCGCTGCATGGCCATTTTTCTGTTTTCAAACTCTGTGAGCGACATCAAACCATCGTTCAACATTTTTTGAGCACGTTTGTATTGGTCAACCGCAATATCATGATTGATTTTGGCGGCTTCATAGTTCATGCTATCAGCTGCCAATTTTTGCTTGGATTGAAGCAATTTATTTCTGGTTTGATCTAATTTTAAACGACCTGTTTGAGATAATGCATCAATCTGAACATCAAGTGATTGTATTTTAGACATATAGGATCTAACCGACGATTCCTTGGCCTTAATTTGAGACTCGGTTCGGTCAAGCAATTCGGGGTCGAAATAATCGTCTTTGATTTCCGAGATAAACACCAAAGTGTCGCCTTTTTCAACATAGTCGCCTTCTCGCACGTACCATTGTTCAATTTTCCCACCCAATATGGTGTTCACCGTTTGAGGTCGTTGGTCTGGTGTTAAAGTTGTAACGGTGCCTCTTCCTTTCACATTTTGCGTCCAAGGTAGAAATAACGCCAAAATTGAAATGCCAAATGTAAAGTACATCATTTTCAGCAATACGCGACCTGAAGTTTTTGCTTCAACGTGTTTGAGAGTTTGTATATCCCCAGTCACGTTAACTCTTTGATTTGAAATGTTAAGCATCGTCAGATTTTTTGAAGTTGAAGAAATCTTTTAACTTTGCGTAAGTGTCTACGTGTTCGATGGTTCCTTTATTCATCAAAACAATTTTGTCTACATTTTTTGCGAGGTAATCGTCGTTAGATACCGCAATCAAAGTCCATGGATTTTGTTTGTCTATTAAAAAGTCAACAATCCGTTTTCTATCATCATAGTCAATTTGATCCAAGGCGTATTCGAGCAAAAGCAATGCAGGTCGATCTGCTATGCTCCTAGCTATCAGAATTTTTTGAATATTGCTTCTAGAAAGTTTGCTTCCTAATGGGTCGAGCGGATTGTCATAGCCTAAAGGCAGTGTTTTTACCCAATCTTTCAGACCTACTTTTTCTATGGCCCATTCAATATCTTTTTTCGTTACGCTGGGTCGTTTTAAGGAGATATTTTCGCTCAGGGTACCTGCAAACAATTGCTCGTCGGTTAAACAGCCCCCAACAATACTTCTTAAAGAATCTTTTTGATACGATTGAATGTTTAATCCTTGATATAATATGGAACCTTGGTGAATATCGTAAAGCCCAGCCAAAATATGGATTAGCGTACTTTTTCCTGAGCCATTTGTGCCTGAAATGAGAATGCGCTCACTTGGTTTGATATGCAAATTGAGGTCGTGAAGCACCACACGCTTAGATTCGGGATAATTGAAGGACACATCCATCATTTCCAATTCAAGGGCTTGCATCGTTTCGGTTTTCTCAATGATGGTGCCTGTATTGCATTCCAATTCCAAGTCCATTACCTCACCAATTTTCTCGAGAGAGGTCAAAACGTCGTAAATGGTTTCTAAACTCACCACAATTTTCTCTATAGAGTTGATAATCAGTAGGATAATAATTTCTGCAGCAACAAATTGCCCAATATTCAGGATTTGCTCCATTACTAAATAACCGCCTATGGCCAACAAACCAGTCGCTACAATGGCTTTAAACCCAACCAATAAGGCATACTGAAATCGGAGTAGTTTGAAATGTTCTTCACGTGCATCCACATAGTTGCGTACGCATTTGTCCATCCGTTCAACGGGCAAGTCGGTGGTGCCAGCCATTTTGAAAGTTGATGATACTCGAGCAACTTCTTCCAACCAATGGGCTACTTTGTACTTGTGTTTAGATTCAGCTATACTGGTCTTGAGACCGCGACTCACGGTGAGTCGGAAAATCAAAAACACGAGCAAAATCAAACCAATACTCAAGACCAAAAAGAAGGGGTGATAAATGGAAAGCAGAATAAGACCAAATATAACCTGAAGTCCAGCAGCAGATATATCGATGAGCACTTTTGACAATCCTTTTTGAACACCAATTACATCGAAGAATCGGTTCATCAATTCTGGCGCATAGTGCTTATATAAGGCCTCCATTTTGATGCGCGGAATACGATATACAAAGTCAAAGGCGGCTCTTGTGAAAATGCGTTGCTGCAATGTTTCTGTGATGCGCAACTGATTGATGGTCATAATACCAGAAATTATTATGCCAACGACAACAAAAACAATCAGAACAATCCAAGCGCTATTCACTTCGCCAGCTTGTATCAAATTCACAATGGCTTGAATTCCAAGAGGTAATGATAAGTTCACCAAACCATTGAAGATGGAATAAATATAAACGTTGCGGATGTCTTTTGAATCTGGTTTCAAGAGTCTCCAAAAGCGCGCTGAAGGTGTTAATATTTCCATTGGTTTTAAAATTCTAAAATTTCGTTTAAGTAATCTGAAACAAAAGTACGTAGTGTCGCCTTATTTGTTCGGGTTATCATACGTTTGTTAACATTAATTAAGGTTTTCATTATGTGCCGCAAAATGTTTTATAGACGTCCACGTTTCCTTGAACCACTTGAAAAGTTAGTAAATCTGTCACGGATTTTGGTGATTTCACGGCTGTGATTATTTGGTGCAAGAGATTATAGTTTTGCTGGTCGCAAGCCAAGTCAAGTGCTTTTTCAACGAGTTGGTTTCTAGGGACAACCAGTGGGTTGTTGGCACCCATAAGTCGCAAATAGGTTTCTTTATTAGTGGTAGATTGCATGTGGTTTTCCCAATCTATTTTCCACAGTTTAAATGCATCATCAATAGGAATATAAATTTCTGGAAGTTCACCTGAAAGTACGAGAAAAGTATTGGTATAGTCGGACTTCGTTTGCTCCATCCATGTCAGCAAGCCATCTAGAAGTTGCAATGCCATTCCATTGGGTTCAGCAAGTCCGATTTTTGTACACATCATTTTGCGCCAAGCCACTCGATAATCCTCCGCAAAATCATTCAGCACATTGCGCGCTAATTCTACAGCATGTTCTTGATTTTCATCAATTTGTGGGAGAAGTGTTCCTGCCAAAACAGATAAATTCCACAATGCGATTTCAGGCTGATTTCCGTATGCATATCGACCGCTGGTGTCGATTGAACTAAAAACTGTCTTTGTGTCGTAGGTATCCATAAAAGCACAAGGGCCATAATCAAAGGTTTGTCCACCAATATGCATGTTATCTGTGTTCATAACCCCGTGGATGAAACCGATGCGCATCCAATTAATTATGAGATCAAGTTGTTTTTTTTGTACGGCTTTTAAAAATGCCAAGGCTGTATTGGACTCGTTCGAAATTTCTGGGAAATGTCGCTGAATTGTGTAATTCAAAAAAGACTTTTGCGCTTGCTTGTCCAGGTATTGTCTGGCAAATTCAAAAGTACCAACACGAATATGGGAATCCATAACACGGGTCAATATGGCGCCATCGTGAACAGTTTCTCGATTTACTGGCATTCCTGTTTTCACTACGGCTAAGCTGCGAGATGTGGGAACGCCAAGGGCATGCATACATTCTGAAATCAGATATTCGCGAAGCATTGCACGCAAGGTTGCCCGGCCATCGCCACCTCGAGAAAAGGGTGTCCGCCCCGAACCTTTAAGTTGTATGTCGAATCGAGCTCCTGATTTTGTGAGATGTTCGCCCAGTAAAATTGCACGTCCGTCGCCAAGCATTGTGAAATGACCAAATTGGTGTCCGGCATAGGCCATTGCGAGTGGATGAGAACCTTCAGGAATCATTTTACCTGATAATACTGATGCAAGTTCGGCTTTATTCAAGTTTGAAATATCAAGATCCAATTGCTTCGCCAAATCCGCATTCCACAACACCATATCTGGGTTTTCTGGACGCGTTGGATTTACTTCCGCAAAAAAGTTATCACCAAGTGTGGCGTAACTGTTATTGAAATTGAAAATCGACATGGCAAGGAGTTTATCCATTAACCAATTGAATACCTGTAAAGTTCTGAGGAGAGATTTTTTTGAGCTCACCTTTTAGGGTGTCGTCTATGTCTAATGTGTCAATAAAGGCATGAACAGAAGCTTTGGTGGTTTTTTCATTTTTTCTGGTCAAACCCTTCAGCGCCTCGTATGGTTTTTCGAATCCTTCTCGGCGTAAAATTGTTTGAATGGCTTCAGCAACCACAGCCCAATTATTTTCTAAATCGCTATCAAGGGCACTTTCATTTAAGACCAATTTGTCCAATCCTACAAGAGTTGCCTTCAGAGAAATTAAAATATGAGCAAATGGCAATCCAATGTTTCTCAAAACAGTTGAATCGGTTAAATCGCGTTGCAATCTTGAGATGGGTAGTTTAGCCGCCATATGTTCGAGCAAAGCATTGGCAATGCCCAGATTTCCTTCTGAGTTTTCAAAATCTATGGGATTTACTTTGTGTGGCATCGCAGATGAACCTATTTCGCCCTCTTTCAATTTTTGTTTAAAATAATCCATAGATATGTAGGTCCAAAAATCGCGGTCCATATCTATGATGATGTTGTTGATGCGTTTCATGGTATCACACAAGGCAGCTAAATTGTCGTAGTGCTCAATTTGTGTGGTCGTTTGTGAGCGATTGAGCCCCAGAATGTTGTCTACAAAATTATTCGCAAATTTCACCCAATCATGTGTAGGATAGGCCACAAAATGGGCATTGAAATTTCCTGTGGCTCCACCAAATTTGGCAGAGAGCGGAACATTTTTCAATTGTTGCAATTGAATTTGTATGCGCTCTTCAAAAACTTGAATTTCTTTTCCTAGACGTGTTGGCGAAGCAGGTTGACCGTGTGTTTTGGCCAACATACTTATGTCTTTCCATTCGTATTTTAAGATGCTCAATTTATCCAAAAGTTTTTGATAGTTTGGATAGATTACTTGCTCCAAGGCTTCCTTTATAGATAGTGGAATGGCTGTATTGTTGATGTCCTGAGACGTTAACCCAAAATGAATAAATTCTAAATAGTCTTGCAAGCCAAGTTTAGTGAAGTGTTCTTTTATAAAATATTCAACAGCCTTCACATCGTGGTTCGTGGTGCGCTCAATTGTTTTAATGGCTAAGGCATCATCATCATTGAAGTTCTTGTAGATAGCACGCAATTCGGCGAATTTGTCTTTTGGAAATTTGTTGAGAGGTTCAATTCCACTATCCGCCAAGGCAATGAAGTATTCTACTTCAACAAGCACTCTGTAATAAATGAGTCCAAATTCAGAAAAAAATGGGGCTAGTTCTTGGGTTTTGTTTCTGTAACGCCCATCAACTGGGGCAATTGCGTGTAATGTGTTCATATATGTTTTTCAAAGTGTAAAAGTAGTAAAAAAGCTGATGGCATGTGGTTCGCTGTGCTCTAGCCCGTGGGCATCAGTCCGATAACCGCTAATAATCATATCTAAAACATAATTCAATTTCCGGATGAATACTTTTGGCCACCGGACATGCTTCGGCTGCTGCAATGATGCCTTTTATTTGTTGATCGTTCCAATCATTTCCCCTAAAATCTACTTGTACATCTAAGGCAGAAATACGTCTTGGGCCACTTGCCATGGTTTTGCTTACTTCAATGATACAATGATTCATGGGGATTTGACGTTCCTGACAATAAATACCTACTATCGTTTGCATGCAAGCCCCCAAGGCTGCCGCGAGCATATCCGTAGGAGAAATAAATTCGCCTTTTCCCTTGTTGTCTAGTGGAGCATCTGTCGAAAAACTTGTTCCCGACTGAAGATGTGTGATTTGTGTTCTCAAGGAACCTTGGTATTTAATTTTTGCAGTTGCCATAAACCAAAATGAGTTACTTTTGTACTTGTTTATATAAATGCACAAAAATAATGTCTGTAAACGAATCGAGCACAAAAATCTCAAAACCAAAATGGCTTCGCGTTAAACTGCCCACGGGAGATAACTACAGAATGGTACGTGAAATTGTGGAAGAGCACAAACTGCACACCATTTGTCAATCAGGAAACTGCCCAAATATGGGAGAATGCTGGGGAGAAGGTACTGCCACATTTATGATTTTGGGTAATATTTGCACACGCTCGTGCGGATTTTGTTCCGTAGCCACGGGGAAACCTTTAGAGGCAGATCCTTTTGAGCCTGGTCGGGTGGCCAACTCTGTCAAATTGATGGGCGTAAAACATGCTGTGATAACTTCAGTTGATCGAGATGATTTGAAAGACGGCGGCTCCGAAATTTGGGCATCCACTGTGCGCGCAATCCGTCACCAATCCCCCAACACAACGCTAGAAACTTTGATTCCAGATTTTGCGGGTAATTGGGAAAATTTGCAGCGTATTATTGATGTAGCTCCAGAAATTCTATCGCACAATCTAGAAACAGTGCGCCGTTTGACCAAGCAGGTGCGCATTCAGGCCAAATACGATAGAAGTTTAGAGGTATTGTTTCGTTTGAAAAAAGGGGGGATGCGCACCAAATCAGGTGTCATGCTTGGACTAGGAGAAACTGAAGAAGAAGTGTTGGAAACGATGCAAGATTTGAGAAGTGTTCAAGTGGATATTTTAACTTTAGGACAATATTTACAGCCAACACCAAAACATCTTCCGGTTCAAGAATTTATTACACCAGAGCAATTCGATAAATACAGAACAATCGGGTTAGAAATGGGCTATCGTTATGTGGAAAGTGGACCATTGGTGCGTTCGTCTTACCATGCAGAAAAACATATCTTCGATTTAGACTAGTTATTTTTAATTGTAAATAGGTCGTGTCATTTTGTTGGTTCGAGTTGGTCGTATTAATTTTGTCATCGAACAAAAAATAATTCCTTTTTGTTATCAAATAGTGAAAAAACACTAAATTTACAAGCTAAAATTTTAGCTTAATTTAACACTAGCTGCTTGTGGTTTGATATTCAAATTGTTAGCAGCGCTAAGACATAAAACGAAAACTGCGTATTATGAAAAAAAACAAACTTATCATTGGCGGTATCGCACTTGGAGTTGTAACCATTGGCTCTTTTGCGACTTCCCATTTTTCAAAAAAAGAAGGTGCGTATGCGCTTCAGAAACTTTCCGTTTCAAGTGAAGTTCAAAAGCCAGATGGCATGAAGTTGTGGTGGGATGCTCACCATATTGACGAAGAAACAGGTTTAGTTGCTACTACTGAAAAGATTCAACAAGGACACGAAGAAGCGCGTTTAATCCGTGCCTCTCAGCCAAGAGTTGATGCTTTCGCATGGACAGAACAAGGTCCAGAAAATTATGGCGGTAGAACACGTGCTCTTTGTGTGGACAGAACAAATGAAGAGCATGTATATGCAGGATCTGTTTCAGGTGGTTTGTTTGAATCATTTAATGGAGGTAACAACTGGCAACCTGTTGCCGATTGGGATGCATTCATGTATATCAGTGCAATAGTACAAACACAAGATGGTACTATCTTCGTAGGTACAGGTGAGGGCGCTCCCTTCTCTGAACCATTCAACGTTGGGGGGCGTGGTGTTTATTACAAGAACCCAAATGACCCAAATGATGTTTGGACTTTAGTGCCAGGTACTGCTAATTTAGATGTTAACGAATTGGCAGCTGCTCCAGTGAATAATAAAGTATTTATAGGCACAACTTCGGGTTTACGCATGTGGGACAAAAGCGCTGGTGGTAACGCATCATCGGTTAGCGTTGGTTCAGGTAGCTGTAATGAGATTGAAATTTCAGGTGACGGTTTGGTATTATTAGCTCGTTTTGGAACCAATCAAGCCAGCGGTGGATTTGTTTCTCAAAATGGAGGCGACTCTTGGGAGGCTGTGCACGGTAGTGCTTCTAATGGAAAAATACCTGCAGGTTCTGGTGGACGTATAGAATTTACAATATCTAAAGAGCGTGTTAATGGTCAGTATGTGTGTTATGCCAATGGAACAAATGCAACCACAGCTGGAGTTTTTCGCTCGGCAGATAGTGGAACAACTTGGGTTCAAATTGCTCCGGGTTCTACTGGAAATGATTCGCCTGTAAACTTTTATGGTCTAGGTCAGGGTAACTACAATTCAACCAATGCTGTTGACCCAACCAATCCAAACCGTTTGTTGGTGGGTGGTTTGGATATCCATGAATGGACGATTGCTACCAATGAACCAGTAACTGGAGGTTGGGCTCAATTATCGTTGTGGTTTGCTCCAGAATTCTCTCCACTTTATGTGCACGCCGATAACCACAGAATCGTTTTTGATTCAAGCAATAAAATGTATATCGGTAATGATGGCGGTGTAAACATTTCTGATAACATCGGCGAGTCTTTTTACCCAGCAAACCGCGGTTATTCTACTATCCAGTTCTACTCAATTTCAGCTGATGGAAATGGACGTTTAATTGGTGGTACGCAAGATAACGGAACGCTTTACAACAGCTTACAAAACGCAACGCCAAAAGAATTTAGAAGAATGATTGGCGGCGATGGTTTTGATGCTGCTATTTCTTTTTATAACCCCAATATTATGTTTGGTTCCTTATATTATGGTGCCATCCAGAGAACAGGCAACCAAGGTGTTGGTTGGGGCGAGTTTATACCTAATTATGTGGGCTATCAGCCTGTAGGTTTGGGCGAAAATGGTCAAGCACCAAGTGATTATCACTTCCATACTCGCATTGGTTTAGGTGAGTTCTATGATGAGAATTCGAAGGACTCAGTTCAGTATTCTCCAACTTTTAACGCAACTGCAGGTACTATGATTCAGATTCCAAGTTTGGCAACTGGTAATTTGATTCCTCATACTTTGGCAAACAACGTTTATTTTGATGATACTGTATTTTATGACCCATCTTTGACTGTTGTTGATTTTCAAGTGAAGGACTTAACCACAGGAACAACATTTCAATTGTATCCTTTGACATGGACAAATGTTACAGCACCTGGTCAGGATCCACAGGTTGGACATACTTTACAAGTAACTGCTCCATCAAACTTTACAATCATTGTTGAAACAGTTTCAACATACGAACGTCTGTTTGGTCAGCATCCAGTAACCAACAAAATCTTAGATATGGTGAATTTTGAATTTATCACCAATGTATCATGGGACACCATTAAGGTGTCAGATCCATACCAATCTATCTTTTTGACTCATACCACTAAAAACGGGGGTGAACTTTACATGACGCGTGATGCCTTAAGATTGTCATCATCTAATGTGAAGTGGTCACAATTGGTTACCGGTATCGGAAATATGTTTGTTGGTGAAATTGCTTTCTCAGCAAACTTAGAGTACGTATATGTAGGGACATCAACTGGTTTATGGAGAATTGATGGCATTCGTGATGTTTATTCTACTGAGGCTAATTTCTCTGCTCAAACAGATTTGCGCTCAGGCTCAGCCCCAGCAATTACTAAGACCTTAATTTATGGTGGAGCAGTGAGTGGTATTTCTGTAAATCCAGCTGACGCGGGCGATGTTACAATCACGCGTGCTGGCGTTGGTGGATCAGGAAGAATTTTCCGTTCAACTACAGCTGATGTGGCTACAGGAAATGGTACTTTCCAAGACATCACCGGAAATTTAACAACCAACATGGTTTGCTATGATGTTTTAGTTGATAGAACAGACAGTGATTTACTTTTGGTGGGTACAGATTACGGTGTGTGGTTCACAAACAATGGTGGAACAACATGGATTTATTCTTCTGAAGGTTTTGGTGAGGTTCCTGTTTACAGAATCGTTCAAAACTGGAGAGAAGGTCATCCTAATACATCGCGTCCAGGTGAAATCTATATCGGTACTTTTGGTCGCGGTATGTGGGCTTCTGATTCTGTGTTGGATATCGATAATCTTGTTCAGAATAACGCGCCAACCAATAAGTTTGAAGTTATGGTTTATCCAAACCCGCTTCAAAATGATGGTACGATTCGCTTTAACATGAAAGAAAATGCCAATGTGAAAGTTGAGATTTATAACATCTCTGGCCGATTGGTTCATACACATTCTGAATACATGACTTCAGGTACACAGAATGTTTCTTTCGATGCTTCTAAATTCGACAAAGGTGCATACATCGTGAAAGTAAGTGCTGGAGACCAAGTTTCAAGCGCGAAATTCATCAAGCACTAGTCTATATCTTTTTAAATATTCTAAAAGCCTGGGCATATCGCTCAGGCTTTTTTCGTTAACTTTCCTTTGTGGGTATTTTGGTGATTTTAGTCTAATTTGCATAGCGTTCACCTGTATCTTCGTGAAAAATGTAGAAAATGCACGTTCACTTTATTGCTATTGGAGGTAGCGCCATGCACAACTTGGCAATCGCCTTGAAAAGAAAAGGTATTCTCGTTACTGGTTCTGATGATGCCATTTTTGAGCCATCCAAAACGCGCTTAAAAAACGAAGGTATTTTACCTGAAGAAGAAGGCTGGTTTCCAGAACGAATCAATGAATTGACGGACGCGGTAATCATAGGTATGCACGCGCGACAAGACAATCCTGAATTGAAACGTGCACAAGAATTAAACATCCCACTTTTTTCTTACCCAGAATATATCTACGAACAAACCAAAAATCAATCGCGTGTGGTGATTGGTGGCAGTCACGGAAAAACTACGATTACCAGTATGTTGCTCCATGTTTGTAAAGTCTTGGGCTTGAACATCAACTACATGGTTGGTGCGCAATTGGATGGCTACGACTGTATGGTTCGATTGGATGATGCTGCCGAGTTTGCCATTCTCGAAGGCGATGAATACTTGTCTTCTCCGACTGATTTGCGACCCAAATTTCATCTCTATCATCCCAATATCGCATTGATTTCTGGAATAGCTTGGGACCACATCAATGTCTTTCCGACGTTTGAGAATTATGTAGAGCAGTTTGACATTTTCTGTTCGAAAATAAGTGCTGATGGTGCTTTGGTTTACAATACAGATGACGTGGAAGTAAAGAAGCTTGGCGAGAAGTATGCGGCTTCAATTCAAAGCATTCCTTATCAATCGCCCAAGTATGAAGTAAAAGAAGAAGGTACGAGTGTATTTTTCGATGGACAATGGTATCCACTTCAAATTTTCGGGGCTCATAATTTGCAAAATGCTTTCGGAGCCATGCGCTGTGCTGAGCAAATGGGGATCAGCGGTCATGATTTTTTCACAAGTTTGGCCACTTTCTCAGGCGCTTCAAAACGATTGCAGTTGATTGGGAAATCTGATACGCGTATTGTTTACAAAGACTTTGCGCATTCGCCGAGCAAGTTGAAAGCCACAGTGAAAGCTGTTCGCGAGCAATATCCGAATCATCGTTTGAGTGCCTATATGGAAATTCATACCTTCAGCAGTTTGAACAAAGATTTCCTGCCGCAATACCTCGGTTGTATGAACGACGCTGACGATGCCTTGGTATATTTCAATCCCTCGGTTGTGGCCCATAAGCGCCTTGATGAAATTGGTATTGATGATGTGCAAGCCTCTTTTGGCTCGGGTGTACATGTGGTAAACACCACACAAGACGTTTTGGATAAAATTCATGCAGAATTGTGCGATAAACAAGTCATTCTCTTCATGACCTCTGGCAATTTTGATGGGGTGGATTTGGATGAGTTGGGGAAACAATTAGCCTAATCAATAGAATTCCCTACCTTTGCCCCGCAGACTACTTCATCGCTGTTTCGTTTCGCAAGATATGAAATGGAGGAAAGTCCGGACAGCATAGGGCAGCGTACTTCCTAACGGGAAGGTGTTTTGCTTCGGCAAAGCAACAGAAAGTGCCGCAGAAAGGGAAACCGCCTCTATTTCGGTAGGGGTAAGGGTGAAAAGGTGGGGTAAGAGCCCACCGCTCAGGCAGTGATGTCTGAGGCATGGTAAACCTTACGCGCTGAAAGACCATGTAAACCGAATCGTCAACCTCGGTTGGCTAAGGGTTGCTCGCCCGATTTCGGAGGGTAGGTCGCTAGAGCTTGTTGGTGACAGCAAGTCGAGATAAATGATGAAGAGGCGCTGGTTTTTAATCGGCGTTTTACAGAATCCGGCTTATTGGTCTGCATTTTTTTATTTTTCGGCACAAAAAAAAGCGCTCTATTGAAGCGCTTTTTTATGATTTTTAGGCAAGCTTATCCCCAAATCAGGATTGAAGCCAAAGTACCAATTACAAATAAGGTATAAATTGTGCCCAATGCAATTGTTGAACTATCAAAGTATGTTCCGTGATCTTCGACATGTCCATGTCCGTGATCGTGATCGTGTTCGTCGTGATGTGCTCCCATGATTCTAATTTTTTTGACAAAGTTAATGTAATTTATTTTTTTTGCAACAAGATTATAATTTTGACTGGATGTTTTGGTATATTTATTGAAGGAATTTCAAAAAAAAGGATGAAAAAAATCACGGGTACTTTATTCTTTTACGTTTTAATTTGTTCCAATTTGCATGGACAGCATTGCGCATTCGATTATGATTTTCTCATTGGTGTGCGACCTTTTGATAAAGACTCAACACAAATTGTTCGAGGTTTGACCATTACACTTGTAGATGAATTTCAAAGGCCAGTTAAATTGAAAAGTACCACAACTTTGAAACAAAATCATATCAAGAAGCACAGAAGATTTGGTAAAACTGTTGCCCACGAGGATTTACAATATTGGTTTGCGCCGAATGACTATGTGGGAATTGGATTTTCTTCACAAGCTAAGAGCTCAACACTTTACGTTAAAGTTGAGGACAAAAGAAATTTGAATAAAAGTCGAACTTTCGAGACTCAGTTAATTCCTGTTTCGAGTTTGAATTTTATTCATTTGTGTGGCTATAGTGTAAATTTTGAGAAAGAAAAATTTAAACGGTACCGTCCTGTTTGGGTAGATTTGAATAACCCGCAATTTCAAGTCAGTTACAAAATTTACGAAGTGCATCCATTCATATTTCGACTGGATGAGAATCCTAAAGATTTTCCAGCTTGTGAATCGCCTGGTTGTTATTCGATGCGACTCGAGGTGTTTTCAATTGGAAATCAAACACTTATTTATGATTCATATTATCAAGGAATTCGCACTAAAATTGACCAAGAGCCTCCACTTCAAATCGCTGATTTTAACTTCGATGGCTACCAAGATTTTTCAATTTTTGACGATTCTAAACGACAATATTTTTTGTTCTACGCCAAGGAAATGCGATTTAAACGAGATTCGCTCTTGAGTAGCTTTGACCACATTGAAATCAACTTTGGGAACAAATCTCTTTTGTGTCGAACTATTCCAAAATCTATTGACTCAAATGGCTTTGACCAACAATGGTTTGAATATCAATTGAGCGGAGTGGCTTTAGGACAGGTTGAGATAAATAAGGTATTTAGCGAAACCAAATCCGGTCGCACAACTAAACAGTTTGTTGATAGCTTATTGTATATGGATGGTAAACTTGAAGCGTGTGATCAAGATAATAAATCATCGATAAGAAGTGTTTCGGTAAAAGGTTTTCGCTTTGAAAGAGAGCTACAAACGTATTACCAACCTGAAGATACACAAATTAAACCTCTGGGATGGACGCCATCTTTGGCTGCAGTGGCGATATATAGGATTTATCGCATTGCTGATAACAAATTGATTTTTACGATTTCTGGAGAGACCTATTTCAATTACAAAGGGGATGAAATAAGAGAACCCCATGTGAAAGATGTAGATTTTGATGGCTGGCCAGAGCTTATTATCCCTTATCCAGGCTCAATGACACCCAATCGATATTATGGTTATAATGCTAAAAATGAAAATTTTAGGGAACTTTTTATTTCCTATTTGCAAGATTTGCAGATAGACGAAATAAACCAAAGAGCCACAGGTTACCGTTTCGAGAGTCAGGCCTCAAGTCCCTATCCAACAGCCAAAATTCACTATGTACTTCAAGGTCCCGGTTTGCCTATCGTTAAGGAACGCAGAGAAGAACTGCCTCAACGCGAGAGAAAACCGCTTGCACCAAACTTGGTATTATTTTCCAAAACTGAAAATCATTATTTAGTGGAGGTTAAATTGCTCGATTCTTTAGACTTCTTACAGCTGGGTCCAAATACTGAATTTACTCATAAAATTTCCGTTTTAAATCAAATGGACAAGAAGCAAAACTCGTCGTTTTATCTAAAAGCTTCCAGGCAACTAAGCGCCAATGAATTGGTGGCTGGTATTGATATCGCTTTCTTGAATTTTGATGCTTATCCTGATTTAATCTTCGCTCCTCAATTATTTGGTGATAATAAACATATTTGGGTTTCTTGTTTCAATGATGGTGTTATAAATTATTATTTCGAGGAACATTTGTCGAGAACTTTAGATTATAATATCGACGCGACCAATCAAGTTATACGTGGCAATTACATTCAAGGTGAAAATAGAATTTTTTATGAGTTGCATTATTTATATGAGCCATTCGCAGTGATTATTACGCAGGCAAAAGCCAATCCTCAAAATGCAACGCGTGCCATATATTCCAATTCTTGCGGGGTATTGACGTCTAAAAGAGCAAGTTTAATTGAACCAATTTCATATGAGGAGTAGTTCAGAATTAATATCGAATCGCTTACTGTAAAATACTTAAAAAACTGATAATAAAAATGTTATGTAACAAGTTAATTATTGTCATCCTATTAGGATTGAATACCAATCACCTATATGGAGCTATTCCTAAAGGGGAATTTTCGAAAACGGAATCAGAAAGCCATGAATTTGAGCACCTCAGAGTAATACTGCCTCAAAGTTCTGGGCGAGCACTTGTTTGGCACAAACTTAGGATAAGACAAAAGAACTTTCACAACTTCATATTTGATGAAGAATTTAATTATTGGCTAGATAGTACCAACGCTCTCGGATTCGAAGCTTTGGAAATCAACTTTGATGGCTACAGCGATTTTGTAATCCATGATTTTGAACGGAAACAGTATTATATTTACGAACCAAATGCGCATCAATTCAGACATAATCAATGGCTATCTTGTGCATCACGCTGGAGCTACAACAATGAAAAATCAAATATTGCGATTGTTTTGGATCATGGAAGCATATTGCAAAAACTTATAGTGAATTTGCCATCAATGACGTTGGCATCAGCATTCCAGTTTAGTCCGATGTCCTCTGATTCTACAGAAATCTCTTTGGTTCAATTAAAATGCTCAATGACCTTTCTAAATCATAGGCAATATCAGCAACCTAAACTTGACGAGGTCAAATTTGATAAAGTCAAAATAACACCCGAGAAATTTCATTTTTTTATGAGAGATTCGGTAAATATTGTGTTTCATGACCAAAAATTAATAAACCAGATTAGTAATTTGAAAATAATTATCGAAAAATATAATAAGGATTATAAGATATGGGAAGAATATAAATTGCAACGATTATTTGATGGGCAGTTCGAATTATTCAAAAACGGGAAGTACTTTATGTATTTAGGCATTTGCGATCAATCCGCTTATCCATTATTGACAGGTAGTTCTTTTATTATTGGTCAATTTCGTGTAAAAATGTTTTTGAATTCTAAACTTGTCGCGCAGAGTGACACATTTTTCGTTCACCAATAGCATGTGGTTGATAACCAAATAGAAAAGTCAAAATTTCAATCTTTAATAAGCTACATCAATTTTCAATTTTTGACCTTTTACTTTAGCGCTGCGGAGTTTATTCAGTAAATTTTTCCCGTCTTTCGTTTTCACGGAAGCGTAAGAGGTATAATCCAAAATGGAAATAACGCCAACTTCTTCTTTAGCCAAATCGCCTTGTTGACAAAGGAAACCCAACAAATCTATCTTGTTGATTTTGTTCTTTTTACCGCCGCTGAAATACAAGGTTGTCCAGCCAGGATGCACGTATTTGTGGTGCGTTTCAATTTCAAAATTTTGGGTGGGTGGTACATCAAATTTGGCTTTTTTGATGTCTTCCAAAAACACATAAGCACTTCCGTTTTCTGTCATGCGTCCAGTGCGACCATTTCTGTGGATGAAGGCATCCAATTTATCGGGCAAATTGGCGTGAATGATGTGTTTCACTTCAGGAATGTCCAATCCTCTTGAACCAATGTCAGTACAAACCAAAATGGGCGAAGTGTTGTTTCTGAATTTGATCAATGCGCGCTCGCGTTCGTCTTGCTCCAATCCTCCGTGATAGGCAGCAACAGCCATTTTTTGTTCATGCAGAAAAGCCGAAATGTCTTCTACATCTTCTCTGAAATTGCAGAAAATGATGATGCGCTCTTGGTGAAATTTAGAAATCAAATATTTGAAAGTATCCAGTTTATCGCCAAGTGTTTTGATGCCATAAAGCGCAATGTCTGGCTGCTCGTCTTGTTGAGTTCTATCAATAAAAATTGGATTGGTAAGCGGAATAAATTCTGGAAACTGCTGCATTTTTGTCGCTGAACCAAAAATCATTTTTTTAATGTTGTTCATCTCCTTGAAAATCGCAGAGATTTCTTCCTGAAATCCCATTTCAAGGCATTTATCGAACTCATCCACAATGAAATATTGAACGCCATTGAGTTTCAAATTTCCGCGTTCAATATGGTCCACCAAGCGACCGGGCGTGCCTACAACCACAGCTGGATTGGAAGCCAAGTTGTTCTTTTCAGATTGCAACGAATGTCCACCATAACAAGCCGTGATGCCAAATTCGGTTTTCAAAGATTTGAATACACTTTCAATTTGCGTGGCCAATTCCCGCGTAGGGGAGAGTATAAGCGCTCGAACGCCGTTGTTTGCAGATTCACTTCTCAGTAATTCGACCAAAGGCAGTAAAAAAGCCAAAGTTTTGCCTGTTCCCGTTGGAGCATAAAGAATGGTTTCGCGGTAATTTTTATATTGCGCTAAGGCTTCTTCTTGAACGGGTGTGAGTTCCGTGATGCCCAAAGGAGCAAGCAGTTTTTTGATTTCTTGTTGCATGCCGCAAAGGTAGTGGGAATTTGAATCTAAGCTACTTCAATTAAATCGAGTAAGGCCTTGCAATTTGTGATGTTCGCTATTGAATTGAACTTGGCAACCAAAATTCGCCCTTTTACCTGAATAAAAATTCCATCAATTTTTTCCAACAATTCAAGAAGTTTTGGTTTTGCAAATTTCCTAGCTAAATCTTTATTTTCAGTGATGAAATAGTATTTCTTTGAGAACTCTGGGAAATCTGGAAAATCTAACTCAATGGACTTAAAGAATTCACGAATTTTATCTTCAAATGTTTCGGGTCGGATTTGAATTTCCCCGTAGTCATCCTCTAAAAATTTCACTGCAACAACTTGTAAATCTGTGATGTATTGGGCTGTTTTTGTAGATGGAATGGGGTAAGTGATGCGTGCGAAAATTATTTTCGCTTCGCTATCAAATAGTAAAGATTGAAAGGCAGAATAGTATTCGATATGCTCATAATTTTTTAGAAGATCAAATTGCGTGAAATCGTTGAAAATGGAGAGTTCATCTATACCTTTTTCATCAAATTTAACCCGAGTACTGAAGGTGATTAACACTTGATTGATGAAGTGAATTTCTTGAGATTTGAGCATGGCAAACGATTCTGTTCTCAAATGTAATTTTTTTTACCTTCGCTTCATGATATTCGAAGGATTCTTAAGAAAAATGCCAGTGTCTTATGATGGCGCGGAGGTTCAATATAGCTTGACTGATGGCTCGAAAGCCAATGATTTTGTAGGCAAAAATGTGCAGGTTTCATTTCTGAATGAAATTCGTTGCGTGAAGTGCGATGCCGCCATCAAAAAGACCTACAACGATGGCTATTGTTTTCCGTGTTTCGATTCAAGTCCTGAGAATTCGCCTTGTGTGATTCGCCCTGAATTGTGTCGCGGACATTTGGGAGAGGGCAGAGATGAACAATGGGAGCAGGAAAATCACAACGTGGCGCATATTGTTTATTTAGCGCAAACGGATGTGGTGAAAGTTGGAGTAACGCGCAAGTCGAATTTGTTGAATCGCTGGATTGATCAAGGTGCTTACAAAGCGGTCATTTTTGCGGAAACACCGAATCGTTACGAAGCTGGACGCATTGAAGTGGCCATGAAAGATTTTTTCACCGACAAAACCAATTGGCGCAAGATGCTCACCAACGACAGCAATGAAGAAATCGACTTGTTGGAAGAAAAATGGCGTTTGGAAAATGCGCTCCCACAAGATTTAAGCGTCTTCTTTTCTGAGAATGATGGACTGCAAATTTTGAACTATCCCGTGCTCAAATATCCAACGAAAGTGCAAAGCATGCAATTGGAAAAGGTCCCTTTGCTCACCAAAAAACTCATGGGCATCCGCGGACAATATTTCATCTTTGAAGATGGCAGTGTTTTGAATATCCGCAAACATTCGGGGTATAAAGTGCGGATTGAGGAGGTAGAAGAAGAGGGGCAGTTGGGGTTGTTTTAGGCTGCTGGTTGCTGGCCTCTAGCTGCTGGCTGGCGAGCGGCGACTTTGTCAAAGTTTAAGCGAGAGGTATAATAAACGCCCAATGAGTTTGTTGAAAATCGGAATCATTCTAAAACCCGCGGTGCACTTTGACAAATTTTGCGCGGGTTGAGGCAGGTGTTTTTTAATTCATCGGATTTCTCACCCCCATTTCCGAAAGTTCATTCTTGTTTCCCTAAAAATGGCATTTGCTTAATTTAACGAAGCCCATGTATTTCATCCGTTAATCCAATCCAAAATATCAAGTTTAATCAATGCCCAATGTTTATTCAAAAGGCACTCGGGTTCAAAATCGGTTTCGGCGAGTTCAAAATTTGTAAGTTGTTTTAATGGGTAATCCTCATCGCTGTAAGGGTATCTTTGTCTATGAAATTCAATCATTTCCATGACAGTGTAATCATCAATGAAGTAATGTAAATCCCAGAAATCCTTTTTTCGACCGCTTGATTTTATTATTTCCAATTTCATAGCGATGATTTCCTTATGTGAAGCCATCCTGATTCCCTCCTCAATTTGTAAATCAAAAACAAAATCATCTGTGTAATAAATGTCAAGTTTTATGCTATCTCGGAAAGAAAGTCCAAGTTTATAGGTTTTACCAAAAGAGACGGGTTCAATGTTGATGTGATGACAATAAGGATAATTACTTTCGAGAAATTTGGTGATTTTTTTAAAATCAATTGTTCCATAGAGCTTGGAAGTGAAAAGGTCAATGTCAACAGATAATCGATGCCCGAATTGCAGACTCAGTGCTGTGCCTCCAACCAATACAAAATCGGCGAATAAATCTTCTTGCATCAGTTCTTTGAGCGTTGATGACAAAAGCGGGCTAACAGTATTCCAATACATTTCCTCTATTTATAACTGAATTTTCACATCCCCATAAAACCGGCGAATTTCTTCCTTTTCCTCTTCGGTTCCGTAAGATATTACCCTTTTTACAACGGCATCTTTCATTTTCTGCCAATCAATTTTTGCTATGTCTGTGTCCCAAAATGTGGATTTACTGAATTTTGATAGGTCAGGTTTCGGATGTGTCTTTGATTTCAGTTTATCAATGTCATGGTAGGTTTGAAGAATGGCTAAGAAACCCTCTGATAATCCAAGCTGATTTTCTAATTTCAGTGCTAGCGCTGTTGTGATGCTTCGTTTCTGTTTAAGCACAGCGTTCAATGTTTGCGGGTGCTCATTAATTTCCAATGCCAATTGGCGTTGGTTCAAATTTCTTTTATTCAACTCTCGCGACAAATACAATCCAGGATGCGTGCCTTTGATTATGTCTAGTGTGCTTTCCATGATGCAAATATAAGCAATTTTGTTTATATTTTTGAAAAGATAATCACAATTTTGCTATCTGTTTAATTTACAAAGACTTCTCCGTGTTTTACACGTCGAAATGACAGACTAAGGGGTACTCGTCGCGCAAAGCGGGACGATAATCTCACCAAAGCACTGTCATTTCGAGTGAAGCGAGACCTAGCAGACGTAGCGCAGCTAAATCTCTTTCTTTTAGAAAAATCGGTTCTTTATAAAACATGACAATGGTTCGAACATGTTTGGATACCATCGAGCTGTCATTGGTAATAAGTAGAAAACAAAAGTGTAAGTGACTGTATTGCTATTGGATTATTTTGCTTTTGCATAACAGCCAACAGCCAATCGCTAACCGCCTACTCCAACCACCGCCTTCACAAAAGCCACAAAAAGCGGATGCGGATTATCCACAGTACTCTTGTATTCTGGGTGAAATTGCGCGCCAACAAACCAAGGGTGTTCGGGAATTTCAACGACTTCAACCAAGTTCGATTCAGGGTTGATACCCGTAGCTTTCATGCCAGCCGCTTCAAATGCCTCAAGGTAGTCGTTGTTGAATTCATATATGTGTCGGTGGTGCTCAGAACAATGTAATTGTTGGAAGTCTT
>Ga0169931_10000564_pt1 | contig 61290 bp, 95 predicted proteins | sample Kivu_15m_20L_FD_129675 | JGI IMG/M metagenome (GOLD analysis project Ga0169931, IMG submission 129675) | Freshwater microbial communities from Lake Kivu, Western Province, Rwanda to study Microbial Dark Matter (Phase II) - Kivu_15m_20L... | ecosystem: Environmental > Aquatic > Freshwater > Lake...
ACAGCGTGGTCATGGACACCAATAGCGGCGCCTATTACGCTGTGGTGTACGCAGCAACAGCAACTAGCCTGCAGATACAGCCGGTAAGCGCACAAGGAAAGGAGATGCTGCCTTTCTTACCTAATGGCGATGTGATTAGGCGTGTGCGCGTGTTCTCTACTACAGTAGCCCGCGTCTCTGTGGAGAAGCCGGTATTCAGATATGAATACACGTTAGCATACTCTAGAGATGCGGGTAGTACGTTTGTGGTGCCTAATCCCACCCTAAAATTTAAGCGCCTCACTTACGATTCTGTAAATGACGAGTATTCATTAACAGGAGTAGGGGACGATGGCCCGCAGATACCTAAGCTAGATCGTGATACGCAGGTAGTTAACAGAATAGATCAAGGTACGGATAGTTGGGAAAGAGTCCTAGAGCATTTCTTCTTGGAAAGCCGAGAGCCTATTGATGGCCGGCTTTTGTTTACTATGGGAGCCCCCAATACTCTGTATACAGGGGTACGGCAGCCTGTAACGTCCGTACGTTACCATATATCAGGTACGACCCCTGTGTTTGACATAACTGTAACTACCCCAGTTACTTACAGCTCTGGTGATAGATTAGAGCTGATTGATTCTATAAACACGCTAGATCCTGATTTCTGGTATAATCAGGTGTTGAAAGGCAGAACGCTGTTTGTCATATCTGCTAGTGGGCAGACCGTTACAGTAGCTAATCCTACGATTAAAACAGCTGCCGAGCTTACCACTCTCATAGGTGGCGTAAACGTGTTATACACGTTAGCTATAAACACGCACGCCTCGTCGGCTACTAGAATAGTCGACTCCGGCCTGTTTTTGGTATCTGATATTTTCTTGGCTAAAGAAGACTACAGCCAAGGATTGTTTAGATTCGACGATCCGCCGGATAGCATAGACCAGCGGCCTTTAGTAGATCCCTTGGTGGCTAATGCGGACCTATTAGATAACGCGCTGCCGTCGGGGGTGACTGTGCTATATGCTGGTGGAGGCACATGTCCTCCTGGGTATAAGCGCTTGGATGGATTGAATAGCTCAGCTATCGCAGGTGTTCCTGGTTATCACATACTACCAGATCCTGATTCTAGGGATTACGACACAACTACAAACCGAACAACGCTAACATGGAATAGCGCCTCTTTTGCGGCGCCTGTCTCATCAGAGAACACTACGCTAACTACGCTCTCTGTGACAAGAGACGTGCCTTTGGCTATTCCAGATAATCCCGTAGAAAAAGTAACGGTGTTCCCCGCTATACCCGCAATACAGCCAGGTATGTTCTTAGGCACTCGACCGATAGACGCAGTAGCGGACCTTAAGGTGCTTGATGAATCTAATCCTGTGTTGGGTTTAGGGGATACGCCTCGTGCGATACGCTTGGAACCAACAGGAGCTGTAGCCACACATCCTTACGTAGAGCTCGACTCTGTAGGTAATGCCTATGAGATGTGGTTCAAACTAGACGCGCTTGGCAGCAGCACACCGGAGCGGCAAGTATTGTTGCAACGCATGTCATTCCCGACAGGGTTTCCTCTCCCTGGTGGGCCGCCATTAGGACAGATTACTGGATGGGAAGTTTATCTACATAATGATCTAGGCACCCCAGCTGGAACAGAAGCCCAGCTTGTGCTGAATATATTCACCGGGTCCACCAGAGCACAAGGCCCGGCGCATACATGGAACAGTGCTAGTGGATCACTTCCTCAGATAATATCTTATACCAGTATTGGGAAGTGGTTATTTTTGTATATTGAGTTCACGCAGGTGTTAAACAGTACTCAAGTGAGATTAGCTCTGTATGAAGCTAACAGCACTAACCCGATTGTCAACACGACGCAGACGTTTACAAGCCTCCTTCCTTCTGACTTCTCTAGCTTTACTACTCCTAGTAGCGTTATTACCGCTGGTCGTGGTAATCGTGGCACTGCAGCTGTGCCTACTGCTAATACTTTGGATAGGGGAGCTTCTATTACTCTCGATCTCCTGCGTGTATACGACGCGCCGTTAGCGGGTACAGAGACGCATCTGTTCAATAACGGCAAGGGCAGGCCTCTCGTAGACGAGAACATCACGAGCAATACAAATGCTGTACTGTATATGAATGAGGGACAAGGCGTTTTGCTGCAGAACACAGCGGCGACGGCGCCTAGTGGGTTTACTGGCGATGGCGTACTGATAGCTCCTGCTCAGACTCGTTGGGTTGTTGGATATCTGCGCTCTACAACATCTACAGACGCATACACAGGCGCTGATTACGCCGCTCCTTATGAAGATCGCATCTCTCAATACCTTATATCTGATCTAACTATTGATATAGGTAATCAGTTATCTACGAAGTTAGTTCCTTCGGCTACTGTGGCTAATCCTGGTCCTAGAGGACAGTTCGGAGATGGCGCCGGTAACATCTCATATCCGTACGTAGTTTTTGAAGATGATTATGTAAACGCAGGCAACACCAGTGACCGAGACTTCAAATATGCCTTCCCTGAGCAGCCTATCGGTCCTATAGGCTTTGGTGTTGTGGGTAAACAGGATAACGTATTCAGATACGCAGGAACACCTGCTGGAAGACTGGAGATACGCTTAGTAAAGAGATTGAGCAGCACACGTGTTAGCATAGATGTTGGAGAAGTAATACGTAAAACTGACTTCTTCAACAGTACTCTAGTACAATCAACACAGTACATAGACTCGGTCACCCCGGCGATAGGCAAAGCCTTTGTACAAGATGCTAAGGTAGGCGATGTTTATTATTTGAACTGGCGTCACTCCGATGGTGACAGATATGGGGAGTTTTTCGCTGAGATAGAGTCCATAACGCCAAAGACTGTATCAGGTAAACTGACGGCTGAAGTAGTTCTACGTCGTTATGATAGGCGTCCTATAATCTTCAACTGCGATGTGAACACATTCTTATCCAGAACCTCCAGCAATCTACGTCCAGCGAAGCTGTTCGGTATAGGCAAACAAACAAGACCTAATCAGACAACTATAGGAACACCCGGCGTCACTATGCAGCAGCTGACTGTTCAGACAGGCGGTAGTACTAAAAAGATATGGTCAGTGAGAGCTATCGATTATTCAGTGGCCGCTACTGTGTATGGTGACGCCTCTGATCCGGCTAGAAGATTGTTTGTTGAACCTTCTGGGTATCTACGTTTTGGCGACTCTGAGCAGCTCATAGATTACGGCACATCAGGTCATTCGCACATTGTAGATAAGAAAGACACCGCAATCACAGTAGATAACCTAGTGCCGGTCTTGAAGTTCGGTAGTACGCAGTTTACCGACACGCCGTTTACAGATGTAGCCTCTGAGCACGATCATGGGTATCTAGAGAAACACAGATGGCCGTTGCCGCCATTTAAACTGTTCACTGTGTGTACAAAGCTATGAGAATATATGATCTGTTCTTAGCCACCGCGGACGCCTCGGCTGTTGTTAACTGGGTTAATAACGGAGGATTCACGGCATTTGATCACGCCCTCACCCGGGTCAAGAATAACAGCTTAGCCAGACGCGGCTTTGATACAAATAACCTACCAGACCAGTCCGTGATCGACGGCTCCGTTGCTTACGATACCATAGACGCAGTTGATTACACAGCTATTACGTATTCTGGCGGCATAACTGACATCGCCTTGAAGAGTGTTGGTAGCTGGCACATATACGGAACTTCTGGTTCTGTTACCATATCACCTAAAATAGATGGTAAGGTCTTATATTCGTTTGATGGTGGTAACTTACTAGTGGTCTCCGCAGATCCTGGTACAGTAACATTGGATCAACCTATAGATTACTTCTTACCTTTACTTGGCGAGGAAGTGACTGTGGCGTTTAGTGGGCGAAAGCTTAAATCCGCGGCTAAGGTAGAGGTCATGCTGATGTTGGATGATGTTCCCGTGCTCAGCATGGTGACACAATCACAATTCTTTGGTGATTACAAGAGACAATCCAAATCCGCTATGATGCCTAAAGAAGGTAAAAAAATGGTTCTTAGAATAAAGCTGTCCAGCCTAGACAGCTTTAGCTTTGGACTATCAGGTATATCCATGGTTATGGGCAGCACACCGCTACCGCCGTTTACGCCCAGCTTGGCCGATACAACAATACCAAGCGGCACAGTCATTCTGTTTGAAGGCGCCGATTGCCCAACCGGCTACACATCTGTGGGTGATAATAGATTAGCTTTGGTATCGGGTATGCCTGCTAGACTAAATGAGGTTAGCAGCATAACAGAGGCTGGCGCTAAGACACACGACCATGATCCGTCATTTGGTTCTATAGATGGCTTAGAAGAGGCCTCTACAGAAGAGCACGGTACAGGGCAAGTATCTGCTGGATCAATGATAAGCCTAAAAGGCGTACTCGAAGATGCTCTAGCTTTGGATGCTAACGGCTCGTATGCGCATTCTGTGCCTGTTGCAGCACTGATAAAGAGGCACACGCACTTTGTGACATCGGATATGCCCTCCATTCCGCCTTGTTTCCCTGTTCTGTTTTGTAAAAAAATATAGGGGCCCTAAGGCCCCTACAGTTAATCAACAAAAGTTAACCGGATGTTCTCTTCCTCGAACAGCTGAGTTAAGCGCCGCTCCCTGACGGGATCAGACAGCGCCGAGCTGTCGTTGAAGTGCATGCACTGCATAGCAAAACTGTTGTGCACGCCTTTGTTATCTGTGAACAGGGACGGGCCGTTGAATACAGCGTCCGGAAACAGCTCGCCACGTAACCTATCTTGTGTCACGTTATTAATGCGACGCATGCAGTGGCCTATGATATCCGAGCAGCCATTTTCGTCCAACAGCTCGGAGCTGTTGCCGTCTTGGCCGCGCAACCATTCGTGTCTTTTTACTGTTAGAGTCTTCATTTTAGTCTTGAGAGAAATCAATCAGCTTGTTTTTTGTCTAAATGCGCTAGCAGGTTATTTAGTGTTTTAGCCATGTTTTTGCTGGCTAAGTCCATATAGAAGGCCTCTTTAGTCCAAACAGCCTTATTTTTTGGGTCTATGGCGGCATACGCCTCTAATAGCTCCATTAGTAGTTTCTCTAAGGGATCGCTTCCCATAGCTCTATCTCCAGTGTGCGGTAAGACCGCAGAAAAGGGTGTGACAAAAAATGTTCTCTTAGCTCGTCCGCGGCATTGTTACCAACTAGCTTAGCTATTAACGGGGTTTCTATCACATGACCAGGCGGTCCAGATATGATAAAGTAGGTATCCCCCAGCGCCACCAAGAGAGTGTATAGCGCCTCAGACGCCGGCGCGGCGAACGGCTTAGAGCGGAAGTTCATGTGCGCTGGGAGTTAGTGTATCTGACCAGTCGAGTGGCAGTGTCATCGGAGCTTCATCGGCCAGCACTCTACACGCAGCGGGCGAATATAAAGCAATAGATGCTGTAGACAGGATGAATGAATACGTGGTCGCGATTTCAAATCCTAAGTACGGTACGTCATCTAGTATGGCGGCGGCAGTTCGGTTCATTCGAAGGCGCTGTGTTCTTCTGCGTCAAGGCTACAATTAGCGAAACTGATTGTATCAACATCGACGCTGAGGAGGTGTGCGAGCTGCTCATCGGGCGCCCGCACGAGTGCTCGCGGCCCGGGTATAAAGGGGTCACATAGAATCAACGATGTAGTAGGCCACCAGGACGCGGCTCCAATCTCGTTAAATAGCTGTGCTATTCTATCGGATACTCTATACATTCGGCATCTTCCAGTACTCTACTGGAAAAGAAGGCTGGTCGCATCGTTCTCATAAACGCCATGTACTCTTTAGAGCCTCGTGAGCATACCTTATATACAAGCACATCGCTGTCGCGTAGCTTACCAGAAGGTTTTATAGCGCTGTTGCTGTTCCAAACAGCAGAAAATAGCTGTTTGAACTCTTTCTTATCTAAATCAATCGGCAGCGATTGCATAGAACAGGCCTACACCAGGCGTTCGTAACTGAGTATTGTTCATTAAAGGGCCTAAACGGAACTCATAAAACAAATGAGAGATCTGCCCGCCGCTAGCTGTCGCGTACCCGTAGGGAGAGAAAGAAGCGGGCCAGTATTTGCTCGTGCATATAGCATAGACTGCTTCGTGTATTTTTGGGCCGTCTTTGTTCATTTTAATCTATTACCGCAGATATTTTTATTGCATCCACTATTTCGTGATCTACCTGTACTATATACGCAACTGAGAATGTGTTCATTAAATCAAGCGCAGCATCGTTGCGGTGGGCGGCTGTCGTTAGGATTTCTATAGCGTCTCGTGTGAGGCTTATGTACGACAAGGCTCCACTCAAGGCTCCACTCTCAAATACAAAATAAGCAACATCTCCGAAAAAGACGCTGCGTATCATTTTTTCTGCTAGTGTGGGTTCTGTCATTACCGCGTATTTAGAGCGGATGGAGCTCGCTATAACATATGGTAGATACTATATCGACAGCTCTAGCTTGCAGGTATCCTGTTCTGATACTCCTTAGCTCGCGCTCGTGTTTGTATCGGCTTATGTCATATACATAGCGTTGGGTTTCTGCATACACGTCAGAATGATCGGCCATCCCGTGCCTGAAAACAAATCCCAGCTCACTGGAGCATATTATGGGTGCAGCTAATTTACGAAGTCGGCTCATAATTCAAGATCGTAGGGTGGATCATGGCTCAATAAATAAGCGTACTTCTTGCTATTAGACACATTTTATTGGTATTTGATGAGTTAGACATCTACTTGAACAGCCGCGCTTCGTAAATCAACCCCAGTGAAAATTTGGAGCGGCGTTCCGGCGCTGGGTGGGCCGTTGTATACACTAAGTACCATGCCACTGATCACGTGGCTTGGTGGGTACCCGTAAAGTCCGCCGCCCAGGCAAAAGTCAAGTACCACTGTTTCAGCAACAATACGCCTTAACCCGGCGCTAGTAATATATTGTTCGAGTAGTTCCTCTATCACAAAGCACCTGTTGTAAAAAAGAAGATCAGCACCATACTTCTTATGACAACTTACAGCCCTTTTTTGTCATAAGAAGCGTATGAATAGAGTTATTCGGTATTGCTACACGTGTAGTGAGCACATTGATCCTAGAGATCCAGCGAGCCACAAATGCCTTCTGGTAATCGTGCACAAGTAACCCTTTATTTAAACGTCGATGGTGACGATATAACAGTATCTAAGGTTCTTGATCACGTAGAATCAAAAGCCGTAGCTATTGCAGAGATGACAAGGATGACCCTTAAAATGTTCAAGGGTTGTGTAGTCATAGTAGACGTGGAGGCCGCCCTGTGGTGCCACGACTGTGACTACGACGAAAAAGACAAACCTAAACCGAAAGTGTGTAACTGTGTTTAATGTTTTTGATGGAAGTTGGGTCAACAAGGGCTGGCAATGCCCCGTTTGTGGCGCTGTGTTCGCGCCCCACGCTTATCAGTGTTCGAACTGCGTCCCGTATAAGTCTGTTACAACAGATAAGATAGTGCCTTTACAGCCTGTCCCCGAGAAACCTGTGCCTGGTACTACAGCACCTATTTACTATCATAGAGCGTGTACCAAGTGCGGTCATTTGAGACCACCTGATCAGCTCGATGTAAACGGTGCGTGCGCTGGGTCGTGTAGCCTGCCATATATCCCAGGAACTCCAGGGCCGACCGTGATGTGGCGCACGCCCTCTAGTACCGCCAGGTCTCTTTGATCCCCATACTATTTTACTCGCCGTATTGCAACATCTGCCCTGGAGTCATAACCAGGGCAGTTGAATACTTTAATCAAAAAGGTATAACCTTGATGATAAGAATGCCGACAGCTAAGGACAAAACCTATGTAAAGGGAGTACCGGCCCTATTCGTTCCAAAAGAACTAGGTGCTTTTGATGCTTCCTATCTGCTTATCGGCGAACAGATACCGGACTGGCTCCACAACATGACTGATAAAATCAAATGTCGATAAAGATCATAACAGCCGCTCTGCCAGTCGCTTTTGTTGGAACCGCGTATTCTGTTAGGGCACAAACCCGAGGAGCAGAAACAGGAAATCTGACTTGGGGAGCCGTGGGATTACCCACCGGCTTTTCTTTTAGTTCAGCGGGTGTTTTATCGGCTTTATCAGGAGCTCTAACCGGAACCTCAGTGGGGATTTACCCCATCACCATCTCCGTAAATGACACGGTTACAACGGATCAAGTATCTTTTGATTTAACAGTGCGTCCCGCGGAATACCTCCGCGCCCGCCCGCTTGTCTTAGACCCCAGACTAGAGAGCCTTCTAAACCTATACGAAATAGGCGGCCTCACAAGAGAAGAAGTAACTGCTCACTTTCGCGGCCGCGCCCATCCATCAATACTTCTAGAATCCCCACACAGTTACGCAGCAGATAAACTAGTCCACTCAGCATCTGATATATCTTTTGAGGACATATCCGCGTCACCCGTCGGCTCACCTGATACACGTTCAGTAAAAGATGTAATAATTGATCTCATAAACAATACCTCAGTAATAACCGTAGATTCACTATCTGATAGCTTAGATATCTATACAGGCTTAGTGTCCAACGCCCACCAATTCCGCGGCCTCCGCCAAGGCGCCAATGTTAACATAGAGGCAACCCAAAACGATCTAAGAGTATCCTATCTAGCCTCATCAGTTCCCGCCGCCCACACCGCTGGTATTAGTAACTCACTATCATCAGATATACTACCAACACTATCTTTACCAGGCGATTGGCGCGCAGGAAATCAAGACGCGAGCCCTGATACTCCAAGCATATCTCCTATAGCAATAAATCATAACGGCGCTCACCTATATCCATGCGGTACATTCAGCGCCTACGATCTAAAGAGATATCCCCACAACGGACATAGAAGAATAGCTGGCGAATCCATAGCCTCACATAGTGGATTCTATGGATACGCTGATGGCTATCATATCGCCCCTGAAGCAATAGCTGGTAAGACGCTTCAATTCGTAGCTAGAGGCAGAGTCAAAATAGTACGTCCTGATACGTTCATTGAGTTCGTATTCGAGCCCGATGTACGCCTCTCGCCGCCCGTACACTCACCTTCGCCCTCAGTTGATCAAAGAATGGTCTTCTTTAGTGATGAGGTGGGTGTATCTTGGAGCGATGATACATACAGACCATGCGAGTTCTCAGGCACCGTCACATTCAGTAATTACAACTCATGGCAATGGTCAGGTTTGTTCACAATAACCGGTCTGTCTGGCCAAGTAATCATGAGCCGCCTAGTTAGTGGCTCAAAAACTGATTCGAACTTCAGCTATCTAGACGGCGCCTTACTAGGTATCCGCTATAGAATTGATTGCATAGCTAATAAGCACATCTGGAATAACACGTTCCAAGGAATAGGTAACGAGCTCCGCTGGAATCACTTCATGATAGGGCCTCAATGATCACACCTCCCGGATTGGTTCGTTATATGCCTAATAGCCAGTACACGCTGGCTAAAGTCACATTCCCTTCGCCTAGTGTTATGGCAGCTATTGAAGCTAGCGCGGATAAAGTAGTAAGAATGTGGTGGCATGAGCACGGCGGCGCGATGTATAACCCTAACCTAAACTCATTAGGCAACTGGGCCGAGGGTACTATAGGAGTAGAGCTGCGCCGGCGTGGAGCCGTAATTATTGATTACGAGTATCCGCCGTCAGGTAAGTACCAGCTTTATGAGGGTAGTTTTAGTTGGGAATCGCCCCAAAGTAAGCTAATGCCTCGTAACAATGAATACGAGATGATGGAGCGCGCCTACTTTCCTGATTCGTTACAGTATGCGGCGCGAGTTGTTCAGTACTTCAAAACACGGGCGGATGATTATGATTTCATTGACGCACTCTATTTTGCACAAACTGGGCAGCACTGGCCGTCGCCTGGAACAGGCGTGTATATCTCTACCGATCCAAACGACTGCGGTCGCAGCGGCGTATCTTCAGGAGTATGGCGCTCTGGTTATGTTAACTTCATGCGCGATGGGGATTTCGGATATAGTGGCGGCCCAGTAACGAATCAACTAGATCTATACTATACCCATAATCATTTGTGCAACATCTTCTTAGATCTAGAAGGTGGGCAGACGATTCTATCGTCGTTCTCAACAACCGGCCCCGCTGGCTGGGATACCAAATACGGTGATTATGGCTGGTGTGGTGGTTATCTATTACCTGGACGAGGTATGTATACCATCCCGCCCGTATCTTGGGTAACCACACAACAGCGGGTGAAGCAGCGGATGGATTTTAATTTCTTATTGAAGGCCTCGAACCCGCGCGCTACTGAGGTGCGTTATATCTGCAACAACGACACTGATCTAGATGCCCGCTCCCCTACCGCACCTTATTATGGTACTGGATATGGTTGGCCTAGTGCTGCGTATAACTATGGCAGCACCCTTAGAATAGGGGTTGTGACCACGAAGTATGATGACCTGCATCATCCGATTAACCAGTTCTGGTTAGCTGATAGGCTAATCGCCTTAGGTAATCAAAATGTGTCGCTGAACGCAGGTAGGTCGATGATTAACAACGATGCGACTACGCGCGGTTATGTTAGCGTGACTAACTTCGTGACCAATAGATTGAACGGGTTCTTAACATCGGCTGGATGGACTAGATACATATGAGCCACTTGGTTATCTTGACCGGCGGGTTTGTTCGTAAGAACCCTAATTCCCCGGCCTCTCCCACAGAAGTATTAGGTGGTCACCATATTCTAGACATATCGTCTGGTGGAACAGGCGCTGCTAACAACACGGCGGCGCTTAATCGCCTATTTGGTGCGGTAACAAAGGGCCAGTTTGCTGTATTTGATGGTACTAATGTAGGCCTGTTCTCTCCAGGTCCTAATGGTAGGTACCTACAATCAAACAGTGCGGCCCCATTTGGTCTTAGCTGGAATAGCCCTGCTGGCGGTGGCGGTGGCGCACCTGCTGCACACGCGTCTACACACCAACACGGTGGTTCAGATCAAATCGCTACAGCAACTGCTGCAGCTAATGCGATACCTAAAGCTAGTTCAGGTGGTCTATTAGATCTAGGTTGGTTGCCCAGCATGCGTTTAGCTAGCCCCCTTGGTGGTGGCTTGCGAGGCCTAATGAGCTCACCTGCGCTATCTGATAGATTAAAGGTGTTTAGAGGCGGAGGCTATGAATCACCTAGCCACGCCTGGTTGCTAAATGGTGGCACAAATACCCACGCACAGATAGATAGCCACATAGCTGCTACAACGGACATACACGGCGCTGTTGGCGGTCTTGTTGACTTGTCCAGCATCCAGGACTTGAGAAATAAGCGTCTTATAGGCAAGTTGTATGTTTCTGGATCACCAGTAGGAGGCTCAGTCAGCTTCATTATCGCAGTCAGCCCTAACACTACGCAACAGTATGTACGCTTTACTACCACTGGGGGCACCACCTCACCATTCTACGGCTTAGCCATTAACGCAGCCGCAGGCACTGGTACAGGGTTCAGTAACTACCTGCGCCTATCAGCAACAACAACCGGTGACTCTACAGTGTCTCCGCGAGACTTCTTACTGCAGCCCGCTGGTGAAGGCTATGTTCGTATAGCCCAAGGCTCTGATAACGCTGCTGGTACTAATAGATACAGACGAGCTGTTGTTGCTAATGATTTCTTCTTTAGAACTGTTGAATTGTGCTCACCTGCGTTCAACTTGGCTGGTACGGGCACAGTAACTCCCACAGGCCAGACAAACTGGAACGGTAGTATAGCAACGCAGGATGGGGCCTTACGCTACAGCCAGCGTGACAAGGTCACGTATATGTACCACCACAACAGTGGTACGCCCCGTATTCTCAGCACTGACTCTTGGTTAATGCACGCATGGTCCGAATCAAAGAGCCCGGATAAATACTTCGCGTTCGGGCAGTATGACGGAACCCCGGACTTCTTCACCGATGTTTACGGATTCGTGTTCCCTTATCCCACTACAGTAACAGAAATGACCGCGTGGCGCAGAAGCCCACTAGAATCGCCGTTATTACAGCTGCGTAGAGGTGGGGCGCCTGTTACTAGCATCCAATTCCTTCCTGGACAGGGTGTGCGCACCACTGGGGACATCTACCAGAACTTCGGCCCTAACGAGCCTATACAGATTTATGTGGCGAATAGATCTTTTGGTGCTGGTCACGCCACCATAACTGTAAAAAGACGCTACTCACCGTGATAACACCTAATCGCGTAACGGTTTTCTTCACATATGAGTCACCAGCTGGGGCGCCTGTCACCGTAAGCCCTGTATCCGTCCGTGTTTATGGACAATCCGGCGCCTCTCAGTACTTCTCACCAGCTAACCCTGCTATAGTAGAGGCTGGTGGTACATACACTGTATCAGATATTGATGTTTCAGGGTATGGTGGTTACTATGTAGACACCTTGTGGCGCTTTAGAAAGCCCGGGCAGCTATCCCCATTAGTCGAGTTATGGACTAAACACTCTTTTTTACCTGGATCTATTGATTTTACGGTATCTAAGGTGCTCCAATGGTCCGCTAGTCCTGGTTTGTTCTATGTAGAGAAGCAATACCAGAGCGAGTCGCCTACTTTTGTGGGAATAACAGCGTATCAATTGTTCGCGGACACAAACCTAACTAACCAAACGACCTATAATGTCTATCCATTAGTGGTTGGGCAGGCTGGGTCCCCTTCCTTAGGTAGCCCGCTGGTTACAACAACAACTGCACATAGCAGACCGATGTGCGTAATAGGTGGAATGCTTTCATCAGCTGATGTATCGGCCCGCTTTATAGTCCATCACGCCGATACAATCAATAAAGTAGGTAGTATTGAGAACACGATGTGGCAGGAGATTAAAGCCCCTGTTAACGCTGATGGTTCTTACGCAATCGCGTTCGCTCAGGGTACAATTCTAATAGCGGAAATACCCGCAATCGGTCATGCCCGCCGGTTCATTGTGCCTAACACCTCTTTTGCGGATTTGGCCACAATCCCATACACATCCTTAGAGATATATAGAGCTCCTTAATGGCTGATAACGAATCACTGAGTCAAAATCTTAACCTAAGAAAGCCCGATAGAGGGTCTTTCGAAGGCGTTTGGGATGTTCCGGCCAACGAGAACATAGACAAGATTGATAATCTGTTCAGTGCGGACGCTGTTGCTGGCGGGCACGAGCATACGGGTCAACCTGGTCAAGGCCCTCAGCTTGCTCACGACAACTTAACTGGCGTTGGGACCAATACCCACGCGCAGATCGACTCACATATTGCAGACTCAGCGCTGCATACTGATGTGGCTATAGGTACTGTTAGTGGTGAAGAGCTCAATAACAGCGCGGTTACTGTCACATCGACCGCTGTAACCACAATAAACTTTCAAAATGCTGCGCTGATTGAGACAGCACCTGGTGTTGTTACTGTAATACCTAGAGGCGTGTCGGGTACAACAGGCAGCTCAATGCTGTTTAGTAAACCTGAGAGCGCCGCGGTAGCTTATACTGACAACTTTAACTGGCCCACAGGTACACAGCTGGTCCAACACAGCTGGGTTACGTGGCTCTCTGCGTTAAACGCGCATTCGGATTGGTTGATTGGCGGAACACAGAGCCCGTATACGTTCCTTCGTAATGACAACTCTGGCGGAAGCATCCTCCAACAAGGCTATTCAGTAGCTCATTGTCGCGGGCACATTCCTCATGGAACAGCCCAGCGCGTCACATTATATGTAGAGCACTTCCGTCCTATAGAAGACAGCGGCGTTCCTGTATCTGGTGACGCCTCTCTAGCCGCTATTAAGCCTACCGATAGACTATGCCTATCACTAGATCTATTATCAGGTGTAGGTTCTGGCGGTGATTTGAACAGACCCACAGCGCAGGGTTTAAGCCTCTTACTGTATAACACAGGCGGTAACATATCCGCTGCTCTAAGCATAAAGGTTGCGCCTACAGCAAACGAGGTCATTTGGTCCGACTTCAGTGGATCAGACTTAGGCAATCCGCAGACCTCTGCATTTATGGAAGGCTGGCACGAGCTATCGCTACGTAGACATCCTACTATAGCAGAAGCGTTCTATATCCATTACTACAGAAATGAAGGCTTAGTTTGGACTAAGCTGTTCAATCCCAATAGCACTGTGGTGACGGAGTCTGATTTTGCTAAGGCCATTATTGACCTAGTAAACAATCTAATAGCGAGCACACAGCCTTCATATGGCCGCATAGGCTTTGCTGTTTCATACAACCTATCTGATTCTCTGCGCCTATACGAGTTCAGAGTTAAGCACGTAGCTATCGGCAGCGCGGACGACGATTCGAATGTAGGTATTGTAACTATACCTACTCCAGATGTTGTACAGCCTCCCGAGCCGGCTTGTGTTGGTGGTGTATTCGGGCCGCCTACGCCTGGTTATCTACCCAACGAAATATTCCCGTTCGATCCTGATAATCCTGGCACTGTGTGGACTATTAGCGGGGCGTTCGAAGCGCCGTTCGGTGGTCTACCTAATGGCGACGGCTTCATTGTAGGAGCCACATCGGGCGGCATCCCTACAACGTATAACGTGTTCTGCAGCCCGCCCCGGCCTGGTAGCCCGCTAGTTAACTACATAGTATACGAGAACCAAACAAACGCGTCACTAACACTATCTGATGCTGAAGGTGTTGATGTGGGTCTATATGGCTACAACCTACCTAGACACACTCCTGAGGCGCTGTTAGACAACACACTCATATACGCGCTGACCAGCATACCTGTGAATTACAACACCACGGGTACGATTACAAATACCTATTACAGCACCGCTGTACCGCTGCCTGCAAACGGGCCTATAACCCTAGTGGGTGTAACAGGCGAAGACGACGAGCTGACACAATCGGGTCTTACTGAGTACAACGTAAGATATAACACGAACTCCAGAATACCTTGGGGCGCTAAGTTCAGAATTGAGACCGTAGCCCCGTATGAGGATACGTTCGTTGCTAACTGGGTGAACATAGAAGTAGGTGTGCCGCAAGCACAGCTTGTGTCTATGTCGCTCCTCAAATTCCACTCAGTGCGTAATGTGTGGGAGACTGTTGAGCTCGGGCTGCCCTCGTACACTTCTGGATCTACCACAGATGGTGGTTTGATGCTCGAAGGTGAGAACATCGCTACCACCTTGGTCATCAATAACTTCCCGTACGGCACGCGCTTCTGGAATGATGACAACGGGTTCGTTAAATCCACTGGCGAGCAATGGTCGTCTCTGGACACCAGAGGAAACGACCTCGATTACGCTGTACCGCCTATATTGGATTTTGCTCCTAAGATGGGGCTTAATACCGACACGGCCGGCGCGGATCTTAACAATAACCCGCTTCTTGTGACTAGAGCCGACGTCATAGTACCAGGTACACTCGCTCAAGGAAGCGCGGTATTTGAAGACACAACAACGGCGCCGCAGTCTTCGTACATAAAGACATTAGGTGGCCTACCGTATACGTTAATCAACGACGATATAGTACAGAATCAATATCCTGGTGCTAGCTCATGGTTTATGCACGGTAGACTGCGTTATGGTCTAGCGTCCACATCATTATCAGAAACAGCTGGTGTAGTAACGTCGCTGAGTGCGCCTATGATGCGTACTTATATACCTACGGCCACAGGCACACCAGTACAGAGCGTCATATTCCATGGGCAGGTAATACCTAACAACCCTGTAGTAGTCGCGTCGTCTATTACCACGACTACAGCAGGCGCCTCCGCTACTATAGTGCTAGATGTGCGCGGGCATCACGATAGGTGTCTAAGCAAAGACGGCTCTTTTGATGATAATGATATGCTCGTCACAATAGTGTCGGGTATAGCTACCATCGACTCTACAGTCAAGACATTTGTCATGCCTGACGGCTCCTTGAATGCAGCGCCCCCCACTGGAGCTAACGGGTTAGCTAAGATACGTGATTCGTTGCGCAGGTTTACATTAAATGTGACGCTTGCTGGTGCACCTGGGCCCATTGTTTTGCGGTTAAATAAGCAGGCCGCCTCTGCTTGGATAACCAGCCAAGGCGAGGCGCTTACTACGGCCTTAACAGATGCTGGCTATACGGGTATTACAGGCATTACTGATTACCAGGTAGGTACGGTAAGCGGCGTTGCGGCTATTATACAAGATGGTGTGGTTAAGCCAAGCGGCGCACCTAGTCCGGAGATACGGGAGCAGTTTGCTGCTGAGACGTTCCATATGTTTATTAGAGGCCATGTGTGGAACGGCGCACCTGACGGTACTACACTAACCCAAACAGCTACAACGATCATTAACGGCGCTGCTTACACCATTCTTGATGTGTTGAGCGAGAACGTTAACGGGGCGATCACTTTCCAGCAGATGGTAAAGATAGCCAGCGGTGTTGGCACTGGTGGTCTTTATGAACGATGGGCCGTGACAGTGGCCTGCCCTGACCCTAACGACGCTATACCCGGCACGTTTACTAGCGTGGTCATATCTGTTCGTAATCCTAATGGAACACCGACAGCGTTACCGGCTATACCGCTAATAGAGCAGCCTACCCCAGTAATAACGGCCGCGGGCATATTGTCTGATGATGGGGTTAGCCTAGTAGGCACGTGGGATATAGCCGACCCCGCTACTAAAACACTAATAGTGACCGCTACAGGCGTACGTAGTAACCTCACTACAGGCCTGGTCACCGATATCATCACTGTTGAATCAGATGGTGCACAAGCCCCGCTAGTTCCTGTTGATGGTGAGCAATGGTATGTGTACCCCTCTATAGCAAACAGCTATTTCTGCGAATACCAACGCGGTGACGACCTATCTAATCCCAGCACTACATACGCTAGTGGGGATACTTTCTCCGTAACGGTCACCAAGCGCGTTATTGCAGGCACGGCTAATGAAGATACTGACGTAGGGTTTATCCTTATGGAGGCGCTCCAAGTAGCCGGCCCGTCTTGGCAATACAACACACCAAACTTCTTATCTTCATACGCCCCTGAAACGCCCGCAGCAATGACAGCCGCGGCTAGTTCACAAACACGGCGTGTGCCTGCTGGCAGAGAGGTGTTCTTAACCGTCCCGCAGGTAGATGAGTACTTTGAGTTTGTATTACCGGGTCAATTCCGCGTATCGCTTCCGGCCGCCCTGGACTTGAATTTCGAAGTGGATTTCTTGGACAGTGACGGCGTCTCCATTCTTAATCAAGACTTTAACAACGGTAAGGCCGTCATAACGGCTGCTAACAGAAACCAACTCGTTGGCTATGGTAGAGTTAACACAGAGACTGAAGGAAGCCTCATACGTATAAAGGTTACCAACCTAGTCACTTTAGAAGAATCGACCTATCGTACTGCTGTTAGTGTATTACCGGCTAGAGTACCCAGCGTTCGTTACGTGGTCGCTGACGTAGTCGAAGGTACTTCAAACAACATCATAAAGGTATACGGAAGTAACTTCTTGGCTAAGCCCGCTCCTGCTGGCGCCCCCTCTATATTCAGGGGCACTAGCATAGATAACGACCCCGCTGGCATCGTCACTAACATTATCGAGATATCCACAGCAGATGACCTGCTTATCTACTCTATTGATGTGGCCGCTGGAACAGCTGGCGGCACTATTGGCGTAGAAACACAATATGCAGCCGGCGAAAGAGCTATATTCCCAGGACTCATAATCGTTCAAGATGCTGTGGCCGCTACACCACAAGTAGATGAGTTACTGTTCTACGGCGCAGGTGATCAGAACATTGTGGATAGTGGCGGCACGCCTTCTATTCCTGCAGTAGGCCCTACGGCTACAGCTAGGCTGCGTATAACAGGCACCGGCTTAAACAGCCGTTCTGTCAGCAATGCGTACCTAGTCATATGCGGTGAGGCTAATCTGGATAGCAATCCCAATAGACGGGAGAGCTTACCTGGCCAAGCACTACACCCGCTGTATAAATTAGGGCCCAATCACAAGATATACAGAACGTCTGTTGTTACACAGACTGAGACTGAGCTAACGGTTAACTTCCCTGCGCCCATTACGCTAGCTAACGCTAGATGCCGTCTATATTTAGAGAGACCGGCCTCACATCCGTCTGGTGCGGGCGTGTGGACGAGCGCTCAGATTGATGCTACCGGCGTAACATCTGTGCAGGGCGGTTTAACTAACTATGGCGTAACTATACAGTACGGTGGTTATCCATATAACCCGTATCTAAATAGAGATACCGGCGTGAGTGCGACCACTGTGTTACCTGCCGCCCGTGCTGCTACAACAAACACTTTTGCTGGCGGCGGCGCTCCACTCGTGGTACGCTTCACTACAGCCTTCACATCTGGACGCATTCCGCAGATACTGGCGGTGCCTGATCCTGATTATGGCTCTGCTTTCAGAATAGAGAGCGTAGTCCTACGTCCTAATAGACTAGAACTAGAGATAGTACTGTACCCGCCTGAGGCTGGTGTGACCGATACATATCCGCTGCCGGTGTATGATCAATCAATACACCCAGTAGCCTGTGGTCTTGCTTTAGCTAACGGTACGCCGATATTTTCTGTACTATTAGGCGAAGCTGACTGGGGCAACACGACTGACCAGATCTCGTTCAGCTAAAATAAAGGCCGAAGCCTTTTATTTTAGGGCGGCCTTTTATTTTAGAGGGCCTTTACAGCCAATGTTAAGAAGCCTACGGTTATGGCGCCAAAAGCTAGGGTAGCTATGACGCCAAGCACCGCGTACGAGATGGCGGTCAATCGTTGCTTAGCCGTTGGACATGTTGCTGCGTACATACCTGATTGAGCAAAGCTTGCCGTTAACAGGGTCCATAAGAAGCCTGTGAGGCCCCGAACCCAGTTGTTCAGTTCTGGTACGCCAAAAGGCGCGTCGTTCATGGTTAGCACATACATCATTATGCAGCTTATAAGCACGGCGAAGGACCCTGGCGTCTCTGCTTTGTGTATAAGTGTGTCTTTTAGTTCGCGCACGTTCTTTATTGCGAAGTAGTAGGAGATGAGGAGTGCTATAACGACCGCTGAGGTTAGGAATGCGTTCATTGTTATCCTGTCAACAGCTCCAAGCCGCATATACCGAAAGTTAAGGTTCCTACCACTCCTACAGACATGGTTACGTATGTACCGAATGTTCTCTTCTTCTTAAAGAACGCGTATACGCCGCCTCTAAAGGTAGCAAGCGACAGGATGGCCCACAGCAGGCACGTCACCCCGCACAATACGTCATGGTAAGGGCTTGTTTCTGTAGAAACGATGATAAGCGAAGATATAATGGTAAACCCAAACAGATAAAGCGGCGGACCGCTCTCGTCTTTTATCGTATCTGGCCCAAGAGTTAGCGCTTCCTTTAATGTCTTATAGAACAGCACACTGGTGCCTAGTACGCACACTATAAGGGTAGTTGTTTCTACGTCGGTCATTTGCGTACCGCCCCTACTGTGTCCGAGAATAGAGCTATTGCTGCGAATAGAGTAACTATGCTAAATATTGTCACAAGAGCGTCGCCCGCATTTTGGCTAGACTTGCTGCGTGCATCACCAGCGAGGTAGGCTCCCACGACTGTCATAACTATACTGAATATACACAGCGCGGATAAGACCACCTTTGTCTCGGCTACACTACTCATTCTGGCGTTCCTGTAGCGACTACCCCGGCAAAACCAACAACGATCATACCTATTCCGTGTATTAGCAGTGTCTTTCTGTTCATGCCCTCAAGCTTTAGGGCCACAATAGCGCTGAATAACCCGACTAGTGAGCAGAAGAAGAAGCCTATGGCCAGCGAGCGTGCCTCTACAACTACGTCTATGGGAATTATTTGCACGTATATTAGGGGAACAGCATACAAGCCGCATCCTATTATCGCCTTGTTTACAAAAGGTCTCGCATCATCGTTCACTGCGCCTGCTGCTGAGGCGCTGATAAGGCTGGTTATTACGAAAACGGTCAGCGCTACAACCATCAGCGAAAATATACCGCCGAGTAGAAGGTCAATCATAGCGGCCCAGCCACCACTTCGTTGGGTAGTGCCGCTATGAAAGTGAACAGGCCGACAGTTATGTAGAATATTCCCATAAGAACGAGATGCAGGAAAAGAGCGTGCCTGGCCCCGCCGGCTACCACTAGTATTACGCCGCCCATCACGAGTATGTGGGTTGACCCTATTTGCATAAGGATGTACTTAAACTCATCACCAACCGGAAGCAGGTACGTTGCTACTCCCATGGTTGCAAGGTAAATACAGCAGAAGATGTTGACGTCTCCGGAGCGTGGTAGGTTACCGTCTTTTTGGGCTTCCACGGTTGCGGTAACCAATGATTGAATCTTAAAAAGGCCTACTAGAAGGCTTATAACGTATACCAGTAGAATAACATCATTGTCTCTGATCAAAACGCCTGTCAAAAGGTTTCTCCGTTGAGGACTCTTATGAGGCACACAGTCCAGTAGAGGACACAGATGGCGGCGCTGAACACCGCCCACATCGGTAACTCGGGTTGTTTCTTGTTAGGCACTAAATTGTATTTCGATCTGGCTAAAGGCGGCACGTTGCGCTGCTTCTTCAATCGTATTGGCTACAGGGAGTATATCAGCGTCATATAGCGGGTATGTTTCATTATTAAAGTATTCCTCTAGGCGCTTCTCTAGGAATGTCTCTTTAGAAGGTGCGTAAAATGACTTGTCTATAAAACGCACCAGCTCTCGCCTAGCGTTCTGTTTGGGCGGCAACATGTGGTTCCAACTCTACGATTATGTCCTTAATCAACCATACGTCCACTATATCAGATCGAGCTATTCTGGGCAGGCGGATCGGCGTTCCATAGGCGATGTGTGTGTCATCTATGATGTAGAAGTCCTCAGGATAGTCGGGAACAAAACCCTCGTCGAAAAACAGGTCTATGATTTCATATATCTTATGACGCGTGTCTTCGCTTATTTTTCCCCCCAATCCAAGCACTCTGTGTGTCCCGCCGATATTTCGACAATCTCCAGGGCCGCCGGCACCTCTACTACAAGAAAGCGCTCCAATGCTGGATGAATGTGCATTTTCGATACAGCACATTCCGTTGGCGGTGTTTTTATAAATGCATTCATTATGTCTGTTACAATGTTCCCACGGCTCGCCAACGTAAGCGGCATCACTCGCTCTCGCGTACAGATACTGTGGTTATAATACAATCAAGGAAGATGGCGGAAGCCACTCCTTCGCGCACGAACCAAGCAATGTTCGCACTGTGTAGGCTCTCTAAAGAGCGCCCCCCTCTTTTCTTTTTCGGATTGTATCTACTTGTGGCGGCCTCTGATATTACAAAGTACTTGTATAGAGAATTGATAACAATGTTCTCGTTAGCTATCAAAACCTCGCGTTGGGAGCTCATCATTCGCCATAGTTATCGTTGAAGCCTACTATATCGACCCACGTTGGGATAGTCGCATCAAACATCCTAGGTGCGAGGTCCTGCGGTATTGTTTTCATAAGGCTGATGACATGCTCTACCCGTCTTAGCGGTTGGTATTTTATGAATTGACGATCTATCACAAAGATCAATATCTTTTCGGCTGTTCGAGTAGGTCTAAACCGCATAGATGCGCTGCTTGGTTGGGTCTAGGTGGTTTTCCGCTGATACATAGATGCTGTCCGCCTCTGCAGCTTTTACTACCATCGACAGCTCGGCTCTCATAAATTTAAGCTGCAACCACAGTTCCTCACCAATGTTTGGTAGAACCGGCGGTGTTATAAGAAAGCTAGTTCTGATAAAGTGTTTTACGCATATCTGTCCAATAATATCAAATTGAGAGTTGAAAGAGTTAGTAAGCATTGTCTTTTAGCATTCTAAATCCTCGTCAGCTATCCTCGTCTCCACTGAGACCAGTATGACGAATGCGTCGCGGTATCTATCCGGGGTTACCTTTTGGTACATATCATCTAAAACCTTATCGGATTCTATAAAAGCGTCGCCTATCTGGTCAATCAATGAGCGATGCCTGTCTAGTCTAGTTTCTTCAGCTGTCATTGTATCGGAACATCCCATCTGTGGTGTCTGCCTATGTTTGCAAATATTTCCTGTCCCAGGAGGGCGCGAGCCCGCATCCGAATCTCTGGGACAGGCATATGTAGATCTGTGTAGTATATGAGGGTATCTGTAGTTAAAAACCCTTTTACCATATATATGGTCAAACTTACCTCAGCAGAGTAGCTCATGTTCTAGGAGGTTCAGGTCTGTGGTTATGCGTTCTACGGATAGCATAGCCCGGGATACAGCCACTACTGAAGCACCAGTGCTCTCCATTAGAGAATAGAGTTTGGATAGTATCAGCGCTAGCTCAATACCGTCATCTAGGAAAGACTCGTCTATTGAGTCGTGAAGGGATGTGTATCTCATGGTGAGTCTGCTTGGTCTACTGCTCTATTGACATCACTGTGTACACCCAAATTACTGCCAATATCCATGAGGTTATGAAAAACGTTCGGGTACTTAATATAGAATAAGTACCTTTTTGTACTATCATGTACCATATCAGCTCCCGCCCACACATCCACAAAGTCGTGGTTGAGTACCTTCTCTAACGCTAACCTATCCACGGATATAATCATGATACAACCGCGGTTCTTATGCCCATTATAGGTACGCGTCTAGTGTGCTCGCTGAGTATGGGGCCACAAACAGGACAATCGCTGTTTGCGAAGGACTTTGTTAGTATAATCTCGCGGGTTTGTTTGTCCCACGTCACGTGAAAGAAATCACCCCTGTAGAATCTCTTTTCTACCACTTCGGTAATAATGTGATCAGAGAGATGGGTTGTCATCTGTAAGTGGGTTGGGGTACTCTAAGAGACCGAATCTTCTACGTAAGAAGGCTGGTTAGCTCTGTGAGGCATACGTATCCCATCCGGCGAAATGTCGCTCCACGCCGCCGCCTGCGCTCCGGAGCTAAGCCGACCCATAATTTCGAACCAGGCTCTTCTTGGGTAGCCGTGATGGCTGAGCTGTTCTACAAAGATATCTTTATAGATGTCTTGATCTACGAAGGTTTTTGCAACGCTTATTAGGATGCCTTCTCGCATTACAGCCTCGCGGTCTTTAACCCACCCCAAAGAAGACCATCGCGGTTTCTGGGCCTTTCAGTGCACCCATAAGGCTGGTTAGCTCTGTGCGGCTTCTTATATTATCCAGCACCTCGTAGGAGACCCAGGTACCAAGGCGCTTCTCTAATAAAGACTGAACCTCATCTCGGATAGATCGGTGCTCTACTATGAAAAGCTCCTTTCTCATCACGTTATCTGATAGCCACGTCCCTATGTCAGTGACATGTCTCATTTAAGACCCTCTCCGTGACCCTGTCTAAGTTTATACCCTCGCGGTCAACAGACACGCCGAGCATATCCCAAATTTCGAGTATTCGTGCCGCGTATATTTGATTAACGGCTGTATCGAGCTCGGTGTACTGGCTTTTTATAAAACCCATATTTACTTTATGCGGGTAGGCTTTATCTAGGCCCATAGGATAACAAGTCTCGTCTCTAGGTCTCTCACTGATCTGCGCTCAACGACTGTTTTAATGCTGTCAACTATTCTTATATCGCTCTGTCTGAGGTCACCTGGCATGCTAAAGTAAAGCTCATTTTCCTCGTCATACGGGTCAATGAAATACGGGTCTATGATTAAATCAGCTAAGGTCTTGTATTGGGGGTACTGCATTACGGGCGGCTCGTTCTATTAATTGTACATTTAAAGGAGTAAGGTCTAGTAGGATGCTAAGTTGACGCAGCGAGGTCGTTTTACAAACCGCTGCTATGTCGCATACTAGGTCGGTTTGATAACGCCAGGCGCTTATAAATCCCAGGTCTGATCTATGTATAGGGTTCATGTATTAAACACCTCCCTGCCTCTAAACTCCAAAATCTCAATAACTCGCCCAGAGGCGCTGTACATAGCCCACATGTCCATCACCTTACTTGGTCTACATATAGGCATATCGCCTATCGTTTCATCATGTAACTTCCATGGATGTATAAATTCTCTGCTAATTGCTTCTTCTAGCCGGTTATAATCTGTGCGAGCCCCTCTAAAGGTCATCATGGATTCCTTCAACCTCTCTAACGCTCATAAACAAATCTATAGGATCGCAGGAATCTAGCATGTGATCCATTATCTCCGGGCGGGGGTGGGCTACACGCCAAATCGCGTAAGTGTGCTGAACGCGCCCGCTGTTAGTGTCGGTAAAAGACCTTTGAATATAATCCAGCAGTTCCTTATTCGAGGACATCTGCTATATGCAAGTGGCCCGCACGAACGAGCCGAATTCTTTTTACATCAGCTGCATCATCGATCATTTGGTCTATTTGCAGCATATAAGCGGCATACATCGTCCACGGCTCTAGGAAGCGGCTTGCTACAATATCATCTAGCTGTTGAAGGGTCATCTAGTAGCTCTATTGACCACGTCCGTTCTGCTATAAAGAAAATGTGCTCAGATAGTGGCTGCATCAGGCCGTCTTTTCTGTATTTTACAAAATATGATTGGCCTTGGTTAGCCATATTTATGAATAGATGTGGGGACACGAAGTCCCTTTTTATGATGTCATTTATTTGTGTAAGGGGTATCATCTAACATCTCTGGTGCCCATACACGGTGTGCCATAGAGAAAATGTGGTCAGCTAGATGATTTAGCAGTTCGTAGTTTATGCCTATTACAAACTCTTTTTGGTCTTGTCTAGTCATTCCTAGAAATAGATACGGGTCTAAAAACCCCAGGTTTTTTGCGTCAGGACAGTCCAATATGCGCCTCTTCTGTATCTATTGACGACGTTGCCTCGGGGAGTAGGCTAATTAAAGTCATCATTATTTCCGTTGAGGGAAAAACACGGGAGCATAGGTTAGATATTTCTATATTCATTCTATGGACTGCATGCGCATGCACTATGTCCTTAGCACTTATTATTTTAGACTCCGGCTCAATAAAACTGATTTCGTACAGAATATTTCGCGTTCGGTTATTCACTGACATTGATCCAAAGCCTCTTCTACAGCCTCTTCTAGACTATCTTCTAGATTATCGAGCACCTCAGCATAGCAGTCTGTAACGTATGCTGGCAGTATCTCTCCCTTTCCGAGAAAGCGGTACCACTGCTCGGGTGGTATTTCTATACGTAGGAATCCTATAGTCAACTTAGTAAGATCAGTCTTCAGCTGGAGCCTCAATTTCGGTGCTTGCAAACACAACCGCATCCATTGCATAGGACATTATTATGGCTGGTTGGGCAGGAAACATGTTCGCAGGGTAGCACCCGGTTTCGCATATAACCTCGTTTTTCATCCAGAAAGAATGAGCCTTATCAAAACCAAAGACTTCAGAAAACTCGCAGAGTATAATGTCTTTTTTAAGTTTAGGTATTAACGGCTTCATACCATGCGTCCACAAAAAGGTGAGAGAGGTCTCTTTCGCGTGTCGATTGTGTTAAATCATAATCACTGCCCTTATACAGCGCGGCTAATTCTGATAGTTCTTTCACATAAACCCCCCGAAAAAACCCCGCGGTCGCTCGGTTTAGTAGCGCGCCGTGTTCGTTCTCGATTCGATAGTCAACTGTTATGTCGGTTTGCATATTGAGCATAGTAGATCGCTGAGAGTACCCCTATATCAAGATCGGCATCTAGAACGCGGAACGGAGGCCTCCTAAACAGCTCTTGCGCGTACAGGTCTGTTATTTTGACATGCTCATCTATAAGGCGGCGGTATTCCTGTATAAGGAAATTCGCGCCTATATGATTCGCTACCGAGACTATAGCCGTTGCTAGCTCGTCTAAGTCCACTCGGCCTCTTCGTCGAGTAGTCGATCGAATGATACTGCGTCGGTAGCTCTGGACATGTCCCATCTCATAATAGCGAGCGTGTACCTAGTTCCGTAGGACAGCCTACTTTCATGTGCCTGCTGTCCTACGTCACAGAACCTCGTCGGATCCAAGGTGTGTTTTTTGAACATCGTGTCAATCATGCACGCATGAGCGTAGTCCATCATAACGCACTAGTCTACCCGCATACTTGTGTACAGGTCTTCAACAACTTCGTGGTTAAACCACATACTCGCCTGTCTGCGGGCGCCTTTGAAAAAAGTGACCTCCCAGAGGAGATCGCCGCACGGTATAGCATCGTTGGGCCCTAGTTTGAACCCGTTTATAGTTACAGCCCGGGCCTCCAACAAGCGCCGTCTCTCAGACATGGAGGCGTTGGATTCTTGTTGTGTGCTGGGCACGTGAGTGAGCCCTCTTAGGAATGCTAAGGCCGAGCCTTCGGCGAATAGTGGCGCGGCTTCAACAGCCCGTGCGCTTGATTGTAGTCTATCTAGCGCCTCTTCTTTTGTTTTAGCGCCCTTGATTTTTTTGAAGGCGGCGCCTAGCGCCTCCCGGGTGAAACCCATAGACTGTAGTTCTTCTCGTGTAAGCACGCGGTCAACGCTTCTTTGGTAGGTAGTCCTGTTCTATAAGGCAGATAATATTGTTTACAGTAGTGTGTGTTTCTTTATTGAGCGCCAGCGCATCATCTAGTAGGCTGTGAACGATACGCCTGTGTTCGTGCATATCATTACCGTTAGGTAGATGCTTGAGCCTCCACATAAAAGCATCCAAGCGGTCGCACAGCTTCAAAACCCGCTTCTCTTCGTCGGTGAGTTTGTCTTCTATATAACCGAAGCCCAAAGAAGCGCGGCCATTTTTCTCTATACCATCCACCATATTTTTTAGCTCAGGATGAGTTAGTTTCGTGGGCGTGCTTATGTCGCCAGTGAACCACTCTCCTAAGTCGTGTGTCAGCGCAAACAACAGCGCTTCTTTCGATATAGTGGGCATCAGTTGGACAGCTAATAAAGCTACGCGACATTGATGCCCTGCTATCGAATCATTTGAGTCACTTAAATCCGGATCGGTGTGCCATCTTTTTACAAAAGTGGCCAACCAGGTTCTGTACATTTTTGTCATTTTACCTTTTTATCTATACTTTCGTACGTTTGTCTGCCTGTCTATTATATGCTCTATAGCGATTTCCGCACCTTAGATACAACTGCTTTACTTTTAGCATTCCGCTTCAATGCTGAAATCTTCGAGGTCAGATAATACAGCAGCACCCTCTATTAAGGTGCTTATTGATAAGAGCACGTCTAAGCCGACTAGTGTATATATCTTCGGTAGTCCATAATTCAGGTGGAGCATGTGTCTAGGACTACAAATATAGCAGATCAGATCATTATTAGTCATCCCAGGCTCTTTCGCAATCAGCCACTCCAGGAATCCAGACAATATCAACAGCATTAACTATTTCGTCTTCTAGCTCAAAACATTCGGACAAACCGAATAAACGGGAAGAATCGCGGCCTAGGTCGGCAAACCATACAGGCACTCTGTAGGCTATAAACCAGGTATATAGCGGGAATTTCTCTAAAGGGCTACTAGGCTTCACTGCTTATTTCCGTTAGCCACCTGAGTAGCTGAAGGGAGGTGAGGGTTTCACGTAGATCAGTAAATAACGGGTCGGCGTAGTACGTGTCTATTAGAGGGAGGCCCTCATCCGGTACAGCGCTTAGAACAAATTTGTGTGTTAGCTCAAGTACAAACTCTGGCTTCGTACCGTCCATATAACGCCCTCAAGATCCCTGTCTATTTGTTCGGCCACCGGCTGTGTAATGCTTATCATGTAGGTCAGCACTTCTGCCCGTTCAGGACGCGCGTCATGATCTATCCAGGAGGATACCCCTAGGTTGAGCTTGCTCGTACTAATAAAGAATGAGCAGATATCTAATGACGAAACCATGTTATGGTCCTGTTGCTGCTATGTAGTACGTGGTCCCTAGAATACGCGCTTCGTCTATTATACGGTATGTTTCGGTATCTATATCGCTTGAGAGCCCGGCCCACAGGTCGTCTACGGCTGCGGACGTGTCTGTGATGTTGGCTAACCAGTTAAAGCTCATGTCCACGAAGTGCCGCGGATATACACAGTATTCCACCCATTCTATTTTTTTATAAACCCTAGGATCATACATTTCTTGACTGGGTATAAACAACACCTTTTCCTCGCTTCAGTTGGTTCGCCTACTAGGAAAAAGAAGGAGCCGGCGCCCCTTCTGTGATCTCACCGATATCGGTGTCTTACCAACACCGGGTCGGCGGCTCGCTTCATCTCTTCGTAGTGTTTGTCACACAGCAGGATGCTCGGACTATGTTTTTTTCCCGTTGATGCGTAGAACGTCCAGCCAGAGCAACTTGAGGGCCCCTTAAACACGCATTGCTGTTGCCTGTACAGATACCAGGCCCAGATCAAGGTCACCTGGATCAGAACACTTAGAGACAACCCAAAGATTGGGGCGCCCCATTTGGTGTGGCGAAAAGACACCTTAGCTTTGTTCTTCATGTGTCTTTCCGACGATCTTTTTGCGCGGCTTTTTCTGCTTCATGGCGGTGTTCTGAGCACGCCAACATCGTGAAATGGACGGGGGCTACCCATCCCCTGCAGCCCTTGCCCCAGCCTATGCAGCATTTGCTGCACTGCATGATGTAGATGAAGCACGTTGCGCCGATTCCAAAGAATACGGACGCTAGCAGCACATTAGCCTTGGCGGCGAGTGCTGCTATGAGCAGTAAGCCGGCTATTACAGCCGTGCTTACTATGAAGACGAGCAGAGTGAAGAATGCCTCTCTCAGTGCGTCTTCACTGCGCTGCGTTGAACTCTTTGTAGAATGTGATGACATTCTTGATCCAGTTCTTGTTGAGCCCGTGCGGATCGTTTTCTGCGCCTACGGGACAGTACTTGTTCCCAAGGAAGGTGATGAAGTCTTCCTTGCAACCGCTTGCCACCCAGCGGTCGTAGTTCTTTTGAACGGTGGCGGCGCACCAACCAGCTTGTTTCCGGTAGGTGTTGGCTTTTTTGTTAAGGATGCCAAACTCCTTACCCGCACCGCCGTTTTCGGCGTAGCGTATAGCGGCAACCACAGGCCGCAGCAGGTCGCGCAACTCAGGACGAATGTTCTCCTGAATCGCCTCCTCGAAGGCGGCGGCGTTCGCCGCGCCGTCTTTCTTCTCTATTGGTGACTGCCCGAACGACAGCCCTACCAATGATACGACCGCCAACAAGACGGCCCATAATCTAGTACGCATGTGTGACTCCTTTTTGATAGGGGGACTTGCATATATCTTATGCCATATTTGTTAACGTATTTGAGTATAAAGTCAGAGAACTCTGAAGGCAGGCCCGGCACTATGAAGAGAGACATGTTTTTTCTAATAAGATCAAGAATAATATTGTTTGCTGTTTGCGGGTTCATTTTATGACAGCATCTCGTCTGACGCCCGTCCGTAGAATGGTAGCACAGGGGGTAGTCGGGGGTTCATGAGTGTATTGACAGAATCACGGACGAAATCGTAGCTCTCGCGTGATAAATATAGGTGCGCAGTATTCTTTATTATGTTAGTGAATAGTGTTGTATGAATTTTGTCTAGGCCAGAACATCTTTCCAATAATAAGACGAGCTCTTCAGTGTCACTCATAGTCAAAAAATCGGGGCAGATCTGGGTGTCGCGGCTCCACGACCGGCGCCCTCACTGCGACCTGTTCACACACAAGATCCTCAATAATGAGGTGATTGTAGTATCCCATTACAATACGAGGCACCCCTAGGTCGCTCCGGACAAGGCTACGCAATCTACCGGGTATCAGGCTCATATTTAAGAGCGCCGCCTCTAAGATGTGTTCTTGCTCTATAGGATGTGTCATTCTCTAAAGCTCGCTTCCGAAAGGATACACTGCTGCCGTAGCGACCGTGCGTCGATGAACATTTGTTGCAATCTCATCCTCTATTCCGTCTTTTCTTGGATTTACATCATCTACTAAACGGGTTACTTTAACGTTAACAGCAAATATAGGGTAGCAGATCTGGTCTATAAGTAAGTCGTTGTCTATATGGTTCAGTGGTTTGTTGTGTGTTTCTACTGTCACAGAGGGAACAGCTCCTCTACTTCGCTGTCGTGTGGATTGACAGGAAGGTCTAGTTCCATCTCAACCACTTCGTCTAGAATAAGGGTTCGGCACTCGACGATTTCTCGAAAAGAGCTTAAAAGTAGATTGTGCGGCGTGCCGTTTTGTGCGGCCGTACTGATTTGTCTATACGTGTCGCTAAGAGGGGCGCACGCCGCGGCCACGACGTTCTCTTTTTGCATCGCGCGGGCCAACATGATATCGAAACTGTCCATGGTTTCCATCAATACCTTATGACGCATTCTACTTCCATATTAGTAAAAAAAGAAGCCGTGCTGATAGGGGTGATATCAACAACGGCTTCCCCGGTAGGATGCATTAAGGCAACGGGCGCAAGTCCCGTTACCAAAATGATGCTACTTTTGAGGTACCGGCGCGGCGGGCTCCGGTAACCTCGGCGCTTCGGCCTGTTTGTGCTGTTCTAGCAGCGTGTCATTCACGGCAGCCAGACCAGCCAACGTAGCTTTTATAGCGATCAACAGCTCTTTATCTGTCATTTTTTCATGTAGCGCCCTACCTAAACACCCACCAGCGAGGTGCTGGTGGTTTTGTGGCTACCCCATAAACTTGCCTACGGTCACAAGGTCATTAAGCAAGCTTGCTCTTGATTGCCTAAAAGCTATCATTTCATATCGGGTATCTTATGACAATAGTTCCTAAAAATTTGACACAGCGGGTGCATAACCATGTTTAAAGTAGCTGGTGCGATAATTGACTGCTACGACGATCCTAAGTTCATGGTGAACTTTGAGGCGCACAAGTATTTAGGAAAGGAATTGCTGCCACCGGAAGATCTCGATAAGTTAGCGGACAATCAGTTTGCGCTAAAAATAACGGGATCCGGTCCGACTGTCAGACGTTACCCGGTCTACAACCAATGGATAACTAAGGTGTCCTGCGCCTATTTTTTAGATAAGAAGGACGGACTACCTGCTGAAATGATCAAAGCGGCTAGCTACGGGTTGGTTAACGCGTGTAAGCGTTATCAGCTCGGTATCCCTACCGGGCTAGAGGCCGAGAAAGTTGGTTCTATAACAACGAGCCTAAATAAGGTCGCTTCCTATCCTGCCATTAAGGCAGATGATGAGCTAGCTAAGGCCTTGGCTAAAAAAGCTGAGGCTGTGTTGTATAAGATGACCCCTGTTGACCGTGTTCTATTAGCCAATGAATTGCATAAAGTAGCGGCCACCCAGTACTCGGAAGCTCTTAGCGAATATGTGGTTGACGGCTATAACCCTAATCTGGCCAAAGAGATACAGTCGAGACTCATTCTGATTAAATCTGCTTCTGATCAGAATACGGCCTACCTGGCTTCTGCGGTAGAGCGTCTATTGGCTGATAAGGACACGATGCACCCCCTTGAGTTCGCTACAGCCTTAAGTGATATAGACAAACAGGCTGGGTTAAAGGATCGGTACAAGAAAGGCGCGGGCGGCGGTATAAAAGACGCCTTTAGTGCGACCCTGGGCGGAAAGGGCGCTAAGGATAAAGATGTTCCTATGGAGCACGGCTCTCCAGTTAATGGCGCTCCTGCGGAGGCCGGCGAGCCGGTTACTAAAGAAGCCTCTGAAAAAATGACTGTACTTGAGCACCTGACTAGCCTATCAAAAACATACCCAAGAAATTCTGGGGAGTTTGTGAAGGCGGCTAGTTGGCCGGTACCGACTGAGTACGGTAAAACCTACACATCGGCATGGAAGGCTTATTTCAAATCATGAACTTCCAAGAAGCCTTTTTTGATGAGTTAGAGAAGATTGCTGCTAGCAGAAGCGATAACTGGGAAGCATTGAGAAATTCTTCATTAAAGAACACTCATATGCTCAATAAGCCGACTACAGGGCGATCAAGTAGACTCTCAATAGAATCTGCGGCGCGGCGATCTATCGGACCCCGCCCTAATGTTCGCCAACCAGTTCGCCCCAGCTCTGTTATACGAAATGTCAGGATGATGCCTAAACAAGGAGTATCATGAATTTCCAAGAAGCTTTTTTTGATGAATTAGAGAAGATTGCTGTTGATCCTACTTTACTAGGTCTTACGGCCGGAGCGAGTCTTGCAATTGGTGGGGCACAGGTTGGTCACCAGTATCATAAGTACAGAAAAGCGCGTAAAGCGATACTTGAACAACACCCTCACATTGCTAAAAATCCGAAAAAGCTAAAAAAGCTAGAGACACGTTTAAGAAAGAGGATGATCCACGGACCTAGTGCTTTTTTCCTTGCAGGGTAGACGGAGAATTAGATGAATTTCGAACAAGCATTTTTTGATGAGTTGGAGAAGCTAGCCGGTGTTAAGCGATTAACCAGAATAATGAACTCTGTGGCTAAGAGTACTGATCCGCTTTCTATGACCTCCGGACTAGCTGCAGCCCACGACGTAGCTAATAAAAAACTCATCCGCAGAGTAGAGCGCCTCCCAAACCGTAAGTTCTTTGCGACGATGGGCGCGTCCGACCGTGGGCATAATAGTAACCTAAGTACCCCAACTCCGGCAAATAAGGCGTTTAGAGAATACTATAACCACGGCAAGGCTTCTAGAATGCTTCAGAACCGGCAAACAGATTTTTTAAAAGGACAGTGATATGAATTTCCAAAAAGGCTTTTTCGATGAGCTAGCAAAAGAGGCACAAGGCTATGCTCCTCCGGCTATGTACGGTGGGTTTAAGCCTGCCGGCATAGCATCAAAGTCTGGTCTACTGTCTAAGTTTAAGGCGGCGGTGAAACGTAAACTACCTAAGGCTATGAAAAAGCCTCTTCGCCTGAAGTAGTATGGACTCGTTTGTTGCTGGATTCATGAGTAAGTTAGCGGTGGACAACGGGTCTTGGCGTGCGGCGGTACGCGCTGCTAAGGGCGGCGCCGACTCTTCTTACGTAGGAAGCAACACCGGCGGCTACATGCCCCCCGCAGTTGTTCAAAGCTTTTACAGGAACTCCAGGGGCCGCCAAAATTCGATCGCTTAGATTAGCCAAATGGCGTAAGCTGACCTACAAACATAACAGACCGCCGTTAAGCTCTCGCATAGCGGACGGTGTCGGTAAGATGATCTCTCCTTCAGCATACTGATTGGGTTAGGTGTGTAATATGAACTTCCAACAAGCCTTTTTTGATGAGCTATCAAAGCTCGCCGCCATGCGCGACTACCCTGATCCCAAAGATGCTGCGGCAGATGAGCGGCATTGGAAAATGCGGCGTAATTGGTCCACGGCGGCAGGCGCGCTTGGCGTACTACCAGCGACGCTCACTGCGCGTAAGGGAAGAAAGCTGCGCACGCTCGCGGGCGCTGCGATAGGAGCTTCTATAGGCGCAGCCGCCGGCGGACCAGGCGCGATGGCCGGGGGCGCCATAGGAGCGCGTCTAGCGCACGGCGCGTACGACAGGGACGCCAGTGCTCGTGTGATGCGCGAGCACCTCGCTAAGAAGAAGTAATGCCTTTTAAATCAAAAGCACAGCAGCGTTTCATGTTTGCTGCAGAAGCTAAGGGCGAGCTAAAGCCAGGGACGGCTCGTAAGTGGGCGCACGAGACAAAAGACATAAAAGCTCTTCCGGATCATGTTAAGAGGGCTTTTATGATAGGTGTCGTTAATGAGCTGAATAAGCTGGCGACGTATAAATCACCTAAAGACGCCCCCGATTTCAAAACAATGAAGGCCAACAGAGTTAAGCTGACGCCAGAGGAGCGGGCGCTGGTCATGGAACGCAAGGCTGTCTGGCACTTTAACCACGCCGGCCCGTCTCCCGCTGTTTGGAAATCGGTCGTTAACGGTAAGGCCTGGTTTGTAACTAACACCCATCGCGCCTATAATGTATGCCCAACAGTTAATGGGGCTATAGGCAGGTACCATGCCTTCATAAAGAGCACAGCATGAACTTCCAACAAGCATTTTTTGATGAATTAGAGAAGGTCGCAGTAAAAGCCGGTGGTGTAAGTTTTCGTCCATTCAATACCGATAAGCCTAGGATATTTCGTCAACTACGGCCAACACTTACAGAGGCGGTACAAAGAACACCGGTAGTTCGGGCGGCAAGACAACTTACCAAAGTGTTTAATCATACAAAAAATCGGGCCGAGGCTCAAAAAGATATAAATACGGCAGTAACCCACGCTGGTCGTAAGCTAACCGACGCGGCGGGTAAAAGCATCAAAAGTAGGCCCGATGTATTTATAGGAGGTCTTGCTATACCAGGGAGACGTGTAGCAGCCATAAATATGGCTAACAGGCACGGTGTTGTATCAGACGAATCTGTAAAGAGACGAGCAACCATAGCTCACGAAGCTTTTCACGCTAGAAATCCTATATTAGGAAGAAGTGAAACTTTAGCACATGCTTATGGTGGATGGCGTAAAACTAAAGGGGCATCTTTAGGGACGAAGGTTAAAGACGCTGTCTCAGGTATACGCAAATATAGAAGCTTAAAAAACGAAGGGACATACCCGGAATCATAGGTTCCTGGGTAAAATAGTAGTATACTTAGGATATGAAGGAATTGTTCCGATCAAAGCATATCCGCCCGGAAGCCTATAAGATCCTCCTAGATAAGGAGTTTGGCGCTGAGTGGGTATCGTGGGAGCCCGAGACACTCAGAAGTGAGATATCTCGGGTATTTGGCGTTAATGTCACGGAAGAGGTAGATAACAAGATAAGCGCGTTGCGCGTTCTTTTGACTACCCCGCATTTTTACGTCGACGCGTCCGCTTTTGAGAACATCGTGCTGGCTATGAACGATCTCTTTGTAGATCCAAATATCCTTCAAATAGCCAGCCCGGAAGAGATCGTATACGCCCTAAAGATTATAGACCCGGTATCGCCGCATAAGCAGTCCTTTGGAAAAGAGATCGTGGCTTATGTCAATGTTGCTTGTAAGCAGGTGGGGTTACTTAAATACCCAGCGGAGCTAGCCTTCGCTCAGCCCGCGTACACCGGCGACCTTGCTGCCTTAATAGGTAAAATAGAACCAAAACAGGCCGATCCGGGCAGAATAGATCAAACAGATGCGGTGCAGGTACAGTCGTTTAAACTGTATCAGATACAGGAATATGTTGCCGCAAAAATGAGCATGATGAATCCGGCTAGTTTTGAGGCCTCCTCCCGCTAATTCAGAAAGGTTCGCAAATGGCTGTACAAACGGTTATCTTACTATCTACTAACACGATCAGCAATCCCAAGATAGTGTCTGTTGGGGTTATAACGACCCCGCCGTTCGCTGTTATTGCGAAAAACAAAAGCACGGACAGATCGATGTGGTATGTTGTGCACAATACCACAACTAACACGCTGTCCAACGCAATCGCCATCGCTCCTTCAGGTACAGCATATATACGAACCGAGAACTACGGGTCTCCTAATGACGCGCTGTCTCTTAGAATGTACCACTCGGGGGCCGGTCGTATAACGGTTACGCTACGCCAGTACTTTGCCCCTGCGCAGGGACAGGGCGGGGGCGGTGGTGGCGGCACGGTCATCCCTCCGTCTAACATAGCGACCACGGGGCTATCGTCCGCGTTCGGTCCTGAGTGGGGCGGGGAGGTTCTGACTATAACAGGCACTGGCTTTTTAGCCAACCCCATACAATCTGTACGCTTTGGCAATACAGCTGCTACGTTCACGACGGTCAATGACAGTACACTACGTGTTACTACGCCAGCTGGAACACAGAACTCTGTTGTGAATGTGGAGGTGATTCCTTCTGCAGGACCTACGGGCGTACTGTCTGCCGCATACACATACTCGGGATGGACCAATCTTGTACCGAAGGCGACAAGCCGGTTAATCTATGTTAGCTCTTCAACAGGTAACAACGCCAACTCAGGCTTTAGCCCGAACGCCGCCAAACAAACAATCAGAGGCGCGACAGGTGCTTTTGCTCTTCTAAGAGCGAATCAACCCGACTGGTTAATGCTTAGGGCCGGCGACGTGTTCCGATCACCTATAGGTGGATTTGAGAACATATATGGGGGAGCAAGCCCGAACGCCCCGATGGTGATAACAAGCTACGGCGTCGGCGCCCGTCCAATCATGCGCCCGTCGCCTGATAGTACGGGCATATTCCTACACAATTTCAATCAGCAAATCACCCGCAACATAGCTGTTGTTGGGCTTAATTTTGATTGGACGAATACAGCAAGAACGCCGGGTAATGCTATACAAACCAGCACCCCGTTCTCTAATATCCTGATCGAAGATTGCCGCATAAGTAACTTCGCTACAGGTATTAGCATATCGTGCCCGCCTGGATCGTCCTCAGGACTGAAGATTCGCCGCAACGTTATCACTGAGTGCTGCGGTCAGCCGGGCGTTGATGGTCACGGTATCTATCTACGAGCCACGTTCGACAACGCTATAGTAGAAGAGAACGTACTGGACCACAATGGTTGGTCAACTATATTCCCGAATTCCGGTTACGGGCAGAGTAACCGTAAGCACAACACGTACTTCCAGATAACCCAGCGCGTCATAGCTCGCGGTAACATCATTTCCCGCGCTTCTAATACGGGCTTAGGCCTGAGAAGCGGCGGTATTGCTGCGGATAACTTCTGCATGCAGAACTCGACAAGCATCTTGTTCGGCGCTAGTGATGGTACGAACTACACGTCTGGCGGCGTCACTGGTAGCGTATACCGCAACGTTGTGTTTGACGGAAAGAACATCACCAATGTCGTGTCCGGTCAGGTAGGTAATGACCAGGGCTGGGGTATCGTAGCCCAGAACGTACTGTCCGGAGTAATCCGCGACAATATGCTGGTGCACAACAAGACCGGCCTATTCCCGATAGGTATGGTTTTTAGCTCTAAGATAGACGGGGCTAGCATACCTTCTGTTGGCCTAGTTTCTTTGACTGTAAACAACAATCTCATACACCAATGGGGTCAGGACGTTGATATCGAGGGGCCGGGCGGAAGCAGAGCGGACATAACGTTCCGGGATAATCTAATAAATGAGCCGGTGGCGGGTCCTGGCGGTTCGACACGCTTTGTGATAGACATAGATAACGCCGGCATCTTTAACCCCACAGATTTCAAGTCCTCCAATAACCTATACCGCAGAGGATACGGCAACTCGTCTTGGTTCATTAACGGCGCTACACAATACACGTTGGCGCAATGGTCAAGCTTGCTGGGGGATACAACCTCTTACACGGCGGTTCCGACCTTTACATCACCTACGGTGTCTCCGGTGGCTTACTTGATAACCGTGGGTGTATCGACGCCTTCGCCGGTGGAGTTCTTGAACCTAGCTAAGCAGAATAGCAAGGCTTCGTGGAATCAAAACTACACCGCCTGGGCTATAAACAAATTCATGAGAGTAGGATTTAACAGAGTCTAATGTCTTTAGCATCTGAAACTTCTAGGCGATCAGCGGGTACGCTGAAAAGCCTTAACACCTATCCGAGCCAGTTCTTTGATCTGAGTTCACAGTATGTGCCACCGAGCATCAAAGAGATGTTTCGGTGGTGCCTCTATCTATACGTAACGCACTCTGAGATAGCGCCTGTTATCAATAAGAAGTGCGCCTATGTTATCACAGACCTCCTATATGAATCGACTAAGGATGGTGGCGCCCCGGCAGGTAAAGTAGTCGATACCTGGAAAGAGCTACTTGAGCGCACCATCAATATAAAAAAGGAGGAGTTCAAGCTTCTCGTGGATCTAGAGGTCTACGGCAACGCTTTCTGTTCCTTGTTCTTCCCCTTTGAGCGCTTCTTAGCCTGCCCAGGCTGTAAGCTTGAGAAAGCAGCTAGAGACATTAAGTGGAAGTACGAGAACCACACTTTTAAGGCTGTGTGTGAGGCCTGCAACAAAACAGGGGCTTTCATCGCTCGCGACAAGAGCGTTAAGAACCGACGCAGGATTAAGATCATTCGATGGTTTCCCCAGTACATAGATATACACTACAATCCTTTTACAGGACGGTCGGCGTACATCTATAGAATACCCACCTGGCTAAAAAAGCGCCTATCGGATCACACACAGAATAAAGATCTGGTAGAGGACACGCCGCTGGCTTTCTTGCAGGCTATCAAGGACAAAAAGAACATCAAGTTCGACCCTGATAACTTCTACCACTTTAAGAACCCTGGGGTATCCACGGAAGACGAGGCATTTGGCTTACCCCCGATGCTTCCTATATTCAAAGATGCGTGGCTATTCCAAACATATAGACGCGCACAAGAGGCTATAGCGGTAGACCATATTCTACCTATGACCCTGCTTATACCGCAACCGCCTGCTGGCGGCGCCTCTCCGCACATGAGCGTCAATCTTAATGATTGGTCGTCACGTATGCAGTCCATGATCGCCAAGTGGCGCAGAGACCCTAATGGTATCTTTACAGCGCCGTTCCCTGCCCAAGTAGAGCAGATTCGCGGTGACGCTAAGGCACTAAACGTGCATCAAGAAATGGAACAGATTCGCCAGATGATTACTGGTGGATTAGACGTGCCCCAAGAGTTTATCTATGGCGGTCTTAACTGGACCGGATCCAGCATCTCACTCAGAGTACTAGAGAACCTGTTCTTGGCTAGAATAAGCCAGCTGGACACCTTCTTAAGAGACTTCGTTGTACCTAACTTACAGCGCTTCTGTGGGTTACCGCAGATCGTAGTACGGCACAGCGACTTCAAGATGGCCGATGACGTGCAGCAGAAGCAGTTGGCAATGAACCTGCGCCAGACAAGCACCATATCGGACAGAACCACGATTGAGGAGCTGGGATTCGACGTGGAGCAAGAGAATCGTCGTAAGTCTGAGGAAGAAGAGGAGCGCGTAGCTTCTATGACTCGTCAGATGGTCGCCCAGGCGCACGCGCAAGGTCAGGCCATGGTTATACAGGCCGAGTACCAAGCACGGGCTCAGATCGCTGCGCAGGTTGCTGCTCAGCAGGCCAGTTTGACAGCCGCTAACAACAACCCGATGTCGCCTGCTATGACAGGCATGGCGATGCCCGGAGAGGCTCAACCCATGCCGGCTGAGGGCGGTGCAAAGGGTGGTGCTAAAGGTGGTGCTAAAGGTGGCGCCAAGGGCGGGAAAGGCGAGCAACAGATGCAGCCCGAAATATCTCCCGGTATGTTGGACTCTGTTGTTAACAACTTCCTGAAAGCGATCCCAGATGATATGAAGGAACAGGAGCTGGCGCGTATTAGACAGACCAATCCTGAGCTGGGGCTGCAGATACAGAAACGTATGAAGATGATACAGCAGCAAGGTAAGAGTATTAAACCTTTACCTGAGCAGAAGCCGCCTACTAGTGCGCGGACAAGCTCTTCGTCAGTGTAAAAAAGTAAGGGGGCGCAGGCCCCCTTATTTGTTTTTACAGGTATTTGGATCTAATCCTTGTTTCTTGTCTTCCATTTCAGAAAGTTATTAAACAAGGTGGGGATGCTGGATAGCAGCGCGAATATTCCCCCTATAAGCACTAGTGCCATCAAAAAAGCTACAAAGCCTGCCACCGCGTCAACCCTATCTAGTTCCTTTCCACATTCTTACACATAGATAGATAACGTATACTCCTGCGATAGCGTACAAGATACCACCAACCACCACCTCAAACGTTGTTGTGTGTGTTTCCATGGGTTACTTTCGTTTGTACCGCTCTATTATCTCATCAAAGATGATCGCCACAAGACACCCCACTAAAAGACCGCAGACTAGCCACATGTACCACATGGCTTAGTCGTTCAGCTCTTTTCTTATGCGGACTATCTCGGCTGCTATTTCTTTTTGAAGCTTGATGAGTGCGGCGCGGCCCTCTGTCGATAAATGCAATACCTCACCGCACTCTTCGCACTCCCAATATTCTATAACCTGGTGCTGTTCGTCAGTACCGGTGATTCTGTTAAGAGTATCATGTGGGCAAGGTTTTTGATTCATCTATAAAGCTCCATAAAAGGTTCCCCTGTATAATTATACCTTGCGCGATAATTCCCGCTCGCCGTACAGCGCGGCCCCTATAGCGACCCTCTCCGTGAATGGGATATATGCGCAGGCGTAGTTGGCCTCCCCTAGGAGGCGCAGCATCTCCATCGCTCGCGGTCTGTTTAGTGAATGAACAATAACCTTCATATAGACCGCCTTGTCCTTGGCGCCTGCCAGATACTTAGCCACAGTCATGCCGCTATTAGGCGGTGAACCCGCCTGCCCCTCAGAATCAGGGTCTAGGTCGTGGTCTAGGAACACTAGTGTGTGTCTATCATTCTCTAGCGCCCGGATAGCGTCCGCTGCTGTAGTCACATAAGTACAAGACAGGCTAGGGTCTATTTGTGACCTAAAGATACGCGCCCGGGAAGGGTTGTCATCTAAGAACAGTACTTTTCGGCTACGCGGCGGGGAAGTAGATAGATGGCTGATGGGTGCGCGTACCTGCGCGTTAGTCGGCTTATTCCGCCAGGCGTCTATTTCTCGCCTCAGATAGTCCACCTCGGCTTTTAGCGAGGCTATTACCGCGTCTTTATCTTCCGGAGTAAGCGCGTCCCCGTTCAACTGATTTTGGTTAGTCAAGGAAGCGGCGCAGTTTCCGCGGCCTGTATTTTTTCCACATTGTTCAGGTAATAGACAGTAGCGTGCACTTCCTCGGGTGTGAGGCTTCTCGTCCTAGCATCATTGATAAATGATACAGCAAAGATGATGCTACCGTGTCGAGGACAGGTGCCGTAAGGGTGGTCACTGCGCTGGCCGTGCCACCTGTCATAGGACTTGGTTCCAAAGTATCCGTGTTGCAGCGCCTTCCCACCGGTCAGTATGTCGTTAATAGCGTCACGTATGACGCTGGCTTTATCGTCCCCGCCACGAGCATATACGCCCACACGCATAACAGATTTTGATAGGTTCACTAGCCCTACATCATACCCAGCGTTTCCGACGCTGATTTTGAGCTGGGCTTCGCTGAGAGCCTTATTCAATGTATGCATGATCTCATCATGACGCTTTTTCTCCGCGTCTATAGCTTTTATCGCAGCCGCGCGATCTAGGTTTGCTTGCACGTACGGCGTACAGAAAGTTGTTTGCTCACTCATCTGCTGGAACCACCCTGATGGTTTTTGTGTCGGTATTGATCTCTACAGTAATAGACTCACCATACTGGAACCAAATGTTGCATATAGCATAGATCTCAGTGTCGCGTCGGTCAGTATACTCACGTATCTCCATAGGAGAGACAAGCTTCTTTTCCTTTATCTCGGCGCGGGTTTGCTCGCGAACAGCTTCGTAAACCCCATCAGGATCCTTTAGTGTTATTCTTAATATCATTTTTTAGTTGATCCAGTGTTATGAACTTACCCTTAACAATCTCTTCTCGCCCCTTAGCTACACGCTCCGGATCGAATCCTAGAGCCCTTAGTGTGCGGTCTGGGCCTAACTCTTTTTGCAGAGCGCCGCAAATAAGATCTCTGCTTGTATTCATCATATTCTGTACACGTAGTTTAGCTTCCAAAGCCTGTATATGGGTCCTTAGCGCTACTGTTTCTTCAGTAAGCACGCGGGTAGCGCAAGACACTTCCCTAGTTACAAGGGCTAGTATAGGCGCTAAGCACGCAGGGTGTCCCACACCCTTGGCTACTAAATCCTGGGCATCAACGAACGCTTCGCTAGCATCCCCGATAAGCCTCTCGTTCTGCTCCATCACCATTCCTGCTTTCTTATGGCGGCGTCTACTTTGTCGAATATGGTTTTAGCGTGCTCTTTGTCGTCGGTGGCTTCACCGCCCCTCCAGTGAGCATCTGCGTCCTCTTTATCTAGTAGATTGCGTAAATATTGAGCTTGCTCATTTGTGTTTGCTGGACCGCCGTGCTCGTAGCACGCAAGCCACGGTACCCTAGCCGGCCGCCAGCGTAACTTAACGCACTCCACAAAACGGCGTTGTTTAGGCTCCTGTAAGCCGTATGCTGGTTTATTACAGAACTCTCTATTAGGCAGTACCCTAGAGCAGCACCCTACCCCACCAGTCAGTTCTTTATGCTTTTTTTCCAGATATGTTGCCATGGTGTAGGCTCGGCGGGCTGTCTGTGTGGTAATCGCCAGGGAACAATGTGGGAGCTGAGCGGCGCGGACGCTCTAGTTCGTCTATGAGCTTTCCTATTTCCGATAACAGAGCCTCCCCTAGGCTTTCTTGCATGGATTTGTTAACTACCGCATCGCGCGCATTATGGGCGGTTGCTTTAGAATAGTACTTATAATCACCCAATAGTTGTTTAATCTTGGACAAGTTACTCGGTATCATGGTTCTTTCGTCAAAAAAAGAAGCCGTTCTCAATTGTCTTATGACACAAGAAAGGCCATAATTTAGTATGTCTAAACAACAAGAGCTGACCCAGAGGATAAAAGCTGGCCTAGCCGCCCGCCTGTCTGAGAAACTAGCTGTTGCGCGCCATATCCCCAGAGATACCTTGGTGGCTAGCGGATCAAAAATGCGCATAGAGTTGCTTAACCTAAACCGACCAGACGACCTGGCCCGATGGCAGACGCTGCATAACGATGTTGATAGATATCGAATCATAAATGAGAAAGAATCTCATCAAAAAGGCGAGTACTTTGTTCGTATAATATACAATGAGCTAGGTGACGATCTACCTACGGTCAAGACACAGGAACAGCTAAGAGAGTAATGGGACAATACGAATCATTCATCGCGGCCACTCGGCTAACGGAAAAAATTCTAAAAGAGGCCTTTCCGATAAAAGGTAAGCTGCACACAGTAGAGGCTACTAACCTGGCTTGGAGCGGCATAGGGAGAGATATAGCTCGTGACCTTAAGACTCAAAAGAAGTACAAGCTAGAGGACCGTTCATTAGTTGCCAATTTGACAGGTGATGTGCGTATTATAGACAACAAGACAAGCAAGGTGCTTGATTCTAGAAGTAAGCATGTCTTGCTGCAACTACCTCATATAACAGAACGCGGATCCTATATCCTACAAGGTACCGAGCGGCAGGTTATCAACCAGCTACGCTGGCGCCCAGGCATATACGCCAGCTTCACGCCGGATAACAACGTGAAGGTTGTGCTTAACACCTCGGCCGCCGGTACTTACCAAGTGATGCTAGATAGAGAATCACTGGTGACCACCTTCCGTGTAGGAACCACCACTAACTTTCCTATATATTCGGTACTCGTCGCAGTAGGCCTAAATGACGTTGAGATAAAGACGCTCCTAGGACAGAAGATGTACGATGTCAACAGGGCTAAAGCTAAGCCGGATATAGACATCGGTAAACTACTCAAGAAGCTCCGTCCTTACGCCACCGCCGGTTCTGTAGAAGAGAGAACTAAGCTAGTCAAGGAGTTCTTGGAATCAAAGCCACTGGACCCCGAAGTCAATAAGGTTACCATAGGCGAGGCCGTTTCTTTTATCGGAAGAGATGCTCTCATAGCTGCTGTTAAGAAAGCCATCGATCTAGGTAACGGCCGTGTAGAAGAAGACGACGTAGAGTCTCTTGCCTTCAAGGCGTTGTTATCTTTTGAAGACTTCATCGCCGAGCGGCTAATCATTGCCGTACCGAACATTAAGAAGCAGGTGGCTAATTTAGCGGACAGAAAGCCCCAGATACTTTTCGCGCTGCCGCCCTCGACGTTCACTAACGTCATAGAGAACTTCTTCACTAAATCAGAGTTCACGCGTCACGCGGACCAGAACAATCCTATAGACATAGCTGCGGTTAACTCGCTAGTCACCACTATGGGTGAAGGCGGTATCCAGAGCTCTCATGCCGTTACCGACGAACTCCGTACTATTCACCCGTCGCACTTAGGTCTTCTTGACCTAATGCATACGCCGGAAGGTCAGAAGATCGGTGTTACCAACCACCTATCCTTAGGAGCGAAGCGTATAGGCACCTCTTTGGCCCTAACGGTCTACGAGGCAAAGACAGGTAAAAAGGTAGAAAAGACTATCCAGGAGATAGTGAACAAGGTAATCGCGTTCCCTGATCAGTACGACAAGTTGGGTTCTGGGGTGCCTGTTCCCCGCTCGTCCGAAGTAAAGGTTCGTGTAGGTAACGCGTACAAGACGGTCAAAGCTTCTCAAGTAGAGTACATCTTCAGCAGCCCAGACGCCTTCTTCTCTACTACCACAACAGCGATCCCGTTCTTACCTAATAACCACGCTAACCGCGTGTTGATGGGTGATAAACATATTGAGCAATCAGTGCCTTTGGCAGACCCAGACAAACCGCTGGTTATGCACAGAATAACCTCCTCTGATGCTTCAGGTCGTCGGGTAGGTGGATACGAGGAATTATTCGGACACGCCTTCGTGGTGAAGGCTCCTGTAAGCGGTAAGGTCACTAAGGTGACTAATGAGGCCATATTCATTAAGCCCGCAAAAGGCCGCGCTGTTGAGGTGGCTATACACCACCACTACCCGCTAAACTCTGGAGCGTTCCTGCATGATACACCCAAGGTTAAGGCAGGTGATTCAGTAAAAGAGAATCAGGTTCTGGTGGAGAACAACTTTACTAAGGACACTACTCTGGCTATGGGCAAGAACCTGTTAGCCGGTTATGTCGCTTACAAGGGGTACAACTTCGAGGACGGCATCGTTATATCGGAGACCGCGGCGAAGAAACTGACCTCTATTCACAAAAACGAGTCGCGCGTAGATATTGATAAGAACACCAAGGTCGGCGCGGACTTCTATTTCGCCGCCTTCCCTCAAGAGCTTAAATACATCAGAGAGCGCAAGGCTCGTTATGACGAGGCTGGTATCATAAAGAAGGGCGCGACTGTTGAGCCCGGAGACATATTGATTCCTGCGTTCCAGCAAGTGCCGCTACACGCAGAGTTCGACTTTAAGCGCCTTGGTAAGCGTCTTGGGGACCGTGCTGTCGACATCTCCGCTAGGTGGGATAGTCTGGTTCCTGGAGAAGTGGTGGATGTTGTAAAGACCGGCTCTTTTGTGAAGGTGTATGTGAAGTCTGTGGAGCCTATGAAAATAGGCGACAAGCTTTGTTTTACACCAGACCACGACGTGCTCACTGTCGATGGCTGGAAACCTGTAGGAGACATTGTTATGACCGACGTCATAGCAACCCTACGAGAAGGCCTGGGTGTCTTAGAGTACCACACCCCCACAGAGATATTCTCGTATGACTGTGTCGAAGAGCCCATGTACCATCTTGAGACGCAACAATTGTCTATGATGGTCACTATGGACCATCGTCTGTACGTTAATCGTAGAGACCGCCTAACCTACGAACTTTTACCGGCTAGAGACGTGATGGGCAAACGAGCCCGGTTTAAGAAAGACGCGGTCTGGTTAGCAGAGCCGCCTGAAACGCTGCTTGGATTCGAGCCTACCGATTTTTGTCGTCTAATAGGCTTTTTTGCTGCAGAAGGTAGCCTGACCAAAACGGACTATCGGGTCACACTGCATCAAATTAAGGAAGAGGGGCGTCAATGGGTACAGGCACTTCTCAAGCGGCTAGGTATTAAATACAGTGTTTTGAAAGACAGATTCAATATATATAGTAAGAAACTGTACGAGTTTTTCTCTTTATTTGGTAGATATGCCTGGCTAAAAAAACTACCGACACAGCTACTGCTTCTTGACAAAGAGCGTCTGCAGGCCATTTATGAGGGTTTCCTAATCGGTGATGGTACGGTAAACAACAGCGGCTCAGAAATACTCATAACAACCAGCCCTGTACTAGCGGATCAATTTCAGGAGATCGCGCTTAAGTGCGGCTGGTCGGCTAATATTAAGAAACTCCCTATAGACCCTAACCCGAAGTATATTGGAAGCCAGGTTCTTTATCAGCGGCACGAGACCTATCACGTTCGGATTGTGAAAGGCAAGTGCCGTCCTCAGATAAATCACGGGCATGTAAAGAAACAGCACGCCCAGACTGAGGAGACGGTGCCGTACACAGGTAAAGTACATTGTATAAATGTACAGAATCATATCATCTATGTTCGGAGAAACGGCAAGCCGCATTGGAGCGGTAATTCTATGCGGGCAGGAGCCAAGGGCATTGTCACGCACATTCTTCCTGATGAGGAGATGTACAAGACAAAAGAAGGCAAGGTCTTGGATATTCTGCTGAACCCGGCTGGTATACCTAGCCGCGTCAACACAGGGCAGATGTACGAGGCTGCTACAGGCAAGATTGCCCTTAAAACCGGCAAGCCGTACTACACGGATAATTTCAACTCGCGCGCCCCGTCCATGCTTACTAAGGTAAGGCAGGACATGGCGGCAGCCGGCGTGGTGGACGAAGAGGAGATTGTCGATCCTAAAACAGGGTCGGTTATTTCCAGCACACTAGTTGGTCCGATACATTTTTACAAGCTAAAGCACCAAGTAGATACTAAGTTTAAAGCACGCTCTACTGTGGATGAAAGCTACTCATTAGACCAGGCCCCGGCTAAGACAGATGAGAGCTCTGCTCAGCGAATAGGTATGTTGGATACCTTCTCGTTGTTATCAGGTAACGCCACTTCGTTCCTTAATGATAGCTTCGGGCTAAAATCACAGAAGAACGACGAGTACTGGATCGCTCTGCAAAAGGGACAAATACCGCCGCCGCCTAAGGTGCCGTTCATCACAGAGAAGTTTGTAACAATGCTTCTTGGTGCGGGAATCAACTTGCGTCAGTCAGGAACCAAGTTCGTGGCCGCGCCGCTTACTGACAAAGAGATCCTCGCCATGTCTCATGGTGAGATAGAGAAGCCGTTGGCTCTGAAGTCCAACAACCTAATGCCGGAGAAGGGCGGATTGTTCGATCCTGTAAAGACAGGCGGCATAGACGGCAATCGGTTTAATCACATATCATTGGCTACGCCGATACCTAATCCATTGATGCTTAAGGCCATCGTTTCAGTGGCTAGACTACCTAAGGCGGAAAGCCTTACTGCCATTCTAGATGGTTCGCTAGCAGTAACCCCCGATGGTAAAATAACTAAAGAGCTCGATACCGGAGCCGCTGGCGGAGCCGGTGTTGTAAATCTGTTAAAGAACATAAATGTTAAAAAAGAGCTTACACGAACACTGGCTGAAACAAAGACAGCTAAGAAGGATCAGCTAGATAAGGCGTATAAGCGCTTGAAGTATTTACGCGCACTGGATCAACTCAAGCTGACTCCAGAAGAAGCGTATACTAACAATTACGTGCCTATCATACCTACGAAGTTCCGGCACATTCAGCCTAGAATGGACGGCTCGCTGAACGTATCGGCACCTAACTTCGGGTATAGAGAAATTATTCTGATCAACAACCAGCTCAAGAAGCTGCAAAAAGCCGGCATAGATCAGACGAATCTCAAAAAGCTAAACAGTGATTTGTTCAAAGCTGTTAGCGGTTTAACCGGCGCAACCGCTCCGCTAACCAGAGCTGGAGAGGTGTCTGGTTTCATAGAGAAGATCAAAGGCACTTCTCCTAAGATGGGTCTCTTCCAGTCTAAGGTGCTTACCAGAGCGCAAGACCTGTCCGCTAGATCTACTGTAATACCTAACCCTAAATTTGGGTTGGACGAGATTGGTTTGCCGACAGATATGGCGCTCACCATCTACAAGCCTTTCGTAGTGCGGCGCCTAGTTAATATGGGATATGATCCATTAACAGCGCGTCGTTTAGTGGAGACTAAGGACGAGTTGGCGTTACGCGTTCTTGAGCTAGAGTCCAGAGATCGCCCGGCTATTATGAACAGAGCGCCATCACTCCATAAGTTCAACCTACAGGCGTTCCGCCCTCGATTGACGGACGGGCGCGCGGTAGAGGTAAACCCGCTGATTGTCGCAGGATTCAACATGGACTTCGACGGTGACACCGCGGGTATCCACGTTCCTGTGTCTGAAGAAGCGCGCAAAGAATCTCTAGAAAAGCTGCTGCCTAGTAAAAACCTGTTGTCGGTTCGCGATGGTTCCGCTATGCACGCCCCTACTAAGGAAACGGCGTACGGTGTGTATCTAATGTCTGCGCCTAAGGGAACACCTGTGCGGTTCAAGTCAAAAGAAGACGTGCTACAGGCGCATCTGCAGAACAAGATAAAGGTCAACACCGCCGTCACTGTAGGGGGCGTAACCACCTGCGCCGGTCAATATCTCATAGACTCTTTATTCCCGAAAGAGCTGAAGCCCGGCTTACAGCCTATGACGGCCGGTCGCATGAATGATGCGATCACCGCCGCAGCTCGCGGGCTCAAGTCAGAAGAAGCAGCCAGCATCATAACTAAACTGAAGGACCTGGGTAACCACTACGTTACCGAGATCGGCTTTACCGTGTCTCTCAAAGACCTTGAGGTGGATTCTTCAAAGAGAAACGCCATCCTAGACAAGGCTAAGAAAGCCGTGTCGTCTATAGGATTTAGCGCCGCGGCAGGTAACGCCGCAAAAGAGATTGGCGCTCTAGTAAAATCAACAACAGAGAACCGATTTGTCGATGCTGCTATAACATCAGGCGCGTTGGGTAAGGGTGGTACGCTGGCTCAAATGATCGCTACTCCGGTGGCGGTTGAGGATCACAGAGGCAACCCAGTGCCTATGTTTATTGAGAACTCCTATGCCGAGGGGCATGACCTAGGCTCGTACATAGCCACCACGCCGGGCGCTAGAAAGGGTCTAATCGACAAAGGCCTGTCTGTAGGTGAGACCGGCTACTTCAATAAGCAGGTAGTGAATTCAGCTATTGAGTACACCATTAAGGAAGCTGACTGTAAATCCGGCGTTGGTAACACAATGCCGTTAACATCTCCTGAGATATACGACCGCTTCATCGCTTCAGGTCCGTACAGAAACAAGCTGGTTACTCCAGAGTTCGCGCGGCAGCTGATAGCAAAGGGTAAGAAAAACGTTATTGTACGCTCACCCATAACATGTCAGACAATCGGCGGCGTGTGCCAGAAGTGCTTTGGTTTAGATGAGACAGGCAAGCTACCGCCTATAGGCCTCCATATTGGAGCACTGGCGGGACAGACGCTAGGCGAGCGCGCGACCCAGATTACGCTAAAAGCCTTCCACAGCGGTGGTAGCGTTGGCGGTCCCAAGCTAGGCTTCGAGCGTATCCAGGAGCTAGTTAACTTGCCCCAGAACGTAAAGAACAAAGCCACGCTGGCTTCTGTATCCGGTGCCGTCTCCAAGATAGAAGAATCCCCGGCCGGTGGTTGGTTCGTGTATGTGAAGACAACTAAGCACTATATACCTAAAGAACTAGGCCTGGGCGTAAAGATGCGCCAGGTAGTCAAAGCCGGCGATAAGCTTTCAAGTACCGGGTCAGTTAAGCCTCAAGAGCTACTAGAGTATACGGGGAGCCTGAACACTGTCCGTAACTTCCTAGTTGACGAGCTGGCTAGAAACTACAGCCGCGAGCAGGGCGCGTACGTTAATCGCAAGATTGTGGAAACAGTTGTTCGCCCGTTGACTGATAAAGCAAAGGTGACCGACGCTGGTGGCGCCTTAGAGAGCTTCGGGGTTGTTCCTGGAGATATCTTATCGGTCAACTCGGTTAAGAATTACAACAGACGGCTTCGTTCAGCTAAAAAGAATGAGATCAAGTTTGAGCCTACATTAGTAGGTATCAAGACAGCGCCGCTGCTCGGACAAGATTTCGTAGGTGCGCTAGCTCACGAGCGGTTAAAAGAGACGCTAATGAAGGCGCCTGCCTTGGCTCTGTCTACGGACACTGAGAAAGGCCACCCGGTAGCCACTCTTGCACTAAAGAACCTGAGACAGGTGTCCACTGGTAAATGATTAAGACCTACAGATCATTTGATAACCCTGACATAAAGCAGGAATTCGGAACGGGCACCGTTCTTCTATATGACTCCGCTAGGAAGATCTATTCGGTGGCGGTAGACGGAAAGAGTGTCTACCAGTGCCGCGCTATACATTCCGGCACCACACGCATCTTCAAAAAGGATGATCGTGTAGTGGTGCTGCGCTGCGGCACTTCTACCTGGTTAATTCTAGGCAGCTACGACACAGCTCCTATGGAAGAGACCAACGAGAGCTATTTGCAAGTAGACGCCATAGGTGAAAAAGAGCCTCAGGCGTTTCCCGGTGACGTGGAGCTGCATAACAATAAAAAGCCGTTTAGGTTGCGTTCTTTAATCAGTATCTTCTCTTTCGGGGATATATTGATACGTTCCACGCACGCTTGCTACATGTACCTCAATAAGAAAACTAACGCCATTAAGATACAGGCCACTAACCTGTTACTAAGCTGCCGAGGTTTTAAGCTACAGTCAAGGGTTAAGGAGTACGCCGTCAGAACAGAGTTCGTATCGTTTGCTGATACACGTAAGCTATCAGACGAAGAGAAAGAACGACAGACTGTTCTGGGTGATCTTACTGAGCAGATCGATACCGGTGACAAGTTTACCTCGCCCACAGCTACGGCGGGAGAGCGGACCAAGTACCGCCGGCACGTGGTGTATGAAATAGATAACGCCACAGATACAGTCAGATTCTTTCAAAAAATAGGACTGACTGCCTTGATAGGGAAGTTCACTAAAGAGAATGCGGGAACGAGTCACTTCTCTGAAAAAGTAGAGCAAGAGGGCAAACCGGTCGAATCTGGTGTATGCCTAAAGCTTGGCTCAGCCTACACTATTGTTTTTAACGCAGGAACTAACGCGCTTAGTATAGCGTCTGCTGATAAATCAATAGTGATGGATAACGCTAAAATGGAGTTTAAAGTAGGTCAGCAGGTTATGACCTTAGACGCGTCCGGTCTGACAACCACCGTTACAAATCACAAGATGACAGTATCCGGCACCAGCGAAGAAAGCGTTGGATCGAAGACTATACAGAGCGCCAGCGACGTCAGTCTGCGCGGCGCCCAGATAAGGCTCAACTAATGCAAGGCGCTTCCGTAGGGGATATAGGGACGGGCGTGTGCCCGAATCACGACGCCCCCCAATCGTATGTGACCACGTTTATAACAGGCGCGTCCAGTGTTTTGATCAATGGGCGGCCAGCTGCTATAGTAGGTACGTTGGGAGCAGCTACTTGCTCACATCAGACAACGGCGTTGGTAGGTAGCGCCACCGTCTTTTTTGAAGGTAGAGGCGCGCACCGCTTAGGAGACACTGGAGTCAACTTCGGCCCCTACTCCGTAGCTTCCGCCTCTTCTAATGTTATAATTGGATGAATCAACAGGTTTCTAGGATAAAATCATGCCTCAAAGTAATATAGGTAGAGTAGTCTTTACGAACGAGTTCTCGCCGGCCGCGCCGCTGGTCGTCGAACTAGGTAACCTTTCTTCCAGCGCCGTTAAAGACATCACTGTACTGAATACAGGTTCCGTGCCCTTTTATTGCTTTGGCACGGTGGTGTCCACGAATACCTCTCCAGTTATGGCTTTGTTCCCCGGGCAGAGAGGTACTATCGTCCTCAACGGCTCTGCTGGGAACCTGATATCTTTCAAGGCGTACAAATTTTTGGACCCTAGATACATTTCTTTGAACAGTACTGCCCCTGTAGAAGACACGCCGGCCTCATTCGAGCTAGAGGACTTGGGATCATGAGTAACGATCTTTTTCTGACAAGAGAGCGCTGGCTGGAGAAGCTAGCCGGCCCCAAACTGAGACAGAACGTCAAGGAGTGGGAGTCCGAGATACTGGAGAGATTGCACCAGGAGCATCCGTATCTGGTGGACTCCAATATCAGCATTAAGATGAAGAAAGTTGATCCAGAAACTGGGTCAGGTATAGGCGCTATTACCTTAGATGAGCGGCTCACGATACCTATCGTTGTCAAGAACTTCCGACTAGAGCCGCTGGATACGCTCATAAACGGCCCGGATATGCTTCCGCTTACACGAGCACGTATTGAGATGGCGCTCAAGCCACTAGCTATCGGCACCCCGGTAGCGCCTGGTAAGGGCGAGGTTACTGACGCCTCGCTGACACATATGACGACGCCGCCCTATGATGGCAAGTACACGTTCGCCTCGTCGCTCAAATACACTAAGGACGATTTCTCTGGGGCCATAAGTCGCGCCTTCTCAGAAAACGGCCTGACCTTTGAACTACACACAAACGGTATGTTGAAAGAGGCCCTACTGGCGTTTAATAACAACGCTAAGGAAGAGACTCCTGAAGAAGCAGCTCCTGTGTACAAGCTGGAGGAAACGGCTGTCGTCCAACAGAGCACATCCACTCCGGGCATACATTCGGTACTAACAGGAGCCGGCCCGGTTACTGGTGTTCTAGCGAAGACCGCCTCCGGTAAATGGCTGTTCGCTGGGTTTAATGGACAGTATGCCTCTTTCGATAAACAACCGGACCTCCCTCTTTCGGAAGCGCCTCTTAAGAAGATGGCTGAGGCGCCGGTACGTGGAGAGGGCGTATTTGTTTACAAAACAGCCGCCGGTGTGGAAGCTAGCGGACCGATTAAGGTACTGAGTGTTGTCGCAGATGATCCGATAATACGTGATCAGTCTGGTAATAAGTACACGCTGTACTTTTCAAAAGAAGCTAGCGGCCTACAGCTTGGAGACGGCATCGCCGTTGTTGGTGAGGACAGCGCCTTCGTGCCGCTTACACACAAAATCACCATCCCTATGGTAAAGACTGCCGAGGCTATCAAGCGGGGGGTTTATCTTAAGATAGAGAAGCGTGCCGGCCGGGTGCATCTATCAAGCAACCGTGACTGGGAATTCAGTGAGGCCCTCCTAAAAGAGGGCGAGTACATGGAGGATCTGCGCGAGAAGCTATCTCCGTACTTCGACGACATCTCGCTGAATAAAGTAGCCGCCGTTCAAGGCTCTCAGTACTTTGCCGTAGAGAAAAACGAGAAGCTGCTAAAGCAGCCGCTTCCTGAAATACATCTAAGTAAAGAATCTATGCGGGCTATCACAAAGACAGCCTCGTTATTTGATTCCTCAGCCGCCTCTTTCATAAAGCTATCAGAGGAGATGAGCAAGAAGACTATCGACACTCTACTCGGTCTAAACTTCTTGACCAAACAAAATGTGTCGAAGTTCATTGATAATATGGATAAGATAGCTGAAGCGCGGCAGGCGGTCGGTCAGCTACTTATGGCCTCTAGACTGGGGCTAGATGTCGATCAAGGTCCTGTAAAAGCAGCTTTTTATGCGCTAGACGAAGTTGAGCAGGATCTGCAACAGCTGTATAATGTCACTACAACAAGGAACTAACATGAATTTTCACGAAGCGTTTTTTGATGAGTTGAGTAAACGCGCGGCTAGAGAGCCGATGAGCGACGAGGATGCGAAACGCGGTTCCATCCGTGGATTGCATCTAATTGGTGGAGGCCTTTTAGGTGCGGGAACGGGATACGGAATAGCTAGGGCACTAAAAGGTAATAAAGATAGGGCATTACGTGCCGGTGCCATGCTCGGTACCTTAGCTGGTTTCCATAGCGGTAGATATCATGCTGCTTCTCGTAAAAAATAAGGAACTAAAATAAGGAACTAACATGAACTTTCATCAGGCGTTTTTTGATGAACTAACCAAAGCCGCGTTCGCTTTAGGTGAGAAAGAGCGAAAAGCGCGGGATGAGGTGAATGAGGCATATAGGAAAGCCTACTCTGATGAGGGTGACAAAACCCTCAATGAGAAAAGAAAGGGCCATCGTAACGTGACGCTTAAACGCAGCTTAGGCGGTATGGCGGGAGGAGCGCTTGGTGGGGCAGCTATAGGCGCTCTGTTAAGCCAGAGAAATCGCATCGCGGGCGCGGGGATCGGTGCCTCCATAGGGGCGTTCCCAGGGTTGTTGGGGGGAACGCTTTCGTCGAGGCACTCCTTCCAGGCCTCCAATATGCGCGATAAAGAATGGCGCCGCCGCAAGAAAGAAATGGGCGAGGACGCGTTCGACCAAGGGTGATTATATGGCGGCATACTCTAGGCCGCGGATAGCAAAAGAATTCAAGATCAACGACAAGACGCTCTCCTGGTTGGAGAGCTCTGGTCGTTTGGTCATTGATTGGCAGCCTAAGAACGGGCTGCTTACGTGTGAGCTAACAGCCGAGCAAAAACGTCTGCTGTCCTTCGCGCGCATAAGTTTATTTGCCTTTAACGACGATTCAGGTAGATGGAACTGGCCGTTCCAGCGATTTCTTGTTCTTCGGTTCTTGCAGATGGACACCGATACGCAATATCAAGAACTGCTCGATCGCGGTATAGTAGCAAAGCCGGGCTTTTCAAAAGAAGAGCTAGATATAATCAAGATGCAGTTTGTGGCAAGGCTGCCTGAGGAAAGCCGGGTTCTAGTAGAGAAGCCTGGGGAAGGTAAAAAAGAAGACCTGGATACTGTCCTGGATTTACTAGATCTGTCATTGGCCTACGAGCATCCAGAACTAGAGCAGTCTTTTTACTTCATGCTCGACAAAGATATAAAAGACGCCGTGGACTGCGCAGTCAGCACCCACTCTAGTTTTGTTGAGATACAGACCTTCCTGCGCACCTGCCTGGGAATGCAGATTTCTATAGAAGGACTAGCGTTCTACCAACAGTTGTTCTTTGATGTACAGTTAGTTCCTAACGAGCATTTTAAGAACTATCTGCGCACCCTTCGTCCTAGTATGCGTGATAAGCTACGCACAGCAGTTAATGCTACAGTAGAGCTGTTCCGCTTTAAGGCGGGCTACGACGACAAGGTAGAGGTAGACAAGGTGTTGACCGTAGTTCGAGACGATCTGCTACAAGATCTGCTGGGCCTATTATCTACAAAAGGACCTGATTCAGAGAAAGTGTTTAACACTACATTGAAGAGCCTAACGGCTGTTCTTGAGCGCTTAGATAGGCTTGGAGTAAAAACAAAGACCAGCGCTGTACGGGCCGGCCCGATCATAAACGTGGCGCCTAAGAACATGGCTGATTTAGCTATCTTTAAGCTACCGCAGGCAGAAGAAAAGACAGCTAGTGGCTAAGTCTGCCGGTAATTTCTGTAAAGGGTTCTTTTCAGAACTAGAAAAGGCAGCTGTTTTTGAAACAGCTGCTTTGGGAGCTGGGGCGCATGTTCTTACAAACGCTGCCGTGAAGCATTTGCATCATGATAGAACAGGCGTGGCCGGAAAGATATTTAATCCCGTGTCGCGCGCGTTACGTGGTGCTAGGCGAGATACGTTTGCGCAAGGCATTACCCGCGGCATACAGGGACAACCGCCGTTATCTACAAAAGGTCAATTTACTAGGGCGTGGCTTTTACCAGAGGTTACTAGCGCCGCTGAACTAGGGCACAGGGCCGGTGAGCGTATGGCGGGACTAAAGCCTGGGGCGCGGTATAAGGCATTAAAAAAACTTCGCTCTTCTGTCGCTAGATCTACTCATATCAAGAACGCTCCTATAGGCGAAGATATAGTAGGGGCGGTAAACAGAACACTAGCTGACACCACAGCGATGCGCTTCCCCAGAAGGGCGGTGCCTTCGACACATGATAAATCTCTTTTGGCAAAAACGGAGCTAAAACAACGCCTGATGAGTACTGCGGCGGGCTTGCCGTTAGTCGCCTTAACAGGAGGCAAGGCTGCTATACACGGAGCAATAAACCAGGCGCGCGTAGCGGCCGCCCGCTCTGATTATGGTAAGAAGTTTACTAAAGATGGTTTTATTAAAGGGTTTAAAGACGGGATATTCCGCACCAATACGTTATCCAAAACAAAAGAGCGCTTAATTGATTACGGACTATCCCCGGCCGCCTTAGATTCGCGACGATTAGGTAAGGCTATGGGAATGGAGGTTAGGGATAACCCACACTCCGCCGCGCGGGTGGCTCACGCCATCGGGCGAGTATCTCCAGCCAACTCTGGGTCGTTAGCCAGCACAGCACATAAGTTAACTGAACTGTTTGAGTAAAAACACAGGGGGCTACCCTGTGTCATTGAGCGGGGTTAGACGAGACTCCACAACCACTCCAGTATCCACCAGACTGCTGTTAGGAAGAGCATAACCCCGGCGGTTAGGAGCAGGACTTTATACGGCCTCATAATTATTCTCCGTTTGATTGCCTGAGCTACAGATACCGCTCGATAGCCCACACAGCGGCTACGCCGATACCGAAGACAATGGCCGCGCGCAGAACCTGGTTCACCAAGTTCTTGAACGCCCGCTTCATGTCTTCTTGCGCTTGACGCAAGGCTGCTTTTGACTGGTCACGAGATTTCATTGAGATCCTCCTTCAATATCTTATGACGTATTTAGGGAGTGGTTTTGAGGTAAAAAGAAACCCCCGGCATAGGAGGTTTCTCTTGTACTTACTACTTACGCAGGCTCGATCTTGCGATGCGCGGCGCACCATGTCTGGATGAGATCACGAAAGCCTGTCACCTCATCAGGGTACTCACGTTGACCATCACAGAATCCGCTGATGCTAGCTTCCATGAAGCCGTCGTCTCTGACGCCCTCCATCAGGGCCGAAGGGGAGAGACCCTCCAACAGCTGCACGACCGCGCGGGCCGTGTCGAACTGCTCCTTCTCGATCGCCTCCGCGATGACCCTGACAAGCGTCTCCCGGATGGAGCGCAAAGAAACGGACTCATCGAAATAGGTGGCGGCGTTGCTCAGTCCCATGTCGGCCATCATAGACCCGAGATGTTGCCTTGCTTGGACGTGTTGTACGTCTTCCATCCAAGCAATACGTTGCTCCTCCTTCCATGTTTGCCAGGATGCGCGCAGCGGCTCCAACTGCGCACGAATCTCGGCTTCTGTGAGGGGCGGGTCTTGCGGGTCTTCTTGTGTGACTAGGGTTAGTGTTCCCATGTGTTTTTTTTCCTTGGTTCGTAGGCCCACACCATGTGGTTCCTTCATATATCTTATGCCTTATTTAGGGAGTATTTTGGGTAAAAAGAAAGGCCTTTTGGCCCTTCTTCTTTATCAGCCGCTCTTAGGCGGCCTTCTCCGCCTCCTCGGCCCAGATTGTGACGGCTAGGGCGAGTACGGCGTAACTCGCGACGCTACTCTCGGCGTACTTCGCGAAATTCGCGGCGCTCGCGGCATCACTCGCGTACCTCGCAGCGTTCGCGGCGTACCTCGCGGCGTACCTCGTGTAACTCGCGGCTCTAGAGGCGTCACTAGCGTAACTCGCGGCGACAAGGTCCTTCGCTTGCTCGCACGCGAACACCAGCGCCTCGTCGATCTTCGCCGCGCGTAGCGCAATCGGTAAAATCTCCCGCGCTGTGCGCAACGCGACACCCCGAACCCACACGACGCGCTTCTCGTCTCCCCACCCCGGCCACGCCTCAAGCAGCGGCGCAAGCCGCAGCATCTGCTCGGTGCGCACGACGTCATCAGGCCACAGGGCGTCGTTCAAGAGCCTTACGTCCGGCCGGTCAAGAATCAACGGGTCGCTCGTCCACTCGCGCCCTTCGCACACAGACACCGCTTCCAGGATGCAGAACTTGCCTGATCTGGCGTGGTGTGAGCCTGCGCTGAGCCCGCCAGAGCGGGCAACAACCTGTACCAAACTTTCTTTTGTACAAGACACTGTGTTTTTCTCTAGATTAGGGGTTTTGGGAAAAGAAAGGCCGGGCGGCCTCTCTTTTTTAGTCACACACCGCGCCGGATTTTTGGGTCGTAGAGACCCACCATCCCGCGCTCAACCAGCGCTCTCGCAGAGAACTGCGCGCAGGCTTTCGGTGGGCCTACCACCTTACCGACGAGTGACGTCGCGAGTGCTGCGGCTTGTTCGGCGCTCAGCCACTCCATCACGAGGCTTGGAGCGAGCACGTTGGCGAGGAACTTTCCTCGTTTGCGCTTCTCTTCCAAGCACCGCAGATTCCATCCGAGATAGTCGAAGCGCTCGTGATTTGAGCACCCGACACAATCGCAATGTGCAGACCTGGTGAGCCGTGTTCGCGCCGCCCTGCCGCCGCATACCCAGCACGGATATAGCGCGAGGGCTTCGTCTGCGTTCATAACTCTCATGAGGTATTTTCCATTAAGGTGTTTTGAGCAAAGACGACGTGCCTCCGCTTCAGTTATCTTATGCCATGTTTGGGTGCTGTTTTAGCGACTAAACAAAGTTATCCTTGCCTCAGATACCTTATGCTATTTTCTCTAGTCATTCTATGTCAAAAAACACGTTCGATATAAGGCTCGACTCTCCCACAGTAGCTTTGCTTGAGGAGCTGGCCTCGCAAGAAAAGATTGATTGGGGCGCCTACAATAAGGTCGCAGAAGAGGTAGCTAACGATGCGCCCGAGGTTACAGAAGGGTTACCTGACGCGGCGGTACTTCGTACATTAAGTGACATAGTCGCTAACTATCTAACTGTGGACCAGCAGCCGTTCTCTTTTGAGGGCCGCGAATATATGAAGGGGCTGTATGACTATGTCGTAGAGTATCCCACCGGGTGCAGGAATCAAATATGGCATACCGGAAGACAGGTCGAGAAAAGCACGTCACAGTCCGCTAAATCAATTGCTCTAGGAATAGCGAATCCAGCGTACAAGACATTATACATCGCCCCTAGATTTGACCAGGTAACCGTTTTCTCACAACAGCGCTTTAAGCCAATGTGTGAAGACTCCTATAAGCTATGGGATACGATCATTAACCCACACCGCACCTTGTGGCAGGTAGGCGCGAAACAGTTCCTAAACGGCGCGTTCTTTAATTTTAGATCGTGCTATCTAAGCGCGGATAATGCGCGTGGTATCTCCGCCCACCACCTTATGATCGACGAGATACAGGACATTGTATCAGATGCCGTGCCTATTTTGGAGCAGTGCCAATCCCACGCTCTCAAAGAGCTAAAGTTCAATTCATACGCCGGAACCCCTAAGACAAACAGTAACGTAATCACTAGGCGTTATAAGAATAGCTGTCAATTTGAGTGGCTAGTCCCTTGTGGGTGCGGGCACTGGAACCTTCTAGACGATTCGGTAATAGGCCCCACGTTTTTCCAATGCATCAAATGTTCACGGCCTATTAACGTTCGTGAAGGGCAGTGGGTGCCTGCCCGTCCTGAACTATTGAACAAATGCTGGGGTTTCCGCATACCCCAGATCATGGTGCCGTTTAAAGAGCACGCGGATATATTGGCGCTAAAGAACGACCCACAAGTAAGCCGCAGACAATTCTTTAACGAGTGTCTTGGTTTACCTTATGACGAAGGTGAGCTTGTTCTAACAGAAAAAGACCTTATAGAGGCCGCGGCTGCAGGAGATGGTAGCGGTATGTGGACACCGCACCAAGGAAGAATGGCCGCCCGCAACGGGCTACGCCTTTTCATGGGTGTGGACTACGGAACTGCTGAAGGAGAGAAGCCGTCATTTACCGTAGTGACTGTAGGCTTCTTCACTCCATTAGGCAAATTTAGTGTTGTCTATATGGAGAAGTTTGTAGGCGAGAAAGCTAACCTGGCCGCGCAGCCTGCTTATATTGATCAATTAGCCAGCGCATTTGGTGTAACCTGGATGGGCTGTGACTGGGGATTCGGGGCGCCGCTTAATCAAAGACTGGTTGACGAATACGGCTGGCCTCGATACGATGCTTCGCGTCTTTTACTAGAATACCAGTACGTAAAGCAGGGATTACTAGCTAAGTGGAATCCCCAAGCGCAGCGGTACATGATTGATAGAAACCAATCTATGACCAATCTGATCGATGATATACGAAATAAGAAGGTCACCTTTTTCAAGTACGAGCAGCTACGCCCGTTCGTTCTTGACTTTACGTCGATCTTTATCGAGTTTGATGATAATCGTGGTTCTATGAAATACGACCATGAGCTGCCTGATGATGCGTTCCATTCTTTGAACTACGCCTATATGGCGGGGCTACAGTACCACGGTAAGCTGGTGTTGACAGGGCTTCCCGACGCCGGTAATGATGATATGCCTTATATAGAGTAAAAAGAAAGGCCTTTTGGCCCTTCTTTTTTTCATCAGCCGCTCTTACGCGACCTTCTCCGCCTCTTCCGCCCAGATTGTGATGGCTAGGGTGAGTACGGTGACGCCCGCGGCGGCCCTCGCGGCGTTCGCGTAATTCGCAGCGTCACTCACGTACAGCGCGGCGTTACTCACGTACAGCGCGGCGCGACTCGCGGCGTGACTCGCGTTCTTCGCGGCCTTCGCGGCGTTACTCACGTACAGCGCGGCGCCCCTCGCGTACAGCGCGGCGTTACTCGCGGCGTTACTCGCGACCCTCGCGGCGTCAAGATCCTTCGCTTGCTCGCACGCGAGCACCAGCGCTTCGTCGAGCTTCGCCGCTCGCAGCGCGATGGGCAGAATCTCCCGCACGGTACGCAGCGCCACTCCCTGCGCCCACGCCGCTCGCTTCGACGCGCTCCACGCTGGCCAGGCCTCAAGCAGCGGCGCAAGCCGCAGCATCTGCTCGGTGCGTGTCGCGTCGTCAGACCACGCCGCGTCGTTTAGCGACCGCACGTCCGGCCGGTCAAGCACAAGCGGGCTGTCCGTCCACTCGCGCCCCTCGCACACCGATACCGCTTCCAGGAGGCAGCATTTGCCTGATTTGGCGTCGTGTGAGCCTGCGCTAAGCCCTCCGTAGCGGTTGATGACTGCTGTCAGGGATTCTTTTGTACAAGACACGTGTTTTTTCCTCCTTCGTTGTTTTGGTAAGATACTATTTCGCCTCAAATATCTTATGCCTTATTTAGGGGGTCAATTTGAGGTAAAAAGAAAGGCCTGTGGTGCAGGCTTTTCTTTTTTTAATCAGGCCGCTCTTATGCGACCTTTTCCGTCTCCTCGGCCCAGATTGTGACGGCTAGGGCGAGTACGGCGTAACTCGCGGCGGCATCCGCAGCATCACTCGCGTACCTCGCGGCGTTCGCAGCGGCCCTCGCGGCGTTCGCAGCGTCCCTCTCGACGTTCGCGCGCCCCGCGGCGGCACCCGCAGCATCACTCGCGTACCTCGCGGCCCTCGCAGCGTCCCTCTCGACGTTCGCGTGCCCCGCGGCGGCACCCGCGGCAGCACCCGCGGCGTCAAGATCCTGCGCCTGCTCGCACGCGAGCACCAGCGCCTCGTCGATCTTCGCCGCGCGCAGCGCGATCGGTAGAATCTCGCGCACGGTGCGCAGCGCGACAGCTTGAGCCCAATCGGCCCGCTGCCCATCGGTCCAGCCCAGCCACGCTTCGAAGAGCGGTACTAGCCGCCTCATTTGCTCCGTGCGCACGGAGTCGTCCGGCCACAGGGCGTCGCTTAGCGGGCGCATGTCGGGGCAATCGAAAGCACTTGTTGTCCAGGACATGTGGTTTTCTCCAGATAGGGGTTTTGGTAGGATACCTTATCCTTGCCTCATATATCTTATGCCATATTTAGACCCCGTTTTGGCCTGTTTTTGGGGGTGTTTGGGGGTGTTTGGGGGGGGGGGGGGGAAAAAAAAAAAACAGGGCGGGGGGCCTGTTGTGAAAACGGCACACAAACAACACTGACAAGAAAAAAAAG
>Ga0169931_10000565_pt1 | contig 61255 bp, 55 predicted proteins | sample Kivu_15m_20L_FD_129675 | JGI IMG/M metagenome (GOLD analysis project Ga0169931, IMG submission 129675) | Freshwater microbial communities from Lake Kivu, Western Province, Rwanda to study Microbial Dark Matter (Phase II) - Kivu_15m_20L... | ecosystem: Environmental > Aquatic > Freshwater > Lake...
AGCCAGCACATCAAGCCAGCACATCAAGGAGTCACCATGGATCAGGAACTGTTCGCTCGCTTCCGCAAGTGCGCCGTCGACGTGCTGTCGGTCGACGCCGACAAGGTGGTGCCCGAGGCCTCCTTCGGTGACGACCTCGAGGCCGACAGCCTCGATCTGGTCGAGTTGATCATGGCGCTGGAAGAGGAATTCGAAATCTCGGTTCCGGAGTCCGACGTCGAGAACATCAAGACGGTCGGTCAGGCGTACGACCTGATCGTCGGCAAACTCGGATGACCCCGCGGCGCGTCGCCGTCACCGGATTCGGAGTCGTCGCGCCCTGCGGCCTCGGTCGCGAGGCCTTCTGGAACGGGCTTCTCGGTGCCGCGGCATCGGGCGGTCGCACCACGTCGATCACCGACTGGGATCCCCTGCCCTGGTTCGCCAATCCCAAGGAGGCACGGCGGGCCGACCGGGTCGAACAATTCGGGGTCGCGGCCGCTGCCGAGGCTTTCGCCCAAGCCGGTGAACTCGGTGTCGACCCCGAGCGGTTCGGTGTCGTCGTGGGCACCGGAGTCGGCGGGCTCGGCACCCTCGAGGAGCAGATCCAGACCCGCCTCGAAAAAGGTGAGCGTCGCGTGTCGCCTTTTCTCGTGCCGATGATGATGGCCAACGCCCCCGGCGCGGCCATCTCGATGAAGTACGGACTGCAGGGACCCAACGAAACCATCTGCACCGCCTGTGCGGCATCGACCCACGCCCTCGGTTATGCGGCTCGACTGATCATGATGGGACGGGTCGACGCGATGGTGAGCGGGGGCAGCGAGGCCGCCGCGACGCCGACGTCGTTGGCCGGGTTCGGCAACATGACCGCGCTGTCGAGCGAGGGTCGCAGCCGACCCTTCTCGGTCGATCGCGATGGATTCGTCATGGGCGAGGGTTCCGCCATCTTCGTTCTCGAGGAGTGGGAGCGCGCGCGAGCCCGCGGCGCGACGATCCTCGGCGAGATCCTCGGCTCGGCGAGCAACGCTGACGCCCATCACATCACCGCCCCGTCACCCGGTGGACGCGGAGCGATCGCGTGCATGCGCCTGGCCCTCTCCGACGCCGGACTCGCGCCGGCCGATGTTCGGCAGGTGAACGCTCACGGGACATCGACTCCCCTCAACGACGCCGCGGAGGCCACGGCGATCTCCGCGGTCTTCGGCGAGCACTCGGTGCCCGTCACCTCCACCAAGGGCGTCACCGGTCACGCGCTCGGAGCCGCCGGAGCGCTGGAGGCGGCCGCGGTGCTGCTGTCGTTCCAACATCGACTGATCCCACCCACCGCTGGCACCGTCGCCCCCGATCCCGAAATGACCATCGACCTCGTCGTCGGCGAACCTCGCCCGTGGGATCCGGGGCCCACGATCTCCAACAACTTCGGATTCGGCGGCCACAACGGATCGCTGATCCTCGCGCCAGCCTGAGCGACGTTCGGTTCGAATCGGATCGTTCCGGTCAACTGGATGCGTCGACGAGCACGAACATCAACTCGCACTCGCAGGCGATCTCTCCGCCCACCGTCGCCGTTCCGCGTCCCTTGCCGGCGCGGGCCGACATCCTCGTCAGTTCGACGCGCAGTTCCAGAACGTCACCAGGAACGACCTGACGACGGAATCGAGCCCCGTCGAGACCGCCGAAGAGCGGCAACTTGCCGGTCAGGCCGGTGGACAGCACGGCGATCGCCCCCAGTTGCGCGATCGACTCGCACATCAGAACACCCGGCAGAGTGGGACGCCCCGGGAAGTGCCCGGCGAAGAACCACTCGTCACCCTGCAAACGCCAACGTCCCGTTGCCGCGACACCGGGTTCGAGTGACGTCACCTCGTCCACGAAGAGAAACGGTGGACGGTGCGCCAGCAGATCGATCGGCCGGGGCGGATCGATCACTCCTTCAAATCCTTCGACGAGTTCGACTCCTTCAGGGCCTTCAGCAGGTTGGTCGGCGTGTCCTTCGGACTCACCTTGTACCACGCGTGCTCGATGCGACCGGTCGGTGAGATCAGGAACGCCGAACGCTCGATACCCATGTACTTGCGGCCGTACATCGACTTCTCCTTCCAGACTCCCCACGCCTCGGCAACCGCGTGATCCTCGTCGGCCAGGAGACCGAACGGAAGGTCGTACTTGTCGGCGAACTTCTTCTGCTTGTTCGGGGAGTCCGGCGACACTCCGAGAATCACGGTGTCGCCGATCTTCTTGGCGACATCACGGAGACCGCACGACTGCTGCGTGCATCCGGGAGTGTCGGCCCTCGGGTAGAAGTACACGAGAACACGTCGACCCACGAACGACGAGAGTTTCACGGTTCGCCCGTCCTGGTCCAGCAGTGCGATGGCGGGTGCCTTGGCACCGATCGCGAGTTGGTTCTCCGTGTTGGCCATGACGCCAAGGTACTTGAGGTCGCCAAAGTACTTGTCGTGATGATCGGGCACCGGACCGGCTGGCTCGTCGAACCGGGCACTCGAACCGGGCTCCCGGGTCGGGCGGTGACGCCGGACCCGAATGCCCGGACAGTGGCGTAATCACCACTCAGAGTGACGAAGCGTCACCAAATGGTCCGAATGGCCTACTGCCATCCGTCAGCAACGCTGCTTGTCTGACCCGCATCGAACCTGCCCCGCAAGGGGCCACCGCGAAAGGACGGGTCATGAGCGGCCGCCCCATCAAGCGCCCCTGCTGATCATGAGCCACCACTCAGGGTGGCTCCGCTGACTCGACGATCCTCAGGATTCGCGTCGCGTCAGCGGTCGTCGTCCCCATGAGCCAACCGCCCGCGCGTGAGCGTGATAGTGGTCCGGAATCTGGCGCATGTCGTCGTCGATCCGGATCTCCTCCTCGAACAACCTGCCCACCACCTCCCGCAACGTGCGGTGGAGCAAATCGCGCGTCGTCTCATCCGGTGACGGATCGTGCACTTTCCACACGATCATCGGCACCCAACACGACTCGCATTCGGCGATCCAACAGAGTTCGTCGTCGTGGTAGCGCTCGGTGATCGGAGCGGCCGCGCACAGTTCGCAATTGTCCATTCCCCGACTCTGACATCTTGTCTGCCATCGACACTGGCATCTTCTCTGCCGGCGCACGAGCCATCGCCCAACGACAAAGGCCCGGGGCGAACCCCGGGCCTTGCCGAATCGACGCTGAGTCGCGCCAGTGACGCGAACTCAGAGAACCGGGCTCAGAGAGCCGACGGATCCACGTCCGGCGGCAGGATCACCGCGTCGATCACGTGGATGACGCCGTTGCTGGCCAGCACGTCGGTCGCCACGACGTTGGCGTCGTTGACCTTGACGCCACCGTCGACCGAGATCGCGATGGTCTGACCCTCGACGGTCGGAACGTCGCCCGCTGTGACATCGGCCGCGAGAACCTTGCCGGCCACCACGTGGTAGGTGAGGATCTTCACGAGGACGTCCTTGTTCTCCGGAAGGAGCAACTTGTCGACCAGGCCGGCCGGGAGCGCGGCGAACGCGTCGTCGGTCGGAGCGAACACGGTGAAGGGGCCTTCACCCTGGAGGGTTTCCACCAGACCGGCGGCGCTGACCGCGGCCACGAGGGTCTCGAAGTCGGCGTTGGAGCTGGCCACGGCGACGATGTCGCCGGCCTCGGCCGGAGCCTCGGTCTCCATAGGGGCCTCGGTCGAAGCCGGAGCCTCGGTCGTCGGGGCCTCGCTGGCGGGAGAGGTGTTGTCGTCGTCGCTACCGCAGGCCACGAGGGCCAACGACGCGGCGGCAACCAGGAACAGACCTGACTTGCGCATTGTTTCTACTTTCCGGGCCCTGGGCCCTGTCTCGGGGGGACACCGCGGACGGCGGTCGCACGTGCGGCGTCCTCACTCTGCCCCAGAGCGTCGTGACCGTGCATCATTTAGCACTAAATTTGTGTCACATTCTTCTCAAGTTTCGTCAAACACCTGTCCACCGACCCCAAAGACCCGGATCAAGCCGGATCAGGCCGGATCACGACGTGACGGATCACGACGTGACGGAATCGAGTGCGGCACGAACGTCGGCCACGAACTCTCCGACCAGAGCCGGCCCACCCTCCATGAACCGCCGCACGACCGAGGCACCCATCACGACGCCATCGGCCACCCGACTGGCTTCCACGGCCTGCTCGGCGTTCGAAACCCCCACCCCGATCAGCACCGGCCGGTCGGTGACGCCCTTCAGTCGCTGCGCCAGGACCGTCGCCGTCGCCGCGAGCGACGCACGTTCGCCGGTCACCCCCAGAACCCCGACCGAATACACGAATCCTCGCGCTCGATCGCATATCCGCGGGAGCCGCTCGTCCGGGGTGATGGGCGAGGCGAGCATGACCGTGGCGACTCCCGCCGCATCGGCCGCCGCCGCCCATGGCCCACTCTCCTCGAGCGGCAGGTCGGGCACGATCGCGCCGGACACGCCGGACCGAACGAGCGAGGCAGCGAATCGCTCGAGACCGGCATGATGGATCGTGTTGAAGTAGCACATCACGACGAGAGGAACTCCGACGTCGAGCCTCGACGCCTCGTCGAGAATCGACACCGGTGTGGCGCCCGCGTCGAGGGCCCGCTGACTCGATTCCTGGATCACCGGTCCGTCCATGGCCGGATCGGAAAAGGGAATTCCGATCTCGACGGCATCCGCACCGGCCGCGGCCGCGGCTTCCACCGCGCGCGTCCAGTCTCCGAGTCCTCCGGTGAGATACGGGACGAGAAGTTTGCGACCGGCACCTCTCGCCGCACGCAACGAGCCCTCGAGATCGAGATGAGTCACTGCGACAGGATCCCCATCATCTGTCCGACGTCCTTGTCACCGCGTCCGGACAGATTCATGAGCACGGTGCATCCGTTCAATGCGGGCGACTCGCGCACGATCCACGCCAGCGCGTGGGCACACTCCAGGGCCGGAATGATCCCCTCGGTGCGCGCCATCAACTGGAAGGCGTCGATCACCTCGGCGTCGGTCACCGAGGGATATTCGGCGCGACCGATCGACGCGAGATACGAGTGTTCGGGCCCCACTCCGGGGTAGTCGAGACCAGCCGACACCGAGTGAGCCTCCTCCACCTGCCCGTGCTCGTCCTGCAGCAGGTACGAGCGCATCCCGTGAACCACACCGGGTTGACCCCGGCCCACCGCGGCGCCACCGGCCGGTTCGACGCCGATGAGCCGAGCGGAACCATCGACGAAGCCGGAGAAGATGCCGATCGCATTCGATCCTCCCCCGACGCACGCCACGACCACGTCGGGATCGCCGCCCAACAGCGCGCGACACTGCTCGCGCGCCTCGTTCCCGATCACGCGGTGGAACTCGCGAACCATCCACGGGTACGGATGCGGACCCATCACCGAGCCGAGGCAGTAGTGCGTGTTCTCGACGGTTGCGACCCAGTCGCGCATCGCCTCGTTCACCGCGTCCTTCAGGGTGCGACTGCCACTCTCGACCGCTTCGACCTCGGCACCGAGCAGTCGCATCCGGAAGACGTTGAGCGCCTGTCGTTCCACGTCGACGGCACCCATGTACACCTTGCACTCGAGACCCATCAGTGCCGCCGCGGTCGCCGATGCGACTCCGTGCTGTCCGGCTCCGGTCTCGGCCACCAACCTCGTCTTTCCCATCCGCTTGGCGAGCAGCGCCTGACCGAGGACGTTGTTGATCTTGTGCGAACCGGTGTGATTGAGATCCTCGCGCTTCAGGATCAGACGTAACCCGAGCTTGGCACCGAGTTGCCGGCACTCGGTGAGAATCGACGGACGACCGGCGTACTCGCGCAGGATGTCGTCGAGATCGGTGCGGAAGATCGGGTCGGCCCAGGCTTCCCGAAAGGACGCCTCGAGTTGCTGGCAAGCGGTGAACAGCGTCTCGGGGATGAACCGACCCCCGAACTCGCCGAATCGACCCTCGGCCGAGGGTTCCGACATCACCGACGTTCGCGACGGAGGGTTCATGTCCTCATGTTCGCACCCGAAACCGCGAGATCCACAGTCGATTCCGTCCAGGTCGACGTGAAGTGTGCGACGCACCCTCGGCCCGAGGCCGACGCTCCACTCGTTCGAGAGGTCGAACGAGTTACTCGTCCGACCAGTCGTACGGGAACTCGTCGGACACGAAGAGGTCCGGGGACGCGGCCCGTGCGGCCTGGATGAATCGACGCACCTTGACCGGGTCCTTCCGACCCGCCGACGCCTCGACACCCGACGAGACGTCGACGCCCCAGGGTTGCACCGCGGCGATGGCCTCGGCCACGTTGTTCGGCCCGAGGCCGCCGGCCAGGATCACCCGCAGGCCGCCCGGCAACTTGTTGGCGAGGTTCCAGTCCCAGGTGCGACCCGAGCCGGGTTCCGGTGAATCGACGAGGACGAGGTCGGTCCCGTAACGATTGGCGCGCGAGGCCTCCCGGGATCCGGCGACCACGCTCTTGATGATCCATCGCACGCCATCGGCCAGCGCCGCGACGGTCGAAGGTGGTTCCTGACCATGCAACTGGACCGCCTTGACACCCGAGCGAGTCACCACGTCGAAGATCCGATCGGGCAACTCGTCACGGAAGACTCCGACGGTCAGGATTTCGGGAGGCAGGCGACGCGTGATGTCGTACACCACCTGCGGACTGACCTGACGTGGGGACGGCGCGAAGACGAAGCCGACCGCGTCGGCCCCCATCGCCACCGAGTACAACGCATCGTCCTCGTTGGTGATTCCGCAGATTTTCACGAACACGTTCTCAAGGTACCGGTGTCGGGCTCGACGCGCGAGCACTCGAGCGCCATGGCCCGAGTCATCCATCAGGCGGGCGATCCGTCGGGAAGGCGACGGATCGAGCGAGCGATGGATCGAGCGAGCGACGTATCAGGCTCCGCGAAGGGCGGCGACGGCCGAACGCGGATCGGCCGACGTCACGAGCGATTCGCCCACCAGGACCGCGTGGTACCCGGCGCCCGCCAGTCGAATCGCGTCCTGCGGCCCTCGCACGCCACTCTCGGCCACGGCCACCACCCCGGACGGAATCGATACTCCCATCCGTTCGGCTCGATCGTGGTCGACGTCGAAGGTGAAGAGATCCCGCTGGTTGACCCCCACCAGCGAGGCCCCGACGCCGAGCGCCACCGCCAACTCGTCCTCGTCGTGCACCTCCACGAGGGCATCGATGCCGATCTCCCGCGCGACTCCGTGAAGATCGGCGAGTTCGCCGGGGTCGAGCGCGGCGGCGATCAGCAGCACGCAATCGGCTCCCATCAACGACGCGTCGTACACGTCCCGCACGTCGACCGTGAAGTCCTTGCGCAGCACCGGAAGATCGGTCGCGTTCCGGGCGGACCGAAGATCGTCGGCGGACCCACCGAAGTGCGCCTCGTCGGTGAGCACCGACAGACAACTGGCGCCACCATCGGCGTACAGACGGGCCAACACCTCGGGGTCGAGATCCGCCCGCAGATCTCCCTTGGACGGCGAACGTCTCTTGATCTCGGCGATCACGCAGAGGCCGCCCGTCGAGTCGGTCCGCAGACGCTCCTCGAAACCTCGTCGAGGTTCGGCGTCGGCGACGCGCGCCCGCAGGTCGACTGGTCGTCGCGGATCCTCCGCCGCCCGTGCACGGTGGTGATCGACGATCCGGTCGAGATAGGTCGCCCGACCGTTCACGTCGCGAACCCGGTCAGAGTCCCTTGCCGCCGACCGGCTTGGTGAAGATCAACTCCGGCACGCCGCCGACGAGACCTCCGATGGCGGGACCGAGAGCCTTGAACGCCTCGGAGCCCATGTGCTCACCGAGGGCGGCCTGGCTCTCGTAGAGCTCGTACATCCACAACAGGTCGGCGTCCTTGTCGTCGGTGTGGAGGATGTAGTAGATCGTGCCCCGCTCACCCTTGGCGGTGTCGAGCGCCGTCGACAGCGCCTTGGCCAGATCGTCGCGCCGCCCGGGCTTGGCGGGAATCTTGGCGATGACCGCCACCTTGCCACTGCTGGAATCCGACATCTCTCGCTCCCTCGTTCCGGGCCGACGGCCCACGCCCCGAACCGTAGCGTCCGGGTCGCTCGGCTCAGAACCCCAGACGGTCGCGAAGGGTGGCCTCGAGCGACGTCAACGGAACCCGGATCTGCTCGGTGGTGTCGCGATCCCGGATCGTCACCGCCCCGTCCTCCAAGGAATCGAAGTCGACCGTGACGCAGACCGGAGTGCCGATCTCGTCCTGACGCCGGTACCGCTTGCCGATCGACTGCGTGTCGTCGTAGTCGACCATGTATCGATCGGCCAGTGTCGCGTGCACCTCGCGCGCGAGGGGAAGCAGCGTGTCCTTCTTGCTCAGCGGCAACACCGCGACCTTGTAGGGCGCCAACCGCGGATGGAGCCGTAACACGGTCCGCGCTTCCCCTCCGATCTCGTCCTCGTGATAGGCGGCCAACAGGAAGGCCGCCATGGCACGGTTGACACCGGCGGCGGGCTCGATGACGTACGGAACGTATCGCTCGTTGGTCGACTGATCGAAGAAGTCGAGTCGCTGCCCGGAGTGGTTGGCGTGCTGGGTCAGGTCGAAGTCGGTGCGCTGGGCGATTCCCTCGAGTTCGCCCCATCCCCAGGGATACATGAACTCGACGTCGGACGTCCCGGTCGAATAGTGGCTCAACTCGTCGGCATCGTGGGCGCGCACGCGCAACATGTCGGCCGGAATCCCGAGATCGACGTACCACTGCAGACGAATCGAGCACCAGTACTCGTACCACCGCGGCCCCTCGGCCGGCGGCACGAAGAACTCGAGTTCCATCTGCTCGAACTCGCGGGTGCGGAAGATGAAGTTTCCGGGCGTGATCTCGTTACGGAAGCTCTTGCCCACCTGGGCGATACCGAAGGGTGGCTTCTTCCGACTGGTCTGGAGCACGTTCGCGAAGTTGACGAACATGCCCTGAGCCGTTTCGGGTCGGAGGTACACCTCGGCCCCCGAACCCTCGACCGGTCCGGCGAACGTCTTGAACATGAGATTGAAGGCCCGGGCCTCGGTCAGGGTTCCTCGTTGACCGCACCCCGGGCAGACGTCGGCGTCGTCGAGGTGGTCGGCGCGGAATCGCTGCTTGCAGGACCGGCAATCCACGAGCGGATCGCTGAAGTTCGCGAGATGACCGCTGGCCTCGAACACCTGCGGGGGACCCAGGATCGCCGCATCGATCAACACGACGTCGTCGCGCTTCTGAACCATCTCGCGAACCCACGCCTCGCGAACGTTGCGCAACATGAGCGACCCCAGCGGGCCGTAGTCGTAACTCGAGCGGAAGCCTCCGTAGATCTCGGCCGAGGGGTACACGAATCCCCGTCGCTTGCAGAGATTGACGATCTGTTCGAGGTCGCTGGCCGGCATGGGTTCCGAAGGCTACGGTCACCGGGGCAACGACCCCACTCCGACCCGGATCGCGGGGCGGGACGATCAGGAGGGTGAGTCGATCCCGAAGGTCGTCGGACTTCGGAGGCGACGCTCGACGTGATGCTCGAACGCGTCGATCGCCAATCGGAAAACCTCGTTCGACACCGGATCGTTCAGCACCATGCCACCCGAATGGTGGTAGCGGTCGAGCAACCCCCCGAGCCCGGGCGAGAGCATCTCCCGAATCAGTTCCAGAGCGCTCGGGGCAACCGACGAACCGCGCTTGCAGACCTGGCACACGAAACCTCCGGCCTGCAGATCGAGCGCCACCAGTGGTTGGTCGACGGCGCCGCACGTCGCGCAACGGTCGAGTTCGGGTCGCAGGCCCTCGGCGGCGAGCAGGCGCCAGAGGAAGGCCGGCACCACGACCGACGACGGTCGATCGATCAGGGCCCGTCGAACCCCCAGCAGCATCCGGAAGATCTCCGGGACCGGTTCGCCCTCGGGCACCAGCAGATCGACCGCTTCGGCCGCGGTCTGCGCCGCGGTGGTGACGTCCAGATTCGCGAGCAACGCCGCACTCGAGTCGACGGACTCGATTTGATCGATGTGTTCCAACGACGAACCGCGACGGAACTGCACTCGGGCGTGCCCCAGCAGCTCGAGACGGCCACCGATGCGCGACTTGGTCTTGCGAACCCCCTTGGCGACGGCCCGAACCTTGCCGTGCTGGGCGGTGAGGAACACCACGATTCGATCAGCCTCGCCGAACTTGTACGAGCGGAGGACGAGAGCCTCGTCGCCGTAGAGACGCTCGGTCACGTCTCGACGCCGCCGAAGCGTCGCTCGCGACCCGCGAAGACCTCGAGTGCCCGGTCCAGAACGACGACGTCGAGCGAGGTCCAGTCGGACTCGACCCAGACCAACTCGGCGTAGGCGAGTTCCCAGACGAGCGCCGACGGGAGCACATTGGTGGGACCGACGATGACCACGATGTCGGGGTCGCCGGCCTCGTCGTGCAGCAAACGGCTGATGTCCGATTCGTCGGCGGGATCGGCACCGGCGACGGCCCGGGCCAATCGTTGGCGACCGTCGGTCTCCGGGTCGACGACCACCATGGATGAACGATGCGCGAGCGCGACCACCGGCTCGGCGTCCACCCGATCGTTCGGGACCAACGTGATGCGACTCAGCCCGCCACGAACGGCCATCTCCTCGAGGAGTACTCGCCGACGCTTCCACTCCGCGTCGTCGAACCCGCGCCACTCGTCCGCGGATCCGGCCACCAGAACCACGTGACGCGCCACGTTCGACGACTTCGTCTCGTCGCCACGTCGCCGGAAGGGGAACTTCACCCTTTCATTCTGACCTCTCATCGACCTCCGGACCCCGCATCGCGGGTCCGGTCGCTACTCTTCGCCCGTGCACCTGGCCTGCATCATGGATGGCAACGGACGTTGGGCCACGGCTCGCGGGCTGCCACGGACGGCCGGACACACCGCCGGCGAGGAGAATCTCGCGGCCGTGGTGAGAGCGTGCGTTCGACGAGACGTCGACTGGCTGACCGTGTTCGGCTTCTCCACCGAGAACTGGGTCCGGCCCCGATCGGAGGTTCGTCACATCCTCGGACTTCACGAGCGGTTGTTCGGACGCGTGACCGAACTGAACGAACTGGGAGTGCGAGTCCAGTGGATCGGTCGCCCCTTCGACGAGCCTGGCGCTCGCACTCCTCGTTTCGTCCAGCGAGCCATCACCAAGGCGATCCACGACACCAGCCGCAACCGACGAATGACTCTGACGGTGGCCTTCGATTACGGAAGTCGTGCCGAGATCCTGCGCGCCGTCCGTCGCTCGCGGCTCGCGGGCGGCCACCCCACCCCGTCGAGCATCTCCCACGATCTCTATCTTCCCGAGATGCCTCCGGTCGACGTGATGGTCCGCACGTCGGGCGAGAGAAGAGTGTCGAACTTCCTTCTCTGGCAGTCGACCGGCGCTCCGATCCATTTCACCGAGAGCACCTGGCCCGAGTTCTCCGAGTCGGACCTCGACCACGCGTTGCGACTCGCCGGCCGACCCTGACCCCAGCGTCCGGTCTCCTCCACTCCCCTGCGACTACCTTCGCGCCATGCCCGACATCGGCGTCCGCGACGCTCTCGAACTCGTCACCGGCGCCCTGAGCGCCGCCGAGGATCGTCCCGGTCAGCGCTCGATGGCGATGCACGTGGCGAACGCGCTCGAATCGTCGCGCCACGTGATCGTGCAGGCCGGCACCGGCACGGGAAAGACGCTCGCCTACCTGGTTCCTCTCGTGCTCTCCGGGCGCCGCGCCGTGGTCACCACCGCCACCAAGGCCCTGCAGGACCAGATCGCCAACAACGACCTGCCCCTCATCGCCCGCACGCTCGGGGCCGAGATCGGTGTGGACGTCAACTGGGCGGTCCTGAAGGGGCGTTCGAACTACGTCTGCCGACAGCGACTCGACGAGGTTCTCGGTCGGGGATCGAAGGGGTCGGCATCGGGGTCGGCGTCAGGGTCGGCAGCGGCTCCCACGCTTCCCGACGTCGACGATCTGGGTGCCACCGGAAGGTCGGCGGCGCTCAGAATCGACGAATGGTGTCGGCGCAACGTCAGCGGTGACGTGGCCGATTGTCCGGTGGCGGTGACCGAGCGAGTGCGACAGGCCGTCACCGTTTCGAGCGACGAGTGTCCGGGTGCCAAGCGTTGCCCCCACGGCGAGACCTGCTTCGCCGAGCAGGCTCGCGCCGCGGCCTCCGCCGCCGACATCGTCATCGTCAACAGCCACCTCTACGGCCTCGACATCGGATCGGGTGGCGTGCTGTTGCCCGAGCACGAGGTGCTCGTCGTCGACGAGGCCCACGGTCTCGAGGACATCCTGAGCGGAAGCGTGGGGATCTCCTTCGGACCGGGAACGCTGCGATGGTTCGCCGGCATCTTTCGTCGCGTCGTCTCCGACACCGACCTGCACACCCGACTCGCCAACGCCGCCGACGAGTGGAAGCGTGTTCTCCTGCCGCACGCCGGTCGTCGCGTTGCCGGCGCGACTGGCGAACTTCTCTCGTCGTCGATCCGCGAGGCCGCCAACAACTCGCTCCTCCTGATCAACGAGTGTCTCGACGTTCTGCGCGGCATCGCCACCTCCGACGAGGACGGCAACCAACGAAAACTGCGGGCCACCACGGCCGGGGGGCGGTTGGTCGACACCCTCGGCACGATGAACGAGCTGAAGTCCGACTGGGTGGCCTTCGTACCCGACAACGCCGAGAACCCGGTCCTCGAGATCGCTCCTCTCGACATCGGTCGCGAACTGAACAAGCGCGATTTCTGGAACACTCGAACCGCCGTGCTCACGAGCGCGACGGTTCCCGCCAACCTTTCCGCTCGAGTCGGCCTGCCCGACGAGGGTTTCGATGCCGAGGATGTCGGAAGTCCCTTCGACTACGAAACCAACTCGCTGCTCTACGTCACCAACACCTTTCCGAGTCCCAACGATCCCGCCTTCGACGCCCACGTCCACGACGAGTTGGTTCACCTGATCCGAGCCGCCGGCGGGCGCACCCTCGCCCTCTTCACGTCGTTGCAGCGAATGCGCGACGCGGCGGCCGCGGTGCGAAGCCGGGTCGAGGTTCCGATCATCGTTCAGGGCGATATCCAGAAGAACCTCCTCGTCGAGCAGTTCGCCGACGACGAAGCCACCTGCCTGTTCGCCTCGGCCGGTTTCTTCCAGGGAATCGACATTCCGGGCCGAACCCTCTCGCTCGTCACGATCGACCGCATTCCCTTCCCACGACCCGACGATCCGTTGCTGTCGGCCCGTCGCGAACAGGTCGGAGACCGCGCGTTCCGCGAGATCGACCTGCCCCGGGCCGCCACCCAACTCGCCCAGGCCGCGGGTCGCCTGATCCGACACCGAACCGATCGCGGCGTCGTCACCGTGTTCGATCCTCGTCTGGCCACCGCCAAGTACCGGGCATCGATCCTGTCGGCGATGCCTCCGATGCGTCGCACCGTCGATCGCCGACAGGTCGGCGATTTTCTGGCCGAGATCGCGCGCTGAACAGCCGGTCGTCCGACCGAACAACGTTCAGTTGGGCATCAGTCGGTACCCGAGCCCGCGCACGGTGACGACGAGTCGGGGTTCATCCGGTTGGTCCTCGATCTTCACGCGCAGGCGACGAACGTGGGCATCGACCAGACGACTGTCACCCAGATAGTCGTAGCCCCACACCCGTTCGAGCAGTTGGTCGCGCGACAACACGGTGTTCGGGTGATCCGCGAACTCGCAGAGAAGGTTGTACTCGGTCTTGGTGAGCGACAGTTCGCGACCGGCCTTCAGCACGATGCCCTGTTCGCGTCGGAGTTCGACGTCGCCGAAGAACTCCGACGAGGGCGGTGCTCCCGACTGCAATTGAGCCCGACGGAGATGCGCGCGAACCCGTGCGGCGAGTTCGCGCGGAACCACCGGTTTGGTCACGTAATCGTCGGCCCCGGCCTCGAGTCCCGCCACCATGTCGGAGGTATCGGTCTGGGCGGTCACCATGACGATCGGCACCGTCGACATCGCGCGCAACGCCCGGCACACCTCGAATCCCGAGAGGTCGGGCAATCGGAGATCCAACAGCACCAGATCGGGTTCGCGGGTGTGGAACGCCGCCAGACCCGATCGTCCGTCGCCGGCCTCCCGAACCTCGTACCCCTCGTCCTCCAACACCAGACGCAGAGCCAGTCGAATCTGGTCGTCGTCCTCGATGAACAAGAGCGAGTTCACGCGCCCGATTCTGCCCCCGTCGACCCGGGCCCGGCCGGAGTCGGCGGGACCGGACGGATCGGAGCCGCGAATCGTTACAGAAAACGCACATTTCTCGCACCATCCCTTCACACGACCCCGGGAAACTGATCCCGTTCACGCTGGACCGGCGGGGCCCTTCCTCCCCCTGGACCTCGCCGGCCGGCGTGATCGGACGTCCGATCCGACATCGTTCTGCCGCCCGACTCGCTGGTTCCTCCCGAGTCGGGCGGCGCCTTTTCCGGGCGACCGTGCTCCGTGGAAAGGATCGACGGCGGGGTGACCGGATGCGGGTGAGGCAGGATGGGGGTCGTGGCCCGAACGATCAGCCTGGCTCCGTTGCGACTCCGCACCCGGGTCACCCTGCTCTTCGTGCTCGTCGGCCTCGGCGCGGCACTGGCCCTCAGCCTGGTCAGTTATCAGGTCGCCCGCAACTACCTGACCGACCGGCGCGACCAGGCGGTCGAACGACAGGCCTTCACCAACGCGCAGGTCCTCGTCTCGCAACTTCCGGCGCGCCGAGCCGAAGCCTTCGAACTGCTCAACACGGTCCGCACCGAACAGGACGGATTCGCCGTGCTCCACCTCGGAGGCGAGAACCTCTTCTACTCGCGCGACTTGAGGTACACCCAGGCCGCGTTCCCCGCCGATCTGGTGAACACGACTCTCAACGGCACGACCGCCCGACGGAGCTTCGTGCTGGACGACGAGACCTACATCGGAGTCGGAGTCGCGATGCCGGCGGTGGACGCGCACTACTTCGAGGCGTTTCCGCTCTCGGCCGAGCAACGAGCCATCACGATCATCGGCAGTGCGCTCCTGGTGGGCGCGGTGGTGGTGAGCATCCTCGCGGGAGTCGTCGGGTGGTTCGTCGGCCGGCGCCTCACTCGGCCCCTGGCTCGCGTGACCGTCGCCGCCGAACAGATCGCCGCGGGTGACCTCGGCACTCGTCTCGAGACCGAGAGCGATCCCGATCTGGCCATTCTGGCCGCATCGTTCAACGGGATGGCCGACGCCGTCCAGACGCGCATCGAACGCGAGGCGAGATTCGCCTCCGACGTCAGCCACGAGTTGCGGAGTCCCATCACGGCGTTGGCGGCCGCCATCGAGGTTCTCGACGCACGACGAGCCGATCTCACCGACCGCACCCAACAGGCCCTCGACGTCGTGGTGTCGCAGGTGCGACGCTTCGATCAGATGGTGCTCGATCTGCTCGAACTCTCCCGGTTGGACGTCGGGATCACCGACGTCCACGTCGAGGAGCTCGACCTCGTGCCGTTCATCGAACGAATCGCCCGACGCCACGAGGCGGCCGACGTGCCGATCGTGGTCGAGCCCGGCTCGTCGTCGGTCGCCGTGATCGACAAGCGGCGCGGTGAACGGATCATCGCCAACCTGCTCGACAACGCTCGCCTCCACGGCGGAGGGGCGACCCGAATCGTGGTGTCGTCGGACTCCGAGAGCAACCGCATCGCCGTCGAGGATTCGGGACCCGGTGTCGCATCATCCGAGCGGGTTCGGATCTTCGAGCGTTTCGCTCGCGGCTCGGCCGGGCGATCCCGGGCAGGAGGCACCGGACTCGGGCTGGCGCTCGTGGCCGAACACGCTCGGGCCCATGGAGGTCAGGCCTGGGTCGAGGACTCGCCGAGCGGAGGCGCGCGCTTCGTCGTGTCGTTCCCAGCAGGAGGCCGTTCGTGAACTCGTTGCGTCGTCGGACCACCGTCGTACTGAGCGGCACCCTGCTCGTCACCGTGCTGGTCACCGTGGCGTGCGGAGTCGACGGGGATTCGTCGGTTCGGCCGATCGATCCCGGGGCGATACCCGCCGAATTGACCGCCACCACGTCGACCACCGAAGCACCCGCCACCACCACGACCCCCACGACGTCGACCACGATTCCGGTGCTGGACACCACGACCACCGTGCCGGTCGAGTCCGTCGTCGTCTTCTACGTCGCCGGCACCCAGGTGGTGCCGATCGACCGACTCTTGCTCAGTCCGGCGGCCGCGCCCCAGGTGCTCGCCGCACTGTTGGAGGGAGTTCCCGAGGGCGACCTGGCCGCCGGTCTTCGTTCGGCCCTACCGCTCGATCTGGCGGCGACTGTTCTGGTGGAGCGGGGCATCGCGTCGGTCGACCTTCCCCCGGCGTTCGTGACCGATCTGCCGGGAGCCGAGCAGCGCCTCGCGGTCGCCCAGATCGTCCTCACCCTCACCCGCCGAGCGGGCATCGGCCAAGTTGTGTTCACGAGCGAGAACCAACCCCTGGCGGTGCCTCGGGGACGCGGCGACCTGACCGCTCCGGGCGACCCCGTCGCCTGCGACGACTATTCGAACCTTCTGGCCACCGGCTACTCCTGCTGAGTTCCGATGTTCCGCCGAACTCGCCGTCAGTAGCCCAGTCGCTCGACGCGATCCGGACGGTTCTGCCAGTCCTTGTCGACCTTGACCCGCAGTTCGATGAAGGCACCGTCGGGCAATTGGCGACGAACGGCTTGACCCACCTCTTTCAGGACCAGGCCGCCCTTGCCGATCACCATTCCCTTCTGGCTCTCGCGCTCGACGAGGATCTCGCACCTGATCCGAGGCCACTCCCATTCCACGACCCGGGTGGCGATCGAATACGGCAGTTCGTCGCGGAACATCGCCAGCAGTTGTTCGCGCACCAGTTCGGCGACCCAATCGGCCTCGTCCACGTCGCTTCGCATGTCGGTCGGGTAGTACCTGGGACCTTCGGGCAACAACGTGGCCACGTGGTCGATCAGTGCGTCGATCCCCTCCCCGGTTCGACCGGAGACCGGAAAGTACGCCGCGGCATCGAGTCGCGACGAGGCAGCCAGTTGCTCGACCACCTGATCGCGCGAGGCACGATCGACCTTGTTCACGACGACGACCGTGCGCCCCGGATCGAGTCGCGAGGCCACCCATTCGTCACCCGAGCCGAAGGGCTTGGTCGCATCGAGAACCAGACACGACACGTCGACGTCGACCAGGCTCTCGATGGCCGCCGCGTTCACCCGGTCACCGAGGGCGGACACCGGTTTGTGCAGTCCCGGCGTGTCGACGAACACCATCTGGACTCCGGGACGGTTCACGATGCCGCGGATCTGCCGACGGGTGGTTTGCGGCTTGTCCGACACGATCGACACCTTCTGGCCGAGAATCGCGTTCAGGATGGTCGACTTGCCGACGTTGGGGCGACCGACCAGGGTCACGAAGCCCGACCGCAGGTCGTCATCGTTCGTGTCGGCTTCGCGGTTCGTCTCGGCGTCACTCATCGCGGTGTCGAGGCTACGACCTGCGCTCGACGGACCGCTCCGGGCTACCCAACTGTGTCGAAGTCCGTCGCGTCTGCGACCATGGGTCATGGCTCGCGAGACCCTCGATCCCCGGAAGTGGTTCGACCGATTCCAACCACAGACGCTCCAGATCGCCACGTGGTTGCTCTACCTCAACGGTCTCTTCGCGTTCGTGGGACTCCTCGACGAGACCGACTGGATCGGTTACGCCCGCGCTTCGAAGGGAGCCCTGGGCCTGCTCGTCGGAGTGGCCGTGGTCGTGGCCTACGTCCTCGGTGGATTCCTCATGGCCAACGACCGACGCGCGGGTTGGCGTCTCGCCCTCGTCGGCGCCTTCTCCCCCTTCGCGCTCCGCTTCTGGATCCTCTCGGACTTCCCGAACATCGGAATTTGGGACAAGCTCACCGGGAACAACACGATCTCGTTCATCTTCGACGTTGCCCTGTGCGCCCTGCTCCTGCATCCCCAGAGTCGCGAACACCAACGCATCTGGTACCGGTGACCCCCACGACCGCCCCGTCGACGACGGTCGCCCACTAGGATTTGATTCATGGCAACACGAGTGATCTCCGGAGTCGACGAACTGAAGGCCGCCATCGGCGAGCATCTCGGGTACAGCGAGTGGCTCGAGATCGACCAGGACCGGGTGAACAAGTTCGCCGACGCCACCGGCGACCACCAGTGGATCCACGTCGACGTCGAGCGGGCCAAGAGCGGCCCCTTCGGTGGACCGATCGCGCACGGCTATCTCACGCTCTCGCTCGGACCAATGCTGTATCCGACCGTCGTGCGCATCGAAGGCTTCTCGATGGGAGTCAACTACGGGGCCAACAAAGTGCGCTTTCCCTCACCGGTGCCGGTCGGTGCACGCCTGCGGCTCGGAGTGAAACTGTTGGCCGTCGAGGACATCGCCGGCGGCGTCCAGACCACCCTCGAGTTCACCTTCGAGTGCGAGGGTGCACCCAAGCCGTCTTGCGTCGCCGAGATCATTTTCCGCTCGTACTTCTGAGCCTCATTCTCCCGGGCCCCATTCTTCCGGGTCCGGGTCAGCGGAACCTCGGCACCACCTCGGTGGCGAAGAGTTCAAGGGACTCCGTTTCCGGGTAGTCCGCGCACCACGGAATCACTCCTCCGCATCCGAGCGCGAGATACCGCGCCAGTTTCTCCGCGACCTGATCGGGGGTGCCGACGAGATTGCCGGCCCTCCAACTCTCGACCTCTTCGCCCCAGAGGCTTCGGCTTCCCGCCGCTTCGATCTCGGCTTCGGTTCGACGAATGAAGATCTCCGGCGACCAGGTCATGCGAATCTCGGACGGGTCGCGACCGACGGCCTCGCAGTGAGCGAACAAGGCGTCCCGCTTGCGCATCCATTCATCGGGCCGACCGCCGAAGTTGGAGCAATCGGCGTGCTCGGCCACCACGCGCAGGGTCAACTGCTCTCCGCCACCACCGATCATGATCGGCGGGTGCGGAGTCTGAAGCGGCTTCGGATCGCAGTTGGCGCGCGAGGTCTCGTAGTAGCGGCCCTTGTAGGTGGTCTCCGAATTGGTCCACATCGATCGCACCACCTCCACGCTCTCGCGCAGCATTCCGATGCGATCCTTGGGCTTCGGGAACTCGTAGCCGTAGGCGCGGTACTCGTTCTCGTACCAGCCGGCGCCGATCCCCCACTCGAGGCGCCCACCAGACACGACGTCGAGGGTGGACGTGATCTTGGCCAACAACGCCGGATTCCGGTAGCTGTTGCATCCCACCATCTGGCCGAGTCGGATGCGCGAGGTGAGCTGGCTCACCGCGGCGATGACGGTCCAACACTCGAAGACCGCTTCGTGCGCCGGACGCGGCACGTTGTGGAAGTGGTCGTAGACCCAGATCGAGTCGTAGTCGAGTTCCTCGGCCAGTCGGGCGATCTCCACCGCCTTGTTCCACTTGTCCCGAGCGTCGGGAAGATCCGACAACTCCATCTTCCAGCCCTGGGGCATGAAGACCCCGAAGAGTGTTCCGTGGCGCGAACTGCCGATCACCGGTTCGTGGGTCATCTCCGCACAGTAACGGCGACAGCCGGTGGCCGAGGTGGACGATTCGGTTGCTTCGTGCCGACCAGCGCCACCTAGTTTCTGGCCATGACGGACACGCCGCCGACCTCGGACGAGGCCCAGTTCACGATCGGGCGGGTGCACGAGGCGATCGCCGCCACCCGACCCGATGCGGAATGTCTCGTCTTCCGCGAGCGACGACTCACCTGGTCCGAGGTCACCGACCGAACCCGACGACTCGCCGGTCATCTTCGCTCGAAGGGTTTCGGCTGCCGCGCCGAGCGCGCCGACATCGAACGACACGAGTCCGGCCAGGACCACCTCGCGATCTACCTGCACAACGGCAACGAGTATCTCGAGGCGATGCTCGGAGCCTTCAAGGCGCGCGTCGCCCCCTTCAACGTCAACTATCGGTACGTCGCCGAGGAGCTCTCGTATCTCCTCCGCGATTCGGCCGCCACGGCGGTCGTCTACCACTCGTCGTTCGCTCCCACGCTCGCCGCGGTCCTGCCCGACCTGCCCCTCGTGCGGGTTCTGCTCCAGGTCGACGACGGCAGCGACATCGAACTGTTGCCCGGCGCCGAGTGGTACGAGAATGCTCTCGCCGCCGCATCCCCCGAACCCGTGCCCGACGGGTCACCCGACGACCTCTACATCCTGTACACCGGAGGCACCACAGGTATGCCGAAGGGTGTCATGTGGCGTCAGGCCGACGCCCTCGTGGAATGTTTCGGTGGGTCGAAGACGGCCACGAGGCTCGACGACTTCCTCGAGAACCTGGTCGGTCGCCGGGCCCTGATCGCGCCGCCGTTCATGCACGGTGCCGGACACTGGGTGAGTTTCAGCACCTGGAACGCCGGCGGCACCGTGTTCGTGCCATCGATTCCCGAGCGCCTCGATCCCCACGACATCTGGGCGATGGTGGAGCGCGAGCGCATCGACTTCCTCCTGATCGTGGGGGACGCCTTCGCCCGACCCTTGCTCGACGAACTGGCCCGGACCGACCACGATCTCTCGTCGCTCGCTGTGATCCTGTCGGGGGGCGCACCTCTCTCGGTGCACCTGAAGCAAGAGTTCATGCATCACCTGCCCGGACTTCTCATCGTCGACGGTCTGGGATCATCGGAAGCCGGCGGCCAGATGAGTCACGTGTCGACCGGTGGAGTGGCCAGCACCGGTCGATTCCCGCAGAGTCCCGGTAACCACGTGCTCTCCGCGAACCTCACGCGCGTTCTCGCGCCGGGAGAACACGAACCCGACGGAGAACCGGGTTGGCTGGCCAAGAGCGGGCGACTGGCCCTCGGTTATCTCGGCGACCCGGACAAGACCGCGCGCACCTATCCGGTGGTCGACGGCGTGCGATACGTGACACCCGGAGATCGGGCCGTGCTCACCGACGACGGTTTCATCGAGTTGCGGGGCCGCGACTCGGTCACCATCAACTCGGGAGGCGAGAAGATCTTCGCCGAGGAGGTCGAGGCGGCGATCAAGCCCCACCCCGCCGTGTTCGATTGCGTGGTGGCCGGCCGACCCAGCGAACGATGGGGCAACGAGGTCGTCGCCATCGTGCAGTTGCGCGAGGGGTCATCGGCCACCGAGGACGAACTGCGCACCGAGGCCGAGAAGCACGTCGCTCGTTACAAACTTCCGAAGGCCTTCGTGTTCGTCGACCACGTCGTGCGCAGTCCCTCGGGCAAGGCCGACTATCGCTGGGCCAAACAGGTCGCCAACGGCTGAACCGGAACGGTCGACCGGCGAGATAGGCGTTCAGACCGGCAGGTCGCCGGTCGCGGTGCGCGTGGTGCCGTGGTCGGTGAAGGCCTTGATGGTGTTCTCGGCGATCCGCATCTGGTGGATCTCGTCGGCCCCGTCGGCGAAACGCGCCCATCGAGCGTGCTGGAACATGTTGGCCAGCGGGGTGTCGGTGGAATAGCCGAGCGCACCGTGAACCTGGATCGCCCGATCGATGATGCGGTTGAGGCTGTTGGCCACGAAGTGCTTGGCCATCGAGACCTCGGTGCGGAAGTCGTCACCACGGTCGATCTTGAAGGCCGCGTGCAGCACCATCAACTTGCACTGGTACAGCTCCATCGCCGAGTCGGCGATCAGCCATTGCACGCCCTGTTTCTCGGCGAGGTACGAGCCGTGCGAGTACCGCTTCAGCGACCGGTCGACCATCATGTCGAGAGCCATCTCGGCCTGGGCGATCCAGCGCATGCAGTGCGCGAGTCGCGCCGGACCGAGGCGGTACTGACCGAGGCGATGCCCGTTGCCACGACCGCCCAGGATCTGCGAGTCGTGGACGCGCAGATCCTCGATCACGATCTCGCTGTGTCCACCCGGGCCGTGCATGGTCTCGACCTCGCGGACGTTGTTCCAACCCTCGGCGGGAAGATCGACGATGAATGCGGTGTTGGCTCCTCGCGAACCCTCGGGCACGTCCAGTTCGGTGCGGGCGATGAGGATCGCGAACTTGGCGCGATTCGCTCCCGAAATGAACCACTTGTGACCGTTGATCACCCACTCGTCGCCGTCCTTGATGGCGTGCGTCCGAATGAGGGTCGGATCACTACCCGCGACCTCCGGCTCGGTCATGGCGAAACAACTGGCGGTCACGCCGTCGCACAACGGCTTCAGATACTTCTGCTTCTGCTCGTCGGTTCCCCAGTGCACCAGGGTGTGCATGTTGCCCTCGTCGGGCGCCTGACAGTTGAACACCCACGGACCGACCCGGGTCTTGGCCGCCTCGGCTTGAACCATCGCCAGGGCCACGTGACCGAGACCCATTCCGCCCCACTCGCGGGGCATGTGGGGAAGCCACAGTCCCTCGGTGACGGCGCGCTTGCGCAACTCGATCAGCTTCCCGACGTAGGCCCGATGCGACTCAGCGTCCATCTCCTCGCGATGCCCGAACGGCTCGACGGCCGGCTTGATGACGTTGTCGACGAAGTCGCGCACCCGCCGTCTGATCTCCTCGTGCTCGGGAGACAACGTGAAATCGATCATGACCAACCCCTCCGTGACGACCGGGGCCCCCGCACCGATCGGGTCGACCCGCGACCACCCGCATTCTTGCCGGTGGTGACCGATGTCGGCGACCCGAACCCCGACCACCCCGGTCGGTGGGCTTAGCCTGACGGCGATGACACCGTCCGGTTCGGCCTCGTGGGACACCACCGAACTTCCCCAGGGGGAACAGAAGGTGCGCGCGGTGCGCGACATGTTCGACGCCATCGCTCCCCGCTACGACCTCGTCAACCGCATCATGACCTTCCGTCTCGACGTGCGTTGGCGCCGCAAGGCGGTGCGTTTGCTCGACCTCCCGCGGGGTAGCCGCGTGCTCGATCTCGCCAGTGGCACGGGCGATCTCTGCATCGATCTGCGACGGGCCGGGCACCGACCCATCTCGTTCGACTTGAGTTTCGGGATGCTCGCCGCCGACCGTTCGGGCGCACCCCGATCGCAGGCCGACATCCTGCGACTTCCGATCGCCGACGCCGCGGTCGACGGGGTCACGTGCGGCTTCGCTCTGCGAAATCTGGTCGATCTGAAGTCGTTCTTCGACGAACTCGGACGGGTGGTTCGCCCGGGCGGCCGCATCGCCCTGCTCGATGTCTCCGTGCCGCGCAATCGTCTGGTGCGATCCGGTCACGCCTTCTACTTCGGGCGCGTCGTGCCTCGCATCGGTGGTTGGCTCTCCGATCCGGCGGCGTATCGCTATCTCCCGAAGAGCGTCGCTTATCTTCCGCCGGCGGGAACGATGCTCGAGTGGTTGCGTGCCGCGGGCTTCCACGATGCCACGCACCGTCAGTTGAGCGGCGGCATCACCCAATTGATGGTGGCCACCCGGGCATGAAGTCGTTCACTCTCGATCCGGGGAGTGCGCTCGAGGGACTCGAACTGGAGGACATCGCCGGCTCCGACGGCTACCTCTTCGCCCGCGACCGGACCGGTTTCGCCGGACGTCGGGTGGCGACCCGAGTTCCCATCGACGAGGCCACGTCCCGACTCGCTTCGATCGACCATCGGGACCACTCGGGTTTCGGTCGGGGTCCCGTGGCGCTGGGCTGCCTGCCGTTCCGCCCCGGTCGACCCGCCGAACTGGTGGTGCCCGAGGTGCTCGTGGCGCGTCATGCCGACGGGCGCACCTCCGTCACGGTGACCACCGACGGACCTCTACCCGGCGTCGATGCGGTGCTGGATGAACTGACGCGACCGATCGAACCGGTCGGCGCCCGGGCGGCCGACTACTCGGTGCGACCAGCTTCCCCCGTCGCCGTGCACCGCGCCGCGGTGTTGACCGCTCGTGACGCCGTGCGCGAGGGGCGACTCACCAAGGCCGTCATCGCCCGGGCCATCGACGTCGAGACCTCCGAGCCGTGGGATCTACGGGGCGTCCTCCATCGTTTGCGCGGATCCTTCGGCTCCAGTCATCGCTTCTCAGTCGACGGATTCGTCGGTGCCTCGCCGGAGTTGCTCGTCGAGGTCGACGACGACGTCGTGTCGTCGCACCCGCTCGCCGGCACGACCCCGCGCACCGGCGACCCGGTCACCGACGACCGGCTGGCCGAGGCGCTCATCAGTTCCATGAAGGACCAGATCGAACACCGGGTGGTGATCGACGTCGTGCACGACGCCCTTCTCCCCTGGTGCAGCTATCTGGATTGGGAACCCGAACCGTCCATCGTCCGAGTCGCCAACGTGCAGCATCTCGGAACCCGTATCGAGGGTCGGCTCGCGGAACCACGACCGGACGTCGTCACCCTCGTGAGAGCGCTCTCTCCCACCCCGGCCCTCGGTGGGCATCCCCGCGGCGATGCCCTCGATCTCATCGCCCACGTCGAGGGTTTCGAACGCGGTCTCTACGGTGGTGCGGTGGGCTGGACCGATGCCCGAGGAAACGGCACGTGGGCGGTGTCGATCCGCTGCGCGACGTTCTCCGACGATCGTCGGCGCGCCCGCCTCATGGCCGGTGGTGGAATCGTGGCCGACTCCGACCCCGACTCCGAACTGGCCGAGACGCAAGCCAAATTCCAGGCGATGCTGTCGGCCCTCGTTCGCGCCTGAGCACTCGTACCGAGTCGACGACGACCCGTCACCGGCCCGACATCGACTCGGCCACGATGCGGTGGAGTTCGGTGTGCAGCTCGACGTCGGTCCGACGATCGGTGGCCACGACGGTCACCGATGGACCCGGGGCCGTGACGGCATCGACGAATTCGTCTCTCGTGCCGACTCGGCGGGCCCGGAGACCGAAACCCGCCGCGACGGCGGCGGCATCGGTGCCGTGGGGAGTACCGAAGAGTCGCTCGAAAGTCGCCGTCTCCAGCATCGCGGCTTGCGGCAGGTAATGGAAGATTCCTCCGCCATCGTTGTCGACGACCACGACTCGAACGTCGACATCCCGAGCCGCCAGTCCCACCAACGACGACACGTCGTGAGCGAACGCGACGTCACCCACCAACGCCACGGTCGGCCGTCCATCCGAGACGGCCGCACCGATCGCGGTCGCGATCACGCCGTCGATCCCGTTGGCTCCCCGGTTGGAGATCACGGCCGACGACAACGAACCTCCGAACCATTCGAGATCGCGCACCGGCATCGATGACGACACCACGATCCGCGAATCGACACCGAGCGTCTTCGCCAGGGTTCGAGCCACCGCCGGACCACTCGGGAACGCCCCGTCGAGTCTCTCGTCGATCGCCGCCGCCGCGAGATCGTCGGCTCGTTGCCAACCACTTCTCCACGCATCGTCGACCGTGCGACCGACGGCCAAGCGGGGCAACAACGCGTCAGGATCGGCCACGACATGACGGATCACCCGATGATCGGGATCGAAGAATCCCGGACGCGCCGACACGTGAATTTGCTCGGAGCACCGGGCGGTGACCCACTGCGACAACACCTTCGACGCCGGAGGCTCTCCGAGACGGAGTGCGACGCTCGGGGCGGAATCCGCGGCGAACGCGGATCTCAGAAGGCTGTCGAAGTGCCGTACACCGTCGACTCCCGAACGTGCGTCGGCGAACACCGGCCAGCCGAGACGAGCCCCCAGCGCCGAAACCTCCCGGGGTGCGCCACATCCGCGGCCGGCGATCACGACTCCGAGTCCGACCAAGGATTCATCGAGGTCGGCCAGCTGCCCGTCGTCGAGACACGGTCGCCCGTGGTCCGTCGCAAGATGCCGATCGGCCACGACGTCGGGCTTTCCGACCAGGGGTTCGCGGAAGGGAAGGTTGAGGTGAACCGGACCGGGATCGAGGCCCTTGGCACTCGACACCGCGTGCGCGGCGAGTGACCCCCACGACCCGCGGGTCGACCAGTCCGCGACACCGGGATCGTGGAACCAACGGACCACCGAACCGAAGAGTCTGGTCTGGTCGATCGTCTGAGGGGCACCCACGTCGCGCAACTCCGGCGGTCGATCGGCGGTGACGACGATCATCGGAACCCCCGACAGATCGGCCTCCACCACCGCGGCGTGGAAGTGCGCGGCTGCCGTGCCACTGGTGCAGAGGGCCACCGCCGGTCGGCCGGTGGCCACGCCGTAACCGAGCGCCGCGAAAGCCGCCGACCGCTCGTCCAGGAACACCTCGGTGCGCCAACCGAGCTGGAGGAGAGCCAGGGCCAGGGGCGTCGACCGCGACCCGGGAGCGAGCATCACCGTGTCGACCCCCAAGAGCCGCCACGTCTGCCCGAGCGACCAGCAGAAGGAGGCTTGCACGTCGGCGGCCGCGGGCGTCACGACATCACGCTACGGCGGTCCCCCGGTCGGCGGGACACTCGGAACGACCACCGGGCGGTCGCTCGTCATAGGGTGACGGCATGTCCGTCGTCGACGTCGAGATCTGGAGCGACGTGGTGTGCCCCTGGTGCTACATCGGCAAGCGTCGGTTCGAGCAGGCGCTCGCGAATCTGAGTCGCGAGGAGGTCGGTGACGGATCGGACGACCGAGGCGTCGAGTTCCGCGTTCGTTACCGGGCCTACCAACTCGACCCGACCGCCCCCACCTCGTCGGCGCGTCCGGTCACCGAGGTGTACGCCAAGAAGTTCGGGGGCCCGGAACGTGCGGCATCGATCATCGCCCACCTCACCGACACGGCTCGTGCCGACGGACTCGACTTCCGGATGGACGTGGCGGTGCGCGCCAACACCGTCCTTGCCCACCGACTGCTGTGGTGGGCCGCCGAACGACACGGAGTCGACGCGCAACATCGGTTGAAGGAGGCTCTGCTCGTCGCCTACTTCACCGAGGGTCGTTCGGTCGGCGACCCCGACGAGTTGGCGCGCATCGTCGCCGGCGCGCTGAACGTCGACACGCTGAACGTCGACCCCTCCGACGTGATCGCCTTCCTCGAATCCGACGAAGGTCGCGGGGAAGTCGCCGAGGAGATGGCCCAGGCCGCCGCGTTCGGGATCACCGGAGTGCCCACCTACGTGATCGGCGGCCAGTGGGCGATTCCCGGAGCGCAGGACGTGGAGACCTTCGAACGCGTGTTGAGACGCGCCGCCGAGCGCATCGCCCGATGACGAACTGGACGACGATCGGCGGACCCCTCGGCGGGGTGCGTCGACCCGGATCCGGTCCTCGGCTCGCCCTGCTGCACGGATTCACCCAGACCGGTCGCTCGTGGGGGCCCTTGGTCGACCTCCTGCCGGCCGACGCCGACGTCTGGTGCCCCGATGCCCCCGGTCACGGCGACTCCGGACACACGAGGGTCGACCTCGGAACGGCCGCGCGGATGTTGGTGGAGACCGTCGGAGCCGGGCGGTACGTCGGCTATTCGATGGGGGGACGCACCGCGCTCCGCGCGGCCCTCGACCATCCGGCGGTGGTCGAATCGTTGGTGTTGATCGGAGCGAGTGCGGGCATCGCCGACAAGATCGAGCGGGCTCGCCGAGTGGCCGACGACGAGCGCCTGGCGAACGACATCGAACGAGACGGTGTCGACGTCTTCCTCGAAAGCTGGCTCGCCGGACCGCTCTTCGTCTCGCTGTCACCCGAAGCCGCCAACGTCGACGATCGTCGACGCAACGACGCCGGTGGATTGGCCGCCAGTCTCCGCCTCATGGGTACCGGCGCGCAGGAACCGTTGTGGGAACGACTCGGCGAGGCACGTCGTCCGTTGCACGTGGTGGTCGGCGAGAACGACCAGAAGTTCGTCGAGGTCGGTCGGCGACTCGTCGCGTCGTGGGGTGGACCTACCCGGATGACCGTGGTTCCCGGCGCCGGACACGCCGTGCACCTCGAGCGTCCGCACGAGGTGGCCGCGATTCTCGCCGGCGGCACGTGACCGGACCGGATCGACGGTCAGACGTCGACGATGGTGACGAAGAGAAGGAACACGACCACGTCGATGATGCCGAGCACGATGCCGGCCGTCGCCATGCCCTGACCCTTCACGAGCATCGGATTGCGCGAGATGTTCCGTTGCGCCGAGACACCCAGTCCGATGGCGACCGAACCGAGTACCACCCCGAGAACGAACAGCCCGAGGATTCCGCACACCAACGACCCGATGGCCTTCCCGTCGTTGCGGGGACCAGCCATGAAGTCGTCACCGGGAGCGGGGGGCGGTAGAGAAGCCACGTGACGATCCTAGAAGAGGTCGTCCGGGACACGGAGATTCGATGACGGACATCATCGTGGTCTCAACCGCCGGTGATCGCCATGCCCACCGAGGCCGCGAGCCCCAGCACCAGTTGCACGCGACCGGTGGCGCCCAACACCGCGATCAGATCGAGACCCGCCGCCCCGCCGAGAACCTTTCGCGACACGGCCACCGCCGGAACGACTGCCGCCACGCCGAGCAAGGCCCCCACATCGAAGAAAGCCGCCCCGACCAACGACAGGAACGAGGTCACCAGCAGAACCACGTACAAGGCGCGAGTGCGGTCGGGACCCAGGCGAACGGCGAGGGTCGACTTACCCACCAACGCGTCCTTGGGAGCGTCGCGAAGGTTGTTGGTCACGAGCAACGCGCAGGCCAGGCATCCGGTCGACGTTCCGAGCAACCAGGCTCCCCCGGGAAATCTCTCCAGCATCACGAACGAGGTGCCCACCGTGGCCACCAGACCGAAGAACACGAAGACGAAGACCTCGCCGAAGCCCGAATAGCCGTACGGACGGGAACCCCCCGTGTAGAACCAACCGGCCAGCATGCTGGCCGCCCCGACAGCGAGGAGCCAGGGCGTGACGACGAGCGACAGAACGGCGCCGACGACACCGGCGACGGCGAAGGCCGCCAACGCCGCTCGCTTCACCGCGAGCGCCGACGCCGAGCCGGAAGCAACCAGACGCATCGGCCCGACCCGGTCGGTGTCGGTGCCACGAACCCCGTCGCTGTAGTCGTTGGCGAAGTTCACCGCCACCTGCAGCGCGAGAGCCACGACCAGCGCCATCGGCCAACGCCACAGGACGACGTCCTCCTCGCGCGCGACGAGCGCTCCTCCGAGAGCGACCGGCACCATCGCGGCCGGGAGAGTGCGCGGACGCGCTCCGACCAGCCACTTGTTCATCGCAGCGAGACTACGACACGTCCGCCCGACGAGCCGAGGTTCGACACGTGGCGGAACTAGGTTGGCGACGTCCGGGAGGTGTTGCGATGTCGACCGATTGGTGGAAGAAGACGGCGACGGAATTGGCCCGACTCGTCCGCGAAGGCGAGGTCTCGTCGCGCGAGGTCGTCGAGGCGCATCTGGCGCGCATCGACGAGGTCAATCCGCGACTCAACGCGATCGTACGGCGTCTCGACGAGTCGGCTCTCGCCGCCGCCGACCGTGCCGACGCTCGTCTCGCGACCGGCGAACCGGTGGGTGCACTCCATGGTGTGCCCTTCACCGTGAAGGAGAACATCGATCTGGCCGGGACTCCAACCACCAACTCGGTTCCCGCCCTCGCCGACGCGATCGCGCCGCGGGACGCTCCGGTCGTCGAGAGGATGCGCGCCGCCGGAGCGATTCCGATCGGACGGACCAATCTTCCCGAAATGGGTCTGCGCGTCCACACGGACTCGTCTCTCCATGGACTGGCTCGCAATCCGTGGCATCGCGAACGAACGACCGGCGGTTCGAGCGGGGGCGAAGGATCGGCCCTCGCGTCGGGCATGAGCCCCATCGGACTCGGCAACGACATCGGGGGCTCGCTGCGCAATCCCGCGCATTGCTGCGGAGTGGCATCCATCAAACCGACGACGGGCGTGATCCCCTGGGCCACCGACATCCCCCCGACGAGTCTCGGACTCGCCCAGCAACTCATGCTCGTCGAGGGAGTGATGGCCCGACGTGTCGCCGACGTCCGACTCGGGTTCGACATCGTCCGCGGGGCGCATCCCCGCGATCCCTTCTCGGCGGATGCGCTCGAGCGCTCGGCACCCGTCGATCGACGTTGGCGGGTCGCCGTGATGCCCGAGGTTCCCGGCGGCCGCACCGATGCTGGCATCGCCGCCGCCACTCGTCGCGCGGCCGATGTTCTCGCCGATCTGGGTCACGAGGTCTCCACGTCGACTCCTCCCGAGTTCGAAGCCACGATCGAGATGTGGTCGGGACTTCTCAACACCGAGTTGTCGGTGCTGAAACCACTCCTCGACGCCGTGATGGGTGACGACGCGCGCCGTTTCCTCGAATTCGCTAGCATCGCTTTTCCGACTCTCGACGTGGAGGAGACCGCCGACCTGCACAACCGGCGGTTCGACGTGGCCCGACAATGGTCGGAGTGGTTCGAGACGTACGACGTCCTGATCGGTCCCACTTGGGCGCTACCGGCGTTCGAGCATGGTTTCGACGTGGTCGGGTTCGAACAGGCTCTCGAGGTCTTCGAGACCTTCCGTCCGGTGCTGCCCGCGAACCTCTTCGGATCACCGGCCGCGGTGGTTCCGGTCGGGCCGGTGGACGATCTTCCGGTCGGGGTGCAGGTCTCGTCGTGGCGACACCGCGACCTTCTCTGCCTCGACGTGGCCGCGGCGATCGACGAACGAGTCGGTCTCGCGACTCCCATCGATCCGACGTTCGACTGAGCGTTCGATCGTGCACGAACTCGTTGCCCTCGACCTGCCGGCCGGTCCGACGTTCGTCGACGCTCTGAAGCGCGTGTGGGACGCGGGCGATGTCGTTCTCCCATTGGACCAGCGTCTCGATCTCGCGCAACGCCGCGAGACGGCTCGCTCGTGCGGTGCCCATTCCGTGGAGGACGAATCGGGTCGCCACGCTCTCGAGGGCACGAATCCGATGCTTCCGGACGACGCACTGGTGGTGCCCACCAGTGGAACGACGGGGACACCCAAGGCGGCCGTCCTCACCCACACGGCCGTGCGCGCTTCGGCGCGAGCGTCCAACGAATCGCTCGGTGCGACGTCCGGCGATTGCTGGATCGCCTGCCTTCCTCTCGCTCACGTGGGGGGCTTGTCGGTCATCACCCGGGCACTGGAACTCGGCGGCCACCTCGAGGTGCTGCCGCGCCTCGACCCGATGATCGTGGAGAGGATCACCCGCGACAACCCGACGTTCGTGTCGCTGGTTCCGGCACTGCTGAAACGGGTCGAACCGACGTGGTTCCGCCGCATTCTGCTCGGCGGAGGTCGCCCACCGATCGAGCGTCCCGGGAACTGCGTCACCACCTACGGACTGACCGAAACCGGAAGCGGAATCGTTCACGACGGTCGCCCACTGCGCGGCGTCGAACTGAGGATCGTCGACGGAGAGGTGCTCGTTCGCTCGCCCATGAACATGCGGGGATACCTGGACGGCACCACGGTGATCGACTCCGACGGCTGGCTCCACACCGGCGACGAGGGAGAGATCGACTCCGAGGGACGACTGAGCGTCGCGGGTCGACGGGGCGACAGCGTGAACACCGGTGGCGAGAAGGTGTGGCCCGAGGTCGTCGAATCGGTGTTGTCGAGTTGGCGACCCTCCGTCGAGTTCTGCGTCGTCGGAGTGCCCGATCCCACATGGGGTCGGATGCTCGTCCTCGTGACAACCGATCGTTCGTTGGATCTCGGCGAGGTCGTCGACGTCGTCCGGGCCTCCCTGCCACCGTGGTGCGCTCCCAAGCGGATCGTCCCGATCGACGAGTTCCCGAGAACCTCGATCGGGAAGATGCGTCGGAGCGAGATCTCGCGAATCGCTTCGGAAGTGATCGGCGTCGACGGTTCCTGAGTCGACGACGAAGGTCTACTGTGCGAACGTCGAGGAGCAGATGATCGACACTCGAGCCAACGAACAAGGGAGAATCTCGATGAACCGTCTCGAGGGAAAGGTGGCGGTGATCACCGGAGCCGCCTCGGGCATCGGACTCGCCATCGCGCGACGGTTCGCCTCTGAGGGAGCATTCATCGTCGCCGGGGACGTCGACGACGACGGACTCGATCGTTTGGCCCACGAACTGGGACACGAAGGATGTTGCGCGGTTCGGTGCGACGTGACCAGTGAGATCGACGTCGAGAACCTGACGTCGCTCGCCGTGTCGCACTTCGGGCGACTCGACGTGGCGGTGGCCAATGCGGGAGCCGGTGGATACTCGCTGCTCGCCGATCACCCGCTCGACGAATGGCGACGCGTCACCGATCTCTGCCTAACCGGCGTCTTTCTCACACTCAAGCACGCCGGGACACGCATGGCCGACGGCGGTTCACTCATCACCATCGCATCCCTGAACGCCGTTCAACCCGCCCGAGGGATGGCCGCCTACTGCGCCGCCAAGGCGGGCGCCGTCATGTTGGCCAAGGTCGCGGCCATGGAATTCGGCGAACGAGGCATCCGTTCGAACGCCATCGGACCCGGACTGGTGCAGACCAACGCCACATTGGCGTTCTTCTCGCTGCCCGACATCGTGACGGAGTTCGAGGACAACGCGCCGCTCGGGCGCCACGCTCAACCCGAAGAGGTCGCCGGCCTCGCGGTCTACCTCGCCTCCGACGAGTCGTCGTTCGTGAGCGCCTCGTTCGTGTCGATCGACGGAGGAGGAAGCACCGGTCGCTATCCGAATCTTCCCCGGATTCTCGATCGATACGGCGGCTGAAAACCGATCAGGTTCCTCGAACCCCGGCTCCGCCATCGATCACGAAGGTCTCGCCGGTGATCCAACTCGCCGCGTCGGAAGCGAGGAAAGTCGCCAGGTTGGCGATGTCCTGCGGCTCTCCGAGACGCTTCAACGGCATCGAGGCCGCGAGTCGATCCCCGAAGTTGTCCACGAGAAAGGCGGCGAAGTCGGTCTTCACCAAACCCGGTGCGATGCCCACGACTCGGCTCGGACCGAGCTCCGAGGCCAACTGTCTCGTCAGATGGATGAGCGCCGCCTTGGTGAGGTTGTAGACGCCGAGCCCGCCCTCGGCTCGCAGTCCGCCGACCGAGGCGACGTTGATGACGACTCCGGGTCGGGTCTTCATCGACGCGTTCCACGCCGCCGCGGTCCAGAAGACCGGGCCTCGGAGATTCACCTGGAAGGTCTTGTCGAATCGGGTCTCGTCGACCTCCATCGTCGGCCCGAAGTAGGGATTGGTGGCCGCGTTGTTGACCAGCACATCGATCGATCCGTAGCGGTCGATGGCGATCTCCATGCACCGACGGCCGGCCTCGACGTCACCGGTGTTGGCGGCGAAAACCGACGCCTCCCCGTTAATGCCGTTCAACACCGAGTCGTCGATCTTGCGCGACACCATCAGCACACTCGCTCCCGCCGCGGCCATGGTTCGCGCCGTGGCGAGCCCGATTCCCCTCGAGGCTCCGGTGACGACGACGACTTTTCCAGCCAGCGACAGTTGCATGGGCCGAAAGTAGCCGAACGCTCAGTCCGTCGTGTCCGATCGCTCGGTCTCGGACGAGAGATCTTCGGGACACAACGAGACCTCGATCTTGCGGATACGACGACCCTCGAGTTGCACCACCTGAAAACGCCAGCCGCCTCCGTCGACCCATTCGCCCACGTCCGGAACCCGCCCGAGCGTGCCGAACACGTACCCACCGATCGAATCCCATTCGTCGTCCGGAAGTCGAATGGCGAGAAGTTCGTTGATGTCGGCAACCGGAGCCGAACCATCGATCAGGTACCCACCATCGGCGAGGGGAACGATGTCGGCCTCGTGGTCGTCGTACTCGTCGATGATCTCGCCGACCAATTCCTCGAGACAGTCCTCGAGGGTCACCATGCCCGTGATCGACCCGTACTCGTCGGCCACCACCGCGAGATGGAACTTGTTGGTCTGCATCTCTCGCATCAACTTCGACACGGCCTTGTTCTCCGGGATGATGCGCGGCTTGCGGGCGTGGGCCAGCACCGAGTCGTGACCTCGGCCGGCGCGCTGCTCGCGCACCAGATCCTTCATCACCGCGATGCCGACGACGTCATCGTCGGCGTCCTCGTCGACCACCGGCAATCGCGAGAAACCGTGCTCGATCGCCACACCGATGGCCTCGGCGACCGAAACCTTCGAACCGATGGTGACCATGTCCGGGAGCGGGGTCATGATCTCGCGCGCGACGGTGTCCCCGAACTCGATCACCGACTCGATCAGATCACGCTCCTCCTCCTCGATGACTTCGTCCTCGAGGGCGGCATCGACGTGGCCGAGGAACTCCTGCTCGCGCACGAAGGGCCCCTCCTCGAGCCCCTTTCCGCGAACGATCACGTTGGTGAGCTTGATGAGTAGCTGCGAGATCCAGCGCAACGGTGCGAACGCGACGAGCGCCCGGATCGGCCGCGCGGTGAACAACGCGGCGCGTTCCGAGTACAGGACGGCGTAGGTCTTGGGTACGGCCTCGGCCAGAACGAAGAACACGACGACATTGAGGGCCGTTCCGACGACTACACCCACCGCGCCGAAGGCGCGCGCGGCCACCACGCCCGTGAGAGTGGCCTGCACGGTCTGGCACACGTTCACCGAGAGCAGCAAAGGGTTGATCCAACGTTCCGGATGCTCGACCAAGTCGACGAGCGCCGCCCCCTGGCGTTTGCGTCGCTCGGCCAGTGCGCCGGCCTTCGGCTTCGTCATGCGCGAGAGCCCCATCTCGGCCAACGACATGAAGACGAGCACCACGAGCAACAGCAGGATCACGAGGAGAAGGATCCAGTCGGTGGAGGTGAAGGCGGCGATCACGATTCGGGCTCCTGACGAAAGCCGGCCGGAGCCGCGGAACTCCAATGGTGAGCCTCGAGGAGCAACCTCTCGCGATCGCGCATTCGACCGGTCGAGTCGTCGTCGTCGTGATCCCAGCCGAGCACGTGGAGTATTCCGTGCACCACCAGGAGAGCGATTTCGTCGTCGACGCATCCCGCGTGATGCGGTGCTTGTTCGACGGCGACATCGGGACACACGACGACGTCGCCGAGGAGAAGCGGAAGATCTCCGCGATCGATCGGCGGGCGATCGGGCCCACGGGTGGCGCCACTCGGACCCGACGTGGTCTCGACCACCTCGCCGCCGTCGATCGGAAAGGCCAGAACGTCGGTCGGACCAGTTCCGCCCATGTGTTCGACGTTCAGATCGGCGATCACCCGCCGATCGACGAAGAACAGACTCAATTCGGTGCCGCCCCGGACGCCCTCGGCCAACAGAACGCGACGGGCGAGTTCCTGCCATCGTCCGACGTCGATCTCGACCGAACTCTGTTCGTCGGCACAGAAGACTTCGGGTTCCGAGTCGCCTCCGACCTTGGAGCGCGACCGCATCCGCGGAGGACCGAGAACCATCAGCGGTGCCCCTGCCCGGAAGTTCCGCGCCCCGTACTCGACCCGGACGATGACGACCCGGACGATGACGACCCGGACGATGACGACCCGGACGATGACGACCCGGACGAGCGTTCGTACGCGGCGACGATGTCGGCGACGATTCGATGCCGAACCACGTCGCCTCCATCGAGGTGAACGAAGGCCAAACCCGGGATGCCCGTCAACATGGGCTCCAGCCCCGCCAATCCGCTGCGACCGTCGGGAACATCGATCTGGGTGGTGTCCCCGGTGACCACGACCCGGGTACCGAAACCGATCCGCGTCAGGAACATCTTCATCTGCTCGGGCGTCGTGTTCTGTGCCTCGTCGAGGATCACGAAACTGTTGTTCAGGGTTCGGCCACGCATGAACGCCAAGGGTGCCACCTCGACGGCTTGCCGCTCGACCAGGCGTTGCACCGCCTCGACGTCGAGCATGTCGTGCAGGGCGTCGTACAGGGGACGCAGGTAGGGGTCGATCTTGGCCATCAGATCCCCGGGCAGGAAGCCCAGCCGCTCCCCGGCCTCCACCGCGGGACGGGTGAGGATGATCCGTTGCACCGCCTTCGAGTGCAGGGCCTGGACCGCCATGGCGACGGCCAACCAACTCTTACCGGTCCCGGCCGGGCCGATGCCGAACGTGATCACGTTGTCGCGGATGGCGTCGACGTACCTCTTCTGCCCGGCCGTCTTCGGACGCACCACTCTCCCGCGCCCGGAACGCAGGACCTCGTCCGTCAGCACCGTCGAGGGACGCTCGTCGGCCCGCACCATGTCGATGCACCGGGCGAGGACACCCCCGTCGAGCGGCTCCCCCCGCTGCAGGAGCACGGACAGCTCCTCGAGTAGTCGCGCCACCAGGGTGAAGTCGGTCCCGTCCAGCAGGATTTCGTTCCCCCGAACGACGATGTCGACGCCCGGAAAGGCATCCTCGATGGCCCGAAGGTGCTGGTCACGCACCCCGACGAGGGACGCCATCAGGTGCGACCCGGGAATGACCACCCTGGAACGGGCCTCCGCGGCCACCGCACCACCGGATCCGCTCGGTCGCGGACTACTTGGAGGCTTCATGGGGCGAGGACGGGGCGACCAGTCGGACGTCGCGGTGAGCGAGTCGACCGACTGAGCCGTAATTGAACGAGCCGGAACGGGCCATGTACCGCGCATGGTATCCCAGGCGGCACGAGGTTCGGCAAGAGGTTCGGCAAGAGGTTCGCCGGTCGGCACCGACCGAATGTTCATTAGTCCCGCGTACTGTTCATCGGTTCGACGTTTTTCGCTCTTGCCTATGAACCGTACACGGGTCTACTGTCGCGACGTCGGCTGAAAATGTTTCCAACGATTGGGCTGTCACCGATCGAGGAACACCACGAAGCCGGTGGGCGGACCAACGCCGGAGAGGGGCCACGAGATCGGCGGGGAGACCCGACGAGGCGTCGTTGTCGACCGAACCGTCGAAGGTTCGTCGTTCGTCAGCCGGTCGCGCGAGAACTCTCGCACGACCCAATCAGGGAACCAGCTTCGGGAAAGGAACACCGTGCCCTCTTACTTGACCCCAGGCGTGTACGTCGAGGAGGTGCCGTCCGGCCAGGCCACGCTCTCCGCCGGCCTCACTGCCGTCGCCGCATTCGTCGGATTCACCGCCGATCATCCGAAGGACGACCCGTCCGACCCGCAGGGATTGAAGCCACGGCTCGTCACGAGTTGGACCCAGTACGAGTCGCAGTACGGCGGCTTCGTTCCGGGTGCGATGCTTCCCCATTCGGTGTACGGCTTCTTCAACAACGGTGGAGGCTTGGCCTACATCGTGCGCGTCGCACATCAGACGCCGTCGGAGGATCCGGGCCAACTGGCCTTGCCGGCCGTCGATCGTGCCCTCGGTCAGCCGTTGGAGATTCAGAGCATCGGCGCCGCCGATGGCATCGCCGTCGTCGTCGAGCCGGGTTCGCCCACCGACGAAGGTGAGGCTCCGAAGTTCAACCTCGTCGTCACCGTCGGTGGCAAGGAGTCCGAGCGCTTCGACGACGTCTCGCTCGCCGACGTCTCGGCCAAGGTCAACGGAACCTCGACCAAGATCAAGGTCGAGACAAAGATCGACCTCGGCAGCCTCACCGATCCGGCGATCGCCGGTCTCAAGATCGGTGCCTACGCCATCGCCCCGGCCCCCGCGGTTCCGGTCGAGGTCAAGCCCAAGCATTTCGCGGGCAGCGAGTCCGAGCGCACCGGAATCAACGGCCTCGTCATCGCCGACGAAGTCACGATGGTGATGGTGCCCGACCTGATCACGGCGGCCACCAAGGCCGACGGTTCGATCGACCTCGGAATGTGGAAGGCGGTTCAGACCGCTCTCATCTCGCATTGCGAGGGCCAGGCGAACCGGATGGCGATCCTCGATTCGCCCCCCGGAATGAGCCCGCAGCAGGTCAAGGAATGGCGTTCCGACGTCGCCATGTACGACTCGGCGTTCGCCGCCTTCTACTACCCGTGGATTCGCGTCGACAACCCGGCCAGCACCGGCCCCGGCGATGCCACGTTGCTCGTGCCGCCGTCCGGTCACGTGGCGGGCATCTGGAGTCGCGTCGACGACACCCGCGGTGTCTGGAAGGCTCCGGCCAACGAAGTCGTCCGAGGCGTGCTGTCGACCGAGATCGACATCACCAAGGGTGAGCAGTCGCTGCTCAACCCGATCGGCATCAACTGCATCCGTCCCTTCGGAACTCGCGGCATTCGCGTGTGGGGTGCCCGCACCCTCTCGTCGAACACCGACTGGACCTACATCAACGTCCGTCGTCTGTTCAACACGATCGAGACCGCGATCATGGAGGGCACGCAGTTCGCGGTCTTCGAGCCGAACGACCAGAAGCTGTGGGAGGGCCTGAAGCGCACCATCTCCGCGTTCCTTCGCGGTTTGTGGCGCGATGGCGCACTCTTCGGTGCCACCGCCGAGCAGGCCTTCTTCGTGAAGTGCGACGCCGAGACCAACCCGCCCGACTCGATCGACCAGGGCAAGGTCGTGGTCGAAGTGGGTATCGCGCCGGTGAAGCCCGCCGAATTCGTCATCTTCCGCATCAGCCAGCTCCGCCAGAGCGCCTGAGAACCGACAGAACTGATCCAAGCAGAAAGGACCATGAACAATGGCTAACGACCACGACCTCGAATATCTCGGGTCCCAGTTCGCCCTCGAACTCGAGGGTGTCGAACTGGCTCGCTTCACCGGTTGTTCCGGCCTGAGCTACTCCACCGAAGTGGTGGAGTACCAGGACACCGTGGCCGGGAAGATCGTCATCCGGAAGCGACCGGGCCGCACCAAGTACGACGACATCGTGCTCAAGCGCGGACTCTCGGCCGACTCGGCGATCATCGACTGGCACCAGAAGGTGCTCGACGGGACCGTCGAGCGCACCAACGGCTCGATCGTCATCTACGACGCCGCGGGCACCGAGGTGGGTCGCTGGAACTTCGAGAACGGATGGCCCTCCAAGTGGAGCGCCTCGGACCTCGACGCCGGCACCGACGACGTGATGATCGAAGAACTCACGATCAGCCACGAGGGTCTCTTCAAGGCCTGATGGCTCTCAAGACGGAATTCGCCTTCACCCTGCCCCGGGGTTTTCTCGCGGCGGACGGGACCGTCCACCGTCGTGGCGTCATGCGCCTCGCGACGGCACGGGACGAGATCGAACCGCTTCGCGATCCTCGGGTGCAGGGTGCAGACGACCCGTTTCTCACGATCATCGTTCTGTCGAGGGTGATCACCGAACTGGGAACCCTTCAAGCGGTGACCCCGCGCGAAGTCGAGAACCTCTTCGCCGCCGACCTCGCGTTCCTTCAGGATCTCTACGGTGTCGTGAATTTCGGCAGCCCCCTCGAGATCGCCAACTTTCTGGCCGAAGCCGACGCCGCCATCGAACCCGAGTCGGTGTCGTCGCGCGCGTCGAAGAACGGAACCAAGGTCGCTTCGGTCAGGGGTTCGTCGGTCAGGGGTTCGGCGGGCAAGAACGGCTCGGCGAAGAAGGCGACCAGCAAGTCGACGGCCAAGAACGGTTCGGCGAAGAAGGCGACCAAGGCCGCGTCGGTCGTCGATGATGACGACTACGACGATGACGACGACTACGAGGACGACGACATCGCCGACGCCGAGTTGGTGGACGACGACGACGACGACGGCGATGACGACGAATACGACGATGACGAGATGCCGGTGATGGCCGGTCGTCGACGAGGTGGAGCGGTGATCGAGGAGGTCACCAAGGACTCCTGATGGAGCTCTATCCGGAAGATGCCCTGTGGGACGAGGTCGCGTACCTCGCGTACCACATTCACTGGGACCTCGATCGTCTGCTCGACCTCGAGCATGCCGACCGGGTTCGTCTTGTGGAACGCGTCGCCTCGCTGAACCGGCGGGCACTCGACGAGGCCAAGAAGCTTCTCACGTGATCAACGCGACTCGATGACCCATGGCGAAGTTCGACTCCTACTACAGCGAGGGACCCACCTCGGCCACCTTCCTCGTGGAGGTCGACGGGCGCCAACTCGGCCAGTTTCGTGACGTCAGCGGACTCTCGGTATCGGTCGAGTTCGAGGAGGTCACCGAGGGTGGTCAGAACTTCTTCGTCCACAAACTCCCGGGGCGTTTCACCTTTCCGAACGTCACCCTGAAGCGCGGACTGACCGAGGACAACGGACTGATCGCCTGGATCGACGAATGCACCGCCGGTGGATTCGAGAAGAAGGGCAAGAAGTTGAAGCGAACCACGGTGGCGATCGTGCTCCTCGGTTCGGACGGAAAGCGACTTCGCACATGGACTCTTCAGGAAGCGTTCCCGGTGTCGTGGAAGGGTCCGGACTTCTCGATCCAGAGCGACGACTTCCTGGTGGAGGAACTCGAGATCGCCCACCACGGATTCACCATCTCGAGTGGGGCCGGCTCCAAGGGTAAGAAGCCGTCGGGCAAGGGTGGTAAGCCCAAGAAGAAGAAGGCGAACAAGAACGTCTCCAGCAAGAACCCCAAGCCGAAGAAGAAGCCGGCTCGTCCGCCGGCCAAGAAGGCCGCCACGCCCCCGGCCAAGAAGGCGCCGGCCAAGGCGAGGTCACAGCCCGGCTACATGGCTTCCACCGCTTCGTCCCGCGCCAAGCAAAAGCCTCCGGTGAAGAAGAAGTAACCCATGAGCGAGACCACCGAGACCACCGAGCGACTCCCGTTGAGACGCATCACGCGATCGTCGAGCATCATCTCGTCCTCGTCCATGGCCAGCCGCCCCCGCATCGGGCGTCTCGTATCGAGCACACAGACTCTCGCGAACAGCCTCGGACGACCGACCACCGTTCGTCGATCGTTGGCCGTCGAGGCGGCTCCCGTTCGATATCCGCAGTGGCTGTTGCCGACCGTCGCCGGACAACAGGATCAACTCGATCAATGGCGCGATCGGGATCTCATCGCGATTCGTCGTGCTCGTTCGAAGCATCGGGTTCATCGTCAGGTGCCGCCGCGCGGACTGCCGATGGCATCGCATGCCCGCGGACGTTCGCGATTGGGAGATTCCACCGCGCCGTCGTCGATCGCTCGCCGTTTGCAACCGATTCGACGATTGCCGAACCAGAACGATGCGCATTCGGCGGCGAGTTTCTCTCCGCCGACCCGTGCCGCATCTCCCCGACCTCCGCGGAGCCGACGCATCGCTTTGCCCCCCGGCAAGTCGGGCGACCGCGACGGTCCAGCTCCAGCGGCACCTCGTTCATCGTCTCCGTCGGCACCGATCCGACGCTCGCCTTCGATCGCACCTCCGGCGGCGTGGCCGACCGGCCTCTGGGCCGGCGTGAACCGATCCGCGCTTCCGCAACCATCCGGTCGCGACACCAAAAGAATCGCGCGTCGGGTCGACTCTCTCCCCCGTCGTCGATCGGACGCCGCCGCTCATGCTCCGAGATCCAGCATGTCGAGACCCGGCACGTCACAACCCGGCATGTCGAGGACTCTCCCGACCGGATCGACCCGCGCCAGCGAGACCGCAACGGGAAGCACGGCGGGACGTTCAGCAGGAAGTCCGTCGTCACGGCCGGAGTGGACGGTGCTGCGAGAGCCGTCGTCGACACCGTCAACGACAACGACAACAACGAACCAGGCAACGACACCGTCGACGACCTCACGCGAGCCGACGGCGAGTCCGACGGCGACGGTCGGTTCGTCGCGCGGTGTCGGATCGGCCTCCGCGCCGACGATTGGAACGTCTCCAAGCACACCATCGACAGTCGCGGCGTCCCCAACCACGACATCCTCGACCCGGCTGTCGAGAACGACCGTCGTTCGTCGACGATCGACCGATAACGACCGCACCGTCGACGCTTCGGGCCTTCCCGGTCCGATCGTCCCCGGCTGGCGACGCGTGGTCGGACTGCCCGACATCGCGTCCCGCGACAACGCAGCCGACGAACGCGGTGTCGACCGGACCGGATCGCGCGCCGACGGCTCGACGCGACCGAGTTTGGCCGAACGGGTCGCCCGCCTGGCGAGCGATTCGTCCGCCGGCGATTCGCCCATTCGACGATCCAGTGTCGCCGGATCGGGCGACCCGAGATTCTCCACCGGTGCGAGCCTGGCCGGAGGCTCCTTGATCGGACTGGCGGCGGCCATTGCCGGGTCTTCTCCCTCGATGTCGGGAGGCTCCCCCGAGTCGCCTGCTTCGCCGGTTCGTCGATCCGCCTCATCCGCCTCATCTGGACGTCCGGTGATCGGATCCACCCTCGCCCACTCGATCGCCACCGGCGGAGCCGTGGGAGCGGTGGCGCGAACCGTCGTCGGTCGTCAAGTGGGGGCCACGTCGTCGACATCGTTCGACGGTGCGCCGGACTCGACTCGTTCGTCCGGAACCGTTCGTCGGACGACGAGCAACGAACCATCAAGCCGAACGACCCCCAGCCGAACGACCCCCAGCCGAACGACCCCCGTCGTCGGAACGAGTTCGACGTCCGTGACCGGTGCCGGTGCCGATGCCGCGCGTTCGTTCCGCGAGCGAATGGAGCAGCGGGGCATCGTGCTACCCGAGCCGACCATCGACTCACCGACGACCACGACTTCCTCGAACTTCGAGCAACCCGACGGCGACGTTCGTCGCTCCACATTCGGTCCGTCCGATCTCCTCGCAACGGCCGCCACGTCCATGCAGTCGACCGACTCACCCGGGCCATCGGTCGGCTCCGTCGATGCGGTGGGAGCGTCGACATCACCTCGTCGTGTCGGCCAGTCCGGCGCGGAGTTGCGACGCACGGCGTCGCTCGACGACGCGACGGGTCGGACCACGAATGACGACACGCGGGTCGAACCCGTATCGCCTGGATCCACCGATGCACCGCGAACCTCCTCCCCGCGCGTCGCGTTCGACACCCCTTCGTGGCGACGCGACGGGGCGGCGATCGGCGCACGCGGCACTCTGCGGCGATCGGTGCGCGGGCCCCGGCCCGCCCGTCGTCGGACCAGCGCGCGGATCGAGGATCTACCGGTGGCACCCGCACTCGCGCGTGGCGCCGACCCGGCACCTCCGGGCACAACGACCACCGCCGGAGCGACCGCGGACCACCGAGCTTCAACTGTCGGTCTCGTCGGCTCGGGCGATGCCCGGAACCACGCCAGCCTCCGGAACGACACGAGCGCCGGCGATCCGACCAGTGACAACGGCGATCCGTCCCCGTCGAACGACATCCGACGCTCGAGCTCGAGCACGAGCACGGGCACCGATTCGTCCACCATTCGCCGGGCCACTGTTCGCCGCCGAACGTCCTCGTCGTTCGATTCGCCGGCGGGCTCTCGGTTCGATACATCGAACGACCGACCGGTGGGCCGATCGAACTCTTCGTCGTCCGATGCCACGATCTCGGCCGACGACATGGCCCGAATGCTCGAAGCCGGGTTCGAGCCGACACCGACCGTCGTGACCCGCCGCGTCGCCGGACTGTCGTCGTCCCCCATCCGGCGCAGCCCGTCGGGATCCTCCGGGTCGGCGGATGGTCGATCGAACTCGGGACGGCCCGGAGCCCTGGTCCTTCGACGGACCCCGGCCACACTCGATTCGATGGCGCCGGGACCGGTCTCGATTCTCTCGCAGGTCCTGCAGAGTCCGTCCGACGTCGGCGAGTCCGGAATGTCGGTGACGACGAGTCAATTGCTCGACCTCGTCGACTGGATCAATCGCATGGTGGACGAACGACTCCGACTGGAACTCGAACGTCGCGGAGTGAGCGGAGGAAGGTGGTAGCCGATGGCGATCCAGAAGGCCTATCTGATGACCGAGACGAAGAAGCGGATCGACTTCATGTTCAATCCGTCCGACCTCGAGTTCACCAAGACTTCCTCGTGGAAGTCCAACGACACCCCGGGAAGCAACGCGCCGCAACTCCAGTTCGACGCGGGCGGCTCGGTGGAGTTCTCGCTGACCGCACTCTTCGATTCGACGGCGGACGGCAAGCCGGTCACCAAGATCACCGACAGTCTCTATGCGCTCACCGTGACCGACAAGAGCATCAAGGGAACCAAGGAGGACCGCAACATGGCGCGTCCGCCCTGGGTGCAGTTCCACTGGGGAAAGATGCGTTCGTTCAAAGCGGTCGTCACCCGCATGAGCATCAAGTACACGTACTTCGCCTCCGACGGAACCCCTCTGCGAGCCGAAGTGTCGATGAACTTCCGCCAGTACAAGGACGAGGGCACGTTGGCGCCGCAGAACCCGACCTCGGGAACACCCAATCCCGGACAGGTGCGCCGACTGGAGTCGGGCATGTACCTCGACACGGTGGCCGACGAGATCTACGGCGATCCCAGCCGTTGGCGTCTCATCGCCGATGCCAACGGCATCGACGACCCCCTCGCGGTCCAACCCGGCCAGAACGTCGTGATTCCGGAACTCGAGGGATGAGATGAGCGACGTCGGCGTAGCGGTCCCCAAGGTTTCGATCAACGGCAGCCCCGTCACCGGGGAGAAGGCCGACGCGCTCGTCGACGCCCGCATCATCCTCGAGATGTCTGCCGCCTCGCAGGCCACTCTTCGCTACCACGACCCCTTCTTCTCGCTCCTCGAAGGATCCTTCGCGACGATCGGAGCCAAACTCGAAGTCTCCTTCCCCGACTCGTCCGGATCCGATCAGGTGGTGTTCACGGGGAAGATCGCCGCCATCGGAGCCGAGCAGGGAGCGGCCGACCGTCACGAACTCGTGATCACGGCCTACGACGCTTCCCAGCAACTGTCGCACGGTCTCGAGCCCTTCACCTACAAGGAGATGAACGTCGCCGACATCGTGAAGAAGATCGGCGGCCGGAACGGCCTCTCCGTGACGTGCGACGTGTCCGGAACCAAGATGGACTACTTCCTCCAGCTCGATTCCGACCACGCGACGCTCGACGATCTCGCGGCGCGCAACGGTGCCGAGTGGTGGGTCGACGGCGACAAGCTGAACTTCGCCAAGCGCAAGTTGGCCGGACCGATCAAGTTGAAGTGGGGAACGTCGTTGCAGCGTTTCTCCGCGCGCTTCTCCGGAGCGGCCAGGGTCGACGACGTGACCGTGCGCGGATGGGATCCGGCCACCCAGAAGGCGGTCAAGGGTGAGGCCAAGCGATCGGCGGTTTCGTCGTCGAAGGTCGGCCTCAAGTTGAAGATCAACGACACCCGCGCAGGCCAGGCCAAGGCACTGAAGGGCAAGGCGACGATCACCGACATTCCGGTGTCGGCGGCCGACGAGGCCAAGGCCATCGCCGAGGCCATGCAGGCCGACCTGGCGGCCGGCGAATTGCAGGTTCGGGGCGAGGCCATCGGACAACCGAAGATCAAGGCCGGTTCCACCATCGAGATCGAGGGCGCCGGAAAGCAGTTGGCGGGCACCTTCGTCGTGTCACGGGTCGAGCACGTGTTCGGCGTCGGGCGTCCACTCCTGTCGCGCTTCGAGGGAGGCCGCCACGCCGGTGGGGCGTTGGCCGATCAGCTGGTGTCCGCCCAGCGCACGGCGGCGCGCACGCGCCGTCAGTTCGCCATCGGCACGGTGACCAACGTGAAGGATCCCGAGAAGGCCGGGCGCGTGAAGGTGAAGCTGCCGACCGTCTCCGATGCCGACGAATCGGCCTGGGCCAGGGTCATGGCTCCGGGGGCCGGCAAGAACCGTGGACTGCATCTCATGCCCGACGTCGGCGACGAGGTTCTCGTGGCCTTCATCGGCGGCGACTTCCGCAATCCCATCGTCCTGGGCGGGATCTGGAGCAAGAAGAACACTCCCCCGACACCGGAGCCCGCCAAGGGCGACGCCGTGTCCGAGCGGTCTCTCACGTTGGCGTCCGGAGCCAAGTTGGTGTTCACCGAGGATGCCGACAAGACGAAGGCCGTCGTGGCGCTCAAGCACGCCGAGGCCGACACCCATCTGCAGTTCGACAAGGACGGCATCAAGCTGAACGCCAAGTCCGGCACGAAGATCAAGATCGTCGTGGGCAAGGCCGAGTTGACCCTCGCCGCCGACGGAACGATCACCCTGAAGGGCGGTTCGATCACGATCAAGGCCGACCAGAACCTGACCCTGCAGGGTCAGAAGGTCACCATCAAGGGCGCGACGGGCGCCCTGATCGACGGAGGCGGCGCCAAGGTCGATCTCGGACCGGCCGGCGCCAAGGTGGAATCGAGTGCCATCACCCAGATCAAGGGTGCGATGGTGAAGTTGAACTGAGAGAACGAGAGACGAGCGACCACATGCAGACATCAATCACCTGGAAGGAGACGCGATGAGCACCGACTTCATCGGACGCGGCTTCCCCTTCCCCCTTCGTATCGACGAACGCGGGTCGATGAGTCTCGTCGGCGGGACCGAGGCTCTCGAACGCTCGATCTCGCTCGTGATCTCCACCGCACCCGGCGAACGACCGTTCCGACCCACCTTCGGCTGCCGCATCTGGGAGCTGATGTTCGAACCGATCAACTCCAACACGACCGGACTCATGGAGATGTACGTGCAGGAGGCACTGGCCCTCTGGGAGCCCCGCATCGAAGTCGAGGAGGTTCTCGTCGAGCCCTCCGAACGCGACGGAATGGTCGACATCAACATCTCGTACGTGGTTCGGTCGACCAACGACCGCCGCAACCTGGTGCATCCCTTCTACACGATCCCGCCCGAGGAGGACTGACGTGAGTTTCCCGCGCCCCGACCTGGACGACCGCCGTTTCCAGGATCTCGTCGACGAGGCCAAGCGCATGATCCCGCGCTTCTTGCCCGAGTGGACGAATCACAACGTCTCCGATCCGGGCGTGGCCCTGATCGAACTCTTCGCATGGATGACCGAACTCACCCTGTACCGACTCAATCGGGTTCCGGATCGCGTGTACGCGAGTTTCCTCGATCTCGTCGGCATCACTCCGTTCCCGGCTTCGGCCGCGCAGGTCGACGTGACCTTCATCTTCTCCACCGTTCCCGACGAGCCGGTGCTGGTGCCGGCCGGAACCGAAGTCGCCACGACGGGCGATGAACCGGTGGTGTTCGCGACACTCGAGAACCTCGAGATCCTGCAGCCGATCTTGGCTTTCGCATGGACGGCGCCGAGTGACGGTTCCGAGGAACCCGACGAGGGCAAGACCAAGGACGTCGGACAGGATCTCGCTCTCGACAACGAGGTCGTGAAGGTGTTCCCGTCGTCTCCGGTGGTTCCCGGCGATTCCTTCTACCTCGGATTCCGCGAGACGCTCGGCGGGGCGATGGTTCGCCTCGACGTGGTGGCCGACGTCGAGGGAATCGGAGTGAATCCGAGCAACCCGCCTCTCGTGTGGGAGGTCTGGACGAGCGAGGGCTGGCTCGCCTGCACCGTCCAGGGGGATTCGACCGGCGGACTGAACCGCAACGGGAGCATCCACCTCGCCGTCCCGTCCGGTCACCTTCCGCTCACGGTGGGATCCGAGCGCGCGCACTGGTTGCGACTGCGCCTGTTGCCGCCCGGTCCCGACGGTGCCGGTTACCGGACATCGCCCCAGATCCGTTCCATCAAGGTTCACTCGGTCGGAGGCACCGTTCGGGCCGAACACGCCGAGCCGTTCCGCCCCGAGTACGTCGGAGTCGCGACCGGTCTTCCCGCCCAGTCGTACGACATCCAGGCGTCGCCGATCCTTCCCCGTCGCGAGAACGAGACGGTCGAGCTGCGAATCGGAGAGGTCACCGAGGCCTGGAGCGAGGTCGACGACTTTTCGCGCTCGGCGGCCGATGATCGGCATTTCACGTGGGACAGCGTGGGCGGTCGGGTGGCCTTCGGACCGCGCATCCGGCAACTCGACGGATCGTGGCGCCAACACGGTGCCATTCCCCCGGCCGGCGCCGGCGTCTGGGTGACCGGATACCGACGCGGCGGAGGCGCCCGGGGCAACGTCGGCCCGGGTTCGATCACGGTTCTCCGCAGCGCCGTTCCCTACGTCGATCGTGTCACGAACATCGAGGCCGCCACCGGCGGAATCGATGCCGAGACGCTCGAGAACGCGAAGTTGCGCGCTCCCCTCACTCTCGTGTCGGGCGGTCGCGCCGTCACGGCGGCCGACCACGAGCGTCTGGCGCTCGAATCCTCGCCCCGCGTCCGACGTGCGCTCTGTGTTCCTCCGGAGGAAGCCGGGCGACCCACTCGACTGCTCGTCGTACCGGACCCCGGTCGACCGGTCGACGCCGTGCAGATCGACGATCTCGCTCTCGACGATCGCCTCTACACGACCATGGTCGACCATCTCGAACCTCGTCGCGTGGTGGGAACCGCGCTCGAGATCGGAACCCCCAAATTCCTCGGCGTGTCGGTGGCCGCCATGGTGCGCGTCGGCCCGGGTCGAGCACCCGCGGCGGTCCGCCAGCGTTGTCTCGATGCCATCGCCACCTATCTGTCGCCCTATCTCGGTGGGCCGGACGGAACCGGTTGGCCGTTCGGCCTCGACGTGACCTCGGGGGCCATCGCCAACCTGCTCGGCGAGTTGGAGGGAGTCGAACAGGTGGAGGAAGTCGTCCTCTTCGAGGCCGACCTTCGCAATGGTCGTCGCGTCGGAGCCGGTGTCGACACCATCCGACTCGAGCAGTACGGCCTTCCGCTGTCGTACAAGCCGCAGGCGGTGGTCCGATGAGTCGTCATCGTGGATGGATGGTGCGTCGCCTACCGGTCGGCATGCGCGACGATCGCGTTCTGGTCGGCCTCGTGTCGATCCTCGAGGAGGTCGCCGAGACGATTCAGGCGCAGGCCGACCAGCTTCCGTACATCGCCGACACCACGGTGACCGCGGACGGCCTGCTGTCCTGGCTCGGACGATTCGTCGACGCCCCCAACACCGAGAATCTTCCCGTCGAACAACGTCGTGATCTCATTGCCGACGCCGGTTCGCAGATTCTCCGCAAGGGGACCCGCCGCTACGTCGCGATGCTCGTCGCTCCCTACGTCGACGGACCGGTCGAGGTGATCGACGACGGTGGAATCTTCCGCGAGGGAGACGGCGCGCGTTGCGAAGGTCGGGTTCTCGTTCGCGTGGGCCAACTCCGGCACGGAACCGAAACCGATCTGCACCGTCTGGTGCGGGCGATCGTGCCGGCCCATTGCGTCGTCGACATCGAGATCGCCGGACGACGCATCGAATCGGAGGTGGCTGCGTGAACAGGATCCTGTGTCCGAACTGCGGAACCGAAACCGAGGATCCGCAGGGTTCCCGGTCGTCGGAGGGGTTCTGCCCCGCCTGCGACTTCCCGCTGTTCTTCAATCGTGGGGTGGCCCAGAAGGTCGACACCGACACCGCCGCCGCGAAGTCGCGTCTTCCCGGCGTGGCCGGACTCGGCAAGCGCGCCTGGCTGCCCTGCCCCGACTGCGCGGAGTTGAACCCTCGCGATGGCGTCACCTGTCTGCGATGTGGGGCGATCCTCGTGCCGCCCGAACCCGAGCCCGAACCCGAGCCCGAACCGGTGATCATCATTCGCGAGACGATCGTCGATCCCGTGCGTCGGCGGGTCTGGCCGTATCGCGTGCAGGGCGCTCTCATCGGAGCCGTGTCGATGGTCGCCGTCTGGCTCCTGGCGATCTGGATCTGGTGACGTCATGTTCCATCTTCTGGACGAGGCCCTCGAGGCCCACATGCGACGTGTCGTACCGCTCGAGAAGTCGATCGACGTCTCGTTCGCCATGCCCGACCGCGACTGGAGCGCCGCGCTCACCCGACCGACGGTGAACGCCTACCTCTGGGATCTGAAACGGGAGGACAAGCGCAGCATCGGAGGCGTCGAACTCGTTCCCAACGGCGACGGCAAGACGCGTCGACTCGCTCTCCCTCGCGTCCGCGTGAGCTACTTCGTGTCGGCCTTCACCGGAGACCTGCGGGACGAGCACGTCCTCCTCGGACGACTGCTCCAGGGACTGGTTCGTTCACGTCGCATCGACGCCGATCTGATGCCGGCCGGACTCGCCAAGACCGGCACACCCCTCGAAATGACGCTGGGAGCCGGCGACACACGGCCCGCGCGCGACTTCTGGAGCGCCGTCGACGGACGCTTCCGACCCGGCATCGATCTGCAGATCATCCTGCCGGTCGACGTGATGCTGGGCACCGAGGCCGGTCCGCCCACCGAGGTCATCGACATCCGAACGAGCGACCGCACGGTTCCCGGCCGGCAATCGCAGCGCGTCCGCTCGTGGGTGGACGAACCCCGAACAGAATCCGGAGACGACTCCGGATGAGAGCCCGTCTCACGGTCCAGCAGTACAGCGCGTTCGTCGGCGTCCCCTTCGCGGTGGTCGTCCAGATCCAGAACGACGAGGAGACGATCAAGGAGGTGCACGCCCGTCCGGCGTTCATCCCCTCGGAGAACTACGTCTCGCGCCCGCTGGTCGTGTCGCTCTTCCCGGCCGAAACTTCCGACCTCGAACTCGAGATCACTCTTCCGAAGGAGACTCCCGCCGGCCTCTACCAGATGCCGATCGAGATCATCGACGAGAACGGTCCCGTCGGAACCCTCACCGCCAACATTCAGGTCGCTCCCCGCGACGAGGTGACCGTGATGGTGTCACCCAAGGTGGTTCTCGGAGGCGCGAAGACGTCGTTCATCGTCACCACCACCAACCGCGGCAATCGACCGACGGGGGTGAGTGTCACCGCCGGCGACGCCGACCGTGCGCTCAAGTATGTCATCGAACCTCGTCGCGCCCAGCTGGAGGGTGGTCAGGCCCTCGCGTTCCGCGTCACCACCAAGGGAAAGCGTCCGATCACCGGCAGTCCGGTGCCCCGCGCGATCCAGATCGACATCGCCTCGCGCTCGGTGAACCTCAGCGAGACGGTCACCTTCACCCAGAAGCCCCGTTTGAGCCGTGGCCTGCTCACCGCGCTCGTGCTGCTCTCGATCATCGTTCTGTGGGCGCTCGTCTTCTCGGCCGGTTTCCGGGCCGCCCTCGCCGGTCAGAAGGCCAAGAAGTCCGTGGCCGCCGAATGGGTGGAAGGCTCGAAGCCCGATCCCTCGATCTCGATCGGTTCGCTGACCGCCAAGACCGTCGCGGCTTCCGACGGACGCTCGCTCCCCCGCGTCATCCTGACCGCGATTCCCCTCGACACCTCGACGAATCCGATCGCCAGTTCGTCCGATGAGGACGGCATCGTGCAGATCATCGGCTTGAGTCCCGGCCGATACCGAATTCAGGTGAGTGGCGACGGCTACGAGACCCTCACCCTGGCCGACGAGACGCGCATCGTTCCGGCCGTCGATCCGGTCGACCTGGGATCCATCCAGATAGCCGGCGCTCCCGCGACGATCAACGGGTCGCTCGCCGCCGACACCATTCCCGCCTCGGCCTCGATCACTGCTCGCCTGTTGGTCAGCGACGTGCCGACGGGAGAGACCTACACCGCGGTGCCGTCCGGCGGTTCCACGTTCGCACTCTCCGGACTGCCCTCGCCCGGCCGCTACCGGATCTCGTTCTCGTTCCAACCGGCCGCCGACGGTGCGCCACCGGAATACGAACCACTCCAACTCGACCAGGAAGTGTCGGCCGGTGAGTCGGTCACGATGCCGTCGGTGAAGTTGTCGGCTCGTCCCGGCTCGATCACCGGTCTGGTCGTCGACGATGCCGGACTGCCACTCGGTGGAGTCACGGTCACCGCGAACGCCGGTGCCGACGCCGTCTCGACCGCCACCGCCACCACCGGTGACACCGTGGGACAGTTCGTTCTCGGCGAACTCCGAACCCCGGCCACCTATCTCGTGCAGTTCGCCGCCGAGGGCTACGGCACGCAGACGACGACGATCACCGTCGGACCCGGACAGTCGTACCTGATGGAACGAACCATCGTGATGAGTCGCGGCACTGGAGTCGTGCGCGGCGCGGTGACCGACGGCGCCGGCAATGCACTCGGCGGTGTCTCGGTGACGGCGTCCAACGGAGCCGTGGTGGGGCAGACCCTCACGGTCGACGCTGGCGGTCAGTACTCGCTCGGCGGACTCGCGGCGCCCGGCACCTACGTTCTGACCTTCGGCAAGGAGGGCTACGAGTCCGAGGTCGTGAGCGTCTCGATCACTCGCGCCACCGGTGCCGCCGTCGTGAACGTTTCGCTCGATCGCGCGCTCAGCTCCCTCACCGGGACCGTGGTGAACGCCAGCGGAACGGCCGTGGCGGGCGTCCAGGTGGTGGCCACCGCCGGCACCGCCTCCCTCGCCACCTTGTCGACCGACCCCGGGGGAACCTTCCGTATCGACGCCATGACGCGCGGATGGTGGACGGTCACCTTCACCGCACCCGGCTTCAACGACACGGTGGTCCTGGTGCAGATGGGCACGACCGACCAGGACCTCGGTTCGGTGATCGTGAGGCCGACGTCGTGAGCCTCCGCGCGAACATCACACCCGACCGCACGGCGGCCTACGCGGGCATTCCCGTCACGGCCACGGTCACCGTCGCCAACACCGCCGATCTCGTCGACGCCTTCGAGATCAGGGTTCTCGGCATCGACCGCACGTGGGTCGAGTGCACGCCGCAACGACTGCAGTTGTTCCCCGAGACCACCGGACAGTTCGAACTACAGATCGATCTTCCCGACGACTTCCCGGCCGGACTCCGGATGTTGACGGTGCAACTGAGGAGCGACCTCAAGCCCGACCATCCGACGCTGCTCACCCTCACCCTCGAGGTCGACGCCCGCCCCCGCCTCAACGTCCAGGCCCACCCGGTGCAGGTGGTCGGAGCCTCCAAGGGACAGTTCGCCGTCACCGTGCAGAACCTGGGCAACACGCCCGTGATCGCCCGACTCACCCTCGACGACCCCGAATCCGTCACCGAAGGCGTGTTCGACCGACCCGAGATCGAGGTGCCACCGGGCGAACAGCGCAGCACTCCCCTGCGCGTGAAAGCCAAGCGACCCTTGGCCGGGGCGCCCGTCGTCCGTGCCCTGTCGGTCGGAGTCGAGAACGGCATGCCGGGCTCCGAGCAGATGGTGACCTTCGTGCAGACGCCGAGGATCAGTCGTCTCATGTTCTCGTTCATCGGCCTGTTGATCGCCGCTTCCATCTTCGGGGTCGTCTTCTCGCGGAATCTCCAGAACGTCGTCGACGCCACGACCACCGACGACGCGCTTCTCGAGCAGGCCTTCGGTGCCGCCGATCCCGGTGCCGGCATGGAACCGGGCACCATCACCGGTGTCGTTGTGGCTCGCTCCACCAAGGAGGGAATCGCCGGAGCCACGGTCGAACTGTTCCTGACCGCGGTTCCCGACCGACCGATTCGTTCGGTGGCCACCGGCGACGATGGTTCGTACACCTTCGACAATCTCGGCCCCGGACCGTTCCGCGTGAGGGCGTTCGCCGGCGGATACGAGCCTCGTTGGTTCGGCGACGTCGCCGGGTTCGACAACTCACCCGACCTCGCGATCTCATCCGGCGAACTGAAGGGTTCCCGGGACTTCCAGTTGGTCGGCCAGAAGGCGACCGTGTCGGGCACGGTCGTCGGAGGAACGGTCGAGGGCGCCCAGGTGGCGCTGATCGTTCCGGCGGCTTCCACCGGTGGCGACTCCGACGCGATCATCGGCACCGTCGAGGTCGACGACACCGGCGTGTTCGAATTCGCCGACATCCCGGCTCCCGGCACCTACACCTTGCGCGTCACCCGCATCGGATCGATCCAGACGTCGCTCTCGTTGGGTCTGGCGGGCGGGGAGGTCCGAGCCGGCATCACGGTTCAGCTTCGGTCCGGTGACGGCGAGATCACCGGTCTCGTCGTCGGACCCGACGGACCTCTCGAGAACGCCTCCATCACGGTGACCTCCACCGACCTCTCGGCCTCCACGCTCACGTTGTCCGACCCGAACAAGGGGACCTTCGTCCTGCCCGATCTGCTGACACCGGCCACCTACGCCCTCGCGGTCGTTCGCGAGGGATTCGCGACCGAGAATCTCACGGTCTCGTTGGCATCCGGACAGAAGATCAACGGACTCGTCATCAACATCGATCCCGCCACCGGCTCGATCACCGGAGTGGTTCGTGACGGTTCGGGAACGCCCGTCGGTGGCGTTGCGGTGAGTGCCACCGACGGCGACAACACCTTCAGCCTGACGACGGTGACCGTCGACGATCCGGCCACGACGGTGAACGAGGTCGGGTCGTTCCGTCTCGCCGGACTGCCCGCCCCCGGCGTCTACACGGCGACCATCGGTGGCGGAGCCTGGTCGCAAGTCGTCCGCAATGTGGTGCTCGCCAGCGGAGCCCTCGATCCCGACCTCGGCAACGTCGATCTCATCGCATCCACCGGACAGATCTCCGGGCTCGTCACCGATGCCAGTGGTCCGGTGGGCGGAGTCTCGGTGCGCATCAGCAGCGGAGTGAACACGCGAACCACGACCACCGCATCGTCGTGCCCACCCGCCGATCCCGGATGCGTCGGCCGCTACCGGGTCGAGGGATTGCTGCCGGGCACCTACACCGTCACCTTCTCCCGCCCCGGTTCCGAACCAGCCGCCCGGCAGTTGGTCATCGGCGAGGGTTCGTCGGTGACGGCCAACGTCGAGTTGCGACCCCGCGCCGGAATCGTCGTGGTGGTCTGTCGGGTCCTCGACACCTCGTCGTCCACGCCTCGCTGCCAATCCGGTCAGGCTCGCTCCGCCTATCAGGTTCGACTCTGGAAGGAGTCGGTCTACCCGGGCGGTTCGGCCACCGGCTCGCTCTTCACGTCGGCCGACGGCGTGGCGACGTTCAACAGCCTCGACGCGCCGGTACGGTACGTGATCGAGGTGGCGGCCGTGGCGGGAGACCCAGCACTGACGTCGAGGATCGTGGCTCTCGGAGCCAGCGAGACCCAGACCATCGGAATCGTGATCCCGTGAGTCAGCGTCCGCTCCTCTCCATCACGGTTCCCGAGTCGGTGCCGGCCGAGAACGGTCGCCCGGTCATCGTCCGCACCATCGTCACCAACGCCACCCCCGAGCGGCGCTCCGTGCTCGTCCGCGTGGTTGGCGCCCTGTCGGGACCCTTGCCCGCCGCCCGCGTCGAGATCGAACCGCTGAACGAGGCCGTCGTCGAGATCGAGGTGTTCGTTCCGGCTGGTTTGCCGCCGGGCAATCACGCCCTTCTCGTCGAGATGGTGGATCCCGACACCGGCGGGGTGATCCTCTCCGACGAGACGGTCATCGACGTTCAGCACACCCGAGCGGTGTCGATGCACATCTCGCCGAGTTCGATCCGCCGTCGCCGTCGCGGCCGGATCAAGGTGATCGTCCGCAATCACGACGAGGAAATCCATCGGATGCGGATCGTTCCGGAGCCCGACGACGATCGCACCAAGGTGACGCTGGAACGACCCGACTTCGAGATTCGTCCCGGCGAGATGGTTCGCGTCCACGGGCGACTGCGCGTCAAGCCGTTCTACTTCGGCAAACAACGCGAGAAGTGGTACTCGGTCGTCGGAGAGGGCGCCGGCGTGCCCGTGTACGCCCGGGGCAACATCCGCCAGATTCCCATGATCGGCAAGAACGTGAAGTCCTTGATGGCTCTGCTCACGATTCTGCTGGTGTGGGCTGCATCCACCCTGGCGATCATTCGCGCGATCTCGCCGGCCACCGACGAGGCTGCGGTCGGCGCCGAGGGACCACCCACCTCCGAACCCGGCGGCGAGGGGGACGTCGGCGGCCCCACCGAGCCCGCACTCACCGAGATCACCGGCGTGGTCACAGCGACGGCCCCGAACGCCGACGTCGTCGTCCAGTGGCGTCCGGTTTCGATCGCTGACGCCTCGGCGGCCGGTAAGGCCGCCCCGACGGCCACATCGACGGCCACCTCGTCGCCCGACGTCGTTCAGCAGTCGGTCAACGCCGACGAGGACGGTGCCTATTCCATCAGCGGGCTGGATCCGCTCGGTCTCTACGAGGTCGTCTTCTCCAAGCCCGGTCACGACGACGTGAACCGCATCGTCCAGATGCCGGGCGGTCCCTCCGCTCTCGACGTGTCGATGGTTCCCGGGCAGGGTGTCGTGTCCGGACTCATCACCGATCCCTCCGGCGCACCGCTCGGCGGTGCCGTGGTGACACTGAGCGACGGGGCGATCGTCTACAACGCGACCACCCCGTCCGCGGGCGAGGACGCCGGGCGTTTCTCGTTCGGCAATCTGGCCACACCGAAGACGTACATCCTGGAGGCCCGCGCCACCGGCCGCGGTCTGGCCAGTCAGACCTTCGATCTCGCGGCCAAGGGCTCGGCCACCGGAATCTCCCTCGTGTTGTCGCCCGATGTGACCGACCTCGTCGGTTCGGTCACGTCGTTGGCCTTCGAGGCGCAGAGTGTCCAGGACCGAACCGCCCAGGAAGAATCCGGATCCGGGGCACCCACCACGACGCGGGTCCCCGCGGTCTCGATCACCGCCACGGATGGAACCCTCACCCGATCCACCACCTCACTCACCGAGGGCAACCAGGCCGGATCGTTCTCGATTCCTCAACTCCCGGTGGGTCGCACGTACACCGTCACGTACTCGGCCGCCGAATTCACTCCGCTCACCGAACAGATCGTGCTCACCGTCGACACGCCGCGACGCGACGTGAGCATGCGCCGCTCCACCGGTCGCCTGCGCGGAACGGTGACGGTCACCGGAACCAATCTGTCACCGACCGCGGTCGCGGTCACCGTGACCAACCCCGACCACACCTACAAGGCCACCGACGCCATCTCGTCGGATGGATCGCTGCTGATCGACGGCATCGAGCCCGGGCACTACGTGGTGGTGTTCGAGGCACTGGGCCTCGAGGATCGGGTGATCGAGGTGGACATCGGTGCGGGAACCTCGACGGTGGTCGACGTCGTCGTCCCGGCGAGCACGGTGAGTCAGGTGCGCAGCACGCTGCAGTTCCAGGTCACCAAGGGAGGCCAAGCCAACTCCAATCCCGTGACCGCGACGCTTCTGTACCGGTCGGGCACCGACTGCGGACGCGTGGGCACCGACAACGATTGCTCGTACGCACCCGACACCAACAACAAGGTGATCATCGACGACCTCGAAGCCGGCGGTTACGCCGTGCGTTTCTCGGCCGAGGGTTACGCCGACAACATCGTGACCTCCTCGCTGTCGGCCGGCCAGACCGCCGAACTGCGGGAGGTGCTCCTGATTCCTCTCGGTTCGATCGTCGGCCAGGTCACCGACGACACCGGCAATCCGGTGCAGGGAGTCCAATTGACGCTCAATCTCGAAGGTGTCGCGGTTGGCGCGTCGGTGAACACCGATGCCCGCGGCGAGTACCGCTTCGACAAGCGTCTGCGTTCCAAGACCTACACCGTGAACATCTCCGCGTCGGGCTTCGAACCTCTGGAACGAACCGTGTTCGGAACCCTCGGCGTGACGCAGAACCTCGATCTCGCGGTTCGCGGCAAGTCGCTCGCCACCGGTGAGGTGCGGGCGCTCGATCTCTCGTCGGGCAACTACACCGCCACCGAGCCCGCCGATTTCGCGATCTACCTGAAGTCGGGAACGGCGTGGGTGGACGGGGCGACCGTCGGAGTCGTCGAGACCCTGGGTGCGTACCGACTGGCCCTCGAGCCGCTGACGTCGGGAAGCTCTCCGTACGTCATCTGCGCGATCCTCGTCACCACCGAGGGAACCGCGATCACACCGAACGCGACGGGGGCCTGCAACGCCGCCAGCGCCGTCACCGGCGCCACCATGCCGAACGGCGTGACGGCGCGCGTCGCCACCATCGTCACTCTGCAACTGGGCGAGACCGCCAACAATTCGTTCTACTTCTCCCCCTCGCCCGGCCGGATCACGGGTTCGGTCACCGTCGGCGGCAACTCGGAGCGAGACCTGAAGGTCGAGGCGAGACGGGTCGACGAGAACGGAAAGATCCTCGAGTCGCTCACCACCCTCTCTCAGGAGGACGGCACCTTCTCGTTCCCGGCCATCACACCGGTGCGTCCGACGCCGTCCAGCGGGCAGATTCCGGCCAACGAGCGCCTCAACTGCACGTTCACCAACGGGACCTGCTGGATCGTTCGGGCGTCGAAGGACGGAACCGGCTTCACCGATTCGGCGCAACTCACCGTGTACCCGGGCGACACGGTGGCCATCTCCCCCACCATCAACATCGCCCGAGCCGGCGCTCGCTACAACGTCACCTTCACCAACGACGTCGGCGCCAAGATCCCGGGGGTCGTCGCCGTGTTGCACAAGTCGACCGTGAACAGTCCGATCCCGAGCACCGGCTGGAACGGCTTGTGCACGTCGCTCACCCTCGGAACGACGGCGTACTGCGCAACCTCCGATGTCAACGGTCTCGCCGCGTTCACCGGACTCGACCCGGGCGAATGGAAACTCGTCGTGAAGTTCACCGGCACGGATCCGGACTATCGCGACCTCGCCGTCGACTTCACGGCCACCCAGGCCGGTGTGATCGATCAGACGCAGAAACTGGTGGCCCGGAAGGGCAACATCCTGGTCGACGTGCGCGACGGGGGCGGAACACCGGTGGGGGGCGCGGTGGCGACGCTCTCGGTGTCGCAGTCCTGCACCACCAACACCGCCGACGACACTCCGACCGCTGACTTCAAGGCCGGCACCTGCCAGATCTCCGGCGTCCTGGCCGGTGTGCAGACCCTCTCGGTCACCAGTTCCGGCTTCGCGACCGCCACCGTCGTCGCCACCGTCGTCGGTGGACAGACCGCCGGAGCGGCGGCCGTGCTCGGCGCCTCGGCGGGCAGTCTTCGCGTCACGGCCAGGAGCCTCCTCGGCAACGCCCTCACCGATGCGACCGTCGTCGTGAAGTCCGGCGTCACCACCGTCGGAACCTGCCCCATCACCTCGACGTCGGCCGGAGTGTGCACCGTCGGGAACCTCGGCCTCGGCGTCGTCGACGTCGAGGTCTCGGCGACCGGCTACCGAACGGGAAGCGGTTCCATCGCCGTCAGTAGCGGTGGTTCGGCCCTGACGGTTCTGCTGTCGCCCAACAGCGGAGGAGTCATCGTCGACGCGACCAACGAGGTGGGCGCCTCGCTGACGGGGGTCACGGTCGCGATCGACGCGACCCCCGGCACGTTCTCGTGCACGGACGGGGCCGGTGGCGACGTCTCGGACGGACGCTGCTCGTTCTCCAACGTTCCGGAAGGCAACTGGACAATCACCGTCTCGGCGACCGGCTACAACTCCCGCCTCGTGCCGGTGTCGGTGTCGGGCACCGGCACGGCCTCCATCTCGACCGCACTGGCCCCCTTGTTGTCGTCCATGGGTGGCGCCGTGACCGATTCCGCCGGACCCGTGTCGGGAGCCTTGATCGTCGCGACCGGACCCGAAGGGGCGACCGCCTCCACCACCACGGGCGCCAATGGCACCTACAACTTCGCCCGCCTCCGGGTGGGCTCGTGGAGCGTCCAGATCAGTGCCGTCGGATACGCACCGGCCACGTCGACGGTGTCGGTCGCGGCGTCCGGCGCCGCCACCAACGACGCCACCCTGCTCCCCCTTCCGGCGACGCTCTCGGTGCAAGCCCGTACTCCCATCGGCGCGGGCGCCAGCAACGTTTCGGTCGCGGTCGCGCGAACCGGGTTCACCACCCAGACCCTGATCACCGATGCCGACGGTGCCGCGGTCTTCACCTCGCTTCCGGCCGGCGAGTACACCGTGACGATCACCGACAACGCGACGCCGGCTCGTTACTCGCAACAAACGTTGCTGGTGCGGGTCGACCGAGGTGCATCCACCACCATCACGCCGTATCTCTCGTCGACGCTCTCGATCGTCAACGTTCCGGTCTCCGGAGTTCCGGCGGTTTCGTTCGGTCCGGCCTCGGCACTCGCTCTCGAAGTCGCTCTCTTGAAGCAGAACGACGGCTCGAAGGTCGCCAACGTCGCGACCTCGGCGGTGGGTTCGCAACGGGTGGCCAGTTTCGTCGGCGTGGCAGCCGGCTCGTACTACCTCGCCTTCGACGTCGACGACGGAGACCTGGCCACCTTCACGGTTCCGGCGGTGTCGGCGTCGACCGAGGTGGCGATCGGAGGCACAACCACTTACGCGGTGCCGGCCCCGAACACGCTGCCCGTGACCGTCGGAAGCTCGGGGTCGATCAACGTGGGAACGATTCAATTGGTGCGGTCGACCAATTCGCTCGCCGTCACCACCAACGACGCCTCGAGCACCGGCATCGACGGAGTGACGGTGACACTCAGCGGAGGCTTCCTGCTGTCGCCAGTGTCCGCGGTCTCGACCTCGGCCTTGGCCTCGTTCGGCGCCCTCCCGCCCGGTGCGTACACGCTGCAGGGATCCAAGAACGGGTACCAAACCTTCCAATCGACGGTCACCGTCCCCGACAAGTCGTCGGGTGCCGGATCCACCACGGTCGCTCTCGGGGCGACACCGGTGAGTGGATCCATCACCGCAACCGTCAACGCCGACGGCACCTCCACTGGCCTGTCGGGAGCCACCGTGTCGGTGATCGAGGCCGGTCTGTCGTGCGTCTCCAATGCATCCGGTCAGTGCACGATTCCCGGTCTCGCCGCCGGTTCGTACAACCTTCGCGTCACCCACCCCCGATACGCGACCACCGAGACCGGATCGTCCGTGGTGGTCGTCGGCGGCACGACCACCACCACCAGCATCGCCGTCGGGGGCAACACCGGAGCCATCTCGATCAAGGTGGTGGACGCCGCCACCGGAGCGGCCATCCAGGGAGCCACCGTGCAGACACCCGTCGGCGTCGGATTCAGCCAGACCTCGGGTAGCGACGGCGTCGCTTCGTTCACCGGACTGCCACTCGGACCAGCGAACTTCAACGTCACCAAGTCCGACAAGGCATCGGCCACCGTGACGGCCACGATCGGAGGCGGCGTCGCCACGTCGACTTCGGTTGCCCTCGTCGCGGCCACCGCCACCACCAACAGCCTCACCATCACCGTCCTGACACCGGGAGGAGCGGCCTTGGTCGGCGCCCGGGTGGAGAACGTCACGAACCCGGCGAGCATCGTCGATCTGTGCGCGACCGCCGACGCCGACGGCAAGTGCGTGGTCGCGAGCGCGAACGTCGGCCAGATCGCCACTCGAATTTCGGCCACCGGCTACGAAACCGCCTTCGTCACCTACACGATCTCGGCCAACTCGGCCACCGTCGGCACGGTGGTGCTGCGGAACGCCGGATCGAGCGTGCAACTCACCGTGATCGACCAACGAACCGGTGCGCCGGTTCCGGAGGCCACCGCGTCGCCGTCCCCGAGCGGGAGTTCGTGCACCGCCGACTCCGAGGGACGCTGCACGATCTCCACCTCGTCCGGCGTCAGCTACACCTTCACGATCTCGGCCACCAACTATCGCAACGCCAAGGCCTACGCGACGGCCATCGACGGAACGACGCAGTCCCTGATCGTTCACCTCGTCCCAACCGGATCGCTCACCGTCAACATCCCGTCGGCGGCCGGATCGACGACAGCGGTGACGATCGTGGGTACGTCGTTCACCTGCTCGATCGCCTCGGGCGACACCTCCTGCACGATCACCGGAGTTCCCCTCGGCACGTGGCGAGTCGCGGCCGGAACCTACGAGACCACCACCGCCTACGTCACCTCGGCGACCAACAGCGTGACCCTCG